>Ga0247740_1000104_pt1 | contig 41541 bp, 34 predicted proteins | sample UWRJL148409B2_FD_180942 | JGI IMG/M metagenome (GOLD analysis project Ga0247740, IMG submission 180942) | Plant litter microbial communities from Arlington Agricultural Research Station in Wisconsin, United States - UWRJ-L148-409B-2 | ecosystem: Environmental > Terrestrial > Plant litter >...
CGGTGCTCGTCTCCCAGAAGGCCGGCACGTCGGTGCTCGTCTCCCAGAAGGCCGGCACGTCGGTGCTCGTCTCCCAGAAGGCCGCCAAGATCGCCAAGGGGGCCAAGATCGCCAAGAGATCAGAACGTCGAGGACGGAGGCACACACCTCAAAGCCACGCGGAATTTGTTGGCTCGCGTTTGCAGTCGTGGAGCGCTCTGTTCACACCGCAAGCCACCGAGTGCAGCCCCGATAGCTACTCGTGCAACACCCGGGATGCGGTCCCACGCCGTACGGACCCTGACCGGGTGCAGCCTGTGTAGATACGCGCGCCACACCCGGGGTGCGGTCAATCGTGACCGCACCTCGACGCCTAAGACGCTGAAATCTCGAGCCGCAATGGGGAGTGCGAAACCCAAAAATTCAGCGAGATCTCGGGTGTGACGCCGCTTCGCTGGGTCGTCCGCGATCTTGGCGTTCTTGGCCCCCTTGGCGATCTTGGCGGCCTCTCGAACTCGTTCCACGCTTCCGTGCGATGTGAACTACGTCGCGACGCGAGTGGTCAGCGCTTACGGAAACGCGCGCCCCAAGAGAGCGCGCGCCGTCTTCCAATCGACCAGAACCTACTTGGCCGGAGCGGCGGCGGTGGTGTTCTGGTAGAGGTCGATGTTGTGCTGATACTCGCCGCGATCGGTGATGCTCATCGCCAAGAAGAGGATCACGAACAGCACGGCGGTGAGGAACAAGATCAGGTGGAACTTCTTGTCCCACAGTAAATGCATGAAGAACGTGACCACGAGCGCGGCCTTGATGGTCGCGATCACCATCGCGACGACCAGATTGCCCTCGCTGCCGAGATCGAAGCTCGTGACGCTGACCGTCAAGATGGTCAGGCCCATCAGCGCGGCGAGCACGCCGATCAGCATCCAAACGGGCATGGTGTGAGCCAGGCCGTGGTCGGAGTGACCGTCATGACCATCAGCGGGGGGCGGCGGATCGCGGCGCTCCGCCTCTTCCGGCTCGTCTTGCTCGGTCGGCTCGAGGGCGGGGTTCGGAGCGGTCGCGTCTTGACGCGGCTCCGAGGGCTGCTCTTCCGACGAGCCTTGCATGGACTTCGGTTCTTTCGCGGCGTTTTCGGGCGTGTCTTCGTTTGCCATGGTCAGCCGTCCAGCTTCAGTGAATCAGGTAGAGCAGGGGGAAAAGGTAAATCCAGATCAGATCGACCAAATGCCAATACAGAGCGGCGTAGTCGATGGGACCGAAGTACTTGGGTCCGAACTGCCCTTTGTTTGCGCGCAGCAAGAGCCAGATGAACACGCCGATACCGCCGAGCACGTGGATACCGTGCAGGCCGGTCATGAAAAAGTAGATGCCGAAGAATACGTGCGCGTTGCGCGGCTTCGACGGGCGAGTCGGATCTTCCGCGGTTGGCCCGATCACGCCGGCTTTGAGCAGCGGCTCGATCTGCTCGGCGGTCGGCCGCTCGAAGACGCCCGTTTCTGGCGCAACCGCGCCGCCCGCCGCCGGCACGGCAGCCGGCGCTGCTTTCACTTTCGCCTTCTCTTCTGCGGCGTGGGTGAGTTTTTCGGCGTACTCGGCGGCTTCCGGATGCTTGTGCTTGAAGGACTCGAGCTCCCAGACCTGCTCCGTCGGGTGGAACGCGGGACCAGGCAGTAGGCCGTCGTGGAACTTGTGCTCGTACTCGAAGAACTTCACGACCATGAACGTGCAGGCGCACACGATGGTGATGGCGATGTTCAAGACCAGCGCTTTGCGCTGCGCGAGCTGCGCATTGCGCACGGCCCAAGCCGCCGTCAGGCTGCTGATGAGCAGGACGCAGGTGTTGATCGCGCCCATCTTGGTATCCAAGAAGTAGTGCGCGTAGACGAACACCTCCGGATGCATGCCGCGGTACACGGTGTACGCGCAGAACAAGCCAGAGAAGAACAGCACCTCGGTCAGCAGGAACAGCCAGATGCCGAGCTTGCCGGCGTCGAACTGCTGCTGATAGGTATCGAAGTGATGGGCGAGATGGGGGCCATCATGCCCATGCGCGCCGTGCGCGTCATGGCCGCCGTGGGCGGCGGGGGCAGCCGCGCCGTGGCCGCCCTGCTTGGGGGCCGTAACCGCGGGTTCCGAGGTGCTTTCACTCATGGGTGTCGTCCGGTGTAGCTAAGTTGCGAAGGGGAGTGACTGCTGGATCAGGTCGACGGCGGCGACTTGCGCGGGATGTAGCCGCCGATTGCTTCGTCGTACATCAAGTTCTCGTAGCCATCGTACGGGCCGGCAGAGACCACCGGTGCCTTGTGGAAGTTGTAGTAAGGCGGCGGTGAAGAACATTGCCACTCGAGGGTGGCGCCGCCCCAAGGGTTGGCCGGCGCAGTTTTGCCGCTCTTCAAGCTCTTCCACAGATAAAACGCAGTGAGCAAGAAGCCGATGCCGAGCGTGTAGGCGCCGAGCGTCGACAGCACGTGGAGCGGCTGAAACTCGGGCAGGTAATTGTAGTAGCGGCGCGGCATGCCGCGGCTACCGAGGATGAACTGGGGGAAGAACGTGACGTTCAGACCGGCGAACACGAGCGCCGCGCCCCAACGTCCGAGCTTCTCCGGGTACATCTTGCCGGTGAATTTTGGCCACCAGTAGTGCAGTCCACCCATGAACGCGGTGATGGCACCGCCCATCATCACGTAGTGGAAGTGCGCGACCACGAAGTACGTGTCGTGCAAGTGCACGTCGACGCTCATCACGGCCAAGAACACGCCGGTCAGACCGCCGATGGTGAACACCCACAGGAACGCCAGCGCGTACAGCATCGGCGTATCCAGGTGAATCACGCCCTTGTACATGGTCGTGATCCAATTGAAGACCTTGATCGCCGTCGGGATCGCGATGAGAAAGGTGATGGCGCTGAAGATGGTACCGGCCAGGACCGACTGACCGCTGACGAACATGTGGTGGCCCCAGACCAAGAAGCCCAGGAACGCGATCGCCAAACTGCTGATGGCGATGAACTTGTAGCCGAAGATGCGCTTCCGCGAGAAAACCGGGATGATCTCGCCAATCACGCCGAAGGCGGGCACGATCATGATGTACACGGCGGGGTGCGAGTAGAACCAGAAGAAGTGCTGGAACAGCACCGGGTCACCGCCCAGGGTCGGGTCGAAGATACCGATGTGCACCGTGCGCTCGATGATCATCATGAGCAGCGTGATGCCGATCACCGGGGTCGCGAGCACCTGAATCAGCGCGGTCGAGTACAGCGCCCAGCAGAATAGCGGCAAACGAAACCAGGTCATGCCTGGCGGCCGCATCTTGTGCATCGTGACGATGAAGTTCAGACCGGTGAAAATCGAGCTGAAGCCGAGGATGAACGCGCCGAACGCGGCCGGGACGACGGCGGTCGAAGTGGTCGTGCTGTACGGGGTATAGAACGTCCAACCCGTGTCGACCGCGTTGATCGCGAGCGAGCTGAGCATGAACAACGCGCCGACCACCCACAGGTGGTAGCTAGCCAAGTTCATGCGGGGGAAGGCCACGTCTTTGGCGCCCAGCTGCAGCGGCATGATGATGTTGCCGAGCGCGGCGGGGATGCCAGGGATGATCACCAGGAACACCATGACCGCGCCGTGAAGCGTGAACATCTGGTTGTAGGTGTCATGATCCATGATCGTGTGGCCGGGCGTGAGGAGCTCCGTGCGCACGAGCAAGGCGAAGAAGCCGCCGAGGGCGAAGGCGGTCAGCACCGAGCACAGGTACATGACGCCGATACGCTTGTGATCGACGGTGAAGATCCAGGACAAGACACCCTTGTCGTGGGTCAGGTAGTTGTCCGAACCGCTGGAACGTGGCGCGATTACGTCGGCCGTTGCGCTGGGGGATGCCATCTTTCCGTTCCTTTACTTCAAAGTCTTGATGAACTCGATGAGCCCATCGATGTCTTTATCGCTCAGTTTACCCTGGTAGGTGGGCATGGCCGGGGCGTAGCCCGCGACGATGTGAGCTTGGGGGTCGATGATCGATTCACGGATGTAGTTTTCGTCGGCCGTGATTGGCGCGCCGGCGGTCATCTGTTCCGTCCTGCCGAACAGGCCCTTCCACGAGGGGCCGACCTTGGGCGAGCCGTCGGTGCTGTGGCAGGTGGCGCAGCCTTGCTTTTCGTACAGCATCGCGCCGCGGTCTTTGCCGGTTAGGCTATCGGCCGCGGCGATCGTCTTCGACAGCCACGCCTCGTACTCGCCCGGCGGATGCACGATGACACGGGTCAGCATGTCGGAGTGCGAGGTGCCACAATACTCGGCACAGAAGATTGGGAACTCACCGACCTGCGTGGCTTTGAACCAGAGGTCCGTGTAGCGGCCCGGGACTGCGTCCATCTTCGTGCGAAACGACGGGATGTACAGCGAGTGCAGGACGTCTACCGAGTTTATCACCATGCGCACGGGCGTGTTTACGGGCACGTGCAGCGCGTCATCCGGGGTTCCGAGCCCGGGGTAGGTGAATAGCCACTTCCACTTTTGGCCGGTGGCGCGAATCTCCATGGCGCCCTTGGGCGGGGTTCGCAAATCGACGAAGCCCTTGAAGCCACCGACGAACAGCGGAACCACGATGAATAGCGGGATGATCGACCAGGTGAGTTCGAGCATCGTGTTGTGCTCGCTCGTCTTCTGGGCGATCTCGTTGGCGGCACGGGACTTGGCGCGATACTTCGTACAGAAGCGGTACATCGCCCACGCGATCGCGACCGTGAAGAACAGCGACATCCAAACCATGAAGTCCCACAGCGCGTCCGTGTTGCCGGTCGTGACGGACGCGCTCGGCGGCATCCAGAAGTGAGGCGAATCAGGCAGCTTGGGCAGCGCGGGTTCGGCCCCGAACGCGGCAATGGCGAGGATGATGGACGTGGAAGTCATTGCTCTTTGCTCTCGCGTTGGCTCTCGTGGTTGCGCTTCTTGTCGCGCCTGGAAAGAACCGTCAAAAAACCGGCCAACATGAAGACGGTGACGCCACCGCCCGCGCGCATGATGTTGCGCGCGATCGGTGCGTAACGGCCTTCACTGGCGTCGTAGTGGAAACAGAACAGGATCAATTGATCTACGGTCGTGCCGATCTTGCCTTCGGACGACTCGACCAACGACAAATGTAGAGTCTTTTCCGGATAGTCTAGGCCGTACAGATACCGGTCGATCTTCCCCGTAGGCGTGGTCAAGACGACGGTCGCGGGGTGCACGTACTCTTTGCGAGCTTCGTTGTACGAGTAGGAAATGCCGAGCGCCTTGGCCATTGCCTTCACGTTGGCCTCGGAGCCATGCAAGAAGTGCCAACCCCCTTCGGAGCCGGGGCGGCCGTACTGCGCGAGGTAGCGGGCGTGGGTTCGATGCGCGAGCTCCTGCGTTTCCGCCGGGTCGTAGCTGATCGTCACCATTCGGTAGTCCTTACCGATGGTCCAATCGACCTTCTTCAAGCCCTCGACCAGCGCCGTGAGCTGTAGGCTGCACAGCATCGGACAGTTCGAGTAGTTCATGGTCAGGACTACCGGCACAGTGCCGTCGAAGTAGTCCCTCAGCGTGGCCGGCTTACCATTGTGGTCCTCGAACACGAGGTCCATTGGCACCGGAGCGGCCAGGTGCTCTTTCACGTCTACGCCGACCAACCGGCGCGGTAGCGGCTCCTTCCGCTCCACTTGCTCGGACTGCGGCACGAGATCCGCGCGCGCGCCCCTCGGAGAGGCGACGAGCAGCAGACCTGCGATGAGCGCAGTCAGCAGGGAGGTAGAGACGCGTTGGGCCATGCTTTTTCGATCAGCGCATCACTTGTTCGTGGGGCCCGGTGATTGAGCGCCGGGGGTAGCGGCCGTGGGTGTGGGGGTCGGCACCGGAGATGGCTTGCTCGAGTTGCCGGGAGCCGGCTTCAACACTTCGCGGCCTTGCTCCGGTTGCGCCGGAGGCGCTTTGCCATCTGGTGCAGGCGCAGGAGCAACTGTGCCAGCGTCTGCGCCGCTGTCCACGGCTGCGCCTGTTACTTGGACAGCGCCTGCGTCGGCTTTGGCGGGCGGTGTCGCGCTGTTCGGATCGCGCGCGAGCTCTTTCACGACCAGGCTTTGCGCAAGATCGATGGGCAACGAGACAACACCCTTGCCGCGGTCGACGTAGCCTGCGGGCGCGGTCAAGGTGCCGTGCTGAGAGGCTTTGAGCGCGACCACGACCTGATTGGCGTCCGCGTCTTTGACGGCTTCTTCGACCTCGATGTCGTGACGCACGAGGGCGGTCACGGCAGCGGTAATGGACAGCATGGCGAACAGCCCCACGGCCACCAAGGTGCCGAGCGCTCCGGTATTGATCTTGTCAGCTTCGGTGCCGTCGACTTCGGCTCCGGTATCTACGCTCGTAGGATCCGTGGACATCCGAATCTCCTAGATATTCTCGAAGGCCAGCGACTTGGGCAGGCGCGGATCGTTCGTTGCCATCAGGTTCAAGCTCTTGGCACGGTAGGCGACGCCCGCGATGAACAACGCGAGCACTCCGACCCAACAAGTGAGGTCGATCAAGGCGAACGGCACCTCGGTGGCGCCCGGTAGGGTCGGCATCACCAGCCAGTACATGTCCACGTAGATCATGACCAGCTGCCAGATGCACCAGAAAGCGAGCGCTTTTCGGTTGCGCTTCACGTGTCGTGACAAGAGCCCGAAGAACGGGACCACGAAGTGACCGAACAGCAGGAACCAGGACAGCGTGCCCCAGCTGTTGGCAAATCGAATCTTGAACCAGAGTGTCTCCTCCGGGATGTTCGCGTACCAGAGCAGCATGAACTGGGAGAAGCCGACGTACGCCCAGAACACGGTGAATGCGAACACCATCTTCCCCAGATCGTGGAAGTGGTGAACGGTCACGCTCGAGGTCAAGCGGCCCTTGCCTTGCAGCCACATCAAGGTCAGCGCGAGCGAAGAATTCACGGCCAACACGCAGCTCGCGAAGTAGTAGACGCCGAACATGGTGCTGAACCACTTCGGGTCGAGCGACATGATCAGGTCGATGGCGCAGAACGTCAGGGTCAGCGCAAAGCCGATCATCGCCGGGCCCGCCAAGCGGCGCATGGTGACGACGGTCTTGGCCGCTGCCGCTTCCGTCTCTTTGTCCTGACCCAGGCTGCGCTTCAGGAAGAAGCGCGAGAGTAGCGTCCAAAAGCCGAAGTAAACGACGAAGCGAATCACGAAGAAGGTCGGATTGAGGTAGCCGATCTTGTTCGCGAGCTCGTGGCTCTCGTGCATCAATGAGCTGTCGGCCCACAGGTACATGACGGGGTTGCCCAAAATCAGGGGCAACACCACCGGCAGCGAGAGCAAGGCGAGCACCGGAGCATTGCTGGCGATCAGCTCTGCGACCCGGCGAATCACCGTGCTCCAGTGCGAGTTCACGATGTTTTGAATCGTGACCCACCACAGCGCGCCGGCGCCAATCGTCATCACCCAAACGAACGCCACCAGGTACGAATGCGAGAAGCGGTTCCAGCCGTCTTTCTCACCCGCGCCGAGTACGGCACTGATGCCCAGCGCGACGATGCCGACGCCCGCCGCTTTGACGAACAACGATTGTCCGACCTCGGCCAAGCGAATGTTGTCACCTGCCGGCCCGTCGCCGCTGCCCACAGTCACTTTGCTGCCCTTTGCCATTTCCGTCAGGGTCCTTTGCGGCTCACTTGAGGCTTGCCCGCGCGTCCGGCGGAACGTCGTCGACGCTGCCAGCACGGCTGCGCTGCAATGCACGCACGTACATGATGATCGCCCAGCGATCCTCGGTTTTGATCTGGGACGCATAGCCCGGCATGTTGCGGATGCCGTGGGTGATGGTGTTGAACAACTCGCCGACCGGCTGCTGGTGCAGGTAGTCCTGCGTCATGTTGGTCGGCGGCACCCAGGTGCCTTGGGCCAGTGAATCGGCGCGCTTGGCAACCATGCCGTCGCCCAAGCCGATTTGGCCGTGGCAGGGCGTACAGTAGATGCCGAAGCGCTGACGACCGCGCTCCATCGTCGCTTCGTTGGCGACGACCTGGCTCGGGAAGGTGCGCGTCCAAGTGCCGCCTTCTTTGCCCTGGTAGAATTTGTCGTCGTCTCGAGCGTCGCCCACGGCCACGGTGCCGTCGATCGCCGGGCGAGCGGCGCGGTTATCGGCGAAAAATGAGTTCTCGCGTTGCGCCTTGTACTTGGGCTGCGAGTCCATGTCCTGGATCAAGTGGATGCGCGGGTTGCCGTTCTTCGTGTAGCGGGCCTTGGCGGCGAGCGCGAAGGGCACCACCGAGGCCACGGCCACGATCACCAACGCGTAGACCAAGCCCGTCGGCAACTTGTCCTCGGTGACGCGATCTTCCAGCACGGTCTCGATCGCGACCGGGTGCGTGCCCTGCAAGAGCTCACGAGTTTCGACCTCGTCGAACTTCGGGTCGCTGGCCTCGATCATCAGGAAGAACTTGTCGTCGGTCACCCGCGCGAAGCGCCGGACTCGGTCCAGCGGGTGCGAGGGATGCGGCAAGTTGTTCAAGAGCAGCATGCCGACCAGCGTCGTGATCGCGCTGAGCAACACCGTCAGCTCGAACATGATCGGCACGTTCGCGGGAATGCTCCAGAACGGCTTACCGCTGACGATCCAGGGGTAGTCGTAGGCGTTCGTCCACCACTGCAAGGTGATGGCAGTGGCCAGACCGACCAGGCCGGCGCACAGCGTGAACCAAGGCAGGATGGTGGCCTTGATGCCCATGGCATCGTCGATGCCGTGCACCGCGAAGGGGGTGTAGGTATCCCACTTGGTGAAGCCAGCCTCGCGGATCTTCTTGGCGGCGTGCAGGATCTGCGGCGGCGTATCGTACTCGGCGAGCATGCCGTGTACGGGGGCGGGGCCGGGTTTCACTGACGGTTTCTTGGCGTCGCTCATGGTCGTGCTCAGTGGTCGCCGTGGGCCAGGCCGGCAGGACTGAAGGCTTTGACTTCAGCCATGGCCACCATCGGGAGGTAGCGGCAGAACAGCAGGAACAGGGTGAAGAACAGGCCGAAGCTGCCGCCGAGGGTCATCAAGTCGACCGGAGTCGGGATGAAGTAACCCCAGCTCGAGGGCAGAAAGTCTCGGCTGAGCGAGGTGCAGATGATGACGAAGCGCTCGAACCACATGCCCACGTTCACGATCATGCCGATGATCAGCGTGGCCCAGGGGTTGGTGCGGACTTTCGGGAACCAGTGCAGCTGCGGGAAGAGCACGTTGCAGCTGATCATCGTCCAGTACGCCCAGCCGTAGGGGCCGAACGCGCGGTTCACGAAGGTGAAGACTTCGTACTTGTTGCCCGAATAGTAGGCGACGAAGAACTCCATCCCGTACGCGTAACCAACGATGAGGCCGGTGGCCATGATCACCTTGTTCATCAGCTCGAGGTGACGAATGGTGATGATGCGCTTGAGCCCGAAGAACTGACGCGCCGGAACCGCCAGGGTCACGACCATCGCGAAGCCGCCGAAGATGGCGCCGGCAACGAAGTAGGGCGGGAAGATGGTGGTGTGCCAACCCGGGAGCTGCGCGGTTGCGAAGTCGAAGGAGACGACCGAGTGCACGGAGAGCACGAGCGGGGTCGCGAGGGCGGCCAAGATCAAGTACGCGCGCTCGTACACGTGCCACTGGCGCGAAGAACCTCGCCAGCCCATGGCCACGATGCCGTACGCGACGCGGCGCACGGTGGTCGTGGCGCGGTCGCGGAAGGTCGCGAAATCCGGAATCATGCCCATGTACCAGAACAGGATGGACACGGTGGCGTACGTGCTCACGGCGAACACGTCCCATTCGAGCGGGCTGCGGAACTGCGGCCACATGTCCATCTGGTTCGGGATGGGGAACATGTAATAGGGCAGCCACGGACGGCCGATGTGCATACCCGGGAAGATGCCGGCACAGACGACCGCGAAGATGGTCATCGCTTCCGCGAAGCGGTTGATGGCCGTGCGCCAGTTCTGACGGAACAGGAACAAGACGGCGCTGATCAACGTGCCGGCGTGGCCGATACCGATCCAAAACACGAAGTTGACGATCGGGAAGCCCCAGGCAACGGGCATCATGTTGCCCCAGGCGCCGATGCCGTTCCAGATCACGTAGCCGAGGCTACCGAGGAACATGACCAAGAGCAGCTGGGCGAAGCCAAACGCGATGTACCAAGCGCGCGGCGGCGTCGGTGTCTCGGCGATGCGCGACACGTTGTCCGTGATGCGCGCGAACATGTTCGGGCCCGCGGGCGGCGCTTCGTAGGGGTTTACGTCGCTGATAGCCATGAATCAGCCATGCTCCGATTTCGAGTGGTCCGCGTGCGAGGGTTCCGCGTGCGCTTCGGGCGGGGTGAGCGCGGGATTCGGGTTCTTGATTCGAGCCAAGTATTGGACGCGCGGCTTGTTGTTGAGTTCGCCGAGTAGCGCGTAGGAGCGCGGCAACCTCTGCAGCGCCGTGACCTCGGCCTTGCCGTCGTTCAAGTCGCCGAACACGATCGCGCCGGTCGAGCAGGTCTGTTGGCAGGCCGTCTTGATCTCTCCGTCTTCGAGCGCGCGCTTCACGTTCTTCGCCTTGATTTTCACGTTCTGGATGCGCTGCACGCAGAACGTGCACTTTTCCATCACGCCGCGCGAGCGGACCGTGACCTCGGGATTGAAGACCATGGATTTGACCTTGGCCTTCGGGTCGTCCGTCGGGGTGAACGGCGTGACGCCGATCGTGTCGAGGTTGTAGTTGAAGTAGTTGAAGCGCCGCACCTTGTACGGGCAGTTGTTGGAGCAATACCGAGTGCCGATGCAGCGGTTGTACACCATGTCGTTCAACCCCTCGTGCGAGTGCATGGTCGCGCCGACCGGGCACACCTGCTCGCAGGGCGCGTTCTCGCACTGCTGACAGGGGATGGGCTGGAACGAAACCTCCGCGTCTTCCGGCTCGCCCTTGTAGTAGCGATCGACGCGCAGCCAGAGCATCTCCCGGCCCTTGGCGACGTTCTCCTTGCCGACGACGGGGATGTTGTTCTCCGCCTGGCAAGCCGTGACGCAAGACGAGCAGCCCGTGCACTTGTTGAGGTCGATGCTCATGCCCCACTTGTGGCCGTCGTACGAAACCGGCGGCACCCACAGGCTGAGCAGGGGATTGTGTTCGACGATTTCCTCGACGAACTTGGGGTCTTTCTTGAACTCTTCGAGCGTGCCTTCACGGACCAACGCCGGCAGTCGCTCTTGCGTGCCTTGCTGGCCAATCTCACCGACGGTGTAGATGTCCTGCGTGCTGGAGACTCGGTAAGAAACCGTGCCGTGGCTCTGGACGCTGACGCCGTTGGCCAGGTGATAAGCGTCGACCGAACGAATCGCGTAGGCGTTGGCGCCCACCGGGTCGATGCTCTCCGAAACCAAACCACCCACGTGACCGGCCGCGGTGCGCCCGTGGCCGAGGGTAACTCGCAACGAGCCGTCGGCGTGGCCGGGCGCGATCAGCGCGAGCAGCGTGATCTGGCGATTGCCGACGCTGAGAGTCACCGAGTCCGCGTCGTTGACCCCGAGCTCCTTTGCCGTGCGCGGGCTGATCATCACCGCGTTGTCCCAGGTGAGCTTGGTCATCGACTCGGGCAGCTCTTGCAGCCAAGCATTGTTGGCGAAGCGTCCGTCGATGAGCTTGGGATCGGTCGCGAAAACCAACTCCAGCTTGCCGTTGCCGCCACCCAGGCCGCCGAGATCCGTCTCGTTGAGCGCGATTTTGGCAAGGGGAGCCAACTTGGGTTCCACGCGTGGGGCTGCGCTGCCGTCGATCACGCCGGTCGCCAAGGCTTTGCGCCAGGCATGCTCCGAAGCGAGCTCGGGATGCGCCGCGCGTACCAACTCGAGCGGATTCGGTTGCGCGTCGCCGGCGAACTGCGCCACGATTTCGAGGGCGGTTTTGCCCCCGTGCAGCGGAGCGATCAGCGGCTGGACGATACTGACGGTGCCGTTCCACGCGCGGGCATCACCCCAGCTTTCGAGGTAGTGCGCGGCCGGCAAGTGCCAGCTGGAGCGCAGCGAAGTCTCGTCCTCGTACAAACTCAGGTGGATGCTGGTTTTGGCTTTGGCCAGGGCATCGCCGAACGCCAGATCCGCGGGCGCGGTGAACACGGGATTGCCGCCGAGTACCAGCAGCGCTTCGACCTTGCCGGCGTTCAGCTCGTCGACCAGTGCCTTGAGCGCGAGCACGTCGCTCTGCGCTTCGGCGTTTTCGTCTTCGGTGTAGAACACGGTCCGGCCCACGTTGCCGAGCAGCGCGTTCAAGCGGTGCGCGAGGGCGTGCACTTCAGCAGGCTGACGCGAGCCGGGAACGACCACGCTCTTGCCCACGTTTGCGAGCAAGTCTGCCGCAACCGCGTCCAGGAATTTGGCGACCTTCTCGTCCTTCAGGAACTCCGACGCCGGCTTGTCTTGCGCGGCACCGAGCTCTGGCAACGCATTGGCCTTGGCGCTGACGGCAGCGTCCAAGTACGCCGCGACCGCTTTGATCAGGCCGGACTTTACGGCCAAGCGGTGATCGCTCAAGCCGCCGACGCTGGTCACGTTCGACTCGATGGCGTAGATGCGGCTCATCTCGCCGGCCTCGGGCGCACGCTTCTTGGTCAGCGCGCGGGCATTGGCGAGGCCCGAGGGGAAGGTCGAGTGAACGAGATCGGCGTCGAGGGTGACGACGACCTGCGCTTCTTCGAGCGCATAGTGCGTGCGGTGCGCCTTACCGAAGGCAAGTGTGCTGCCGGCGCTGGCGCCGTCGCTCGAGATGGGTTCGAAAGTGACCCACTTGGCCTGCGGATACGTGGTCAACAAGCGCCGCTTTTGTTCGGCCAGAGCTAGTGACGAGCTGCGCTCGGCGAGCACACGCAAACCAGCGCCGCCGTTGGCTCGCAAGGCTCCGGACAGCTCGCCCAACGCCTTGCCGAACTCTGCCCAGGAGCTAGCGGCGCGTGCGCCGCCAGCACGGGTGCACACCGCGTCGCTGCGATCGGGATCGTACAGACCGAGCACCGATGCCTGATGCCACGCCGACGCGGCTCCCAGGCTGTCCGGGTGAGCCGGGTTGCCCTCGATCTTGATTGGGCGACCGTCGTAGCTCGCAGCGTACAGACCGACGGCATTGCCGTTCAGCTCCATCGCGGTCGCGAAGTAACGACTCGAGCCGGGGATGGTGCCCTCCGGCCGTCGAGACAGTGGGAGGATCTTGTCCTCGCGCCAGCGGCAGGCGTCCAAGCCGGCCAGCGACATCGAAGCGCCCATGACCTGCATGAAGCGCCGACGCCCGGGCGAGTTCGGCGGCTCCACGTCGAGGGGCGCTGCGAACTCACGAGCTGCCAGCTCGAGGAACTCCGGGCTTTGCTCGAGCTCAGCCAGGCTCTTCCAGTACGTCGGCCTCACCGTTTCGCCCGCGCTGGCCGAAACCGCCGCGCCCGACGAGATCGGCGTGTTGGAAAGAACGCTAAGCCTCTTTTTCATCGATGACATGTCGAACAGTCGGTTGGAGGAGCAATGTGGTTCTTTGCGCGGAACTCTTTGCCGAAGGCGCCGGGTTCTCCCGGGGCGGTCCAGGTCATGTTGGTGACTTCCTCGACGGGGCGGAGGTTCGGCTCCGGATTGCGATGGCAATCGAGACACCAGCCCATGCTGAGCGGCTCGTGCTGGTAAACCTTTTCCATCTGGTCGACTCGGCCGTGACAGCTCACGCAGCCAACGCCGCGAGTCACGTGCGCGCTATGATTGAAATAGGCGTAGTCCGGAAGGTCATGCACCTTCACCCACTCGACGGCCTTGCCCGTCTCGTAGCTCTCGCGGATGGGCGCGAGTTTCGGGCTCGTCGTCCAAACCTTGCTGTGGCAGTTCATGCAAGTTTGGGCCGGCGGGATGGCCGCGTGCGAGCTCTCCTCGACCGTGTTGTGGCAATACCGGCAGTCAATACCGAGCTGACCCGCGTGCAGCGCGTGGCTGTACGGAACGGGCTGCTCCGGCATGTAGCCGACATCGGTCGTTTTAGGAGAAGCGCCGTACCAGATGAGCGCGATCAAGTAGATCGGCGCGACCCCAAGCACGACTCCTGCGATCTGCCGAGTTTTATTGGCCCAGCGCGGGAATACGAACAGATTCATCACCAAAAACCGAGGCTGGTCGCACGTGCTTCGCCGAGCGCCGCGCGAATTCGTAGGGGGGGAGGGAGCATTGGCGAGGCCGAAACTGGTTCGGACGGATCCCTTCACCCGCGGGCTACGAGAGCGAGCCTGTTGGGTTTGCCCGTGGTGCCGCAAAGAGCGAACGGGTCCGACGCCTTCGGAGGGTTACTCCGCCTGCGCGTGCGCGCTTATGCGCTCGCCTCTTAAAAATGTAAAGAGAAGCTCGTTTAGCACCCGCCGATAGTGTTCTAACTGCGCGAATATAACTAACTTTTGCGTTAGTTATACGCGCGGAAACACGTTTCTGGACCGCTTCCACCTGGGCACTTTTCCGCGACACAAAAGCGCGAACCCCCGAGCCCAAGATGGGCCGGGGGTTCGGTCAGGGGGTGAAGCGTCACGAGCGCGTCTTCAGATGCGCAGGCAATGCCTCTGTTTCGACTTAGAAGTCGCGCATTTGTCGCCGAATCTTACCGATCGCCTGCTCCTGCAGCTGGCGGATCCGTTCTCGGGAGAGATTGTACTTGTCACCGATCTCTTTCAAGGTCAGCTCGTCCTCGTTGTCGAGGCCGAAGCGCCAGCGAATGATGCGCGACTCAATCGGGGTGAGGGTGTCGAGCAGCCGCTTCACCTCTTCCGCCCATTTCTGGTTGGCGAGGCTTTCATAAGGCGACAGCGAGTTCTCCTCGACCAAGAAGTCGATGAAGCGCCTGCCGTCTTCATCACCGACCGGGCGGTCGAGGGAGAAGGGCGTGTCGGCGTACAAGTCCCGGACCTTGTCGAGCTTGTCGCGCGGGACGCCGGTCTCTTTCTCGAGCTCCTCGACCGACGGTTCTTTGCCGGTCCGAGCGATGATCGTCTGCGTGGCGCGCGCGACACGGTTGTAGGTGTCGAGCATGTGCACCGGGATGCGCACGGCTCGGCCCTTGTCGGCCAATGCACGGCTGATGGCGTGGCGAATCCACCAAGACGCGTAGGTGGAGAAGCGGTAGCCGCGTGCGTGGTCGAAGCGCTCGACCGCTTTCATCAGGCCGATATTGCCCTCCTGAATCAGGTCGATCAGCGGCAAGCGACCGCGGTTGTAGCGCCGAGCGATGCTGACGACGAGCCGCAAGTTGGCCTTCACGAAGCGGTTTTTCGCCAGACGCTGGGTGGTATCGGTGGTCTTCACCCGCTCGACGTAGCGGCGGTATGCCTGGGTGTCGGGCACGACCACGCGCTCCGGATCTTCTTCCGGGGCGTCGTTTACGACGTCGCGAGCGGCTCGGTTCGCGTTGGACATCCAGATGCGGTCCGAATCCGGCAGACGAATGTCGCGCGCGAGCGTCTCGGTCAGCTCGGTCCACTGGCGCAGTTGATCAGCATGCAGCTTCGAACGCTGTTTGCGATACACCTTGGTTAGCTTGCGCAGCTCGGCGACCTGAGACAGCTCAGGCCGCTCTTCCGGATTCATCGAGGATACGTCGCGCTCGAGCTGCTCGAGCACGTGCTCGGCTGCCGGCACGTAGGCGAGCAGGGCCGCCCAGTGGTCAATCTCGGCGTTTTCAACGGCTTGCGCCGCCTGCAGCTCTTCGTCCGGACCCATGACCTGATGCGTGGCCATCTCCCGGAAGTAGCGAGAAAGCATCGAGTCACTCGAGCCGTCGATCGCACCCGCAGCGGGCGCTTCGGAAGCGAAACCGCCCGCGTCAGCAGCGAGATCCGGCGTTTCTTCCGGACCGTCTTCGGATGAAGACTCCGTGCTGACCCCTTTGGGCGAACGACGAACCGCGGTATCCTCGACGGAATCCTCTCGGTACTCTTGGGTCGTATCTTTCGCGGGAGCGGTCTTGTTGGACATGGCCACCTTGCGGGATGAGGGGGAGGAGCTGGGGCTAGATGGCGCACCCGGCTGAGCCGCCACGCCAGAGGCGGCGCGACGCTCGGTCGGTTCTTTGTCGGATGCGGTCATCTGGGGAGTTTTCAGCAAGTTGCGTGCCGGACGTTTGACGCTCCCAGGAGCTGCTTCCCTACTGGGTTGCGCGGCGGCACCCAGTTTTTTCGCTCCTGTCGCGCTGGGCGATAGGGCGGATGATTTTGTCTGGGGAGCTCTGGAAGTCATGGTCGCCGGGGGGTTGAAAAAACTCTTCGATTAACAGTACGGTCAACTTGCCGAAACAGATTCGCCGATTTCGCTGGCCGCTCGGCCAATTTTAGAAAAACCCTAAAACTGGCTTGACTGAGAGCCCGCCAAGCGGCAGGAGCCCCTGTTTTCTTAGACAAAGTCTACGGCTGATTTGTTCCTGGCCGTTAGTTCTGCCCTTGAAATTCGTCCTATTCATTTCAGGCTCGCCTTGCGTTGCGTCAAGGCTCGGCGGTTGGAAACGCCCAATCCTGATGTAGGCGTGACGAACTGGCCGCGCGCTCCGCAAGATTTGCGATGTGCGCCATCCGGCACACGAGTTGGCGATCGCGGTACCACTAGGATCAGAATGTCGCGGCAGGGCTCGCGCGATCAGTTCGCCCGTCGCTTCGTTCCGGGGTTGGGACCGTGGCGTCTCACCCCAGGAAGTGAGTTGGGGCGCGGAGGAACTCCACTCGTTGGTACCCGCTCGACCCCAAACCAATCACACAAGCGGAAGGCTTTCTGTGTCGGTTTATTTCAGCGCGTGCTGCCGCGACCGTGTCGAGGTGACTCAGAACTGCGCGATGAAGCGCGGGTCGTTCTCGAACAACAGACGAATATCGGGAATATTGTAACGAAGCATCAGCACGCGCTCGACGCCCATGCCAAAGGCGAAACCCGTGTAGCGTTCGGGGTCGATGCCGCAGTGCGTGAGTACGTCCGGATGGATCATGCCGCAGCCGAGGATCTCGAGCCAGCCCGTCGCTTTGCACACGCGGCACGCAGCGCGCGTGCCGTCTTCGACGCTGCAGAACACGCAGCCCACGTCTGCCTCTGCGCCGGGCTCGACGAAGGGAAAGTAGCTGGGACGGAAGCGAACGGGTGTGTTCGGACCGTATAGGCGGCGCGCGAACTCGGTCAGCACCCCTTTCAACTCTGCGAAGCTGACCTGCTCATCGACGAGGAAGCCCTCGATCTGATGGAACATCGGCGAGTGCGTCACGTCGTCGTCGCGCCGGAACACGCTGCCTCCGCTGACAATCGCCATCGGTGGGGTGTGCGTGCTCATCTCGCGCACCTGCACGTTGCTGGTGTGCGTGCGAAGTAGGACGCGGGCGTCCGGCTTGGCGCCGTCGACCTTGACCCAGAAGCTGTCCTGCATGTCCGTCGCCGGGTGGTCGGGCGGAAATGCGAGCTTGGTGAAGTTGTGCGCCTCGAGTTCGATCTGCGGGCCCCACGCCACCTCGAAGCCGAGCGAACGGAAGATCTCCAAGATCTCGTTCATCACCAAGGTGATGGGGTGGTGGTGGCCGCGCTCCGTGACGCGTCCGGGGAGGCTCATGTCGAACGGCGGCGCGTTCAAGTCGGCCGCGCGCAGCGCGCCGAGCAACGCGCTCAGCCGGGCCTCGAAAGCCAGCTCGACCTCTGCCCGAACGCCATTGACGCGTTCACCGAGCTCGCGCCGCTTGTCAGCGGGCTGCTGGCCGAGACTACGAAGGATGGCGGTGAGGTCGCCCTTCTTTCCCAGCAATTCGGCGCGCGCATTTCGAAGCTCCTGCTCGGTAGCAGCAGCTTCGAAGGCGGCACGCGCACGCGGTCCGAAGGCCGCGAGGCCCGCCTCGATGTCGAGTGTCGGGTCGGACACGGGCTTATCGAGGGACAGGGCGCTTTTTACTTGGCTACGGCCAGGGCTGCGAGCTGAGTGAACGCACCCGTGTCGTTCACGGCGAGATCGGCGAGGATCTTGCGGTCGAGCTCGAGACCAGACTTCTTGAGGCCGGCGATCAGGCGCGAGTAGCTGGTGCCGTTGGCACGAGCCGCTGCGTTGATACGCGCGATCCACAGAACACGGAAATCACGCTTGCGCAGCTTGCGGCCAGCGTATGCGTACTGCCAGGACTTCCACAAAACACGCATCGCTTGGCGATAGCGGTTTTTGCGGCCTCCGAAAAAGCCTTCGACCTGGTCCAGGACGCGCTTGTGGCGGCGGCGGGGCGACGGACCTCGTTTGACGCGCGACATACTAAATTCTCCTCAAATACATCTGGCTCACCGCTCACCCATAGGGGAGCATAATCTTGACTCGGTGCTCCATGGCCGAATCGACCATGTCGTTGTCGCGCAGGCGACGACGGCGCTTGCGCGACTTGCCGATCATCCCGTGCTGAGCGTTGCCCTTGGGGCGGCGAACGCGACCGCTCCCAGTCACTTTGAAGCGCTTGGCGGCAGCGCGATTGGTCTTCATCTTCGGCATGGGAATTCGACTCCGAGAGGCGAGGGATCTAAGCACCTTCGCAAAGCCGGCGTGCGGACGAACCGCAAAAAGGGGCCGGGGGGCGGACTTATGGACGAAGCTTCGAGCCTCGTCAAGCGTGGGCCGCGTGTGATTTGCCGTTTATTGCCCGAGCTAGCTCCCGGGGGCGGCCCCGGCCAGCCGGCACGCCGCCGAATCACCGTTTCCTACCGTTTCGTGACCCTCGGGTGCCGGTAGTGTGAACGGAATTCGGCTGCGGCCGGTTTGCGGTGGGGCCAGGAATTTAGCACGAGGCAGAGACAGGCGTGTGGTAAGGGCGCACCTCGATGCCGCGCCGGAACGATATCCGCAAGATTCTCCTATTAGGTTCTGGCCCGATCGTCATCGGGCAGGCCTGTGAGTTCGACTACTCCGGGACCCAAGGGGCGAAAGCCCTGACCGGCCTTGGTTACGACGTGGTGCTGGTCAATTCGAACCCAGCCACGATCATGACCGACCCGGAGCTGGTGCGACGCACGTACGTCGAGCCGCTCACGGTCGAGACCGTCTCGGCGATCATCGAGCGTGAACGCCCGGACGCGCTCCTGCCCACGCTGGGCGGGCAAACCGCGCTGAACCTCGCGCTCGAGCTGCACGACAAGGGCGTGCTCTCGAAGCACGGGGTCCGCTTGATCGGCGCCCAGGTAGACGCGATTCGCAAAGCCGAAGATCGCGTGCTGTTCAAAGACGCGATGACCGCGATCGGTCTCGAGTCGCCCGTCTCCGCTCACTGTGAGAATTTGGAGCAGGCGCTCGAGGTGGTCGAAAAGACGGGCTACCCGGTGATCTTGCGCCCGAGCTTCACCATGGGCGGCTCCGGCGGCGCCGTGGTCGAAAACGCGGAAGAGCTCCCGACCAAGCTCGAGTGGGCGCTGTTGCAATCGCCCACCCACCAAGTGCTGGTCGAAGAGAGCTTGATCGGTTGGAAGGAGTACGAGCTCGAGGTGATCCGCGATGCCGCGGACAACTTCATCGTCATCTGTTCGATCGAGAATCTGGACCCGATGGGCGTGCACACGGGCGACTCGATCACCGTCGCGCCTTCGATGACGCTGACGGACCGTGAGTACCAGCGTCTGCGCGACGCGGCGCGTGGCGTGATGCGCGAAATTGGCGTCGAAACCGGCGGCTCGAACGTGCAGTTCGCGATCGATCCCAAGACCGGTCGCGTGCTCGTGATCGAGATGAACCCGCGCGTGTCGCGCTCCAGCGCCCTCGCTTCGAAGGCCACCGGCTACCCGATCGCGAAGATCGCGGCCAAGCTCGCGGTGGGCTTCACGCTCGACGAACTCACGAACGACATCACGGGTACGAGCGCCGCGTTCGAACCGACGATCGACTACGTGATCGTCAAATGGCCGCGCTTCGCGTTCGAGAAGTTCCCCGGTTCGGACGCGCGCCTGGGTACGCAGATGAAGAGCGTCGGCGAAGCGATGTCGATCGGTCGCACCTTCCCCGAGGCGCTGCAGAAAGCCGCGCGCTCGCTCGAGACGGGCAAGGCGGGCTTCGTCAGTTTGTTCGATCGCATCGACTACCGGAACTTGAAGTTCTCGCCGGACGCTGCCCGCGACCTCGCGCACGACGCGCCGCCCCTGGCCAAGCCCAAGCCCACCCTGCCGCCGCCCGTCGGCGACGAACTTTGGGCTGCGCTCGAAAAGGCGGTGCGGGTGCCGACCGCCGAGCGCTTGTTCTACGTGGGCGACGCGCTCCGGCACGGCATCGGGACCGAGCGCCTGAACAAGATCACGGGCATCGACCCCTGGTTTTTGGCTCAGCTCGAGCGGATCGTGAAGCAAGAGAAGAAGATCGAGACCGCGCCCAGCTTGGATGCGGAACTGCTGCGCGAGAGCAAACGCCTCGGCTTCAGCGACGTGCAGATCGGCGCGCTGCGCAAGCAGACCCCGGCCGAGATCTTCAAGCTGCGCGACGAGCTCGGCGTGCGTGCCGTATTCGCGCGCGTCGACACCTGCGCCGCCGAGTTTCCGGCCAAGACCCCATACCTGTATTCGACCTACGAGACCGAGTCCGAGGCGGACGTTTCGGACAAGAAGAAGGTCATCATCCTCGGCGGTGGCCCGAACCGAATCGGCCAGGGCATCGAGTTCGATTACTGCTGTTGCCATGCCGTGTTCGCGTTGCGCGAGCTCGGGCTCGAGACGATCATGGTCAACTGCAACCCCGAGACCGTGTCGACCGACTACGACACCTCGGACCGCCTGTACTTCGAGCCGCTGACGCTGGAAGACGTGCTGGCCATCTGCCGCGAAGAAGCCTCCAAGGGCGAACTCTTGGGCGTGATCGTGCAGTTCGGCGGGCAGACCCCGCTCAAGCTCAGCGTGCCGCTTGAAAAGGCTGGTATCAAGCTACTCGGTACCAGTGCGGATGCCATCGATCGCGCCGAAGACCGCGAGCGATTCGACGCGCTGCTCACCAAGCTGAGCCTCAAGCGTCCGCGCGCAGGCATCGCTCGCAGCATCGAGGAAGCGCGCAAGATCGTGACCGACATCGGTTTCCCGGTGTTGGTCCGTCCGAGCTACGTGCTCGGCGGCCGCGCGATGATGACCTGCTGGTCCGACAGCGAGCTCGATGCCTACGTGCAGCTGGCAATCGACGCCGCCCGGGAGGAGGGCGGCTCGCAGATCCTACTCATCGATCAGTTCCTGAAAAACGCGACCGAGGTCGACGTGGACGTCGTATGCGACGGCAAGCGCGCCGTAATCGGCGGCGTGATGCAACACATCGAAGAGGCGGGCGTGCACTCGGGAGATTCGACCAGCGTGCTTCCTCCCCACACGCTCGACAGCAAGGTCGTGGCGCAGATCGAGGACGAAGCCAAGAAGCTCGCACTCGAGCTGAACGTGGTCGGCCTGATGAACGTGCAGTTCGCGGTGAAGGACCACGAGGTGTACGTGCTCGAGGTGAACCCGCGCGCGTCCCGAACGGTGCCCTTCGTCGCCAAGGCTACCGGTCGCCCGCTCGCCAAGATCGCGGCCAAGGTCATGGTCGGCAAGACGCTCGACGAACTCAACATCTTCGACCGCTCGCTGCCCATGCACGTGGCGGTCAAAGAGTCGGTCTTTCCGTTCCAGAAGTTCCCCGGGGTCGACACTATCCTCGGCCCGGAAATGCGCTCGACGGGCGAGGTGATGGGCATCGCCGGCAGCTTCGCGCTGGCGTTCAGCAAGTCTCTCGCCGCGTCGAGCGTACGGCTGCCGGATCACGGCGTGGCGTTCATCAGCGTCAAGGACGACGACAAAGAGATCGCTTGTCAGGTCGCCCGGCGATTGCGCAATCTCGGCTACTCGATCATGGCGACGGGGGGGACGGCGACCGCGATTGCTCGTTCTCGCATCCCCGTGGAGCGCATCAACAAGGTGCTCGAGGGCTCTCCCCACGTCGTGGACGCGATTCACGACGCTCGAGTCCAGTTGGTGATCAACACCACGCAGGGCGCCAAAGCCATCGCGGACAGCTATTCGATACGTCGCAACGCGCTGCTCTCGAACGTGCCTTACTTTACGACCATGGCCGCCGGCGCCGCGGCCGTGGACGCGCTCGAGGTGAGCGCGCTGTTGACCAAGCGTGGCGAGCTCGTCAAGAGCTTGCAGGAATGGCACGCGCGCTCGGCCGAGGGCGAGTAGCCCCGGAAATGCCCGCAATACCGCGGGTATGCCCGGCGTTCGCCGAGCTTTGCTAGACTGCTCGGCGTGCGTCACCGGTATCCATTCGAGGCCCTCGTTTGGCTGCGTCAGCAGCGCGTCGATCGCCAAGCGAGTTTGCTGGGCGAGAGCGCCGAGCGCGTGGCTCGTGCACGCTCGAGCACGGCTCGTGCCGAATCCGCGCGCCGTGCAGCCGAGCACTCGCTGTTGGCCGTTTCCGCCACCGAGCGCGGGCGCTTGAATGACGGCGCCTTGCGCGCTGGGGATCTGCAGGCCGTCGCTGATTGGCAAAAGGGTGCACTTGCCGAGGTCGCCGCCAAGGCCGAGTCGGAGCGGCTAGCCCGCGAAGCGCAGGCCGTCGAGGCGGCAGCCGAGCTGGCGGCGCGACGCGCCCTGGCCGCGGCCAGCAGCGAAGCAAAGATCATCGATGCTCACCGTGACAGCTTTCGGGCACAGCGCGCGGCTGTCCAGGAACGGTCCGAAGAAGAAGCGGCGGCCGAGCAATGGACGGCGAGCCATTTCCCGCCGCGGCGCAGCTGATGCTCGAACGTCTCGCGCGCGGCCTCGCTGTGTCCTTGATTGCTCTGCTCGCTGGCTGCGAAGCAAGGCAAGAGCCAGAAGGGCGGATTGCCAAGGCCCCGCCGTTCCAGATCGCTCCGGCTGCCGTCAGCGCGGCTATGCCGGTGCAGAGTGCGTTGTTCTCACTCAGTGATTTTCGCCCCCTCTTGACGCTGCCCGAGCTGTCGCCCGTGGCTGCCGCGCTCGATGCGGGGACCCCGGGAGTGGCCGCTCGCGAACTCGCCCTCTGGCTTCAAAAAACGCCGCCTCCGCCCGATCAGCGCTTTCGCTACGACTACCTGCTCGCTCGCTTGCACGAACAGGCCGGCCAATTTGCGGCCGCGTTGGCCGCGTACGTCCAGGTCAGCCAAGGAACGTCTTCGCTCACGAGCTACGCGCGCGTGGGCGAGGCCCGCGCGCTCCTGGCGTTGGGACGTCCCAAAGAGGTCGCAGCGCGTAGCGCCGCGGTCTCGGATAGCGAACCCGTAGCGCGCTCGAAGTGGCCAGTACTAGCCGAGGCAGCGCGCGTGCAGGGCGACCGAGAGGCCGCCATCACGGCCTATCGGCAGGTGGTCCTTGCCCTGACGCCGGGCGCGGACCGCGCAGAGAGCCAGCTGCGCTTGGCCACCGCGTTGCTCGAGTCCGCGTCCGCGCAAGCTGGCGATCTTTCGGCTCGGATTGCGGAAGCACTGAGTTTGGCGCGACGGATTCAGAACGAGCCCAACCTACCGCGCGCTACGCTGCTCGGCGCCCAGACATTGGAGGTGCGCGCGCTCGGGCTGCTACCGGAACCGCTGCAGGCGCAGCATCGCGAGCGCGATCCCAAAGAGCAGCTCGAACGAGTGCGCGCGCTCTCCGACGCGCGGCGCTTCGCCGAAGCGCAGCTGGCCGCAGAGCAGACTCTGGCGACGCTGCCCGCCGCGGATCGAACCAGCAGCATCGGTTGTGAGGTTCGATTCCTGTCGGGCAAGGCTTTGTCGTCCAGCCGGGCCTATGCCAGAGCCGGTGAAGTGTTCGAGGCTCTGCTCGACCAATGCTCCGACCCCGACCTGCGCGCGCGTGCCCAGTTCATGGCTGGCAAGGCGGCGGCCAGTGACGGACAGCACATGTTGGCCGTAAAGCGCTTCGCGGCTCTGGAACAAGATGCGCCGAAGAACTCGCTCGCGGACGACGCGCGTTTGTTTGGGGCGCTCGCGTATCTGGAGGCGGGGGTCGAGGCGCGTTTCACGGAACTCTTGAGCGCCATGCCCGACGACTATCCAGACGGGGATATGGTTCCCGAGGGCTCGTTTCGCTTGGCCCTGCGGCGTTTGGACAAGCAAGACTTTCAAGGCGCGGTGCGCGTACTGGAACGCGTGCTGGACAACAAGTTCAGCCTCGGGGCACGAGCGGCCGACTTCGCCGGTCGCGAGCGTTACTTCCACGCACGCGCGCTGGCCGCGAACGGCGAAGCGGAGCGCGCGCTCGGGGAATACGAGTCGCTGGTTCGCGACTTGCCGCTCTCGTACTACATGCTGAGCGCGTACAGCGCGCTCCACGCGGTCGAACCAGAACGCGCTCGCGCCGTCTTGGCGGCGGCGCTCGCCGCGGTGCCGGGTGGCCCGGTCGTGGTCACCAATCGCGCCGAATTTTCGGGGCTGGGTTTTGGTCGAGCATTGGAACTGTTCGGGGTCGGTGACTTGGAGAACGGAGCGCGCGAACTGGACGCGCTCGGCCTTGCCGACAGCTCGCGGCCAGAGATCTTGTGGGGGTTGTCCAAGCTGTACGCTGAGGCTGGTTCGGTGAAGCTGTCGCATGCGGCAGCGCGCCGCGCGTTGACGGCCGCGCCCTCGACATGGCCGGCCGACGCCTGGGTGGATGCTTGGAAATTGGCTTATCCTGCCCCGTTTCAGCAGATCGTGCAGCGCGAGGTCAAGCGCACGGGCCAGGATTCGGCGCTCGTCTATGCCATCATGCGGGAGGAGTCGGCATTCGATCCGGACGCGGAGAGCCCCGCCGATGCCTACGGTTTGATGCAGCTGATCGTGCCCACCGCCAAGAGCGTCGCGCGGCCGCTCGGGCTGCCTGCCGACCGCGCCTCGCTCAAGCGTCCGAGCGTGAACATCGCGCTCGGCACCGGGGAGCTAGCACGGCTGGCCAATACCTTTCCGCAGAATGCCCTGCTCGCCATTCCGGCGTACAACGCGGGTCCGGGGAATCCCAAGCGTTGGCTGCGCGAGCGTCCGACCGCGGATTTCGACCTGTGGGTCGAACTGATTCCGTACGTCGAAACGCGGCGCTACATGAAGCGCGTATTGTCCAGCCGTGCCACGTATGCGTTCTTGTACCAGCGCGAGGACTTCGAGAGGTTCGCGTTGCTGCCGAGCAAAGTTCAGTGACGCGGTTGACGCCTTACGCGCGCGGCGCACACTTGGCTAATGGCCCGAACTCCGTCTCGTATGTTGCCCCTAGGCACGAAGATCCCCGAGTTTTCGCTACCCGACACGACCAGTGATGGCCTCGTCAGCTCCGCGAGTTTGGCGGGCAAACCCGCGGTCGTGTTCTTCATCTGCAACCACTGCCCCTTCGTGAAGCACATCCGCGCGGGGATTGCCGATTTCGGCCGCTATTGCCGAGACCAGGGCGTGGCCATGGTGGCCATCAGCTCCAACGACGCCATTGCGTACCCGGCGGATGCCCCGCCGGCCATGGCAGCAGAAGCGAAGGAAGCGGGCTACGTGTTTCCTTACCTATATGACGAGAGCCAGAGCGTCGCGCGCGCCTTCGACGCGGCCTGCACTCCGGATCTCTACATCTTCGATCACAAAGGAATGCTTGCTTACCGCGGTCAGTTCGACGCCGCCCGCCCGGGGAACGATGTGCCCGTGACCGGTGGTGACGCGCGTGCAGCGGTGGCTGCGCTGCTCGCCGGACATGCGCCCACAGGCGACCAGATCCCGAGCATTGGCTGCAACATCAAGTGGAAGAGCTAGGCCGTCGCCTCTGAAAAGTGATCGATTTTCGAGGGGATGCACATGATCCGTCCGTATCGGTAAATAGCGTCTGGCCTCTCGCCAGCGGCAGTAAACGGAGAACCCAGCAATGACTCGACCCGCACGACGACCCACTTCGAAAGCACTCCTTGGTGCGGTCGCCCTCTCACTGCTCGGCAGCGCAGCGGCCCTCGCGTGCAAGAGCAGCAGTGACGAGAGCCGTGTAAGTCCGTGTGAGTCGACGCTGAGTTGCGGTTCCCCTTGCTCCGCGCTCGGCACCTGCGCTGCGGGTCAATACTGCAGCGCCAATAGCCAATGCACCGCTGACTGCACGCCGGCCGACGACAACTGCGGGTCGGGCAAGGTTTGCAGTTCGAGCGGCCAATGCATCCCGGGTGGGACGATCGACCCCGGTACCATCGACCCCGGTACCCTCGACGGGGGGGTGGAAGGTGACAGCGGGGCGGATGCCTGCGTCGAACTGAAAGTCACCTTCACGCCCCAGATCCCAACCGTCGTCATGTTGGTCGACCAATCGGGCAGCATGGACCAACGCTTCGGCAGTGGGCGACGCTGGAACGTGCTGCGTGACGCGCTGATCGACACCAACACCGGTATCATTTCAACGCTTCAATCTAAGGTGCGCTTCGGACTCGCGCTGTACACGAGCGAGAACGGCTTTGGAGCCGGCGACCCCGCCAAGGTCTGTCCAATCATCACCGCGGTTCCGCCCGCTTTGAACAACTATGCGGCGATCGCCGACAAGTACCTACCCAATGATTGGAAGGGCGACACCCCGACCGGCGAAAGCGTCGATGCGGCCGTGAAGATCCTCGACGGCGTGACCGAAGAGGGACCAAAGGTGATCGTTCTTGCGACGGACGGGGAGCCAGACAGTGGCGCCGATCCCAATCCGAACACCGCCGCGGGCCGTGAAGCCGCGCGTCAGCTATCCGTGACGGCCGTTCAAGCTGCCTTCAAAAAGCAGATCTCGACCTTCGTGATCAGCGTCGGCAATGAGGTCGGTCAGGACCACCTACGCGCGGTCGCGAACGCGGGTCAGGGGCTCGCGGTAGACGTCGACGCAACCAACCGCTTCTACCTCGCGAACAACCAGGCCGACCTCGCGACCGCCTTCGATACGATCGTCAGCGGGGTGCGGTCCTGCATTTTTGCCTTGAACGGTACGGTCGAGGAAGCCAGCGCCGGGACGGGTAGCGTGGTTTTGGACGGCAAAGCGCTGACCTACATGGACAAGGACGGCTGGCGCCTGACCGCGCCGTCGGTCTTGGAGCTGCAGGGCGCGGCGTGCACTGCCATCAAGAGTGGTGACCACGATTTGAAGATCAACTTCCCCTGCGGCGTGATCATTCCGACCATCCCCAAGTGAGCTCCGGGCGCTCGCTGACGCAGCGGTCGGCTCAGGCGCGCGCCGCGAGCCGCGTCGGCGCGCTGCCGCCGCCTGCCATCTCGCGGGCGATCCTGCGCCAGTCTTCGAGCTGGTGTGCCACACCGATTGAACGCAGGTAGCTGAGGTCGATGGCGATGGTGCGTGCTGGCACGTGGTCCAACGCGGGTACGTCTGGGTTCTGGCTGAGCAAGTTGCTCACGTACAGTGCGGCTGCAGCGTCGAAGACCCGAGCGCCATCGACAGGTTCCAAGTGATGCGCCACCGCCTGTACGATCTTTGGCGGTAACCCCCACAGCCCGAGCAGGTATCCACCGACTTCGGCGTGAGTCGAGCCGAACAGTTCGATCTCGGCTTCATACAAGGGCGTCTTGCCCCGGGCGCTCGTCGCCAGGGCGATCGCGAAGCGCTGCGCCGCGCGCGCCGCGAATACCAACTGCCCCACGTCTTGGAGCATGCCCGCGATCAGGACCGTGTCACCGCCTGATTCGTGTCCCAAGAGGCGCTTGGCCAATTGGGCCGCCATCACCGACCGGCGCTGCACGGAATCGATCGAGAAGTCGGGAATGGCCTGCGCAATCGGGAACATCTTGGAAACCTCGATCGAAAGCACGATGGCCTTGATCATCTCCACGCCGAGGAACGCCACCGCGCCACCCACCGAGCTGACCTGCCTCGGCAAGCCGTAGAAGCCCGAGCTGACCAACTGCAGCACCCGCGCCGAGATTGCGATGTCCTTCTCGACTATGTCGGCGACCGTGCGCGTGCTGGTGTTGGGATTGCTCAGCGCGTTGGTGATTTCCACGTACGTGCGTGGCGCTGACGGCAGTTCGTTGCTCCCGCCGACCAGGGTTCGCAGCTCGGGCCGATCGAGGATCCTGCGTAAGCTGCAGGCGTTTTCAAGCGTCGTTCTGAGCAGCTGTGCATCGCAAGGCTTGGCGATGAACTGGTGTGCGTAGGGCAGCGTGGTTCGCAATACTTCGAGCCCGGTGTTACCCGTGAGCAGGATGCGAACGACGCCGGGGTTCGACTCCTGAACTCGGCGCAGCAGTGAGCAGCCGCTCATGCGTGGCATGTTCGCGTCGACCACGACGATATCGAACGGCTTTTGCTTCATCAGCTCGAGCGCGTCGTCGCCGTCATTGACGAAGTGGAGCTCCCAGCTGGACTCTTGCGCGTGCCGCCGAAGGACGCGATCGATGCTGCGCAGAATCAGCTCGTCATCGTCCACGAATAGGATCCGTCGAACCTCGGGGTTACCGCGACTGCTGCGGCGTTCGGAGTTGGGCGGGTTCACGCTGGTACTTGGCATTGCGCCTCAGAAGGATACGGTTTCAGCCTCGCGGGCTTGAGCGAAAAGCGTTGCAAATTGAGTCACTTTTCCTGGTTTTGGCCAACACTCCCGCAAACTTTGGGCCTAACCTGAACGGACGTTGCCCAGACCTACACCCGTTCGCACTCTGTTGGTGGTGGCACTGTTGCTGCTCGTGGCGCACTCCTCTGCAGCCGCGCCTAGCGCACCAGTGCCGGTCGTCGACCTCCACGTCGACCTGTCGTACCAGTTCAACTTCAAGAAACGCGCGTTTGCCGCCGACGACGGGCAGTTCTCGGTCGCGGCCCTCCGGCGCGGTGGAGTGTCGGGTGTGGTGTTGCCGCTGTACGTGCCGCGTAACGCTTCCGCGACCGGGCCTCGGATAGCGGACCTCGAGCGTTCGTACCTGCGGGTCAGCCAGGCGCTGTTGGACACGCCGCCCTTCGCGCCCGCCGGTTGCAATCAGAGCCCGGGTGCGGTGCGCACGTTCTTCGCGTTCGAAGGTGCGGGGCCACTCGCCGGCGATCCGGACTCTCTGTCGCTCTGGCAAAAACGCGGTTTGCGTATCGTCGGGCTCGTGCACACGTTCGCCAACGAACTCGCCAGCTCGTCGGGCGACCCCGAACCCAAGCCCTTTGGGTTGAGCGAACGCGGGACGACCTTCGTGCGTCGTGCCTTCGCGCTCGGCTTGATGGTGGACGTCTCCCATGCCTCCGATCGCGCACTGACCGATGTTCTGTCGCTCGCCCGCGAGTCCCAAGGTGTCGTCGTGGCCACGCACTCCAATGCGCGCGCGCTAGCGGATCATCCGCGCAACCTCAGTGACGCACAGCTACGCGCGATCGCCGCCACGGGTGGAGTCATCGGGGTGAACTTTCACGGGCCTTTCTTGGCCCGGGGGCGGCGTGCCCGCCTGAGTGATGTCGTGCAGCAGATCCAGCACATTCGCGACGTGGCCGGCATCGAGCACGTTGCCATAGGCTCCGACTTCGAAGGCGATATTCGGCCACCAGCGGAGCTAGCTGATGCCAGTCGTTTTCCCGTGCTCGCGGCTGCGCTTGAACGCGCAGGGTTTTCGATCGCGGACGTGCGAAAGATCTTTGCCGGTAACGCGCTGCGCGTGCTGTGTGCTCGGGACGATGCTCGGTAGTGCACGTCTTTACAGCGCGGGCCCGCCTTGATAGAGCGGAAAATCCCATGTCAACGCTCGAAGCCCGCTGTCTCGACGCATTTCCCAATTGGCTCCGCTCGCTCGCCGATGACGCGCGCGCGCTCGCCTCGGTGCTTGAGAGCGAGGGCTTCGAGCTTGCCCAGCGGCGTTCCGCGGCGGCCCTCAACTACCTCTTCAAATCACTCGACCTGATCCCCGACGGACTGGAAGATCTGGGATTCATCGACGACGCCTTCGTGCTTCGAGCCGTGGCCGAGTCCATCAAACTCGAGGCTGAGGTTGAGCTCGCCGCAGACGCGACGGGCACGCTCGCGCGGCTCGCGAGCGAAGCGGAGTTGATTCGAGAGTTTTTGGAGCCCCAATACGAGCGCCTGACCAGGTACGCTTCGGGCTTGGAGCAAGTGTCTGCTCGCGGCCGCAGCGTGGCCGCGATCGCGGGCGACGAGGGCATCCGCGCGGACTTCGTGCGCGAAGTTCGCGAGTGGGCCGACACTTACGCCGTGCCGGGCTTCGCGCGTGACGCGCGCAACTTGGTGAAGCTGCGCGCTTTTCTGCTGGCCAAGCTGCCCGCCTGAGCGGTCAGCAGAAGCCGAGCATTGCGGCGGCCTGCTCGGCGCGCGCGCTTCGCGGCGTGTACACGTCGGCCTCCGAGGGCGAGAACGCGGCGCGCGGTGCTTGCCCGCGCTGCACCCGCTCGAGCTCTTCGGCCAGCTCTGCCGCCGATGCGTAGCGGTTGGCTGGGTTCTTCCGCATCGCTTTCAGTACGATCCCCTCCACGTTCGGGTCGAGGTCGTCACATAGCCAGGAGAGCGGCGGCGTCGGCGAGACCAAATGATGCCGGAGCAGGGTTGTGCTGAGCTTGAGGTCGAACGGCAGTTGGCCGGTCAGCATGCGGAACATCACCACGCCCAGTGAGTAGACGTCGGTGCGCGCGTCGACTGGGTCGCCCAAAACTTGTTCGGGGGCCATGAATTGCGCGGTGCCGCGTACCGCGTGCGCTTCACTCTCGACCGATTGGCCTGCGACTTCGGCCAAGCCAAAATCCAAGATCTTGATCGTCTTCGGCGCGCCCGGCTGCGTGGTCAAAAATAGATTGTCGGGCTTGATGTCGCAGTGGACGATCCCGGCTCGGTGCAGCGCGGAGAGCCCGGATGCTGTCTGCGCGGCATAGGCGAGCGCGGTGTGAACGGGGAGCTGCGGTGTTCGGAACAGTAGGTCGGCCATCAGCTCGCCACGCAATGGTTCCATCACCATGTAAGGCGTGCCCGGTTCGGGGTCACGCACGGCCAAGGTGCGAACGACATTTTCGTGCTCGACCGCGAGCGCCGCCCGCGAGCCGATCAAGAAATGACCGCGTAGCACCGGGCAGCGCGCGGCGTCGTCGGTCAGGATCTTGATCACTACCTCTTCTTCGCAAAGCTCGTCCCAACCGAGGTAAACTTTGGAAGTGCCGCCGCGGTCGAAATAGCGATCGATCGAATACCGTCCGGCGAGCAACGGGGCCCGCGGCCGCGGCTTCGACTTGGGAGCGGGTTCCGGAAGGACGACCGCAGACGCCACGGAGGACACGGGCGTCACGCGAATGCCGCGGATCCGCTCGGGGATCAGCTCTTGCGGCAATGGGTGCGAAGACAGCGCGGGCATGGTGGGCCGTCACTGGTAGACACCAAACGCCGTGTGAAAGGCAACTTTGTTGCGATTTCAGCGGTGCCGGGCACACCAGGCGAAGCTCAGAAAGCCCGCCATCAAACCCAGGCCGCCGAAGGGCGTGACTGCGCCGAGGACGCGTGGGGCGCCCAGCGCCAGCGCGTACAGGCTGGCTGAGAACAGCAGGCTGCCGGCCAGCAGCAGCCAACCCGGCGCCGCGCTCACCTCGCGCTTGCTTTGAAACAGGCCGAATAGCAGCATGCCCAGCGAGCCGATCAGCCAATAACGAGTCGCCGTGTCCCACAGGCTGAGCTCGGCTGGCGCGAGCACTTCGCGCAGGCCGTGCGCCCCGAAAGCGCCCATGCCGATCCCGAAGGCGGCCGCGACCGCGCCAAGGCTGGTGAAGTTCGGTCTCATGGTCCCGTCGGCAGGCGCACCCAGGCGTCTTCGCCCTCGAGTTCGACTTCGAAATGGAGCAGGGCTTTGCCCAAGCACGGGCCCCAGTCACACACGCCGTCGGTCACGCGGAACAGCGCGCCGTGGTTCTTGCAGTAGATACGGTCGATGTCTTCCGCATAGAACCGCTCGTCACCCATGTCCAGGTCCACCGACCAATGCGGGCAGCGATTCAGATAGGCAACGAGCCCGGCATCGACGTGACGCAGTACGAAACCAGTCGCCCGTTCGGCACCGAGTTCGAACTGGAACGTGAGCGATTGCCCGGGAGCGAGCCGCGCTGCCCCCGGGACTCGATGCCGACTCGAACTCAAGCGTCTGCAGAACGCGAGGGGCCGGGAGACGGTTGCGGATTTTCGTGCTCGCCGGAGGTGAGTTCGTTCATCAGCTCGCGGCACTCCGGCTTGCCCTTGAGATTGGTCATCAGCACGTTCGACGCTTCGAAGAAGCTCTTTTCGTACTTCAGTCCCTCGCGAGCGCGAGCCGCGACTTTCTCTCGTCCCGTCGCTAGATCCTCTTCCAACGCTTCTGCGTAGCGCGCGAGCTGGCCGCGCAACTCCTCGATCTGACGGCGCAGGTCGGCGGCGCTGGCTTCGCGACCGGTGCGCCGGGTCTCCCGCGTTTTCAACCACTGGCGCTGCGCCTCGACCATGGCGTGGGCCGCGCCCGCCTGCTCGTAGATGGCGCGCGTGCCAGCGCCCGCGCGCTCGGCGCGATCGGCGATGGCTACGCGCTCTTCTGCGATTTGCTCGGCCCGGCCGAGTTCACGCCGGGCGGCTTCCTCTTCTTCGCCGTAGGCGGCCGCCTCACGCAGCACGCGCGATTCTTCGTGCGCTAGCTCTTCTACCTTGCGGCCGATTTCCGCGCGCAGCGCGCGGCCTCGGCGCTCGAGGGCTTCGAGCTTACGCGTGTGGCTCGCGACTTCACCTTCGAGGCCGCTGGCTTTGGCCGCTAGATCCCAGAGCGTCGCCAAGGCTTGCGCAACCTCTGGAGCAGCGTTGGCCGAGGGGTAAGCGCGGGCCACCATGCGGGCGAACAAACCGGCACGCCCGGCCCACTCGATGACGCTCGGTGTGCGCGGTGGGGGCGGGGGGAGCGGGGCCGCCGCAGGCGGCGCTTCTCCCGCGGCGCCCTCTTTTTCCCACGAGGCGCTGGGCAGGGAGCGCTGCAGTGCCTTCAGCTCTTCGAGCAGGTGATGACCGTCGCGGTAGCGCTTGCGCGGATCTTTCTCCAGCAAGCGAAGCACGATGCGCTCGGCGGCGGGATGGCAATCCTTGCGAATGCTCGTCGGGCGCGGCGCGGGCGAGGTGCGCTGCATCTCGAGCAGGCTGTCGCGATCGCCGGCACGAAACGGTAGCTGGCCCGTGAGCATCTCGAAGAACAAAACGCCGAGCGCGTACAAGTCCGAGTGCGGCCCGGCTTGCTCGCCGCGCGCTTGTTCGGGCGACATGTACTCGGGCGTACCGAAGACCGCGCCTTTGGGCGCGAGCCGCGGATCATGCGCCAAAGCCGCGAGCCCGAAGTCCAAGATCTTGACGAAGTCTTTGCGACCCCCGCGGTGAGTGAGCAGGATGTTGTCGCTCTTCAGATCGCGATGCACGACACCCAAGTCGTGCGCACGCGACAGAGCGGCGCCCATTTGCTCCAGAATGTCGACGCCTCGGTTCAGGGGCATCGGGCCATGCGCCAGCTCGTTCGAGAGTGGCGTGCCGACCAAGTACTCCATCACCAAGTACAACTCGCCATCGTCGGTCTCGCCGATGTCGTGAATGTCGATGATGTGCGCGTGGTCGACGCGGTTGGCCGCGCGCGCCTCGCGCAACATCCACGCGCGAAGGTGCGTTTCACCGCGCAAGTCGGGGCGAATCAACTTCACCGCGACCACGCGATCGATGAGCACGTGTCGAGCGCGGTATACGATCCCCATACCGCCCTCGCCGATGCGAGCTTCGAGGCGATAGCGCCCGGCGATTACTTTGCCGAGTGCCGGGTCGTCGGCTTTTTTAGTACGCGGCGCCGCCACGGCGGGCTTCTGCGGAGCAGGCTGTGCCATGTTTGTCGTCTAATCCCGAGCGGATGAACGGCTGAGATTAGCCGCAACCTAAGAGACTAGCACCACTAATTGGGCGCCCGGCAACACGCGTTTTTCAGAACAGCAAGTTCAGCACGGGCACGCGCAGTTCGGTCGCCTGGCTCACGCCGTACATCGCGACCTCGCTCCTGCTGTACACGTTGCGTACTTCAACGGCGGGTACACCAAGCGTGAGCGCTTCGCTCGAAACGCCAATGAGTGCAGGTGGGCTGAGGTGGTAGTCGAGCGGCAAGGTGCGATGCGCGTTGGATTTCCGCTTCGGCAGTGAGCCGGTCGGTGCGGCGGGCGGTGAAACGACGGGAGCAGGCGGCGCCGTGACTTCGGTGCCAGTAGGCGAAGTAGTCGCGGGCGCGGGGGCCGGCGTCGTTGGCGCGTTGCTCGGTTGGGGAGGTTCGGCCACGGGCTCGTCCGTCGGACCGCGGTCTTGCGTGTAGCTCGCGGGTGGCTCGTAAGCGGTGGCACTCAAAACGGCAACGGTGGTTGGGATCGCCAACGCCATGCCGCCCGCCAAGATCAACATCGTGGTCTTCGGGCTCGCCTCTTGTTCGATGAAGTAGCCGCCAACGCCGCCCGCGGCTGCGCCGCCCAAACCGCCAACGACGTACGCCCAGGTCGGCTGGACTTTGAACGCGGCTTCAGTCGCGAGCACGATCTCGGCGCCCAGCAAAGTTCCGCCGACGATGCCTTTGCCGGTGGTCGACACATCTTCGGCGCGCGCCGAGAGCGGCGCGAGAGTCAGGGTCGCCAGAATGAGCGTGCCAAGGAATGAAGTCTGGATGCGCATGGATCCTCCGCTGAATTCGCTGTTACCTAGGTTGCCCGACCCGGCGCGAATGTTCGCTCCACCATAACACACGCTTCCGCGCGGCCTCCAAGTGTCCACGCGACGAGCAGTGCAGCAAGCGAGCCTCACTGGCCCGCCGTCCGGTGGGCGTGGGCTTGGATCCGTCAGCGCGGCGGGCCGCAGAAGGGGGTGGCCGAGCGCTCTTTCCTGCTCTTTTCTGCCGGCGCGAGATTCACTCCGCTAGGCTCGGGCGAGTGAGCCTGCTTGCTCGTCGCTCCGCACTTGCTGGCCTAGCGGCCTTTGCTGGGGCCCTGTCGTTGTTTTTCGGTGTTGGCGGCTTGCGGCTCTGGCCCAGGATTTCCGAGCAGCACCTGCCGGCTTCGTTGATCTGGCCGTTCGCTCGCCCGCTGTTGGCGGCCGCGCTCGAGCTCGCGTTCTTGGTCAGCGTACCCGTCGCCCTGGGCATTGCCGCCAGCATGCGCTCTGCGCGCGCGGCAGATGGTGCGTCGTGGCGCGCGACGGCTTGGGCGACCTGCGTGCTCGTGGTCGGGCTCGGCGGCTTGAGTTTCGGACTCTCGTTCTTGCTCGACGGCCGCGGCACTTCTCCAGGACAATTGGCTACCGAGCTCGTGACCTCCGCTCGCGAGAGCTGTGTAGAGAGCGCACCTCGCGCTGAAGTCACGGTGCCAATGCTCGGGTTCGCTTGGGTATGCGAGGCCGGTCGCGCTCCCGAGCTGCAAGGCCACGCGCCGGTCGGCAAGCAAGCAACCTTCCGCGCCGCGGCGATCGCTTTGAGTGCCGATCTCAAGCGCATTGCTCTCGACGGCTTCACGCTCGCGTTCCCGCTTGCCACGTACCGAATGCAGGTTCGAGTTCACGCCAAGCAGGCGACCCTCAGCGGCTTGCCGCCGTGGGGGCGCTCGCGACGCATCCCGCTTGGCTTGCGCGTTTGTCTGTTCACGCTGAGCGCGGGGTTGTCGGCATACGGTGTCGGGCGGCTTGCGTCGCGCACGCCTTGGCTACCGGCCTGGGCAGGGGCGTTGCTCGGTGCGTGCGCATCGGCCGGCTTGTGGTGGGCGACGGCCTGGCTCGAGCGGCAGGAACCGCACTCAGCCACCTACCTCGCCCTGCCCGCGGCAGGCGTGGCGGGGGCCGCGTTGGCCGGCGTGGCGATCCTGGGCGTTCAACGGCTGCGTTTGCGCCATGGTCGGGCGCTGGTACCCCCGCGGGACCCTGAAAAAGCTCAATAAACACGAGCCCTTTGCGATCAGATTGCTGGAATCGACATGCGGTGGTACGAGGCGCGGGCCTCTGGCCGCTGCCAGGGCGTCACTAGTTTCACCGCTGAGAGCCGTCGCTTAGAGGCCGAAGGTGCTGAAGGATGCAATCGAGCGTGCCGGGTATTAGCGGCGAACGCGACACTTCCGAACACGTGAGTGGTCGCCCTTGGTCGGCGTTGGTCGAACTCAGCAAGCCCAGCATCGCGGGCTTGGTGATGGTGACCATGCTCTGCGGAGCGCTCGTCGCACCGGGCCCGCGGCCGCTCGGGCGGCTCCTGATCGCGATGTTCGGAACGGCGTTGGTCGTTGCGGCCGCGAACGCGCTCAACATGTACATCGAGCGCGACACTGACGCCTTGATGCGCCGCACCGCTTCGCGCCCGCTGCCGACCGGCCGGCTATCACCGGAAGTGGCGCTGTGGTTCGCGCTCGCTTGCGGCGTAATCGGGCTGAGCGTCCTCGTGCTGTTCGTGAACTTGGCGAGCGCTGGCCTCGCGCTTGCTGCGCTCACCAGCTACGTGCTCGCCTACACGCCGCTCAAGCGCAGTACGAGCTACGCGCTGCACGTGGGCGCCGTCCCCGGCGCGATCCCCCCCTTGATCGGCTGGGCGAGCATGACCGGTTCACTGGAGCCGCGCGCCTGGCCGCTGTTCTTGATCTTGCTCGTCTGGCAGCTGCCGCACTTCTTGGCGATCGCTACGTTTCGACGTGAAGAGTACGCCCGCGCCGGGCTCGTCGTTCAGCCGAACGCGAGCGGCCTGAAAGCTACCAAGCGTTCGATTTTGATCTACTCGGCGTTGCTGCTGGTGGTGAGCTGGTCGCCCTTGGCTTTGGGCATGGCCGGACTTTGGTACGCCGTGGTGGCGACCGTGCTCGGCCTCGCGTTCTTCGGCTTCGCGGCCTTCGGTCGCGGCACGAAGACGGTCGACCGCTGGGCGAAGCAGTTGTTCTTGGCGTCGTTGCCGTACCTCGTTCTCGTGTACGTGGCGCTCGTCATCAGCGCGATGTGAGTCACCTCGCGGCTGCACGCGCCTGGGTAGCCACGCGGGCGCTGGTGCGTGGGCGACTAACGGGCGCGTGAACGCCGCAGTGACGAAGACGACGAGGCGCGAAAGCCGCGCGCCTGCACGCTCGGCGTGGTGCGGCTCTGCGGTGGATCTGCGCTCTCGGAGCCGAGCGTAGTCAGGTAGCTCAGGATAGGGCTCGTCCCTAGCGACTTGGTGATGACCGAGCCGAGGCAACGCGCACGCGCTAGCAGAGCTTGGTCATTCGAGCTGGTGAAGAACAACACGCTCGGCACCTTTGCGCTGGCCAGGAGCGTCCGCGCGAGGTCGACGCCGTTGCCATCCGGAAGGTCCAAATCGAGGATCGCAAAGTCGAAGCTTTGAGTCAGCGCGAGCGCGGCGCTGCAAGAGCGGGTGACGGCTACCGAGTAACCCGTGCGCGCCAAAGTCCGCGAAAGCGCGCGTGCGACCGTCACATCATCTTCGACTACCAGCAGGCGCTGCGGGAGCATTTGGATTTCCGAATCCCCATTCGATGCGCGAGAAGGGGCGACGTTATCAAAACAATGCCGGCCTGAACATATGCTCTGTATGCCCATGTTCAATCCCGTTTCATTGCAACGACTTAAGGCCAATTACTTGATGCAACACTGCACGGTTCATCATGTGGCAGGCGTTGCTACTCGCTCGTCCTTGCTGCGCTTCGGAGCTCGGGCACGCTCTCTTGCGGGACCTGTTTCGGGGCGAGCAGCGCCGCTACGACGAGCCACAATGCGGGCAGCGGCATGTCCGGCGCGCCGAGCGACAACAATGACATCGACATCACGACACTGGCCCGACCGCGCTCGCTCGGCTTCGCGACGCACGCGCCGGCGACGATTAACACCGCGCCGGTCAGGGCGAAGCGTAGCGCGCCGGGCACGACACCTGCGGGCGCGCGCGACAGCTGAGCCAAGGCTCGCACGGCGAGCACGCGCAGCACGCTTGCTCCAGGCGCGCTACCTTGAGCCGCGAACACCCCGAGTGCGAGCGCCGGCAAGAACACGAGAGCGGCGATCGTCGCGACTCTGCGCAGCTTGCCTTGACCGAGGTAAATCAGCACCAAACCCAAGGTCGTGAGATCGAGCAGCGTTGCCAGCGTAGAGGCAGCGAAGATCGAGTGGGCGTTCGCAAAAGCGACGTGGTCTGCGGCACGACTCATCATTTCGCGCGCCACGAGATGCGCCACGGCAGACGCTCCCGCGGCTCCCAGCACCAGGCCGCTCGCGCGCGTCTCTCTGGCGCGCATGCTGGCAAGCGCGCCAGAGAGCGACGCGGCGACGGCCGCCAACGCCATCATCCGGCTCAGCTCGGGCGCGAGGGGCCTCGCCCAGGCGGCCATCACGAGCGCTATCACGACCGCGCTCCCCGGCAGCGCTATCAAGCGATAGCCGAGATCGAGCTTGGGCAAGCGCAGCGCACCTGCCGCCAGACGAATCGCCGCGGCCACGCCGCCGGCGGCGACCAACTGGCTGAGAAATGCCGCGAGTCGGCCGCTCAGCGTGATGAACGGCGCGATACCCACGGCCAAGCCGGGAATCGCCGGCGCGATACCGCGGCCCACGATCGTCGCCAGCAGGGCAGCTCGGGTGAGCATCGACAACGAGATCCCCGAGGCCTCCTGTGATTCGTTTCCAGCCAACTTACGCTCGGTCAATTTTTTGCGAACGCGCTGTCGTGCCCGCGCGAGTTCTGACCATGGCGCTCGCGCGGGGACGTCTCGGTCGGATCACTGGGAGCAGGCGGGGGCGTGACTTCGATCGGCGCGGTGTTGGGTTGCACCTTGAGGATGAACGGCCGCGCGTTGAGCGTCGAGCAAGCGTATTGATTGCGGTGAAACTCCCAGTGCAAGTAAACCTTGCCGTCCGGTGACACGATCTCGCGCGGCGGCGTGCCGAAGGGAGCGGCGCGCTTCACGGAATCCAGCGCGGCGATGTCGAACGCCGTGATCCCGCTGAACTTGGTCACGCCCATTCGCACCACTTTGCCCGACTCTTGATCCAAGATGATCTCGACCTCGGTGCTGAGATCGGGGTTGTTCATCGGGTGGGAGGCCGGCAAGTTATCGAGCGAGCCGAGGAACGAGTCCGCGAACAGCGGGTGGATGCGGTTGTGGATCATGCTCAGGTAGCTGCCGAAGGCCGACGCGGCCGTGTTCAGCGCGGTTTGATTGCCGAGCTGCACGCTGGGCGTGTAGTTCTCGATCGAACTGCGCCAGCGGCTCGGGTCCATGGGGTGCCACGAGCCGAGGTGCGCGCTCTTGCGGCGCTCGCCGTCGATCTGCCGTTCACGCGCGAGCTGATCGGTGCCGATGGCGGCCACGGCGGTGCGCGGAGCTAGGTTGAGGTTGACGCCGTTGGCGGTGGTCCCCAGCGAACCGTAACCAAACAGAGCGTCCCCGCTGCTGCGTCGCTTGGGCAAAGGGCGCGCCTTGCGAGCCTTGGCCTCCGCCTGATCGACCAGGGCCTGGCGGGGCCCGGCGACCGTGAGGCGACCGCTCTCGGAGTTCACGATGTCCGGGTTGGCTTCGCTCTCTTTGGACGCGGCTTGTGCTTTCTGACCTTCTTGAGCGGACGCGCTGGTCTGCGCGCGATCCGCGCCGGTGCGTGCGCCCGCTTGATCTTGCGCGGCCTCCGCGCTGCGCTGGTGCGCCGGTTCGGCCGCGGCTGGCTTCATCAGCGCGAGTTTTTGTGGGTCGGAAGCCGGCGTTTCCGATGGGGCGTGGTCCTTTTCCCCGGCCCGGTCCTCGGATTGCATCACGCGCGAGTGATCCGAGTCCCCCGGCGACTTGTCCGGGCTCGAGTGCTCGCCGCCGGGCGTCGGCTTGGCGTCATTCTGATCGGCGCTGGTGATGCGTGCTTGCGTCTCTTGCTGCACGTGGTTCGCCTTGTCGGCGATGTAGGCGGCGTTCGGATTGTCCGGCTGCTTCTCGTCCTCCACCACTTGGCGCACGGCGATCTTTTTGTCGATTTCGACCTGTGGTTGTGGCGGCGGTGCTGGCGTTGGCGCGACCTCCGGCTTCTTCTCTTCCGGCTTCTTCTCTTCCGGTTTTTTGGGGTCTACCGGCTTGGGTTCAGCCGCCTCGGGTTTGATCTGCTCCTTGATGGGCTGTTTCTTCTCCGCGGCAGGGTCGTCCTTCTCGGCGTTCTGCGGCTCCGGATCTTTGTTCTCGTCGGGCTCGTCGGGCTCGTCCTTCTCGACTTCTTTCTCTTCCGGCCGCTCTTCGTCGAGCAAGGCGACTTCTACCGGTGCCCCCACGCCGCGCACGTGGTTCTGCACGCTGCGCGCGAAGCGTTGGATGTCCAAGCGCTGCTCGATGATTTTCGCGGTCTGATCCGCGCCACCGCTCCACAGCAGATGGACCACCACCGCGGTGGTGATCCACAAAAAGAGCGGGATGTTCGCTTCGCGGCGCATTGCAGAGGGGCAGGCCGGATCGCGTCGATCGGCCAAAAAAAGCTAACATCGGGGGGCCCGTCCAGCAATCTTCGGGGCAATTGCGCGGACTTATCGGGCTCCTCGCGGGCCTTCGGCCGGCTTTGCCGGTGAACCCGCGCCGGGCACGACCGTCACACTTTGCTGATCGACTCGAAATTGTCCGCGATCTCCTGCGCGCTCCACACGCCCTCGTCGCTTTCCTTGTACTTGCCCGGGCTCTCCACCACTTTGAACACGCTCATGCGGGCGCCCGCGACGGCGAGTACGACGCCCGTCACGTCGCTCGACAGGTCGGAAGCGAGGAATAAATGCGCGGGCGCCACGTGTTCGGGCGACAGCGTGTCTTCGATCTTTTCGAACATCGGCAGGTCTTCCGTGAGGCGGGTCTTGGCGATGGGCGCGACGGCGTTCACGCGTACTCCATAGCGCTGCAGTTCGATCGACGCGGTGCGCGTGAGGCCGTAGATGCCCGCCTTGGCCGCCGCATAGTTGGCTTGCCCGAAATTGCCGAGCATGCCGGAGACGCTCGTGGTGTTGATGATCGAGCCGCTGCCTTGCTCTTTCATCTTTTGCGCCGCGGCTTGGGTGCAAAAAAAGCTGCCGGTCAGGTGCACGTCGAGCACGGCTTGCCACTCTTCATGGCTCATTTTGAGCAACGTCTTGTCGCGCAGAATACCGGCGTTGTTCAACAGAACGTCGATGCGCCCGAACGCGGAGATGGCCTTGCCGATGATGGTGTCCGCGCCTTGTTTGCTGGAAACGCTCTCGTAGCTCGCTTCGGCGGTGCCGCCCGCAGCCCGGATCTCTGCCACAACCTCGTCTGCCGCCGAGGCTCCGGTGCCTGAGCCGTCACGCGCGCTGCCCACGTCATTGACCAATACCTTCGCGCCTTCGCGCGCGAAGAGCAGTGCGCTGGCCCGACCGATGCCGTTGCCTGCGCCCGTTACCACCGTCACTTTGCCGTCGAGGAGTGCCATGCGGCGGAGTGTAGATGGCGGCGCGCCGCTTAGAAATGAAACACTAAGCCCTGGGCGCTCCGCTGCGCGGGCGCGTCCTTGCCATGGCTCACGAGTGAGTCGACACCAACGGCGAGCGCCAGGCCGAGCGCGGTGCCCACCACGTCCCAGGTGAAGTCGCGCCAGGAGGGATCGCCGTGCCCGGCTAGGTCCCAGAGCTCCTTGC
>Ga0247740_1000105_pt1 | contig 41392 bp, 42 predicted proteins | sample UWRJL148409B2_FD_180942 | JGI IMG/M metagenome (GOLD analysis project Ga0247740, IMG submission 180942) | Plant litter microbial communities from Arlington Agricultural Research Station in Wisconsin, United States - UWRJ-L148-409B-2 | ecosystem: Environmental > Terrestrial > Plant litter >...
CGACGCGATCCATGCGGTGCTGCAGGAGCCGGGCATCCGTGCGCTGTTCACGCCGGCGACGCCACGGCAGGAGCAGCTCGGACGCATCCTCGTCGTCTCCGATGCGGCGCACTCCATCGGCGCGACCTACAAAGGGCGCCCGGATGGCCAGCTCGCCGATGCCACGGTCTTCAGCCTTCACTCCGTGAAGAACATCACGACGGGCGAGGGCGGCGCCATCGCGCTGAACCTGCCGGAACCGTTCGACAATGCCGAGGAGTACACCTTCCTCAAGGCCCTTGCCCTCAACGGCCAGAACAAGAGCGCCTTCGAGAAGAACGTGCCGGGGGCGTGGCGCTACGACATCATCGACCAGGGGCTCAAGGTCAACATGCCCGACATCAACGCGGCGATCGGGCTCGCCCAGATCCGCAAGTACGAGAGCGAACTGCTGCCCGACCGCCGACGCAAGTTCGAGCTGTACCAGCAGGCCTTCGCGCAGTACGAGTGGGCGATCCTGCCGCCGTACCGCGATGCCGAGCGCGAGTCGTCGGCGCACCTCTTCCTGCTGCGCATCAAGGGCGCCGACGAGCAGCGCCGCGACCGGATCATCACCGCGATCGCCGAGGCGGGCGTCGGTGTCAACGTGCACTACATCCCCATGGCCATGCTCACGCTGTTCAAGAACCGCGGCTTCGACATCGCGGACTACCCGACGACCTACGCGCTCTACGCGAACGAGATCACCCTGCCGCTCTACAACACCCTGACCGAGGCGCAGATCTCCGAGGTCGTGCACGCCGTGGTGCAGGCCGTGGAATCGACCGGCTCCGAGGGCACCGCATGACGTTCGTGCTCGAGGAGTTCATCGCCGACCACGTGATCGGCCGCCGCGAGAGCCTGTTCGCCGCCGACCTCGCCGCGCACGACTCGCAGCTCCGTGCGGCGATCGAGGGGGCATCCGTGCTCGTCATCGGCGGGGCCGGAACGATCGGCTCGTCGTTCATCCGGGCGCTGCTGCCGTACCGACCGTCGCGCCTGGTCGTCGTCGACCTCAACGAGAACGGCCTCACCGAGCTCACTCGCGACCTTCGCAGCACCGACCACCAGTACGTGCCCGACGACTACAAGACGTACCCGATCAGCTTCGGCGGGCCGGTGTTCGAAAGGATGCTCCGCGCCGAGGGCCCCTTCGACATCGTCGCCCACTTCGCCGCGCACAAGCACGTGCGCAGCGAGAAGGACCGCTACTCGATCGAGGCGATGCTCGAGAACAACGTGATGAGCACTGTCGCGCTGCTCGACCTGATGCGCGAGCTGCCGCCGAAGCACTTCTTCTGCGTCTCCACCGACAAGGCGGCCAACCCCGCCAACGTCATGGGCGCGTCGAAGAAGCTCATGGAGGAGGCGGTGCTCGCCTACGCCGCGGAACTGCCCGCCGTCACCGCCCGCTTCGCGAACGTGGCGTTCAGCAACGGCAGCCTCCCGGCCGGGTTCCTCGAGCGCATCGCCAAGAATCAGCCCCTCAGCGCCCCGCACGACGTGCGCCGCTACTTCGTCGCGCCCATCGAGAGCGGGCAGCTCTGCCTGCTCGCGTGCGTGCTCGGCGAGCCGGCCGACATCTTCTTCCCCCGCCTCGACGAGCCACGGATGCTCACCTTCTCCACGATCGCCGACGCCCTGCTGCGGCAACTCGGGTACGAGCCCGACTACTGCTCGACCGAGGACGAGGCGCGCGCAAAGGCGGCAGCCCGCCAGCCCGACGACACCACGTGGCCGGTGTACTACTTCGCGTCGGAGACGTCCGGGGAGAAGTCGTTCGAGGAGTTCTACACCTCCGACGAGGACGTCGACCTCGACCGCTTCGGCGCCCTCGGGGTCGTGCGCGGCCGCGCGGTGAACGATGTGGCGGGCATCCGTGCCACTCTCGACGACCTTCGCGACCTGTTCGACCGCGACGACCTGCCCAAGGAGGCCATCGTCGATGTCCTCGCGACTCTGGTTCCGACCTTCCACCACGTGGAGACCGGCAAGAGCCTCGACCAGAAGATGTGACGCCGTTGTACTCCTTTGCCAAGCGCTTCTTCGACGTCCTTATCTCGGGCGTGGCCATCGTCATCCTCACGCCCCTGCTGTCGCCGGTGATGCTCGCACTGCGCCTCACGGGCGAGGGGGAGGTGTTCTACAAGCAGAAGCGCATCGGCTACCGCAACACCACGTTCGGCATCTGGAAGTTCGCGACGATGCTCAAGGACAGCCCCAATCTCGGCACCGGCTCGCTCACCGTGCGAGGCGACCCGCGCGTGACACCCGTCGGCCGCTCGCTGCGGGCGACGAAGGTCAACGAGCTGCCGCAGCTCATCAACGTGCTCACCGGCGACATGAGCTTCGTCGGCCCCCGGCCCCAGGTGCAGGTCGACTACGACGGGTACCCGCCGCACGTGCGCGAGCGCATCTACGAGGTGCGCCCGGGTGTGACCGGCATCGGGTCGATCGTGTTCCGCGACGAGGAGCGGCTGCTCTCCAAGCCCGACATCGACCCGCGCGCGTTCTACCGCGACGAGATCGCGCCCTTCAAGGGCGAGCTCGAGATGTGGTACCTCGAGCACAAATCCCTGTGGCTGGATGCCCGGCTCGTGTTCCTCACGGTCTGGGTCGTGCTGCGACCGGAGTCCGATGTGGTCTACCGCACGTTCAGCGATCTCCCGGCGCGACCTGCTTGGCTCACTGATTGAGATGAGTACCCGACGAGTCACCCTGTGGTCGGCTCTCGTCGGGGTGCTCGCCGGCGCCGTCACCCTCGCACTCGCGGAGGGCGTCGCCGCCCTCATGGTCCTCCCGTCGGGCAGCCCGCTGTTCGGCGTCGGCTCCTTCGTGATCGACATCGTGCCGGGCTGGTTCAAGACCGTCGTCATCGCGCTGTTCGGCACGGGCGACAAGGTCGCGCTGTTCGTTGCGCTGGGCATCCTCGTGCTGGTGCTCGCGGTGGCCGTCGGGATTCTTCAGTACCGCCGGTCGCCGTGGGGGATCGTCGCCCTGTGCGTGATCGGGGTGCTCGCGCTGCTGGCGGTGGTGACGCGCGCGGAGTCGAACTCGCTCTCGGGAGTGCCGACCCTCGTGGGTGTGGCTGCGGGTGCGATAGTGCTACGCATCGCGTCGGACAGGCTGCACCGCTGGACCGCGGCCACCTCGTCGCCCTCCCGCGCCGCCGTCACGCGCCGCGGGTTCCTCGTGATGTTCGGTGCGACGGCTGCGGGCGCGCTCGTGATCGGCATCGGCGCCCGTGCGATGAACGCGGGAACCGCCGCCGCGAACTCGGTGCGCGAGGCGCTCAAGCTCCCCGCGCCGGCCGTTCCCGAGGCCGCGTTCCCGGCGGGGGCGGCGCTCGACATTCCCGGTATCTCGCCACTCATCTCCGCGAACGACACGTTCTACCGCATCGACACCGCGCTACAGGTGCCCGTCGTCGACGCCGCGACCTGGACGCTGCGCATCACCGGAATGGTCGAGCGCGAGGTGACCATCACCTTCGAGGAGCTGCTGAAGCTGCCGCTCGTCGAGCGCACCGTCACCCTCATGTGCGTCTCCAACGAGGTCGGCGGCACGCTCGTCGGCAACGCGACCTGGCTCGGGTATCCTCTTCGAGAACTCCTCGCCCAGGCCGGGCCGCTCGCAGGCGCCGACATGGTGCTCTCGACCAGTATTGACGGATTCACGGCCGGGTCGCCGCTCGACGTGCTGCTGGAGGAGGACCGCCAGTCGCTGCTCGCGGTGGGGATGAACGGGGTGCCGCTCCCGATCGAGCACGGCTTCCCGGCGCGGCTCGTGGTGCCCGGGTTGTACGGGTACGTGTCCGCGACGAAGTGGGTCACGGAGCTCAAGGTCACCACCTTCGCCAAGGACATGGGCTACTGGACGCCGCGCGGCTGGTCCGCCCTCGGGCCCGTGAAGACTTCATCCCGGATCGACGTTCCGCGTAGCGGTGACGCCGCCCCCGCCGGCCCGATCACCGTCGCGGGTGTCGCGTGGGCGCAGCACCGCGGCATCGAGGGCGTCGAGGTGCGCGTCGACGACGGCGAGTGGATGCCCGCCACCCTCGCCGACGCCATCTCGATCGACACGTGGCGGCAGTGGGTCTACGAGTGGGACGCCACCTCCGGCAGCCACACCGTCGCCGTGCGCGCGACCGGCGCCCCGGACGACACCCAGCGCGAGAACCGCGTCCCGCCCGCCCCCGACGGCTCGGAGGGGTACCACACGATCACGGTCCGCGTGGCGTAGCGCGGCCGCGGGCGCCACGCCCGCCCGCGGCGCCGCGGCCGCCGAACTCCGTCGAATTGCCACTTCAGCACCCGCAGCCGCCTCGGGAACTTGGTCGAAGTGGCAACTCGCGGCCTGCATGTGGATGCTCGCGGCAGATCGGCCCCGTAGCGATCGAGACTGGCTGAGTGAACAGGCGCGCACCCCTCGACGAGGGGCTGGGAGAGCACTTCTCGCGCCGGGAGGCACTCCACACCGGGGCCACGATCAAGCGGCTGTCGGCCAGAGATCTCCGCATCGAGTTCCGGGGTGCTAGGTCGCGGGAGCGGGAGTACCCGCCCATCTCGGACGGATTCGAGCAGCGACATGCCGAACTGATGCGCCGCTGCGCTGCCTTTCAGCCGGTTGCGCCAGAACGCTTCGCCTTCAGCCACACCACAGCCGCCCAGATCTACCGGCTTCCTCTGCCTAAGAGGCTCACCGACGTGACCGATATCCACGTCTCGGTGCCGCCAGGAGTGCGCACCCCGCGACGTCGAGGAATCGTCGGCCATCTGATCGCGGCGCCCGACCGGAGAACTGCCGACGGCCTCCCCGTGGTCGATCCCGTCGTTGCGTGGCTACAGGTCGCGCCGGAGTTGACTGTCGACGAACTGGTCGTGGTGGGGGATGCCCTCGTGAGGAGGAAACGACCGCTCACTACCCTGCTCGCCCTCCGCGAACTCATCGATGAGAGTGCAGGAGCTCGGGGCATCCGTAACGCCCGCACCGCCTTCGAGAACGTCCGTTCCGGTACCGACTCACCGCCGGAGTCTGAGGTTCGGTTGACCATTGTGCGCGCTGGGCTACAGGAACCGCTCGTGCGATACACGGTCTATGACGCCGATGGCTTCTTCGTGGGCACTCCCGACCTCGCTTACGTCAAGGAGCGCATCGCCATCGAGTACCAAGGTGCGCACCACTGGCAGGACCGTGAGGTGTTCGAGGAGGACATCGTCCGCCGCGAGCTCTTCCGACGTGCAGGCTGGCACGTCTTCCTGGTGACGTCACGGTCGCTGCGTAACCCCGCCAACGTCGTCGCCGAACTGAGGGGGTTGCTCGAAGAACGAGCCGCGCTCTAGTGAGTTGCCAGTTCAGCCCCCGCCACCGCCGACGCAACTGGGTCAAAGTGGCAACTCGGCGCGATCCGGGCGGGCGCGCGGCGGCGGGGCGCCGCGGCGTCAGAACAGGGGCACGAGGGCGGGGGGATGCACGGTGCGGGCGGTCACCGGGCCCAGGTGCAGCGTGCCCGAGGTGAGCGGCTCGCACCGCATGCCGCCGCGGCCGCGGAGCGCGCGGTGGGCGCCGGGGGCGAGGGCCACGTCCATCCACGCGCACGGGTTCGCGGGCCGGTGCACGCGGAACAGCACGTCGCCGAGCCACAGCTCCTCGTCCCGCATCGAGTCGATGTCGAGGTCTCGTACGTAGACGTTGCGCCGGGCATCCGCCGGATTGGCCGCGGCGCCGAGGCGCTCGATGGACTCGATCGCCATGATCGTCACCGACGCGGTGCGGTGGGCCCGCTGGTTGAAGTAGCGGTCGCCGACGATACCCAGCCCGGCGCGCACCTCGATCGAGGAGGGCAGCTCGGGCGAGATCGCGTCGCGAGGGCCGTCCGACGGGCGCCCCTCGTACCGGTGCAGCGGCGAGGCCAGCAGCAGCTCGATGCGCACGGGACGGTCGTACATGTGATCCACGGTACCTTTAGGCAGTGGCACATCTCCTGGGCGCTGAAGCGCTCCACCTCGAATATCCGACGCGCGTCATCTTCGACTCCCTGACCATCGGTCTGGATGAGGGCGACCGCATCGGCATCGTCGGCCGCAACGGCGACGGCAAGTCGACCCTGCTGAAGATGCTGTCCGGCCGTCTGGAGCCCAACTCCGGACGGGTCACGCGCCGCAACGGTGTCACCCTCGCGGTGCTCGACCAGTCCGACGACCTCGACGACGACCTGACCGTGCACCAGACGATCATCGGCGACATCGACGAGCACGTCTGGGCGGGCGACCCCCAGGTGCGCGACGTGATCGGCGGGCTCGCGGCCGACATCCCGTGGGAATCGAAGATCTCCGACCTCTCCGGTGGCCAGCGCCGCCGAGTGGCCCTCGCCGCCCTGCTCATCGGCGACCACGACATCATCTTCCTCGACGAGCCCACCAACCACCTCGACGTCGAGGGCATCACCTGGCTGGCCGGCCACCTCAAGAAGCGCTGGTCGAGCAACGCCGGAGCCCTCGTGGTCGTGACCCACGACCGGTGGTTCCTCGACGAGATCTGCACCGCCACGTGGGAGGTGCACGACCGCCTCATCGAGCCGTTCGAGGGCGGCTACGCGGCGTATATCCTGCAGCGCGTCGAGCGCGACCAGATGGCCGCGACCATGGAGGGCAAGCGCCAGAACCTCATGAAGAAGGAGCTCGCGTGGCTGCGCCGTGGCGCCCCGGCCCGCACCGCGAAGCCGAAGTTCCGCATCGACGCGGCCAACGCGCTCATCGCGAACGAGCCGCCGGTGCGCGACTCGGTGAGCCTCGCGAGCATGGCCATGCAGCGCCTCGGCAAGGACGTCGTCGACCTCGAGGACGTCTCCGTCTCCTACGGTGACAAGCACGTGCTGAAGGATGTCACGTGGCGCATCGCCCCCGGCGAGCGCACGGGCATCCTCGGGGTGAACGGGGCGGGCAAGTCGACCCTGCTGAGTTTGGTGAGTGGCACCCTGTTGCCCACCAGCGGACGGGTGAAGCGCGGCAAGACCATCAAGGTGAGCACTCTCACGCAGCAGCTCGCCGAGCTCGAGGACGTGTGGAACGACCGCGTGAGCGACGTCATCTCCCGCCACAAGAGCACCTACGTCGCGGGCGGCAAGGAGATGACGCCGACCCAGATGCTCGAGCGCGTCGGGTTCCAGAGCGCGCAGCTCAGCACCCCCGTGAAAGACCTGAGCGGTGGCCAGAAGCGCCGCCTGCAGCTGCTGCTGATCCTGCTGAGCGAGCCGAACGTACTCATCCTCGACGAGCCGACCAACGACCTCGACACCGACATGCTCGCCGCCATCGAGGATCTGCTCGACACTTACCCCGGCACTCTTCTCGTCGTCAGCCATGACCGGTACCTGCTCGAACGTGTCACCGACAACCAGTACGCCGTCATGGACGGCGGCCTGCGCCACCTGCCCCGCGGCGTGGACCAGTACCTCGAACTGCGGAGCGCGCAGCAGAAGGGCGGGTCGGCGAAGCCCGTCGAGGCCGTGAGTAGCACGCCGAAGCTCGGCGGCGCCGAGCTTCGCAACGCCCAGAAGGAGCACGCTGCCGCCGGCCGCAAGATCGAGAAGCTCACCGGTCAGATCGCCGACGTGCACACCGCGATGGCCGCGCACGACCAGAACGACTACACGGGCCTGGGCGCGCTCTCGCAGCAGATCACCGACCTGCAGCAGCAGCTCGAGACCGTCGAGTTCCGCTGGCTGGAGCTCGAGGAACTACTGGCTTAGCAGTTCGCGCCAGTCCGCAGGCACGCGCGACTGGGGGCCGGGCGTGGTCTGCGAGGCGGGGTGGCTGTCCGGCGCGGCGAGCGTGGGGCCGTCCAGCGACTCCTCGGTCCGGTAGTTCCAGTACCAGTCCTCGCCCGGCTCGTACGACTGCATCAACGGATGCCCGGTCTCGCGCCAGTGCGCGGTGGCATGTTTGTTCAGCGAGTCGTCGCAACAGCCGACATGGCCGCACTCGGCGCAGCGGCGCAGATGGATCCACCAGGATCCCGTCGCGTCGCACTCCACGCATCCGGCGCCGCTCGGCGGTACTGACGTGTCGATTCCAGGGGTCGTCGTCATCCGGCCAGTATGACCCGTATGCTCGCATCCGTGCACCCCGCGTCCGCCCGAATCGCAGGAATCGGCATCTACCTCCCCGACAACCTCCGGACGACGAAGCAGACCGAGCGCGACCTGCGCGCCGCGAATCCCAGGCTCAAGCTCGCGACCGGCCTGATCGGCCGGCTCACCGGGGTCGAGTCGGTGCACGTGCGACCCGACGGCTGGCAGACCTCCGACCTCGCGGTCGCCGCGTCGCGACAGGCGCTCGAGCAATCGCCGGGACCCATCGACCTCGTGATCTTCGCGAGCGCGAGCCAGGACCTCGTCGAGCCGGCCACCAGTCACATCGTCGCCGCGAAGCTCGGGTTCGACTGCCCCGTGATGGACGTCAAGAACGCGTGCAACAGCGTGCTCAACGCGATGCAGGTCGCGGAGGCCTTGATCAGCGCGGGCCAGTACCGCCGCGTGCTCATCGCGAGCGGCGAGGAGCCGTCGCACGCGGTCCGCTGGGATGTTGCCGACCACGAGCAGTTCATCCGCTCGTTCCCCGGGTACACGATGAGCGACGGCGGAGCGGCGGTGATCCTCGAGGCGACGGATGACCGTGCCACGGGCATCCTCGATTCGAAGTTCTTCGCCGTCTCGAGCAACTGGGACGTCGGGACGCTCTCGATCGGCGGATCGATGAACCCGCGGGACGAGTCGCTCAGTTACTTCGACATGGACGGCGCGGCGCTGCAGAAGGCGTTCCTGGACCTCGGCCCGCAGCCCGTGCTCGACCTGCTGGAGCGCAACGGCCTCACGTGGGACGACTTCGACCTGATCGCCATTCACCAGGTCGCGCTGCCGTACCTGCCGCCGATCTTCGAGCGCCTCGGCGTTGCGCCGGGCAAGTCGGTCATCACGATCGCCGACCACGGCAACCTCGCGTCGGTGACCCTGCCGCTGCAGTTGCAGCTCGCGCGGGAGCGCGGACTCGTGCGCGACGGCAGCCTCGTGCTGCTGATCGGCCTCGCGGGCGGCATCAGCCTCGGGCTCATGGTGGTGCGGTTGTGAGTCTCGCGGTAGTCGTCCCCGTGTACAACGAGGCGGCCGGGATCGCCGCCACCCTCGACGCACTCGAGGCCCAGACCGACGCCGACTTCGACGTCTTCTTCGTGGACAACGGCTCGACGGACGGCTCGGCGGCGATCATCCTTGGTCGCGGTCACGAGCGCTGGCACCTGATCACGGAGCCGCAGAAAGGCACGGGCGCAGCCGCCGACACGGGGATGCGCGCCGCCATCGCCGCGGGAGCGACCCTGCTCGCCCGCACCGACGCCGACTGCCTGCCGCGCGCGGACTGGACCGCGTCCGTCCGCCGGTCGCTGGCGACGCTCGGCCTGGTCGGCGGTGAACTCGTCCCCCGGCACGACGAGGGGCTGTCGCTCGGGCGCCGGGTGCTGCTGCGTGCGGCAGTCGAACTGGCGGAGGCGTTCGGGCGAGTCCGACCGGGCAACCGTGCAGCGGAGTACCGGGGCCCGTACATGATGGCGGCCGGATGCAACGTGGGCATCACGGCCGAGCTGTACGTCGCGGCCGGCGGCTTCCCGCGCACGGCGATCGAAGACCTGCACGAGGACCGCGCGCTCGTGAACGCGGTGCGGCGGCTCACGTCGAAGTACGCGCGGCGGCGGGACGTGGTCGTGTTCGGCAGCTCGCGTCGGGTGACCGCCTGGGGCCTCAAGAACACCCTGCTCTGGTACAAGGACCATGCGTACCGTCCCGACCACGTGGACATCCGATGACCATCGAGCTCGCGAAGCGCTGGGAGGAGCGCGTCATGCGCGCCGCCCACCCGGTCGCGTACCCGCTGCTGAACGCCGCCCGCCGCCCCGTGCTGCGGGTGCCCGGGCTCGGGGTGCTCGTGCGCGACGCGACCCTGCTGCGGTCGACGCTCATGAACACCGACAGCTTCTCGAAGGTGGGTCCGGGCAGCCCGAGCGATCTCTGGACTCCCGTGCTCGGCCCGGCCGTACTGCTCAACATGGAGGGCGCGGACCACCTCGCGCTGCGCCGCAAGCTCGGCAGCCTCTTCGCCCCGGCCTACGTGGAACCGCTGGCCGCGGCATCCCTGCCGACTGCGGAGTTGACGGCACGGCTGCGCGCCGGGGTGACCGTCGACATCGTCGCCGAGGTCAAGCGCTATGCGAGCGCGATGATCAGCCAGCTCGTCGGGCTCGATCCCCGCGACGTGGACGAGGAGATGTTCGACCGCGTCTCGTCGATCACCCGGTTCGTCCGCCTCGCCCGGCCCCGGCTCACCCCGCCGCAGGTGACCGCCGCGCGGGGCATCCTCGACGAGCTCACCGCGCACGCGCGCACCGCCTACCGGTCCGGCGACGAGTCGACAGTGCCCGGCAGGATGCGCTCACTCGGGCTCACCGAGGACGAGGCGATGGGTGCCGTGGGCGCGTTCGTGCTGACCGGTACCGAGACCCTGGTGTCGTACATCCCGCGCCTGGTCGCCGTTCTGGCGGATTCGGACTGGCTCCCGATGATCGCGGCGGACCGCGCCCTCGTCGAGCCCGCGATCGCGGAGGGGCTGCGGGTGACGACGCCGTCGCCGGTGATGCTGCGCAGCGTGATCGCCGCCGACGCGATCGGTGGCGTGGCGGTGCGGCCCGGCGATCGCGTGATCCTCGCGACCTTCGCGGCCAACCGAGCGCTCGGGCCGTTCGACCCGTCGGTGAACGTGGCCTCCGCGCTCAAGCAGCTGTGGTTCGGCGCCGGCACCCACTTCTGCCTCGGCGCCCCGCTCGCGATGGCGCAGATCCGGCTCACGCTCGACGCGCTCCTCGACTCGGGCGACCTGCGCATCGTGTCGCGCTCGACCGCGCGCGGGGTGCTGATCCCGAGCTATAGCTCCCTGAAAGTCGCCGTCGTGGGGCCCGCAGTCGCCGAGATGCCACTTGGACCCGTTGGAGAGAGTTCACAACCGGGTCGAACTGGCAACTCGACGGAGGAAGCCGGGAAAATCGCGTGACCGACATCCTCGCGGCGCTCCTCGAGTCGTGCGCGCGCACCCCCGACACCCCCGCGATGACCCTCGGTCGCCGCACCCTCACGTACGGTGACTTGCGCTCGCGCATCCTCGGCACCGCGGGGGCGCTCGCCGATCTCGGTCTGAGGCCGGGCGACCGTGTGCTGTTCTCGGTGCGCCCCGGCCTCGACGGCATCTGCCTCGCGCTCGGGGTGATCGCGGCGGGCGGCACTGTCGTGTTCGCCGATCCGGGCGCGGGGGAGGCGATGTTCCGAGCGCGGGCCGCGCTCGCCGCGCCGACGTGGGTGGCCGCCGAATCGCTGCTCTACGCCGTGTCGAGGGGGCCCCTCCGCCGCATCGCGCGCCGCCGCGGGCTCGAGCTGCCCGACTACTCGACCGTCGTCCCGGATGCCCGGCATCTCTACTCCGGACCGTGGCTGCCCGGCGTCCCGCGCGGGGCGACGCCGCTGCGCTCCCTCACCGGGGCGCCCGCGCGCGCGTACTCGGAGCCCACCCGCGAGGCGCTCATCATCTTCACGAGCGGAACCACCTCGCACCCGAAGGCCGTCGTGCACTCACGGGCATCCCTCGGAACGGGTCTCGACGACTTCGCGCGCCACGTCGGTTTCGTGCCCCGCGAGCGCGTGCTCACCGACCAGCTCATGGTCGGCATTCCCGCGCTCATCTCGGGCGCGCACTGGATCCTCCCGCCTCCCGGTGCCGACCCCGGCGCGAGCCCCGCGAAGTACCTGCCGCTGCTCAAGGACGCCGACGTGCTGTTCGCCGTCCCGGCCGCGCTCGACGCGATGCTGCGGGCGGGGATGACCGCGCCGAAGCTGCGGGCGCTGCTCATCGGCGGCGCGCCCGTGCTGCGTCCCCTGCTCGAGCGGACGCGGGAGCAGCTTCCGACCACCGCGATCAAGGCGATCTACGGTATGACCGAGATCCTTCCCGTCGCGATCGCGGACGGCACCGAGAAGCTCGCGTTCGACGGCGCCGGCGACTACGTCGGCGAGCTCATGGGCCACGTGCAGGCGCGAATCGTGCACGGCGAGCTCGTGGTCGCCGGCCCGGGCCTCGCCATCGAGTACCTGGGGGAGCCCCCGCTCGCGAGTCTCTACACGGGCGACCTCGCCCGCATCGACGACGGCCGCCTCATCCTCAGCGGCCGCAGCAAGGACATGTTCATCCGCGGCACCACCAACGTGTACCCGGGGCTGTACGAGCCCGTGATCGCGGGCATCCCCGGCGTGCGGGAGGCCGCGCTCGTCGGCGTGCCGAACGAGATCGGCGACGACGAGCTCGTGCTCGTCATCGTGGGCGACGCGAGCCGGGTCGCGGCGGCGCTGCCCGGGCTCATCGACGCGGCGGCGATGCCCGACAGGATCGTCGTCATGGATGCCCTTCCCAAAGCCGGCCGCAGCCAGAAGCTCGACCGCGCGGCGCTGCGGGACATGCTGTGAGGGTCGCGGTCACCGGAGCGGCGGGCTTCGTCGGCCGCGCCGCCGTCGAGCACCTCCGCGCCCACGGGCACATCGTCGACCCGCTGGCCCGGGCGGAGTGGGACATCACCACCGGCACGTACTCGACGACTGCCGACGCCGTGGTGCACTGCGCCGCGCTCGCCGACGACTGGGCCCCGCTCGGGCGCGCGATGCTCGCCAACCGCATCGGCACCCGGAACGTGGTCGCGAGCTTCCCCGACTCCCGCATCGTGCACATCAGCACGGCGAGCGTGTACGACGCGTTCACCCCCAACGTGAAGGTCGTCGAGTCCGAGGCGCCGGTCGCGAGGTTCCTCAGCAGCTACGCCGAGTCGAAGACGGCTGCCGAGGCCGAGCTGCCCCCCGACGCCGTGGTGCTGAGGCCGCACGCCGTCTACGGCCCCGGTGACACGACGCTGTTGCCGCGCATTCTGGCGGGCATCCGTGGCCACCGGCTCGCGCTGCCGAACGGCGCGCGCGTCTCGCACACCCTCACGCACATCGACAACCTGGTCGCAGCGATCGCCCTCGCGCTCGACGGTCCGGCGGGCGTCTACAACATCGGCGACGACACCGACGTGCTGCTGTCGGCGGTGCTCGCCGAGTTCCTCGCGCGGCGCGGCCGCAAGGATGCCCGCATCACGAGCATCCCGTACGCCGCAGCCTTCGCCGCCGCGGGCGCGCTCGAGAAGCTGTCGCTCGGGCGGCGGCCGAGGATCACCCGCTACGCGGTGAGCCAGCTCGGCCTCGAGCGCACCCTCGACCTCACCGCCGCCCGCGAGAACCTCGCGTACCTGCCGGGCCCGACCACGCTGGCGGGCGCAGAGGGCTGGTAACAGTACAGCCGCCGCTGTACTGTGAGGGAATGATCACCCTCGCCTCCCGCCTCGACGTCATGACCAGGCTGGGCCGGGCGATGGCTGATCCCACCCGTTCCCGCATCCTGATGACGCTGCTCGAGCGCCCCGCGTACCCGGCTGCGCTCGCCGAGGAGCTCGGGCTCTCCCGGCAGAACGTGTCGAACCACCTCGCCTGCCTGCGGGACTGCGGCCTCGTCGTCGCCGAGCCGGAGGGCCGGCAGTCGCGGTACGAGATCTCGGACCCGCTGCTCGCCCATGCGCTGAGCGACCTCATGAGCGTCGTGCTGACCATCGACGAGGGTGCCTCGACCCACCGCGCCGCGGAGGACTGCTGCTGATGAGCGCCACGCTCGAGCGATCGACCCGCGTCGACACTCTCCGCCGCCGCATCCGGTGGATCGTCGGGGCGACCATCGCCTACAACGTGATCGAGGCGGTGGTGGCGATCTCGTCGGGTGTCGCGTCGTCGTCGGCCGCGTTGATCGGCTTCGGGCTCGACTCCGTGGTCGAGGTGCTGAGTGCGGCGGCCGTCGCGTGGCAGTTCACCCGCAAGGACCCCGACAGGTACGAGAAGCCGACCCTCAGGGTGATTGCCCTCTCGTTCTTCCTGCTGGCGACCTACGTCGGAGCGTCCGCCGTGCTGTCGCTCGTGTGCGGGGTCGAACCTCGCCACAGCGCGGTGGGTCTCATCCTCACTGCGGCGAGTGTCGTCATCATGCCCGTGCTCTCGCTCGTCGAGTACCGGACGGGGCGGGAGCTGGGCTCTGCCACGGCGATGGCCGATTCGCGCCAGACGTTGATCTGCAGCGTCCTCTCGGCGGCCGTGCTGCTCGGGCTCGCCCTCAACTCGCTGTTCGGCTGGTGGTGGGCGGATTCGATCGCCGCACTGGTCATCGTGGTGTTCGCGGTGCGGGAGGGCATAGAGGCCTGGCGCGGTGACACCTGCGCCACTCCGATCGGGATGCTGCTCGACGACGACGACGACGAGGAGCAGCACTGATGTCGCACGACCACGATCACTCGACCTCCGACTCGGGGCGCGGACGCCTCGGCATCGCGTTCGGCATCACCGCGGTCATCCTCATCGCCGAGGTCGTCGGCTCGATCATCACCGGCAGCCTCGCGCTGCTCGTCGACGCCGCCCACATGCTCACAGACGCGGGCGGACTCGCGATCGCCCTCACCGCCGCGACCCTCGTGAAGCGCCCGGCGAACTCGAAGCGCACGTGGGGCATGGCGCGGGCCGAGGTGCTCGGCGCGACAGCGCAGGCGGCGGTGCTGCTCGCGGTCGGGATCTTCGTGCTGGTCGAGGCCGTGCAGCGGCTGTTCCACCCGCCGGAGATCGAGGGCGGGCTGCTCATCGTGTTCGGTGTGATCGGCCTTCTGGGCAACATCGCGTCCATTGCGGTGCTCGCGTCGAGTCGCGGCAAGAACCTCAACATGCGGGCCGCGTTCCTCGAGGTGCTGAACGACGCGCTCGGCTCCGTGGCGGTGATCGCGGCCGCCCTGGTCATCACGTTCACGGGCTTCCAGCTCGCGGACGCCCTCGCCGCCATCCTCATCGGCGCGCTCATCCTGCCGCGCGCCGTGCTGCTGCTGCGCGACACCACGAACGTGCTGCTGGAGTCGACGCCGAAGGGCCTCGACCTCGACTCGGTCCGCGACCACATCCTCGAACTCCCGCATGTGACGGGCGTGCACGACCTGCACGTCAGCCAGATCGCGACCGGGATGCCCGTGCTCACCGCCCACGTCGTCGTGGACGACTCGTGCTTCTACGACGGCCACAACGCGCAGATGCTCGACGACCTGCAGCACTGCGTCGCCGCGCACTTCGCCGTGCAGATCGACCACTCGACGTTCCAGCTCGAGCCCGCCGGTCACGGGGCGCACGAGCATCCCACCCACGCCTGAGCGCCGGCAGCGCCGCCACCCCCGAACCTTGCACGGGCACGCGAAACTTTCACGAGCGCGGGAAATTACCGGCGCCCGTGACAATTGCCCGCGCCGGAGTGGCCCGCGGGCCATGGGGCGCACGAGCATCCCGGCCACGCCTGAGCGCCGCCAGCGCCGACACCCCCGAAACTTGCTCGGGCCCGCGAAATTTTCACGAGCGCGGGAAATTACCGGCGCCCGTGACAATTGCCCGTGCCCGTGCCCGTGCCCGTGCCCGTGCCCGGCTCGCGTCAGGCCTTCTGCACGACCAGGGACTCGTACGCCGGGATCAGCACCTTGCGCCCGTACTTGCGCGACACGATGCGAAACGGGCGGCCGTCGCCGACGAGCAGTTCCACGATCTTGGTGAGTTCTGCCCGGGCGAGCGGGCCGCCCAGGCACAGGTGCCGGCCGGCGCCGAACCAGAGCTGCCGGTTCTGCGGGATGTAGTCGCGGTCGACGCGGTACTCGCCCGCGAGGTTGTTCGCCGTCCAGGTGAGCACGACGATGCGCTCGCCGGCTTTGAGCTCGCGACCCCCGATGGTCAGATCCGCGAGCACCGAGCGCCCGATGATCGGTGCGGGGGAGGTGACTCGCAAGGCCTCGCGCACGGCGTTCTCGGTCAGCTTGCGATTGGCGATGAGGGCGTGCTGCTGGCCGGTGTCGTGCAGCAGCGCGGCGGTGCGCGCCATCGCCGAGGCGGCGGTCTCGGTGCCCGCCACCATGAGCAGCGTCGAGAGCCCCTTGGTCTCCTGCAGCGTGAGGCCGAGGTCGCGGCAGCGGCCGATCACGGTGGTCCCGGGAGCTGTGGCGAAGGCGGCGTCGATGTGGCCGGTGAGCTTCTCGACGATGGCCTGAGCGCGGGCGATCTTGGCGGGAGGCAGCACGGTGTCGGCGGTGGTGCCGAGCGCGGTGGCGGCCAGCTCCTCGCCGGTGCGGAAGATGTCGCGGTAGGCCTCGTCGGGGTCGGACGTCTCCGCCACCGGCATACCGAGGAGCGTGACCACCATCTGCCCCACGAGGATGCGGCTCAAGTCGGCCACGTCGATCGGCTCGCCCGCCTCGAACCGGAGCCGGGCATCCGTGATGCGGTCGCCCCAGGCGCGCTCGACGAACTCGAAGCTGGTCTTCTCGGTGAAGAGCTCGCGGCTCTTGGTGCGCAGGTCGTAGTGGCCGGGGCCGTCGAAGAGGTTGTAGACCCAGTCGCCCAGGATCTGCGCCCACAGGTGGCCGACGCCGCCCTCGCTCAGCAGCGTGAAGTGCTCAGGATCGTTGAGCACCGAGCGGGCGGTGAGCGGGTCTGCGGTCACCCAGCCGAGGCCGGGCACCTTGAGGAGCGGCTTCGCGAACATGCCCACCCAGTTGAGGAACGGCAGCGCGGGTCGCGCGGCGCTGAGCAGCCGGTGCTCGTGGGCTCGGGCACTGTTGCCGAACCGGTCGGTGATCGGGTTGAGCGTGCGCTCACGGACTGCGGGCTTCAGATCTTCGGCGACGGGCACAGGCCCAATCTAGCCTCGCGCCGACGCTAGATTGGGCGCATGGCATCCCTCCGTGAGCGGTACGCCGACGTGTTCGGTCATGGCCGGATGACCGAGCGCGTGGTCTTCTTCAGTGACGCCGTGTTCGCCATCGCGCTGACCCTGCTGGTCATCGACCTCAGGGTGCCCGAGATCGACAACGGGGAGACCTCGTTCGACGTGATCATCGGCCTGCTCCCGGGCTTCCTCGGCTACGTGATCTCGTTCGCCGTGATCGCGATCAACTGGAACGGCCACCACCGCAAGTTCCGGGTGATCAACGGATTCGACTCGCGCCTCATCCAGCTGAACTTCCTGCTGCTGTTCCTCATCGCCTTCACGCCGTTCCCCACCAGTCTGATCAGCGAGTACCCGGGCGAGGTCGCCTCGGTGGTGCTCTACGCGTCGGTCATCATGTCGCTCAACCTCGTGCAGCTGGCGATGTGGGCGTACGCGTGGCACCACGACCTGATCGACAAGCTGGTCGACCCCGATCTGTACCGCTACGTGGTGCGCAACCTGCTCGCGGTGCCGATCGTGTTCGGCAGCTCGATCCTCGTCGCCGTTCTCTGGGATCCGGACATAGCCATGTACTGGTGGGGCCTCACGGTGCCCGCGACAATTATCGCGAGTCGCCTAGGCGCTCGTCAGAAGGGTCGCGACAGAGTCGAGAGCACCGGGGACTAGCGCGTAGTAGGCCCACGTCGACCGCTTCGACCGGGTGAGGAACCCCGCCTCGACGAGCACCTTGAGGTGGTGCGACACCGTCGGCTGGCTGAGACCGAGCGGCTCGGTGAGGTCGCACACGCAGGCCTCGGCATTCTCGTGCGCCGCGACCATGGAGATGATTCGGAGCCGGGCCGGGTCGGCGAGCGCCTTGAGGGAGCGGGACAGGTCCTCGGCCTTCTCGGCGGTGAGCACCTCGCGGGTGAGGGGCGCGCAGCACGCGGTTGCCTGGATCACCGGGAGCAGTTCGAGGGTGGGCATGCATCGACCATAGCAAATATTGACAACCATCGATATTTAAAGTCACACTGCTCCCATGACATCCGTTCTCTTCGTCTGCGTCCACAACGCCGGTCGCTCCCAAATGGCCGCCGGGTACCTGCAGGCGCTCGGCGGCGACAGGGTCGAGGTGCTCTCTGCGGGATCGGAGCCCGCGGACCGCATCAATGCCATGGCTATCGCGGCGATGGCGGAGGAGGGCATCGACATCGCGGGTAACGCGCCGAAGATCCTCACGGTGGATGCCGTCCGCGAGTCGGACGTCGTCATCACGATGGGTTGCGGCGACGCGTGCCCGATCTTCCCCGGCAAGCGCTACGAGGACTGGGAGCTCGACGACCCCGCCGGGCAGGACCTCGCCGCGGTGCGGGTGATCCGCGACGACATCAAGAGCCGGATCGAGGCGCTCCTCGCGTCGATCACCTGAGGGACGTGAAGGGAGGATGCCATGAACGACGGATGCTGCGGCGGACCGTGCTGCTAGCCGGACGCTGAGCGATCCGCGGGAGGCCTACCGCGGGTCGTTCACCCCAGCGCGGGGACGCCCGCCGCCGTCGCGATCCACACCGCGCCGAGCGAGAGTGCCGCGATGGCCGCCCACGAGAGGCCTGCGACCGCGAGCGGGCGAGCACCGGTCCGGATGAGGGTGCCGAGCCGAATGGCGGCCCCGATGGCGAACAGCGCGAGCCCGAGCAGCAGGAACTGCACGTCCTCCATCGCCCCGAGGAACTCGTCCGGCAGGGGCAGGAACGTCCGCGCGAGCACCGCCGCCAGGAACCCGACCAGGAACAGGGGCACGACAGCGGGGCGGTCGCCGTCGCGCTTGAGCACCGCGCCCGTGATGGCGACGAGCGGCGCCAGCAGCGCGACCCGGGTGAGCTTGACGACCACGGCGATCGCGAGCGCGGACGCCCCGAACACCTGTGCCGTCGCGACGACCTGCCCGACGTCGTGCACACTCGCGCCCGTCCACATGCCGAATTGCTCGGCGTCCAGTCCGAGAAGCGGCGCTAGCGCGGGCAGCACCGCGATCGCGAGCGTCCCGCACAGGGTGACGAGGGCGACGGGTGTCGCGGTCTCGGAGTCCTTCGACTTCGTCACGCCCGCCATGGCTCCGATCGCGGACACCCCGCAGATCGAGAAACCCGCGGCGATGAGCAGCGGCTGGTCGCCCGGCAGTCGGAACGCGCGCCCCAGCCCCAGGGTCAGGAAGAACGTGAGCACCACGATCGAGACGATGAGCCCGAGCACGAGCCAGCCGAGCCCGGCGATGTCGACCAGGCTCAGCCGGAAGCCGAGCAGCACGATCCCCAGGCGCAGCAGCCGGCGCGACGAGGCCGCGAGCCCCGGCCGCACCGCGTCTCGCACGCGCTGCGGCCACGGGATGGCCGCGAACACGACCCCGAGGACCACGCACGCGGTCAGCGCGGGGACGAACGGCAGCGCGAGGTGCACCAGCGCCGCGAGCGCGAACCCGAGCAGTGCGAGCCCGAGCCCGGGCAGCAGGTCGCGCGAGCGCTGGACCTCAGTCGAAGTCAAGACTCAGCTTGCGCAGCAGTCCGCTGAGGCGCTCCTGGTCGGCCTTCGGCAGCCTGTCGAGCAACTCCGACTCCGCCTCGAGCAGGGTACTGATCGCGGCATCGACCCGCTCGCGGCCCTCCTCGGTCATGACGACGAGGATGCCCCTGCCGTCGTTCGGGTCGGTCCGCCGTTCGACGAGCTTGCGCGTGACGAGTCGGTCGATCCGGTTGGTCATGGTCCCGCTGGAGACGAGGGTCTGCTGCAGGAGCGCCTTGGGGCTCAACTGGTAGGGAGCTCCCGCCCTCCGCAGCGCGGAAAGCACGTCGAACTCCCACAGTTCGAGGTCGGAGGCGGCGAAGGCGGTGCGGCGTGCGCGCTCCAGATGACGGGCGAGGCGGGCCACGCGACTGAGCACCTGCAGCGGCGAGAAGTCGAGGTCATCGCGCTCGCGCGCCCAGGCATCGACGATGCGGTCGACTTCGTCGCTAGTGGGCATCCGTCAATTATCGCGTGCGGACGGTGGGGTTCGCGCTAGCGGCTTCTGGCAGACTTGATGCGCGCCCCGCGGGGTGCGGTCCGCTTTGGTGTAATGGCAGCACGACAGCCTTTGGAGCTGTTAGGTCTAGGTTCGAATCCTGGAAGCGGAGCAGTAGGTGAGAGGAATCCAGTGGACGCCGAGATCTTCGACACCGTAGCCCGAGTCTTCGAGTTCATCGGTGTCTTCGCGATGGCGGCGGGCATCCTCGTCGCTGTCTATCTGGCGATCCGCAGCTGGGTCGCGACGAAAGACGGCCACCGTGCCTTCAAGACCCTTCGCGACTCGATCGGCCTGGTGATCCTGCTCGGCCTCGAGATTCTCGTCGCCGCCGACCTGGTGCGCACGGTGACGAGCACCCCGTCACTGACCGACGCGATCGTGCTCGCGATCGTGGTGCTCATCCGTACCGTGCTGAGTTTCTCGCTCCAGATCGAGATCGAGGGTGTGGCACCGTGGAAGCGCGCTCTGCTCACCAGCCCGCAATTGATGGCCAAGGCCGCCCGAACTGCGAAAGTAGAGTCATGACCGACCTGAATCTTGCCGTGATCGTTCTCGCCGCCGGACAGGGCACCCGCATGAAGTCGTCGCGGCCGAAGGTGCTGCACACGATCGCGGGGCGTTCCCTCGTGGGCCACGTGCTGGCGACCGCACGCGACCTCGCCCCCAGCCACGTGATCGCCGTCGTGCGGCACGAGCGCGACACCGTCGTCTCCACCATCTCCGAGCTCATGCCCGACATCGTCTTCGTGGACCAGGACGAGGTACCGGGCACTGGCCGCGCCGTCGAGGTGGGCATCTCCGCCCTTCCGGCGGACTTCGACGGCGACGTCGTCGTCGTGAGCGGCGATGTCCCGCTGCTGGATGCCCCCACTCTCGCCACCCTGATCGCCGAGCACCGCGCTGCTCATGCTTCGGCGACCCTGCTCTCGGCTGTCCTGGACGACGCCACCGGGTACGGCCGCATCGTCCGTGACGCGGACGGCGTGCTCGACCGGATCGTGGAGCAGAAGGACGCGAGCGTCGACGAGCTCACGATCACCGAGATCAACTCGGGCACCTACGTCTTCCGGGCCGCAGCCCTGCGCGAGCAGCTGCCACTCGTCACCCTCGCGAACGCCCAGGGCGAGAAGTACCTCACCGACGTGATCGGGCTGCTGCGCACGGCCGGGTCCACGGTCGCCGCACTGCCCGTGCGCGACGGCTGGATGGTCGCGGGCGTCAACGACCGGGTGCAGCTGGCCGAGGCATCCCGCCGCATGAACGAGCTCATCGTGCGCCGCTGGCAGCTCGACGGCGTGACGATCACCGACCCCACCACCACCTGGATCGACGCCGACGTCGTGCTCGCCGAGGACGTCGAGATCCTCCCCGGCACCCAGCTCAAGGGCGCGACGCTCGTGCAGCGCGGCGCGACGGTCGGCCCCGACACCACCCTCGTGGACTGCGAGATCGGCGAGAACGCGACGGTCAAGCGCACGGATGCCACGCTCGCCGTGATCGGCGCCGGTGCGAGTGTGGGCCCCTTCGCCTACCTCCGCCCGGGCACGTACCTCGGGGCGAACGGCAAGATCGGCACCTTCGTGGAGACGAAGAACTCGACGATCGGCGTCGGCAGCAAGGTGCCGCACCTCAGCTACATCGGCGACACCACGGTGGGGGAGCAGTCCAATGTCGGAGCCGGAACCATCACCGCCAACTACGACGGCGTCACCAAGAACGCGACGGTCGTCGGTTCGCACGTGCGCACCGGATCGCACAACGTATTCGTTGCGCCCGTCACCATCGGCGACGGCGCCTACACCGGCGCGGGCACGGTCGTGCGCAAGGATGTCCCGGCCGGCGCCCTCGCCATCAACGTCGCTCCCCAGCGCAACATGCAGGGCTGGGTTGCCGAGCACAGGGCGGGGACGGCGGCGGCACAGGCTGCGGAGAACGCAACTTCCGAGTGATGTAGCCCAAGTGCTACTCTGGCGGCATGACGAGCGTCGGACTGCGTGAACTGAAACAGAACCCGAGCGCGGTCGTCGCGCGTGCTGAGGGCGGCGAGACGATCGTGATCACAGTGCAGGGTCGTCCCGTGGCACACATGGTGCCGCTCCCTCAGTCCCCTCAACGACGTCGATGGGTCCCCGCTGAGGAGATCTCTCGTGCACTCGAAGGTCTCGAGCCGGACCCATCGTTGGCCGCCGAACTGTACGCCCTCCGAGATGACGACCCGCTCATCGACCCCTGGGAGCGTGCCGGCCTGTGATCCTCGTCGACACGAGCTCCCTTGTCTCGCCGCCTGCTCGCTGGCCCCGTCCCGTCCTGGGGTCGAGCGTGCTGTGTCTCGCCGAACTGCAATTCGGAGTCCACTCGGCCCCCGACGCGGTCACTCGAGCACAACGAGTGCGCAATCTCGCGCGGTACCGTGCGTTCGAATGGATCCCGTTCGAGGAGCCCGACGCCGAGAGTTACGCACTCCTCGCAGCGAAAGTTGCTCGGAAGCGACCCGGCCACGCGCGCAGCAAGGACATCCTGATCGCAGCTCAAGCGCTAACGCTCGGCGTCCCGCTGCTCACGCGCAACGTGAAGGATTTCCACTTGGTAAGCGACCTCGTGGAGATTCTCGACGGAAACGCGTAACCCGCAGCCCCGTTAGAATCGGGTGCAGCGTCGTCTTACAGAGAGCGGGAAAATTTGTCCGAGATCAAGATCACCGGACAGAAGCGCCTCGTCATCGTGAGTGGGCGAGCGCACCCGCAGCTGGCGATCGACGTGGCCGAGGAACTCGGCTCCGAGCTCGTGCACACCGACGCCCGCACCTTCGCGAACGGCGAGATCTACGCCCGGTACGACGAGAGCGTGCGAGGGTGCGACGCCTTCGTGATCCAGTCGCACACGAACCCGATCAACGAGTGGCTCATGGAGCAGCTCATCATGGTCGACGCCCTCAAGCGCGCGTCAGCGAAGCGCATCACCGTGGTGAGCCCGTTCTACCCGTACGCCCGACAGGACAAGAAGGGCCGCGGCCGCGAGCCGATCTCGGCCAAGCTCGTCGCCGACCTGTACAAGGCCGCGGGCGCCGACCGCATCATGAGCGTCGACCTGCACGCCGCCCAGATCCAGGGCTTCTTCGACGGCCCCGTCGATCACCTCTTCGCGATGCCCGTGCTCCTCGAGCACTTCCAGTCGATCCTCGACCCCGAGACCCTCACCGTCGTGAGCCCGGACATGGGCCGCGTGCGCGTCGCCGACATCTGGAGCGACAAGCTCGGCGCCCCGCTCGCCATCATCCACAAGCGCCGCGACCCGCTCGTGCCCAACAAGGTCACTGTGCACGAGATCATCGGGCCGGTCGACGGCCGCGTGTGCCTGATCGTCGACGACATGATCGACACCGGTGGCACGATCGTCAAGGCCGCCGAGGCACTCAAGGCGGCCGGGGCCACGAAGGTGATCGTGGCGGCTACGCACGCGATCTTCTCGCACCCCGCGTCCGAGCTGCTGCAGAGCGCGTCGATCGACTCCGTCGTCGTCACCGACACGCTCCCGATCCCCCCGGAGAAGCGGTTCCCGACACTCACGGTCCTGCCGATCGCACCCCTCCTGGCCCGCGCCATCCACGAGGTCTTCGACGACGGATCAGTGACGAGCATGTTCGACGGCGCCGCCTGATGGCCGGGATCTCCACCCCGCGCCCCTGGCTCGCCTCCTACGCCGAGAGCGTCCCCGACGAGATCCCCGTCCCCGACGGCTCGCTCTACGATCTGGTCGCCTCCGCCATCGAGGAGTTCCCCGATGCTGTCGCTCTCGAGTTCTTCGGCGAGGAGACCACCTACGCCGAGATGGGCCTGCAGATCGCCCGCGCCGCGGAGGGCCTCCGCCTGCTGGGCGTGCAGAAGGGCGACACGGTCGCCCTCGTGCTGCCGAACTGCCCGCAGCACATCGTCGCCTTCTACGCGATCCTCCGGCTCGGAGGCATCGTCGTCGAGCACAACCCGCTCTACACGCCGCGGGAGCTGCGCCACCAGTTCGAGGATCACGGCGCCAAGACCGTCATCGCGTGGAACAACGTCGTCGCGACCCTGCAGGCCTTCCCCGAGGACGTCGCCGTCGACAACCTCATCTCCGTGGATGTGACGCGGGCCATGCCGTTCGGCACGCGGGCTCTTCTCCGCCTGCCGATCTCGAAGGCCAAGGAGTCCCGCAAGGCGCTCACCACCGACGTGCGCAACACGATCACGTGGGAGCAGCTGCAGAAGACCGAGCCGATCAAACCCGAGATCTTCAAGCCGGACGCCACCGACGTCGCGCTCATCCAGTACACGAGCGGCACGACGGGCTCACCCAAGGGTGCCACCCTCACGCACGTGAACCTCACGACCAACGCGGCGCAGGCGCGCGCCTGGGTGCCGACCGTCACGCGCGGCGAGGGCTGCGTCGTGTACGCGGTGCTGCCGATGTTCCACGCCTACGGCCTCACGCTGTGCCTCACCTTCGCGATGAGCATGGGCGCCCGCCTCGTGCTGTTCCCGAAGTTCGACCCCGACCTCGTGCTCAAGGTCGTCAAGAAGCGGCCGGCGACGTTCCTGCCCGCCGTGCCCCCGATCTACGAGCGCCTCACCGCCGCGGCCAAGGAGCAGGGCGTCTCCCTTCAGGGCATCCAGATCGCCATCTCGGGCGCCATGCCGCTCTCGGCCGCTGTTGTCGAGCCGTGGGAGGCCCTCACCGGGGGAACCCTCGTGGAGGGCTACGGCCTGAGCGAGACGAGCCCCGTGCTCATGGCCAACCCGGTCGGCCCCACCCGCGTCGCCGGCACCGTCGGTCTTCCCCTCCCCAACACCGAGATCCGCGTCGTCGACCCCGAGAACCCGACGGTCGATCGCGCCGCGGGCGAGGAGGGCGAGCTCATCGTGCGCGGCCCCCAGGTCTTCTCCGGGTACTGGAAGAAGCCCGACGAGACGTCGGCGGTGTTCGTGCCGACGAGCGACGAGGGTCTCGACTGGTTCCGCACGGGAGACATTGTGACCGTCGACGACAAGGGCTTCGTCCGCGTCGTCGACCGCATCAAAGAGCTCATCATCACCGGCGGATTCAACGTCGCACCGAGCGAGGTCGAAGACACCCTGCGCCAGCATCCCGACATCGCTGATGTTGCCGTCGTCGGCCTGCCGAGCGAGCACAGCGGCGAGGAGGTCGTCGCGGCAGTCGTGCTCGCACCCGGCAAGGAGCTGAACGAGGAGTCGATCCGCGCCTACGCCCGCGACAATCTCACCGCGTACAAGGTGCCCAAGCGCGTCTTCGTGGTCGACGAGCTGCCGCGCTCGCTCATCGGCAAGGTCCTCCGCCGCCAGGTCAAGGAGAAGCTGGTCGCCGACGGCTCCTAGCTCTCCTCGTAGTACACGTTGGGGATCTGCACGCCGCCCGGGATCAGCCCGAGCGACCGCACCAGCAGCTCCTCGCCGCCGAAGCCGATCGCGTAGCAGTTCCACCCCGCGCCCGCCGGGCTGAAGAACTCGAACCGGCTCGAGAAGTCGACTGCCTCGGGCGCGTAGTACGCCGTGTACACCGCGCACGTGCGGGCCGCGGTGTTGCTCGCGGTGCTGGCAGTGACGAGGATGCCCGGCAGCAGCAGCCCGATCAGCCCGATGACCACGACCACGCGCATGACGGTGACGAGGTGCGGGCTGCGCAGCGGACGATCCCCGTGCGGCTCGTAGCCCGCGAGCTCGGGCTCGTCGTCGTATTCTCTGTCGTCAGCCATGCTGTGGCTATTCTCGCATCATGACCTCGATGCGCTATCGACTGGCACGGATGACCGGGCGCGACCCGGGGGAGCAGCACCGGGCATCCACCCCGCTCGAACTGCTCTTCGATCTCGCCTTCGTGGTGGCCTTCGGGCAGGCCGCGGACCAGCTCGCCCATGCCATCGCGTTCGGGCACACCGCGAGCGGCATCGTCGCCTTCGTCTTCGCGATCTTCGGCACCTGCTGGGCGTGGATCAACTTCTCCTGGTTCGCGTCGGCCTACGACACCGACGACTGGTTCTACCGCGTCACCACGCTGGTGCAACTGACCGGCGTGGTGATCTTCGCGCTGGGCATCCCCGCGTTCTTCGCGTCTTTGGAGGAGGGCGGCGCCGTCGACAACTCGGTGCTGCTCGCGGGCTACATCATCATGCGGGTCGCGCTCATCGTGCAGTGGATCCGCGCCGCGACCCAGGATCCCGACCGGCGGCGAACGGCCCTCGGCTACGCGTTCTACGTGGGTATCGCGCAGCTCGGTTGGGTGCTCGTGAGCCTCCTGCACCTCACCCCCGTGCCGTTCTTCACCGTCACCGCCGGGATCTTCGTGCTCGAGTTCATCGGCCCCATGCTCGCGGAGCGGAAGACGACCTCGGGCACCCCGTGGAACGCGCACCACATCGCCGAGCGCTACGGACTGCTCGCGATCATCGCCTTCGGGGAGGGAATCTTCGGCACCGTCGCCGCGGTCACCGTTCTCGTTGACGAGCAGGGCTGGACTCCGGAGGCGGTGCTCGTCGTTGTCGCGGGCGTGGGGCTCACGTTCGGCCTGTGGTGGACCTACTTCACGATCCCGTCGGGCGACGTGCTGGCCAAGTACCGCAATCGCCAGTACCTGTGGGGCTACGGGCACATCCCGATCTACGGCGCGATCGCCGCGATGGGGGGAGGGCTGCACGTCGCGGCGTACGTTGTGGAGGGCCACGCCGAGGTGGGAGTCACGGGCGCGATCCTCGCCGTCGCGATCCCCGTGTTCGTGTTCTCGCTCGCGCTGTTCACGCTCTACACGTTCCTGGTGCGCGCCTTCGACCCGTTCCACATCGGCCTGTTCGCGGGCACAGTGCTGGTGCTCGTGGTCGCCGTATGGCTCGCCGCGGCCGGAGCCTCGATCGGCCTGTGCCTGGTCATCCTCACGCTGTCGCCGGCCGTGGTCGTGGTCGGCTACGAGACCGTCGGCTACCGCCACCGCGAGGCCGCGCTCACCAAACTGCTCTCCGACTGACGCCGCCGTTCCCAGGGAGCGGCTAGTGGCTGTCGGTCGCCTCGATCTCGGTGCGGTCGCCCGACCACAGCGTGTGGAAGGTGCCGTCCTTGTCGATGCGCTTGTAGGTGTGCGCGCCGAAGAAGTCGCGCTGGCCCTGCACGAGGGCGGCGGGCAGGCGGTCGGCGCGCAACCCGTCGTAGTAGGCGAGTGAGCTCGAGAACGCAGGGGTAGGGATGCCCGCGTGCGCTGCATCGGAGACGACGTTGCGCCACGCGGTCTGGGCCTTGGCCATGACGTCCACGAAGAACGGCGCGGTCACGAGGGCGACCAGGCCCGGGTTCTCGGCGTACGCCTCGGTGATGCGGTTGAGGAAGCGGGCGCGGATGATGCAGCCGCCGCGCCAGATCTTGGCGATCTCGCCCTTCTTGATGTCCCAGCCGTACTGCTCGGCGCCGGCGACGATGGCGTCGAAGCCCTGGCTGTAGGCGATGACCTTCGAGGCGTAGAGCGCCAGGCGCACGCCCTCGATGAAGGCGTCGGGATCGGCGGGCTTCCAGCTCTCCGAGTCGGGGCCGGGCAGGGCGGAGGCCGCAGCGCGCTGGGCGGGCTTGGAGGAGAGCGAGCGGGCGAACACGGCCTCGGCGATACCCGAGACCGGGATGCCCAGGTCGAGCGCGGTCTGCACCGTCCACACGCCGGTGCCCTTGCTGCCGGCCTGGTCGAGGATGAGGTCCACGAGCGGGGTTCCCGTCGAGGCATCGACCTGCTTGAGCACCTCGGCGGTGATCTCGATGAGGTAGCTCTCGAGTTCGCCCTTGTTCCACTCGGTGAAGATCTCGCTGATCTCGGCGGGGGTCTTGCCGGTGCCGCGGCGGATGAGGTCGTAGGCCTCGGCGATGAGCTGCATGTCGGCGTACTCGATGCCGTTGTGGATCATCTTGACGAAGTGGCCGGCGCCGTCGTGGCCGACGTGCGTGACGCACGGCTCGCCCTCGGCGACCGCGGCGATCGACTTGAGGATCGGCCCGAGGGTGACCCACGACTCGTCCGAGCCGCCGGGCATGATCGAGGGGCCGTTGAGCGCGCCCTCCTCACCGCCCGAGATGCCCGCGCCGACGAAGTTGATGCCGGTCTCGCGCACCGCTTTCTCGCGGCGGATGGTGTCGGTGAACAGCGCGTTGCCGCCGTCGACGATGATGTCGCCGGGCTCGAACACGTTCACCAGCGCGTCGATGACGGCGTCGGTGCCCTTGCCGGCCTGCACCATGATCAGCGCGGTGCGGGGCTTGGACAGCGAGGCCGCGAACTCGGCGTAATCGGCGGCGGGCACGAAGTTCGCCTCGGGGTGCTCGTCCAGGAGGGTCTGCGTCTTCTCGTAGGAGCGGTTGAAGATCGCCACGGTGTTGCCCTCGCGGGAGGCGAGGTTGCGGGCCAGGTTCGACCCCATCACTGCCAGTCCGACCACACCGATATTTGCCTGTGCCACGAGAAGCTCCCTCTAGTTGTATGCACCAACAAGGCTAGTACCGTTGACGGATGCCCCCTCTCCCGCTGATCGTCGTCATGGGGGTGAGCGGCTCCGGCAAGTCCACGATCGGCTCCCTGCTCGCGGAGCGCCTCGGCCTCCCGTTCGTCGATGCGGACGACCTGCACCCCATCACCAACGTCGACAAGATGACCGCGGGAATCCCGCTCACCGACGACGACCGGTGGCCGTGGCTGAAGAAGGTCGGGGCGGCGATGGCGGGGGCATCCTCGACCGGCATCGTCGTTGCGTGCTCTGCGCTCAAGCGGTCGTACCGCGACGCCATCCGCGCTGAGGCGCCGGACGCGCAGTTCGTGCTGCTCGACGGATCCCGCGAACTGCTGGCCACGCGACTGGGCAGTAGGGAGAACCACTTCATGCCGGCCAGCCTCCTGGACTCCCAGCTCGACGCCCTCGAGCCCCTCGGCGGCGGCGAGCGCGGAATCGTGATCAGCATCGACCACACGGCCGAGGCGATCGTCCGCACGCTGCAGCGCGAACTCATGTAAACTCGGCCACTGAACTTCGGCGAGGGAACCATTCTCGGTTCCGTTATCGACGCGGTGGGTGTTTTCCCGTCGCGAAATCATCCACTTCAGGAGTTATCTCATGGCTGACGCCAGCAAGAACAACGACAGCAACCACCTCATCACCGAGGTGCGCGACACCTTCGGCAAGGGCGTCGCCCGCAAGATCCGCGCCAAGGGCAAGATCCCCGCCGTGATCTACGGCCACGGCACCGAGCCCCAGCACGTGACCCTGCCGGGCCACGAGACGGCGCTCATCCTGCGCAAGTCGAACCAGGTGCTCGAGCTCGACATCCAGGGCAAGATCCAGCTCGCGCTGGTCAAGGATGTGCAGAAGGACCCGGTGCGCCAGATCATCGAGCACATCGACCTCATCGTCGTCCGCCAGGGCGAGAAGGTCACCGTCGACATCCCCGTGCACCTCGAGGGCGAGTCGGCCTCGGGCACGAGCGTCAACCAGGACTCGAACACGATCTCGCTCGAGGTCGAGGCGACCCACATCCCCGAGAACATCGTCGTCTCCATCGAGGGCCTCGAGCAGGGCGCGCAGATCCTCGCGAAGGACCTCGTCCTCCCCAAGGGTGCGTCGCTCATCTCCGAGCCGGACATGCTCATCGTGGGCATCACGGGCGAGGCCGAGCAGGACCTGGGTGAGGAGGCCGAGGCTCCCGCCGAGGCTGCCGCTCCCGCTGAGGACGCCGAGTAATCTTCTTCACCCGTAGAGCCGTGGATGATCAATGGCTGGTAGTCGGGCTCGGTAACCCCGGGCCCGGCTACGCCGGCAATCGCCACAACGTGGGCCAGATGGCCCTCGCCGAACTCGCGGACCGGGCATCCGCGACGTTCAAGAACCACAAGGCCAACGCGAGCGTGGCCGAGGGCCGCAGTTCCGCCGCCGGCCCCAAGCTGGTGCTGGCCAAGCCCCACAGCTTCATGAACCTCTCGGGCGGCCCCGTCGCGGGCCTGCTGCGGTACTACAAGATCGAGCCCTCGCACCTGATCGTGCTGCACGACGAACTCGACCTGCCGTTCGACTCGGTGCGTCTCAAGTTCGGCGGCGGGCACGGCGGGCACAACGGCATCCGCGACATCATCACAGCCATCGGCACGCCGGACTTCACGCGCGTGCGCATCGGCATCGGACGCCCTCCCGGCCGCCAGCCCGCGGCCGACTTCGTGCTGCGCGACTTCTCGTCCGAGGAGCGACAGGCGCTGCCGAACCTCCTCGTGGACGCCGCTGACGCCACCGAGATGATCGCCGTCGACGGGCTCACGGCGGCGCAGCTGAAGTTCCACACCGCGCGCTAGGGTCGTCGTCATGACGAGGATCGCCGTGCTGGACGACTACCAGGGCGTCGCGCTGGGCGTCGCCGACTGGTCGGTGCTCGAGGGCCGCGCGGAGGTCACGGCCTTCCCCGACCACCTCGACGACGAGGATGCACTCATCTCCCGACTGGCGGACTTCGAGGTCGTCGTCGCCATGCGCGAGCGCACGCCGTTCCCGCGCACCGTGCTCGAGCGACTGCCGAAGCTCCGACTCCTCGTCACGACGGGGATGGGCAACGCCTCCTTCGACCTCGACGCCGCCCGCGAGCTCGGCGTCGTCGTGTGCGGCACCGTGCTGGCGAACGTGCAGACCGCGGAACTCGCGTGGGCGCTCATCATGGCGGTGACCCGGTCCGTCGCCCCCGAGGATCGCGCCGTGCGCGCGGGTCAGTGGCAGACCACCATCGGTCGCGCACTGCACGGCGGCACGCTGGGCGTCGTGGGGCTGGGCGCGCTCGGATCGACGATCGCCCGGTGGGGCTCGGTCTTCGGGATGCACGTGCTCGCCTGGAGCCCGAACCTCGATCCGGCCTCCGCGAGATCGCAGGGGGTCGAGCCGGTCACGAAGGACGAGCTGTTCTCCCGAAGCGACGTGGTGAGCATCCATCTGCGCCTCTCCGCCAGCACCACGGGCATCGTGGGGGAGCGGGAGCTGCGGCTCCTCGGGCCGTCGGGGTACCTCGTGAACACGTCCCGCGGGCCGCTCGTCGATGAGGCCGCGCTCGTCCGCGCTCTGGTCGACGGGTCCATCGCGGGGGCGGCGCTCGACGTCTTCGATGTGGAGCCGCTGCCGGACGGGCATCCCTTGCTCTCGACCCCGAACACCACGCTGAGCCCGCACATGGGATATGTGTCGCGGCCCGCCTACGCGGAGTCGTACGGCGAGGCGGTCGACGACATCGTCGCATGGCTCGACGGGTCTCCCGTGCGACGTCTGGCCTGAGTTCCACTACGTTCCGTGACGCGACACGTGCGGCTTCCCTGACACCCGGGGTTACGGTTGCATCATGACCGAGCAGCTGCACGTGGAACAGATCGGACACGGCCCTCTCACCGGGGGGCTCTCCCCGGACGAGTTCAAACTGGCGTTCCGCAACCACCCCGCGGGTGTGGCCGTGATCACGGCCGACGCCGGCGAGGGTCCCGTCGCACTGACCGCCACGTCGGTGTTCTCGGTGAGCGCCGAACCGCCGATCCTCGTGTTCTCCATCTCCGACCAGTCGTCCTCCACGCCGACGATCGCCCGGTCGGCGACCGTAGTCGTGCACCTCATCGACGCGGAGCACCTCGACATCGCGAAGCTGGGTGCCACGAGCGGCATCGACCGCTTCGCCGACACCAGCATCTGGGCGCGCCTTCCCACCGGCGAGCCCTACTTCACCGGGGTCAAACAGTGGATCCGAGGCGAGGTCATCGACCAGCTCCGGGCCGGCACTTCTACTGTCATCGCCGTCCACGCGCTCGAGGCGAAGCTCACTGGAGACGCAGTCCCGCTCGTCTACCACAGCCGCACGTGGCACCAGCTCGGCGACCACTCCGTCATTCCCGCGCCCTAGGGGGTCCGCATGGTCGCGCCCGTCTCGGTGGTTGTCATCTCCGGCACCCTGCACCGCCCTTCGAAGACGGACGATGTTCTGGATGCAGTACTCGCGGCGCTCACCGCCCGCGTGCCGACAGAAGTACTGAGCATCCATGCCCTCGACCTCGGCTCGGAGCTCGTTGCAGCGCTCGCGGGCGGTCCGGGCGAGACCCTGCGCGACCAGTTCGCGGCGATCGCCGTTGCCGACCTCGTCGTGATCGGGACGCCCGTCTACAAGGGGTCCTACACCGGGCTGCTCAAGCTGTACATCGATCTTCTCGACGTTGCGCACCTCGAGGGCAAGCCGGTCGTGCTGGTCGCGACCGGCGGGTCGGACCAGCACTCGCTCGTGATCGAGCACGAACTGCGGCCGCTCGTCGGGTTCTTCCGTGCCCACTCAATTCCGGTGGGCGTCTACGCCGCCCGGTCGGACTTCCTGCCCGAGGGCGGATTCTCCGAAAGACTCGCCGCCACGATCGCAGCCACGGTGGACTCCGCAGTCTCAGTAGTGTCCGCGGCGCGCTGAGCCACCCACTTAGGCTGGCGGGGTGAGCACCGCCGCCCCCGAGGCTGATCGCGCGCGCCTGCGCCGCGTGGTCGTCGGCCTCGCCGCCGCCGGCGTGGTCGCCTTCGGCGAGTTGTACGGCGTGCAGGCGCTGCTGCCGCCCCTCGCCCGCGACCTCGGCGTCTCCGCTCCGGATGCCGCACTCACCCAGTCCGCGGCGGCCCTGGGCCTCGCGCTCGCCGTCATCCCCTGGTCCCTGCTCGCGCGCCGCACCGGAACCGGTCCGGCACTCCGCGTCGCCGTCGCGCTCTCGGTCGTGATCGGCATCGTCGTGCCCCTCATGCCTACCCTCGAGTTGCTGGTCGCCGTGCGATTCGTGCACGGTGCCGTGATCGCGGGCATCCCCGCCCTCGCTCTGGTGCACCTCGGTCGTACGCTGGATGCCCGTCAGGTGCTGGTCGCGTCGGGCTGGTACATCGCGGGAACGTCGGTCGGCGGCTTGTCGGGCCGGGTCATCGCGGCGTTCGCGGGCGACCTCGGCGGGTGGCGCGGCGGACTCACGGCCGTGTCGGTCCTGTCGCTCGCGGCCGGCATCGCGTTCTTCCTGCTGGTGCCGATGGGGCGGGCGCGCGTGGTGCTCGAGCCCGGGCATCCTCTCGCCGGACGTTCGCCGCTGCGCGACCGACGGGTCTGGGTGCTGTTCGGTCTCGCGTTCCTGCTCATGGGGTCGTTCGTCTCGACCTACAACTACCTCGGGTTCCGCCTGGTCGGGCCGCTCTTCGAGCTGCCCGACCTCGTCATCGGCCTCGTCTACCTGGCGTACCTGTTCGGCACCCTGTCGTCCGCACTCGTCGGCGGCATCGCGGCCCGATGGGGCCGGCGCCCGGTGCTCGCCGTGAGCGTTCTCGCGCAGCTGCTGGGAACCGCCCTCGTGCTGGTCCCGTCGCTGCCCGTGACCTTCTTGGGCGTGGCCGTGCTCACGACCGGCTTCTTCGCCGCCCACTCGATGGCGGCCGGCTGGGCCGCGCAGCTCGGCGACGGCGACGCGACCCCGTCCGCCGGTTACACGCTCGCGTACTACGGGGGAGCGGCCGTGCTCGGCTGGGCGACCGGGCTCGTGTTCGCCGCGGCTGGATGGCCGCCGCTCGTCCTGGTGATCTGCGGGCTGCTCGTGCTAGCGCTCGCTCTCAGCGCACTTCTACCCCGGCGGGTTGTCAGCACCGACGCCTAGACTTGCCTGGTGATACTCGAAGGATTAATCGCGGGGCTTTCGCGCGCCCGCACGTTCGAGAACGCACTCTCGCACGCCACCCGCAGCACCGACTTCTCTCTCGTGGAGGGTCTCAGGGCCCCGCTGCTCGCCGGACTGCTCACGCAGAAGAAGGGCCCGAGGGCTCTCCTAGCGATCGTCGCGACGAGCCGCGAGTCCGAGGCGCTGCGCCGCAGCCTCGGCAGCTATCTTCCGGATGCCGAGATCGTCGAGTTCCCCGCTTGGGAGACGCTCCCGCACGAGCGACTCAGCCCGAGTGCTGAAACCGTCGGCAAGCGGATCGCGGCGCTCCGTACGATCGCGGCGTGGGATGGCCTGACTCCGCTCGTCCTCGTCGCTTCGGTCAGGGCGGCGCTCCAACCGCTCGCCGACAACCTGACCACGATCGAGCCCATCGCCCTGACCAAGGGCGGCCGCGGCTACGACCTCGCCGACCTGTCGCGCCGGCTCGTCGACCTCGCCTACGCCCGCGTCGACATGGTGACCCGCCGTGGCGAGTTCGCCGTGCGCGGCGGCATCGTCGACGTGTTCGCCCCCACCGACGAGCACCCCGTGCGGCTCGAGTTCTTCGGCGACGAGCTAGAGACCGTCCGCGAGTTCTCGGTAGCCGACCAGCGGTCGCTGCCGACGGAGATCGACCACGCCGAACTTCCACCGAGCCGCGAACTGCTGCTGAGCGACGCAGTGCGCCAGCGGGCCCGCGAGATGCAGCACGAGTTCCCGAGCCTGTCCACCATGCTCGCGAAGATCGGCGAGGGCATCCCCGTCGACGGCATGGAGTCGCTCGCACCCGCGCTGCTCGACCGGCTCGTGCCGCTCACCCACTACCTGCCCGAGGGTGCGGCGATCGCCGTGCTGTCGCCCGAGCGCGTCGCGACCCGTGCTGTGTCGCTCGCAGAGACGAACCGCGAGTTCCTCAGTGCGGCCTGGAACGCCGCTACCGCCGGTGCCGAGGCGCCCATCGACCTCGACGCGGGCGACTTCGTCACGCTGTCCAAGCTCCGCGCCTCCGCCGGCGACCGCCCGTGGTGGACGCTGAGCTCGTTCGACGCGGGAGTGCCCGAGGAGCTCGAGGCGACGGCTCTCGAGTCGTACGTGCGCATCGAGGCGCTTCCGGTTCCGAGCTTCGCCGGCCAGGCCGACGGCGCCGTGGCCCACGTCGCCGAGCTGCTGCGCGACGGCTGGACCGTCGGCGTGGTCGCCGAGGGCGCCGGTCTCGTGGAGCGCGCCGCCGACCTGCTGGGGGAGCGCGAGGCATCCGGCCGTATCGTCGACGACTTCCCCGACGACCCGGAGGCGGGCGTCGCGTACCTCGTCAAAGCGAGCGTCGACAGCGGCTTCGAGTTCACCGAGGGCAAGCTCGCGCTGCTGAGCGAGAGCGAGTTCTACGGCCGCACCGCCGGCTACGACACCAGACAGGTCAAGAAGCTCGCGAGCCGGCGCAAGAACGTCGTCGACCCGCTGCAGCTCAAGGCCGGCGACTTCGTGGTGCACAACACGCACGGCATCGGCAAGTTCGTCGAGCTGGTCACGCGGGAGGTCTCGACGGGCGGGCGCAACGCGATCAAGACGCAGCGCGAGTTCCTGGTGATCGAGTACGCGCCCAACAAGCGCGGATACCCGGGCGACAAGCTGTTCGTGCCGACGGACCAGCTCGACCTCCTCAGCCGCTACGTCGGCGGCGAGGCCCCGTCGCTCAGCAAGATGGGCGGCAGCGACTGGGCGGCGGCGAAGGGCAAGGCGCGCAAGGCCGTCCGCGACATCGCCGTCGAGCTCGTGAAGCTGTACAGCGCGCGCATGGCCTCGAAGGGCCACGCGTTCGGGCCCGACACCCCGTGGCAGCGCGAGCTCGAGGAGGCGTTCGGCTACGCCGAGACCCCCGACCAGCTCACCACCATTGACGAGGTCAAGGCCGACATGGAGCGGCCGATCCCGATGGACCGACTACTCAGCGGCGATGTCGGCTACGGCAAAACAGAGGTCGCCGTGCGGGCCGCGTTCAAGGCGGTGCAGGACGGCAAGCAGGTCGCCATGATCGTGCCCACCACCCTCCTCGTCCGCCAGCACATGGAGACCTTCGCCGAGCGGTTCGCCGGCTTCCCCATCCACCTCCGCGCGCTCAGCCGCTTCCAGACCGACAAGGAGTCGAAGGAGACGATGGAGGGCATGGCCGACGGCACGGTCGACGTCGTCATCGGCACCCACCGACTCCTCGGCCAGAACGTCGCGTTCAAAGACCTCGGCCTCGTGATCATCGACGAGGAGCAGCGCTTCGGCGTCGAGCACAAGGACGCGCTGAAGAAGCTCAAGACCAATGTGGACATCCTGGCGATGACGGCCACCCCGATCCCGCGCACGCTGGAAATGGCGGTCACGGGCATCCGTGAGATGTCGACTCTGGCGACCCCGCCGGAGGACCGCCACCCGATCCTGTCGTTCGTGGGGCCGTACTCCGACAAGCAGGTGTCGGCCGCCATCCGCCGCGAGCTGCTGCGTGAGGGCCAGGTGTTCTTCGTGCACAACCGCGTCAGCTCCATCAATCGCGTGGCCGCCCAACTCGCCGAACTCGTGCCCGAGGCGCGCATCGCCGTCGCGCACGGCCAGCTGCCCGAGCACGTGCTCGAGCAGATCATGGTCGACTTCTGGGAGCGCAAGTTCGACGTGCTCGTCTCGACGACCATCATCGAGACCGGCCTCGACATCGCCAACGCGAACACGATGATCATCGACCGCGCCGACAAGTACGGGCTCTCTCAGCTTCACCAGTTGCGCGGGCGTGTCGGGCGTGGTCGCGAGCGCGCGTACGCGTACTTCCTCTACGACGAGATGAAGCCGCTCAGCGAGACTGCGCACGACCGGCTCTCGACTATCGCCGCGAACAACGACCTCGGCGCGGGTATGCAGATTGCGCTGAAGGATCTCGAGATCCGTGGCGCCGGCAACCTGCTCGGTGGCGAGCAGTCGGGCCACATCGCGGGCGTCGGCTTCGACCTCTACCTCCGGATGATCGGCGAGGCGGTCTCGACCTTCCGCGGTGACGTGGCCGAGGGCCAGACCGAACTCCGTCTCGAACTGCCCGTGGATGCCCACATCCCAGAGGAGTATGTCGAGAGCGAGCGCCTCCGGCTCGAGGCCTACCAGAAGCTGTCCACGGCGTCGTCGCCCACGGCGTCCGACGACTCCATCGACCGCGTGCTCGAGGAGCTCACCGACCGATACGGTGAACCGCCCGAGCAAGTGCAGAACCTCATCACCGTCTCGCGCCTGCGCCGTCTCGCGCAGAAGGCCGGACTCAGCGAGGTCGTGGTGATGGGTGACAAGCTCCGCGTCGCTCCCGCCGACCTCGCCGACTCGATCCAGGTACGGCTGCAGCGCATGTACCCGGGCGCCCGTTACCACGCGGCGGCCGCGGCGGTGCTCGTGCCCCTCCCCGAGAGCCCCACGGATGCCCAACTCGTCGCCTGGACGAACGACCTGCTCGTGGCGATCTTCGGAGCAGAGGTCGTGGCCGCGGCATGATGCCCGGGGCGAGGGCGCTCGCCGCGGCACTGGTCGCGGCGTCCGACCCGTCCGACGTGCCGAACCTCGCGCGTTTCTTCAAGACCGGCAAGGGCGAGTACGGGTACGGCGACAAGTTCATCGGGGTGCGGGTGCCCGCGACCCGGGCGATCGCCCGCGACTTCCTCACGCTCTCGCCCGGCGACCTCAACGACCTGCTCGACAGCGAGTTCCACGAGCACCGGTTCGCGGCGCTCGTGATCATGGTCGACCAGTACAAGAAGGCCGATCCCGGGGAACGCGCGCGTCTGTTCGACTTCTACCTCGCTGCGATGCGCCGGGGCCGCATCAACAACTGGGACCTCGTCGACTGCTCCGCCGAGTTCATCGTGGGCGAGCACCTCTACGAGCGGCCGCGCGACCTGCTCTTCCGGCTCTCCCGCAGCGGCATCGTGTGGGAGCGCCGCATCGCCGTGCTCTCCTCGTTCGCCTTCATCAAGCACGGCGACGCGTCGACGACGCTCGAACTCGCGGCTGGCCTCCTGAACGACAAGCACGACCTCATCCAGAAGGCGGTCGGCTGGATGCTCCGCGAGGTGGGCAAGCGGGTCGATCGCGGTGTGCTCGTGCAGTTCCTGCGGGAGCACGCCGCAGAGATGCCGCGCATGATGCTCTCCTACGCGACGGAGCACCTGTCGCAGGCGGAGCGGGTGTACTTCCGCTCGCGGTGATGCTGCAATGGGGCGTGCCCATCCTGCCCGCAGTCCGTGATCCCCGACTGATCACCGTCCGGCGTGGGGGAACGCTGACCGACGAGCACCACCGCCTGCTGGCCGAGTGGGCGATCACCTGCGCCGAGCACGTCCTGCACCTCTACGAGCGTGAAGCCACGGATGACCCCCGGCCGGTGCAGGCCCTCGAGGTCGCCCGATCGTGGGTACGGGGCGAAGTGCCCATGAAGACCGCGCACCGGGCATCCTTCGCAGCGAACGCAGCGGGACGGGACCTGCCCGCCCAGGCCAAGTTCGCCGCACTCTCCGCCGGTCAGGCTGTCGCGGTAGCCCACGTTGCCGCGCACGACCTCGGTGCCGCTGCGTACGCGATCCGGGCGGCGGAGGCGGCGAGTGACCCGGACGTCGCCGAGGCGGCACGGTTGCGCGAGCGCGACTGGCAGCGGTCGCAGGTACCGAAGGCGTTGCTGCCGCTGGTCCTGGACGACCAGCGGCAGCGCAACGACATCTGCTGGGGCGTGTTCGGCGACTGAGTGACTGCTCCGGGCCGCTCGCCTCGTGAGATGCCAGTTTGACCTGGTTGGCGTCGGGCCTCACCGGGTCAAAGTGGCAACTCAACGTTGCGTAGCGGCTACGACGACACCGGTGGGACGCGGCTACGACGCCGCGTAACCGCCATCGACGAGGTGGTAGCTGCCGGTGATGAACGTGGCGGCGTCCGACGCGAGGAAGGCCACGAGTGCGGCGACCTCGTCGGGGGTACCGAGGCGGCCGAGCGCGTGCTTCGCGGCGAGGGCGGCCTGGGCATCCGGCGTCAGGTTCGCTTCGACGAGCGGGGTGTGGATGAAACCGGGGCCGACCGCGTTGGTGCGCACCTTCTGGTCGCCGTACTCGAGGGCGGCGTTCTTGGTGAGTCCGATGAGGCCGTGCTTCGCGGTGACGTACGCCGACGACATCGGGATGCCGACCGAGCCGAGCACCGACGCCATGTTGATGATCGAGCCGCCACCGTTGGCGGCGATCGCGGGAAGCTGGAACTTGAGGCCGTAGAACACGGCGTTGAGGTTGATCTCGATGACCTTTTTCCAGCTGTCGATCGGGTAATCGCCGACAGTTGCTGCAGCGCCACCGATCCCGGCGTTGTTGACCGCGATCTTCAACGGCGCGAGGGCGTTCGCCGCGGCGACGGCGCCTTCGGCGACGGCCGGGTCGGAGACGTCCCCGACGTAGGCGGCTGCCGTGCCGCCCGCGGCGATGATCTCGGCGACGACCGCGTCGGCCGCCTCCTGGCGCAGTTCGGAGACGAGCACGGATGCTCCACTCGCCGCGAGCGTCAGCGCAACAGCACGCCCGATACCGGACCCTGCTCCGGTGACGATTGCGGAACGCTCGGAGACGTCGTAGGTGGCCATGATTCTTCCTTCTCTCTATCCGACGGCTGTCGGTTTATGGACAACACTACGCTTGCTGAAATGGATGCACGACAGGCTCGAACCCGCGCGAAACTGTTCGCCGCCATCCTCGAACTCGCGGGGGAGAGCCGGGCCGAGGACATCGGCGTGACCGAGCTCGCCGCACTCGCTCACGTGCACCGGTCCACCGTGTACGAATTCGCACCGTCTCCGGCCGCTCTTCTGCGGGCAGCGCTGCAGTTCGAGCTCGACGACGTGCGCGCGCAGTACCTCACCGATGTCTCCCCCGACGACCTGCCCGAGGCGATACGGCTGGTGACCCGGGCCGTGCTGGTGCACGTGACGGAGAACGCCGCCGTGTACCGTCGGGGCCTCACCGCCGGGGGAGCGCTGCACGACTTCCTGAGCGCCCACTTCCAGCAGTCATCGCGGCTGCTGCTGGAGCACGGCATGGGCGTGCCCATCGAAGCGACGGGCATCCCCGCGGAGACCGTCGACGCGATGGCCATTCGCTACGTCGCGGACGGCACCGTGGGCGCCATTGCCGTCTGGCTGCAACTGCCGACCGCGGGAGACCCCGACGACTTCCTCCGCGTGTTCACGCAGATCGTGCCGTCCTGGTGGCCGATCGCTCCTCAGGCGGCAGGGTCAGCGGGAGTGGTGACAGTAGCGGCCGACGCCGGCTTGCGCGGCGGCGCCGGGATGTAGGGGTGCTTCCGTCCGTCGATGGTGTGCGCCCGGAAGATACCGGCGGGGATCACCACGAGCGACCTCAGGTCGAAGAGCGCGTGCAGCACGATGGGCACGACGATCGTCCCCGAGATCACGTACACCGCCATCATGAGCGCGCCGACGATGGTCGTCCCGATGATGCCCGCGGCCCGCTGGTAGAGGTGCAGCGCGCCGAACAGCAGTACGCTGCCGATCACCGCGGCGACGGCGCTCCCGCTCGCGCCGAAGATGGCGGCGGGCAGCGCGAGCCGGAACATGGACTCCTCGACGATGCCCGCGTTGATCGAGAGCAGAGCGCCCCAACGCAGTTCCTGCCGGTTGCGGGGGAGCATCGACCTGATGTCTCCGATGACGACGAGCTCATCGCCATCCCTGCGGGCTTCACGCACCGCCAGTACGGTGATCACCGTCAGGCCGATCGCCAGCGCGAGCACGACAAGGGCGGTGATCGCGGGGTTGGCCCCGACGAGGGCACGGATGTCACGAAGCACAGGCCACCCGACGAGCTCGCGCAGCAGCGGCACGACGAAGCTGCCGGCCAGCAGCAGCAGGGCAGCGCTCAGACCGCCGAAGGTGAGGAACGAGTCACGCAACCAGCGCCGGAACATCGCCTGGCGCCGCGCCGTCGACCGGTACCGCTTGAAGCGCTGGTACTCGCGCCGATCCTTGCGGACCGTCCGCAGCACGAGCACCGCGAGCACGCCCACGAGGGCGAGCCACAGGATCGGCCGCGTGAGCGCCCAGCTGGAATCGAGCATGGTTTCCATGCTGTCACGGGAATGCTCGGGAACACTGGGCGCTTGTCCTGAAGATGACCACAGCTGTCGGCTTCCGCTCCGAGCGCGGTCCTATCCTGATCTCCCTGATGGTCACGACGGGCCTCGTCGCCATCGATGCGACCGTGCTCGCCACGGCGATCCCGACCATCGTCAAAGACCTCGGCGACTTCGCGCTCTTCCCCTGGTTGTTCTCCATCTACCTCCTCGCGCAGGCGGTGACGACCCCGATCTACGCGAAACTCAGCGACATCTTCGGCCGTAAGCCGATCATCCTGTTCGGCATCGCCCTGTTCCTGCTCGGCTCGATCCTCTGCGGTTTCGCCTGGAGCATGCCCGCCCTCATCGCCTTCCGCGCGGTGCAGGGCCTCGGGGCGGGTGCCGTTCAGCCCATGTCCATCACGATCGTCGGCGACATCTACACCGTGGCCGAGCGCGCCCGCACCCAGGGCTACCTCGCGAGCGTGTGGGGCGTGGCATCCGTGGTGGGTCCGACGCTCGGTGGCCTGTTCTCGCAGCTCGGCATCTGGCGCGGCGTCTTCTTCATCAA
>Ga0247740_1000106_pt1 | contig 41344 bp, 48 predicted proteins | sample UWRJL148409B2_FD_180942 | JGI IMG/M metagenome (GOLD analysis project Ga0247740, IMG submission 180942) | Plant litter microbial communities from Arlington Agricultural Research Station in Wisconsin, United States - UWRJ-L148-409B-2 | ecosystem: Environmental > Terrestrial > Plant litter >...
CGCGATGCGGTGCGGCCGTTCTTAGTGGACTTTTTGGTGGACGCGTTGCGCGCAGCAGCCAAGGAAATAACCTCCGTGGACCCCGTCGGGCCTTATGCCGGTAAAAAACCGACTGTCGGTAATGAAATGCTCACCAGGACCTAAAAAAGGCCTACCCCGCCGCTATACTCGGGGCGCACCAACTGTCCACAATATGACTGCATGGTTGTCTGGGAGCGCAAAGAACAACTATAGGACAGAACGTCCTTGTGTGTCTAGCTATTCCTTGACCACAATCGTGGATTCGGCTATAAGACCCACGGAGCACCACAGCAATGACCAATGTCGACCGTTTCTCCTCGTGGGATCAGCTGTCTCCGGAGCGCCGTGAAGCGCTCACGGCGCGCGTGATCCTCGTCGGTGCGGAGTCGACAGGCAAGACCACGCTCACCCAGGATCTGGTCAAGCACTACCGCTCGCGGGGCGGCGTGTGGGCCAACACCCTCTGGGTCTCTGAGTTCGGCCGCGACTACACGGTGGGCAAGATCGCCGAGTTGGGCATCAGCTTCGACGACGACGCCGAGTTCCGCAGTGCCGACTGGACCAGCAAGGACTTCGCGGTCATCGCCCTCGAACAGCAGCGCCTCGAGAACGCGGCGGCATCCGCGGGTTCTCCCGTTCTCTTCTGCGACACCGACGCCCTCGCCACCCAGATCTGGGAGCGCCGCTATCTCGGCAACGAGTCGACGGCGGCCCGCGACGCGCTTCCGACGCTGCCGCCCCGCGCCCTCTACCTGCTCACCGACCACCGCGACGTGCGGTTCACGCAGGACGGCATCCGCGACGGCGAGCAGTTCAGACCGACCATGACCCAGTGGTTCGTCGACGAGCTCAAGCTGCACGGCGAGCGCGGCCAGTTCGTGCGCGGCAACCGCGAGGAGCGGCTGGCCGAGTGCATCGCGCTCATCGACGGCGTTCTCGACGAGCGGGCGGCACAGCTCTAACCCCGCCCACGTGTGGCATGGTCAGTAGATGAACGAGATACCGTCTATCGTGCTCAGCCACAGCGGATACCGCGCGGTGATCGAGACCGACCGCTGGGTGCCCGGCTCGTTCACCCTCGTCGTCGACGGCACGCCCCAGTCGCACGTCAACATGGACAACCCGGCCGAGCTGTTCTTCGAGTACATCCAGCGCATGGGGCACGTGATCGACCAGATCGGCATGCCCGGCCAGCCGATCACCGCCGTGCACCTCGGCGCCGGCGCCTTCACCCTGCCGCGCTACATCGAGGCCACGCGGCCCGGATCGCGCCAGCAGGTGGTCGAGATCGAGAGCGACCTCGTCGACTTCGTGCGCAAGGAGCTGCCGTGGTCGCCCCGCGCCCAGATCAAGGTGCGCCACGGCGACGCGCGCGCCGTGCTCGGCAAGTTCCCGGCCGGGCTGCGCGGCTCGGTCGACCTGCTCGTCATCGACATCTTCAGCGGCGCCCGCACTCCCGCGCACGTGACCAGCCTCGAGTTCTACACCGAGGCGGTCTCGCTCCTCTCCGACGAGGGCATCGTGCTCGTCAACGTCGCCGACGGGCCGGGTCTCGCGTTCGCCAAGGCCGCGACGTCGACTCTCGCCTCTGTCGTCGCCGACGTCGCGCTGCTGGCCGAGACGCAGATCCTCAAGGGCCGCCGCTTCGGCAACGTCGTTCTCGTCGGCTCGCGGTCGCCGCTGCCGCTCGAGTGGATGCCCCGCATCCTCGCCGGCGGACCGCACCCCGCGAAGGTCGTGGCCGGCAGCGAGCTGCGCGACTTCATCGCGGGGGCGCCGATCGTGACCGATGCGACCGCGATCCAGTCGCCTCCCCCGGCGAAAAGCATCTTCCAGGTGCGGCCGTAGCCGTAGACCGCGCCACGAACCCGCGTAAGACTGGACGGCATGAAGCGATGGATGCTCGGGGCCGCGACCGCAGGAATCGTCGCCTTGCTCGCGGGGTGCGCTGCGCCCGGCGGCACGCCCGAACCGGTGCCGACCGCGACCGCGACGCCAGGCGTCTCGCCCGCCCCGACGCTCGAGCCGCTCGCCCAACCCGTCGGCGAGCCGGCCGTCGTGGCCGAGGGCTTCACCAGCCCGTGGTCGGTCGTGCGGCTGGTGAGCGGCTCCGCGCTCGTCAGCGAGCGTGACACCGGGCTGATCAAAGAGGTGACCGCGAGCGGTGACGTGCGCGTCGTCGGCGGAGTCGAGGGTGTGCAGCCCGGCGGCGAGGGCGGGCTGCTCGGGCTCGCCGTCTCGCCGTGGGCGGCCGCTCGGACCGACGCGGCGTTCGAGGCGCAAGCGGCGACCGACCCCCTCTGGCTTTACGCGTTCTTCACCGGGTCATCCGACAACCGCATCGTGCGGTTCGTGCTCGAGGGCGCGCCCGGCGGCTACACGCTCGGCGCCCGCGAAGACGTGCTCACCGGCATCGCGAAGGCCGGCAACCACAACGGCGGCCGCATCGCGTTCGGGCCCGACGGCATGCTGTACGCGGCGACGGGAGACGCCAGCATCCGCGCGGCCTCGCAAGATCCTGCGTCTCTGAACGGAAAAATACTGCGGATGTCGCCCACCGGCCAGGCTCCGGCCGACAACCCGGCGGCCGGGTCGCTCGTCTACTCGCTCGGCCACCGCAATCCGCAGGGAATCGCCTGGGACGGCTCGGGCCAGCTGTGGGCGGCCGAGTTCGGGCAGGACACCTGGGACGAGCTCAACGTCATTCGCCCGGGCGGTAACTACGGCTGGCCGACGGTCGAGGGCGTGGCATCCGACCCCGCCTTCGTCAACCCCGTCTACCAGTGGGCGACCGACGACGCGAGCCCGAGCGGCCTCGCTTTCACCCGCGGCGCTTTTTATCTGGCCGCGCTCAAGGGCGAGCGGCTGTGGTCGGTGACCACGAACGCGGGAGCGGTCGCGACCCCGTACTTCGCGGGCTCTCTCGGCCGTCTGCGCGACGCGGTGCCCGGACCCGACGGCTCGCTATGGATGCTCACGAGCAACACCGACGGGCGCGGCGACCCCCGACCGGGTGACGACAAGCTGCTGCAGGTTGCGCTCGAACCCGTCGCCGCGGGTTAACCTTGAGTCGCACGTCAACCTAAGGAATTTCCCGTGGCAATCGTTTTGGGTTACGACCCCACCACCCTTCGCGAACAGGTCGATCCCGTCGCGCTCGAAGAGCGCCTCGAAGAACTCGGCACGCTTCGCAGCGCCGCGGCCCTCGACGAGAAGGTCGGCCTGCTTCGGCTGGCCGGCAAGCTCGACGAGGCCTGGGACATCGCGAACCAGGCCGTTCGGCAGGCCCGTTTCGGCGGCGACCGCGAGATGCTCGCCCTCGCCCGCGTGCGTCGCGCGCAGGTTCAGCAGGCCCTTGGCAAGCTCGACCCCGCCCTCGCCGACCTCACCGACTGCGTCAACGAGGCGCACGCCCACGAGTGGTCGGCGACCGAGGCCTTCGCGCTGCAGCAGCGCGGCCGGGTGAACTTCGACCTGGAGGACTACGACGCGGCCCGTCGCGACTTCAGCGACGCCCTCAAGGTGCACGTGCGCATCAAGTCCTCCCCAGACGAGGTCGACGCCGCGATGATCGCAATCCAGATCACCGAGACCTTCATCGACACCGCCGGCAACTAACCTCAGCGAGTGGCAGAACTAGTACGCGTCAGGCAGTGGGCAGACGCCCTCATCGCCCTGCACCTCGACCCGAGCGTGTGGAGCTTCGGATTCGACAATGCGAAGACCCGCGCGGGCCTGTGCAACTACACGACCAAGCGCATCTCGGTCTCGAAGTACCTCGCGGCCAGGTACGAAGACGACGAGATCCACCAGGTGCTTCTGCACGAGGTGGCGCACGCCATGGCGGGGTCGCGCGCCGGGCACGGCGCACGCTGGAAGGCGACCGCGGCCGAGCTCGGCTACGAGGGCAAACGGCTGCACGACGGGGCGATCGCAGACGAGCTCGCGCCTTGGGTGGGCACGTGCCCGAGGGGGCACATCCACTACCGCTATCGAAAACCGACCAGGCTGCTGGCGTGCGGCAAGTGCTCGCGCAGCTTCGACCGCGCGAACGCGATCGACTGGGTGCGGCGGCCCTAGCGGCCGGGACGAGGCCTAGGCGAGCGCGCGGGCGAGGTCGCCCACGACGTTCTTCCAGTGGCCCAGCATCATGCGACGCTCGTCGCGGTCGGCGAGCTCCTGGTGGTGGATGGCGATCGTCGTGGCAGCCTCTACGGCCTTGACGCTGATGATCAGCACGGTGTCGTGCGGCCAGTCGTCGGGACGCCAGGAGAGGCGGATCTTCGAGCCCTCGGCGTACGACTGCACCTCGCCCTTGACGCCGTCGGCCATCGAGTACTGGAAGCCCTTGACGCCGCGGAACTCGCCCTTGCCCAACCAGACCGGGATGCCGGCGCTCACCAGGTACTGCCAGACGACGGGCAGCGGAACGTCGATCGTCTCGCGCACTCCCACTTCCCAACCGGCGTCTTTCTTCGAGCCTGTATTGTCGGGAGTCGTGTTCGGAGCGGCATTCATGTAACCCACTATATTGGTTACGTGCAGTCTACGAAAACTACTGGTCAGTGGTTCCGCTCGGGCGACGGACACCGCTGGTGGTTCGACTCCGGCGCGCTATCCCTCGACTTCGCCTACACAGGTGCCATGGGCGACAACCCCGCGTGGGAGATCCTGCACTCGTCTGACGACCTCGCCGCCTGGCTCGAGGGCCGCTTTCCCGAGTTGCTGACCCCCGCCGCCGACCGCGATCTGACCGACGGCCGCGCCCTCCGCGACGCCATCGCCCGCAGCGCGATGGCCGCCAGCCGGGCCGAATCGCCCGCGGCGGCCGACGTCGACATCATCAACCTGTTCGCCGCGACACCCGACATTCCGCCCGCACTCGCCGGGGGATCGCGGCAGGCCGGGCGCACCAAGGCCCGCCCCGGCCAGGCCCTCAGCGCGATGGCCCGCGAGGCGGTCGAACTCTTCACCGAAGAGCAGCGCGCTCGCATCCGGCTCTGCGCCGCAGACGACTGCGGACTGGTCTTCTATGACGAGTCACGGTCGAACAACCGGCGCTGGTGTTCGATGAAACGTTGCGGCAACAGAGCAAAGGTGCGCACCCACCGCGCACTGAACGGCGCGTGACTCGGCGCGTCACAGGTCGTACTGTAGATAGCTAGGCAGCCCCAGACCCCGGCTGACGCTTTCTGGGAAATGTACTAAAAGGGGTCTCGCCATGTCAGGCACCGCGACTGATTCGTTCACACCGGGACGGCTGAACTCGTTGTTCATCCGCTCGATCACCGACGCCGTGGCCGCGGTGGGCGACGACATCGGCCTGGCGGCCCTCGACTGGAACGTGCGCATCGAGAACGGCGAGATCATCGTGCTCGGGGCACCGCCCAGACACGCGTCAGAACCGATGACGCTGTGCCGCGACTGGGCGAGGGCGCTCGGCCTCGACGACGGCTACTACGACGCGTCCGAAGACGTGTCGAGCTGGAGCCGCGTCGACGGACCGTGGCTCATCGAGATATCGACACTCGCCGACTAGTCGACGACCTTGACCTCTTTCCAGAACGCCACGTAGTTCGAGAAGTCCTTGCCGACGCGGTCGAACGCGGTCGGGATCGGGTTCGGGTAGCTGAACGCGCGGTCCTGCAGCAGCGTGTCGCCCGACTTCACTGAGAAGTACTGGCAGTCGCCCTTCCACGGGCAGTGGTACGGCGTTGCGCTCTCGACGAGGTACTCGCTGTTCACGCTCGACGGCGGGAAATACCAGTTGCCCTCGATCGAGATGAGGTCTTCCTTCGGGGATTCGGCGATAACGATGTCGCCCAGTACTGCCTTCATGGTGTTCTCCTTGCGTAGGTTACAGATCGAAACGCTACGCCCGCGCGCGCAATTCCCGAAGGACCAGGGGCAGACTGGTGGCATGAGAGTTCTGCTGAAGCTCGTGCTCGATTGTGAACCGGATGCCGCGTGGCGGGCGCTACGCAGCCCCGCGGTCTTCCGCGAGGTGTCGTCGCCCTTGATGCGGTTCTCCTCGCTCGACGAGGGCGGGTTCACCGAGACCTGGAGCGACGGTGAACACCGGGTCGTCGCGAAGGCGTTCGGAATCGTGCCGGCGGGCGAGCAGATCATCGACATCCACACCGAAGAACGCCTCGACCACGTTCACGGTAAACACGAGAGCCCGATCGTCGTGCGGGTCGTGCACGACACCGGGCGCGGCCTGACCTGGCCGCTCACCCTGACGACGCAGTGGCACCACCGTATGGCGGTCTCGGCTCAGGCCGACGGGCGAACCCTCTACCGCGACCAGCTCGAGTTCGAGGCGGGCGTTCTCACCCCGCTGCTCTGGCTGGCCTACTGGGGATTCTGGCAGTGGCGTGGCATCGCGATCCGCCGCCTCGCCCGCGACTGGTAGCCGTCGCACGCGTTGCACCCGGCCGCCGACTCGGGCGTAGCCTCGAAAACATGACTTCTTCGATCACCCTCGTCACCGGCACCTCCAGCGGAATCGGCCTCGAAATCGCTCTGCAGGCCGCGGCCGCTGGCCACACCGTCATCGCCACCATGCGCGACCTCGCCAAGGCGGGCGTGCTGCGCGAGGCGGCGTCCGCGAACGGCGTGACCCTCGACATCCGGCACCTCGACGTCACCGACGCGGCCTCGATCGAGACCTGCATCGCCTCCGTCGTCTCCGATCACGGCCGTGTCGACGCGCTCGTCAACAACGCCGGAGCCGGCCACGTGGCGACGATCGAGAACGAGACGCTCGACGACGTGCGCGCGGTCATGGAGGTCAACTTCTTCGGCGTCGTCGCCGTCACCAAGGCGGCGCTGCCGCACCTGCGTGCGTCGGGCGGTCGCGTTGTCAGCGTCACGAGCGTGGGCGGAGCGGTGGGGCAGCCGTTCGGCGAGGCCTACTGCGCCGCGAAGTTCGCGGTCGAGGGGTTCATGGAGTCGCTCACCCCCGTCGCCGCGACCGTCGGCGTGAGGGTCAGCGTCGTCGAGCCCGGCGGCGTGGCCAGCGAGTTCGTGCCGAACATCGGGCTGTCGTCGGCCGCGATGGTCGCCGAGGCCGGCCCCTACGCACCGGCGCTCGCCGGCTACCTCAAGACGTCGGGCTCATCGTTCGCGAAGGCGCAGTCGTCGGCAGATGCCGCCGCTGCCATCGTCGCGGTGTTGGTGGCGGATGCGCCCCCTGCCCGTTCGCAGACCTCCGATGGCGCGCGGGCGTTCGTGGGCACCAAGTACGTAGACCTCGACGGCTCCGCGGTGCAGAACCTCACGCGCGGCTGGGTCGCGAGCTAGCGTTAGGGCATGACCGCTCTCGAAGTCGCCGACTGGCGCCGCCAGGTGTTCGCCCTCTACGAGCGGGTTCGGTCCACCCCCGGTCTCGCCGAGGGCCACACGCTGTGGCGCACCGAGCGTGACCGGCTCTTCGCGCAGCATCCGTCGACCCCTGTTATGGATGCCGACCTGCCGTCGTTCGCCGGGCTCCCGGTCGAACCGTACGACCCGGCCTGGCGGTTCGAGGTCGAGATCGCGGAAGCGGAGCCGGCGCGCTTCGACTTCGAGACCGGCACCGACGGCGTCGTGCCGTTCGAGCGGCTCGGCATCGCGACGATCCCCGGCGTCGGATCGCTCGACGTCTGGCGGCTCACCAGCTACGGCGGCGGGTTGTTCATCCCGGTGCGCGACGGGCTGGCCGGCAAGCACGGCGGAACCTACGGCGGCGGCCGCTACCTCGTCGACTCGATCAAGGGCGCGCTGCTGCAGTCGTCGGCCACCTCGCTCGTGCTCGACTTCAACTTCGCCTACAACCCGTCGTGCGCCTACGACCCCGCGTGGGCGTGCCCGCTCGCGCCGCCCGGCAACCGGGTTACGGCCGAGATCCCCGTCGGCGAGCGCTACTTCGGCTCGCACTGAACGGCGTGCGCGCACCCACGGGACAGGCGCGCACGGGCGCCGCTGCGCGCGGGTCCCGTGGTTGCGCGCACACCGGGTGGGGCGGACGACACGGGGCCGGCGGATGACGGGAGCCGCGGCATCCGGCGCCCGAAAATGCGTGTGTGCTAGCCTGAGGGAACTTGCGAATCCATGACGGATTCCCTGCGTCGTTGAACGCTTACTCTTCTCGCACATCACACGTGCTCTCAAGAAACTTTCTCCGGCGAACGGATGTGGCCATCGCCACCTTCGCCACAGCACCTCTCCGCTGCACCATTGCTGGTTGGGGGTGTGCACATCGATGCCCGAAAGGCACCAACACCTTTATGTCAGAAAACTCTTTCGCCGCGCTCGGCGTTCCGGCTCCCCTCGTCGCGGCCCTCGCCGCCCAGGGAATCGACTCCCCGTTCCCGATCCAGGTAGACACCCTCCCCGACACCCTGTCGGGACGCGACGTCCTCGGCCGCGGTAAGACCGGCTCGGGCAAGACCCTCGCCTTCTCGATCCCCATGGTCGCGCGCCTCGGCGGCAAGCTCGCCGGCGGCAGCCGCCGCCCGAACCGCCCGCTCGCGCTGATCCTCGCCCCGACCCGCGAGCTCGCCACCCAGATCACCGTCGCGCTGACCCCGCTCGCCGACGCGTACGGCCTCAAGTCGACCACCATCTTCGGTGGCGTCAGCCAGCAGCGCCAGGTCGCGGCTCTCAAGGCCGGTGTCGACATCGTCGTCGCCTGCCCCGGCCGCCTCGAAGACCTCATGAAGCAGGGCTTCGTCAACCTCGACTCGGTCGAAATCTCAATCCTCGACGAGGCCGACCACATGGCCGACCTCGGCTTCCTGCCCGTCGTCACCCGCATCATGGACAAGACCCCCTCGACCGGCCAGCGCATGCTGTTCAGCGCCACGCTCGACAACGGCGTTGACAAGCTCGTTCGCCGCTACCTCCACAACGAGGTGCTGCACTCGGTCGACGAGGCCACCAGCCACGTCTCGGCGATGACCCACCACGTCTTCGAGGTCGACTCGGTCGAGGCCAAGCGCCTCCTCATCGAGAAGCTCGCCTCGGGCCAGGGCCGCCGCATCCTGTTCATGCGTACCAAGCACCACGCAAAGAAGCTCGCGCGCCAGCTGACCGACTCGGGTATCCCCGCCGTCGACCTGCACGGCAACCTCTCGCAGGTCGCTCGTGACCGCAACCTCGCCGCCTTCGCCGCCGGCACGAGCCGCGTGCTCGTCGCGACCGACGTCGCCGCCCGCGGCGTGCACGTCGACGACATCGAGCTCGTGATACACGTCGACCCGCCGGCCGAGCACAAGGCCTACCTGCACCGCTCGGGCCGCACCGCCCGCGCCGGCAAGGAAGGCGAGGTCGTCACGCTCGTTCTGCCCGAGCAGCGCAAAGACACCGCGCAGCTGCTGCGCAAGGCAGCCATCACGGTCACCCCGCAGCGGGTCACCGCCGACTCCCCCGCCGTGCTCGCGCTCGTCGGCGAGGTCGCCGAGTACGTCAAGCCGCAGCCCCGCGCCGCCGAGCCCGTTCGCGGACAGAGCCAGGGCGGCCGCAGCCAGGGCGCCAACGCCCAGCGCAAGCGCGCCGGACGCGAGGGTGGCGGCGACGCCGCTCCCCGTCGTGACCGCAACGGTCGCCCCGCAGCAGCGGGCGCTCCCGCAGCCGGCGGCCGCGCCGGTGGTGGCGCGCGTCGTGGTGGCGCCACCGGCGGTCGTCCCGCTGCCGCGGCATCCGCCCCTCGCACCTATTCGACGTCGACCGGCGGCAACTCCGGCTACGCGGCCGAACAGGCCGGCGGCGCACGTCGCCAGGGTCGTCGCGCACAGGGCTAACGCTTTCTAGAAAAAGAGGGTCTTCTCCGGTTTCGACCGGGGAAGGCCCTTTTTTGGGTGATGCCGCGGCGCAGCGGGCAGCACTAATGTTTGCTCATGACTACGGTGATCCGTCGCGCCACTCTCGAAGACGCCCCGCGACTGGGCGAACTGCATTCGCAATGCTGGGGCCAGCTCTACCAGGGTGTGCTGCCGCCCGAGGTGCTCGCCGAGCTCAGCCCCGCCGTGATGGCGCAGCTCTGGCAGCGGTTCGTGACGCGGGGCGAGGCGTACGCGCAGTACGTCGCCGAGGTCGACGGCGAACTGGTCGGCTTCGTCGGCTTCGGCCCAGGGCGCGACGAGGGCTACACCGAACTCACCGAGGTGTACTTCTGCTACGTCTCGCCCGGCTCCCAACGCGGCGGCATCGGCAGCGAACTGCTGAAGGCCGAGCCGGATGCCACGTACCTGTGGATCTCGGAGCGCAACCGCGGCGCCCACCGTTTCTACCGTCGCAACCGCTTCGGACCCGACAGCCGTCGCCGCATCGGTTCGCTGTTCGGAACCGACCTGCCGGAGATTCGGATGTCGCGCTAGAAACCGTTAGGGCAGCACGCCGACCGAGGCGAGGGCCGCGCGCACGAGGGCGCCTCGGCCACCCTCCATGTCGGCGATGACACTGGGAGAGACGGCCTCTGCCGGGGTCATCCAGGTCAGTTCGAGGGCGTCCTGGCGCGGGTCGCAGGTTCCGGTGACGGGAACGACGTAGGCCAGCGCGACCGCGTGCTGGCGGGCGTCGATGAACTGGCTCTCGCTCGGCCACGGGAAGAACTCGGCGACGTTGAACGGCACGGGGCTCGCCGGCAGCAGCGGGAAGGCCATCGGGCCGAGGTCCTTCTCGAGGTGGCGGAAGAGCGCGTCACGCAACGTCTCGCCGTACATCACGCGGCCCGAGACGAGGGTGCGGGTCATCGCGCCCTCGAGCGAGGCGCGCAGCAGCATGCCGACCTCGGTCACCCGGCCGAGACCGTCGACGCGCACGGGCACCGCCTCGACGTAGAGGAGGGGGAGACGACGCCGGGTCTCGGTGAGCTCCTCTTCTGACAGCCAGCCGGAATTGGGATCTGGGGTGCCTACGGAGCTCATGCTCCATTCTTACCCATGCTCGACCGTTCTCGATCCACCGCCGCAGGAATCGGCGGATGTCGGTGCTAGGCACGAAGATGTACAGATGGGCGACGTGCTCGACAGATTCTCTCCCGCGACCCGGGAGTGGTTTTCTGGCGCCTTCCCCGAGCCGACGGCGGCGCAGCTCGGCGCCTGGGAGGCCGTCTCGAGCGGCAGCCACGCCCTCGTCGTCGCCCCCACCGGTTCGGGCAAGACGCTCGCCGCGTTCCTCTGGGCGATCGACCGGCTGGCCTCGACACCTCCGCCCGAGAACCCGCTGCACCGCACCCGCGTGCTCTATATCTCGCCGCTCAAGGCGCTCGGCGTCGACGTCGAGCGCAACCTGCGCGCCCCGCTCGTCGGCGTGACGCAGACGGCGAAGCGGCTCGGCATCGCGGCGCCCGACGTCACGGTCGGTGTGCGCTCGGGCGACACCACCCCCGGCGACCGGCGCGTGCTCGCCCGCACTCCCCCCGACATCCTCATCACGACCCCCGAGTCGCTCTACCTGATGCTCACGAGCGCGGCGAAAGAGACGCTGATGGGCGTCGAGACGGTCATCGTCGACGAGGTGCACGCGGTCGCGTCGACCAAACGCGGCGCCCACCTGGCCGTGTCGCTCGAGCGGCTCGACGCCATGCTCGCGAAGCCCGCGCAGCGCATCGGGCTGTCGGCGACGGTGCGTCCGCGCGAAGAAGTGGCCCGCTTCTTGGCCGGCACCTCGCCGGTCGCCATCGTGCAGCCCGTCTCGAGCAAGAAGTTCGACCTGACCGTCGTGGTGCCGGTCGAAGACATGACCGAGCTCGGTGCGGCCCCCGCGATGGAGGGCTCGGCCGCGGGCGCCCAGCCGCAGGGCTCGATCTGGCCGCACGTCGAAGAAAAGATCGTCGACCTGATCCTCGAGCACCGGTCGACGATCGTCTTCGCGAACTCCAGGCGGCTTGCCGAGCGGCTGACGGCGCGGCTGAACGAGATCTACGAAGAGAGAACATCGGTCGCTGAGCTTGTCGAAGCGGAGCTTGTCTCTTCGACAGGCTCAGGGACCGGGGGCGCAGGCACGGCGCCTATGCCGGCCGCCATGATGGCGCAGGCCGGCTCGACCTCGGGCGCGGCCCCGCTGCTCGCCCGCGCCCACCACGGCAGCGTGAGCAAAGACCAGCGCGCCGGCATCGAAGACGACCTGAAGAGCGGGCGGCTGCGCTGTGTCGTCGCCACGAGCTCGCTCGAACTCGGCATCGACATGGGCGCCGTCGACCTCGTCGTTCAGGTCGAGTCGCCGCCCTCGGTGGCGAGCGGACTGCAGCGCATCGGCCGCGCCGGCCATCAGGTCGGCGAGGTGTCGAAGGGCGTGCTGTTCCCCAAACACCGCGCCGACCTGCTGCACACCGCCGTCGCCGCCGAGCGCATGCTCTCGGGGCAGATCGAGGCGATCTCCGTTCCGGCGAACCCGCTCGACGTGCTCGCCCAGCAGACGGTCGCCGCGGTCGCGCTCGGCCCGCTCGGGGTCGAAGAGTGGTTCGAGACCGTGCGGCGCAGCGCCCCGTTCGCCACACTTCCCCGCAGCGCCTACGTCGCGACGCTCGACCTGCTGAGCGGGCTCTACCCCAGCGACGAGTTCGCCGAGCTGCGACCACGCATCGTCTGGGACCGTGTCGGCGGAACGATCACCGGCCGACCCGGAGCGCAGCGGTTGGCCGTGACATCCGGCGGCACCATCCCCGACCGCGGGCTATTCGGTGTCTTTATGGTCGGCGAGAAGGCGGCGCGCGTCGGCGAGCTCGACGAGGAGATGGTCTACGAGTCGCGCGTCGGCGACGTGTTCGCGCTCGGCGCGACCAGCTGGCGCATCGAGGACATCACGCACGACCGTGTGCTCGTGTCGCCCGCGTTCGGTCAGCCCGGCAAGGTGCCGTTCTGGAAGGGCGACGGTCTCGGCCGGCCCGCCGAACTGGGGCGTGCAATCGGGGCGTTCACGCGCGAGGTCTCGACGAGCTCGACCGGTGTGAAGGAGCGCATGGAGGCGGCCGGGCTCGACGAGTTCGCGGCCAACAACCTCATCGCGTTCGTCGCCGACCAAAAGCAGTCGACCGGGCACGTTCCCACCGACACGACACTCGTGGTCGAACGCTTCCGCGACGAGCTGGGCGACTGGCGCGTCATCCTGCACTCGCCCTACGGCATGCCGGTGCACGCGCCGTGGGCCCTTGCCGTGAGCGCCCGGGTGCGCGACCGCCTAGGCATGGATGGCGCGGCGATGGCGAGCGACGACGGCGTGGTCGTGCGCATCCCCGATACCGACGCCGAACCGCCGGGCGCCGAGCTCTTCGTCTTCGAGCCGGGCGAGCTGCAGGACATCGTGACCGAGGAGGTCGGCGGCTCCGCTCTGTTCGCCTCGCGCTTCCGCGAGTGCGCCGCCCGGGCCCTGCTGCTGCCGCGCTACAATCCCGGCAAGCGCAGCCCGCTCTGGCAGCAACGCCAGCGGGCGTCGCAGCTGCTCGACGTGGCACGCAAGTTCCCGAGTTTCCCGATCGTGCTCGAGACCGTGCGCGAGGTACTGCAGGACGTCTACGACCTGCCCGCGCTCGTGGCCGTCGCCGGCGAGATCGAGAGCCGCAGCATCCGAATCGTCGAGACCGAGACGGATGTTCCGTCGCCGTTCGCGAGATCCCTGCTGTTCGGATACGTGGCCGCGTTTATGTACGAGGGCGACTCGCCGCTCGCCGAGCGCCGGGCCGCTGCCCTCTCGCTCGACGCCGGGCTGCTCGCGGAGCTGCTCGGGCGGGCGGAACTACGCGAGCTGCTCGACGCCGGGGTCATCGAGCAGACCGAGCTCGAGCTGCAGCGGCTCGCGGCCGACCGCCGAGCGAAAGACGCCGAGGGCATCGTTGACGTGCTGCGCCTGCTCGGGCCGCTGTCGACCGAGGAGGTCGTGGAGCGCAGCTGGTTGAGCGAGGCGGCTGCACCGTCAACAGGATCGGGCGGCCAAGACCGCGCAAACGATCCTGTCGACGCAGCGTTGGCGCAGAATCATCCTGTTGAGCAGGCGCGCGACCTGATGCACCAGCTCGCACGCGACAACCGCGTGCTGCGCGTCACCGTCGCGGGCATCGAGCGCTGGGCCGGCATCGAAGACGCCGCGCGGCTGCGTGACGCGCTCGGCGTGCCGCTGCCGATCGGTGTTCCCGCCGCGTTCATCGAGCCGGTCGCCGACCCCCTTGGCGATCTCGTCGGCCGCTTCGCGCGCACCCACGGCCCGTTCGTCGTCGCCGACGTCGCCTCCCGCTTCGGGCTCGGCGTCGCCGTTGTGCTCGACACCCTGCGTCGCCTCGGTAGCGAGCGACGGGTGGTCGAGGGCGAGTTCCGTCCGGGTGCGGCCGGCAGCGAGTGGTGCGACGTCGAGGTGTTGCGGCGCCTGCGCAGCCGCTCGCTCGCGGCGCTGCGCCACGAGGTCGAACCGGTCGACGCGGCGACGCTCGGCCGCTTCCTCCCGGCCTGGCAGCACATCGGCAGCACATTGACGGGCATCGACGGGCTCGTGCAGGTGATCGACCAGCTATCCGGCGTGGCGCTGCCCGCCTCCGCGTGGGAGACACTCGTGCTGCCCGCGCGGCTGCGCAACTACTCCCCCGCCTGGCTCGACGAACTCACCCTCACCGGCGAGGTCGTCTGGTCGGGTCGCGGCTCGCTTCCGGGCAGCGACGGCTGGGTCAGCCTGCACCTGGCCGAGAACGCGCCGCTCACGCTCGCCGAACCGAGCGGCGACGAGACCACCGAGCTGCAGCGCTCGATCCTCGCGAACCTCGCCGGCGGAGGCGCGTTCTTCTTCCGCCAGCTCAGCGGCGCGGTCGGCAGCATGGACGACAAGGAACTCACGACCGCCCTCTGGGACCTGGTCTGGGCCGGGCTCGTGACCAACGACACGTTCTCGCCGCTGCGCTCGTACCTCGGCGGCAAGGCCGCCCCGAAGCGCGCGCCCTCCCGGTCGCGGGCCTACCGCGGACGCGCGCGGCCCAGCCTGCCGAGCCAGGCCGGCACCCCGAACGTCGGCGGACGCTGGTCGCTGCTGCCGCTCGCCGAGGGCGACACCACGATCCGCGCCAAGTCGATGGCCGAGTTGCTGCTCGAACGGCACGGCGTGGTCACGCGCGGCGCGGTCGTGAGCGAGGGCATCCGCGGCGGGTTCAGCCTCGCCTACAAGGTGCTCAGCGGGTTCGAGGAGATCGGGCGCGCCCGCCGCGGCTACTTCGTCGAGGGGCTCGGCGCCGCCCAGTTCGCGACGGGCGCGACGGTCGACCGGCTGCGCGCGTTCACCCGCGACGAGGCGTCGAACGAGCCGCCGGCCGCGATCACCTTGGCCGCCACCGACCCCGCGCAGCCCTACGGTGCCGCGTTGCCGTGGCCGGCCGCCGACGCCGACGAACCGCGCGGGCACCGTCCGGGCCGCAAGGCCGGCTCGCTCGTCGTTCTCGTCGACGGCGATCTGGCCGTCTACGTCGAACGCGGCGGCAAGACCGTGCTCACCTTCACCACCGACGAGCAGGCGTTGGCCGCGGCATCCGTCTCCCTGGCCTCGATCGTGCGCACCGGTCTCGGCAAGCTGCGCATCGAACAGGTCGACGGAGCGACGATCACCGGGTCGCCGCTGGGCATCGCGCTCGGCGACGCCGGATTCAGCGCGACACCACGCGGATTGTCGATGCGAGCGTAATGCCTGAGGGCGATACCGTCTGGCTCGCCGCCGACAACCTGAACAAGGCGATCGGCGGCCAGGTGCTCACCGCCTGCGACGTGCGGGTGCCCGCGTTCGCGACCGTCGACCTCACCGGCGAGGTCGTGCACGACGTGCAGAGCCGCGGCAAGCACCTGCTGCACCACGTGGGCGACCTGACGATCCACACGCATCTCAAGATGGAGGGGTCGTGGCACCTCTACCGGCACGGCACACCGTGGCGTCGGCCGGCGCACCAGGCCCGCATCATCCTGTCGACCGCCGACTGGGTGACCGTCGGATTCTCGCTCGGCATCGTCGAGATCGTGCCGACGACCGACGACGACGACGTGGTCGGCTACCTCGGCCCCGACCTGCTGGGCTCGTTCGATGCGACGATCGCGCTCGCGCGGCTGACCGCCGATCCGGCCGTTCCGGTGTTCGTCGCGCTGCTCGACCAGCGCAATCTCGCCGGCATCGGCAACGTCTACGCCAACGAGCTGTGCTTTTTGCGCGGCATGCTGCCGACGCGTCCGATAGGCGAGGATCCGGATGTCGCGGCCACCGTCGCGCTCGGCAAGCGGCTCCTGACCGCTAACCGGGGCCGCGTCGACCGCTCGACCACCGGCGACCTGCGCGGCGGGCGCAACGCCTGGGTGTACGGCCGCGCCGGAAAGCCGTGCCTGCGCTGCGGCACGCGCGTCCGCCGCGGAAAGCTCGGGGCGACCGTGCTCACCGAGCGCGACACCTTCTGGTGCCCGCGCTGCCAGACCTAGCCCGGGCTGCGCCAGCGCGCACTGGCGGGACCGGCGCGTAGCGGCGCCCGTGCGCGCCCGTCCTGTGAGTGCGCGCTAGCGTGCGCGCTCGCGGCACGGCGGGCGCGTACGCGAAAGGGCCGCCCCGGAGGGACGGCCCTATGCGTGAAACGGGTTACGCGGGGATCGAAGCCAGCACCTCGTCAAGGGCCGCGGTGGCTTCCTCTTCGGTGCTCTGGCGGGCGAGCGCGAGCTCGGAGACGAGGATCTGGCGCGCCTTGAGCAGCATGCGCTTCTCGCCGGCCGAAACGCCCTTGTCCTGGTCGCGGCGCCACAGGTCGCGCACGACCTCGCTCACGCTGTAGACGCTTCCGCTGCCCATCTTCTCGGTGTTGGCCTTGAAGCGGCGAGACCAGTTGCCCGGCTCCTCGACCCATTCGCTGCGCAGCACGTCGAACACGGCCTCGACTCCGGCGGCGTCGATGACGTCGCGCACGCCGATCAGCTCGACGTTCTCTTGGGGCAGGTCGATCATCAGGTCGCTCGCGTGCACGTTCAGCGTGAGGTAGGTCTTGTCGACGCCCTTGACGGTGCGCGTCTTGACCGCGGTGATGGTGGCTGCGCCGTGGTGCGGGTAGACGACGGTTTCCCCTACTTCGAAAATCATTTGGGCTGCCTCTAATCAGTTGTTGTTTTCGGTCACGGTGGCCGTGCTGTAGCGCGGTGGCTCGTGGCCGTGGTGGGAAGATCGGGTCTCGCGCGCGGCAACTTTGCGGCGCATCCTCATCGCTCGCTGAGGAAGGGGTACCAATTCTACCACTCGGGGGACACTCTCAACCTGAGTGCGTTATAAGCACCCTCAGCGACGGATCTCGGTGTACTCCGACGCGCCGAATCCGGTGATGAGAAAGCCGATTGGCTGGAACAGGAAGTGCAGGAAGAACCCGTAGAAAGCGCCGTGCCCGAACGCCCGTGCGGTGCCGAGCGCGACGACGATCGCGACGACGATGTTCACGACCGGGATCAGGTAGAGGAAGATCAGCACGCCGCTGCGGCCGGCCAGTTTGATCTGCAGGTAGATGTTGTAGATCGGGATGAGGCCGCCCCAGCCGGGCATGCCGGCCTTGGTGAGCATCGGCCACATGCCGACGGCGGTGACGAGGTACCAGAACAGGCTGAAGCCGGCACCCTGGGTGGTCTGGTCGGTGGACACGACGCCGCCGTTGGTCAGCTCGAGCAGTAGGTGCATGATGATCTCAGGCTAGCGTGGTGAACATGGTTACCATCGATCCCGCCTCCGTTCTCTGGTCGGCTCCCGAGCGCGAGCGCGCCGGCCGCCCCCTGCTCGTGCTGCTGCACGGCTTCGGCTCGCACGAGGGCGACCTGTTCGGCCTGTCGCCGCAGCTGCCGCTCGAACCCGTCATCGCGTCGGTGCGCGCACCGCTGGAGTTGCAGCCGGGCAGCTACGCGTGGGCTCCGCTCGCGAGCCAGGCGGATGCCGCGACGGTCGCCGAATCGGCCAACGAGGTGGCGGTCGCGCTTCTCGCGTGGCTTGACTCCACCGAATCCACGTCGGTGGGACTGCTCGGCTTCTCGCAGGGCGGTGCGGTCGCGCTGCAGCTGCTGCGCCACGCCCCCGAGCGGTTCGCGTTCGCCGCAAACCTGAGCGGCTTCGCCGTGCTCGACAACAACGCGGGCGACGCCGAACTCGCCCGGGTGAAGCCGCCGGTCTTCTGGGGACGCGGCACCGCCGACCAGGTGATCACGCCCGACAAGATCGCCTACACCGACGACTGGCTGCCCGGTCACACGACCCTGACGGCCCGCATCTACGAAGACCTGCCGCACTCGATCTCGCGCGCCGAGCTCGACGACGTGAACGCCTTCATCCGCACGGCCTGGAGCTAGCGCCCTGACTGGCGCTCAGGGGGCGCCCGGCTAGCGCCGCTTCTGCCAGCTCACGGCGAAGACGAACAGGATGCCGATCGCCGTGGCGACGCCGAGGCCGATCGAGATGGGCGAGATCGTCTGCAGGATCTGCAGGCCGATGTAGTCGATGTTCGACGCCGATTCGCCGCCGAGGAACGGCTCGCGGGCGGTCTGGATGCCCCACGACCCGGCGGCGACGAGGGCTACTGCGACTACACCGAGAGCGATGAGGAACGGATTGGCCCGCGGCGGCCGGTCGTCGTGCGCCGCGGCATCCGTCTGCCCCGATGCGCTCACGACGGCTTCGTCGCGCACGACCTCGGGCGGGAGGCCGATCGGCACCGAGGCGTACGGTTCGCGCACGCCGGGGCGCGCCTCGAGCGGCCGACCCTCTGGGCGGGGAGGCGCCGATCGGCGGCCGTCGCCCTCGCGCGCCCGCTGCGCGTCGCGCTGACCCTCGAATCCGCGCTGGAACGCCGGATCGAATCTCGGGTCGAACTCGTCGTCTGATCTCGCAGTCATGATCGTCCCCTCGGTCTCACCTCGAGGTTATCGCTCGCTGCCGTGCCAAACGCAGGAGATTTAACCCGAACGATCGATCTGGCCCCGGAAACGTGTGGCTCACCTCGAGATCTCCTGCATTTGGCACCCGGGCGGATGACGCGTCAGACGGCCATCGGCTCGGTGGGCGGGCCCGGGCGGGCGGATCGCACCGCGCCGATGCTCGCCACGATCACGAGGCCGATAGCGATCGCGCCCACGAAGGTGAAGGTCTGGCCGAGGATGACGAGCCCCGCGAGGGTTGCGATGGCGGGGGCGAGCGACATGAGGATCGCGAAGGTCGCCGCGGGCAGCCGGCGCAGCGCGAGCAGCTCGAACGCGTAGGGCAGGGTCGACGACAGCAGTGCGACCGCGGCGCCGATCAGCAGGATGTGCGGCTGGAAGAGAGCCGGCCCGGTGATCGAGATGCCGAACGGCAGGGCGATCAGGGCGCCGATGCTCATGGCGATCGCGAGGCCGTCGAACCGCGGGAAATGCGCGCCTGTGCGCGCCGAGAGCAGGATGTATCCCGCCCAGGTAGCGCCCGCGCCGAGCGCGAAGACCACGCCGAGCGGATCGAGGTGGCCGAAGCTGCCCTGCCCGAGCAGCACGACGCCGGCGAGGGCGATGACCGCCCAGAGCCAGCGCGAGCGTCTGCGGCTGGTGAAGACCGAAACGGCGAGCGGGCCGAGCACCTCGAGGGTGACGGCGGCGCCGAGCGGGATGCGGTCGAGCGCCTCGTAGAAGAGAAAGTTCATGGCCGCGATGGCGACACCGAATCCGGCGACGGTCGCCCAGCTGCCGCGCGAGTAGCCGCGCAGGGTGGGTCGCGCGATGGCGAGCAGGATGAGCGCCGAGAAGCCGAGCCGCAGCGAGACCACGCCGAGCGCGCCGATCGACGGGAACAGCAGCACCGCGAACGAGGCCCCGACCTCTTGCAGCGCGAGTCCGGCGATGACGAGGCCGACGGATCCGAGAGGGAGCGCCGAGCGCGATGGTGCCATGCTGCAACCGTATCGGGCGCGCGGTGGCGGGTCAGACCGAGGGGGTACCCCGGTACAGCGCGATCTTGCTCTCGATCTCGTCGAGCTCTGCCTGCATGGCGGTCATCTTCGCCAGCGCCCGATCGCGCTGCACCTCGAGCACGGCGAGGCGTTCGGGCTCGGTGCCCGATTCGCGGGAGAGGTCGGTGAATGCCCGCACGTCGCGCAGGCGCATGCCGGTTCGCCGCAGGCGCGCGAGCGCGCGGATCCAGCTGATGTCGCGTTCGAAGTACCGCCGGCGGCCGGGAGAATTGCGGTCGAGCGGATGCAACGTGAGGCCCTCACGCTCGTAGTCGCGCAGCGTGCCGACGGTGAGACCGGAGACGGCCGCAGCCTCGCCGATCGAGAGCCCACCGAGTGCGGGTACCCCCGCGTCTGGGGCCGCGAGCCTCTCGGGCACGGCGGGTTTCGCATCGTTCGGCAGGTCGAATACCTCGTGCATCACATGCCCCCTCGGCCGCGGCGGAGTCGCGCGCACGCTCAGCGTAGCGAACCAAACTCACACACCGGCAACGTGCTAGGCGACACCGCCGTTGACGTAGACGACCTGGCCGTTCACCCAGCGCGCCGGACCGGCCAGGAACGAGACGGCTTCGGCGATGTCGTCGGGGGTGCCGAGGCGTTCCAGCGGGGCGAGTTTCGCCATGCCGGCGATAGTCGCGTCGTCTTTACCCTCGAAGAACAGCGGGGTCGCCGTCGGGCCGGGAGCGACGGCGTTGACGGTGATGTCGCGACCGCGCAGTTCGCGGGCCAGGATTAGCGTCATCGCGTCGACGGCTCCCTTCGTGGCGGCGTAGGCGGTGTAGCCGGGCAGGGCGAGTCTGGTGACCGAGGTGGAGAAGTTGATGATCGCGCCGCCACCGCGCACGGTGCGGGCCGCAAGCTGGTCGACGACGAGCGTGCCGCGGATGTTTGTGCGCAGCATCGCGTCGACCCGGTCGAGGTCGAAATCGGCGAGGGTCGAAACGACCATCTGGCCCGCGGTGTGCACAACGACGTCGATGCCGCCGAACGCGGACTACGGTGCCGAAGGCGTCGGCCATCGCGGTCTCGTCGGCGACGTCTCCGCCGACGGTGATGGCCTGGCCGCCGGCCGCGACGATGGCGGACGCCACCTCTTCGGCGCGGGCCCGGTTGCCTGCGTAGTGCACGGCGACCGCGAGGCCGTCGGCGGCGAGGCGCTCGGCGACCGACCGGCCGATGCCGCCCGACCCGCCGGTAACGAGAGCGACGCGTATTGGGGAAGTGGCGCTGTCAGTCATTGGTGTCTCCTAGGGGTCGGGGCGAGGCGAGGCGGGCGAGCCAGTCGAGCAGCAGTGCGCTCTCGGCGGGGGCGAGTCCGGATGACGGGGTGGCCGCCAGAAGGGCGGCGAGGGTGGTGGCGGCGGTCGCGACATCCGCGGGTCTTTGATGCGTCTGCGTCGGGTCGGCGACGAACACCTGCGCGTGCAGGGCGTCGCGAACGCGGGCGGAGAGACCGGGGTCGGCGAAGAGTTCGCCGCGCGTGATCTGCATCAGTGTGACGCCGACGTTCGCGGCCATGATGCGCTGGGCGGCGAGAGCGGGCGGCACGGCGAGCAGGCCTGCCTGCGCGCAGGCGTCGAGGTGGGAGAGGAGGATGCCCATGGCATCGTCGGCACCGCGCGAACCCGTCGCGAACGGCGAGAAGATGATGCGGTAGTAGGCGGGGTTGGCTCGGCCCCAGGCATTGTGGCTGTCCCAGCCGTTGCGCAGCCGTTCGATCGGATCGTCGGTCGGCAACACGAGACGCTTGCTCGCGAGATAACGTTCGAAGGCCTCATCGACGACGGCCGCGAGCAGGGCGTCTTTGTCACCGAAGTGGCGATAAAGGGTGGGCGCCTGGATGCCCGCCCGCTCGCAGACCGCCCTGGTCGACACGTCGCCGTTCGGCGATTCGGCGAGCAGCTCGGCGGCCGCCGTCAGGATGGCGTCTCTCGTGGTCATGTAGTGAGAGTAACACGATCATGTTAGCAACGTTACTCGTGCATGGCGCCGATCAGGAGAGACACGGCGAGCGCCACCATGACGACGGCGATGATCGCGTCGAGCACGCGCCACGCGGCGGGTTTCGCGAACACCGGCTGCAGCAGCCTCGCCCCGAAGCCGAGCGCGGTGAACCAGACGATGCTGCCGAGCACCGCGCCGAGGCCGAACCACCAGCGGTCGTCGCCGTGGGTGTTGGCGATCGAGCCGAGCAGCACGACGGTGTCGAGGTAGACGTGGGGGTTGAGCCAGGTCAGGGCGAGTACGGTCGCCAACGTCGCGGCGAGGCTGGAACGCACGGCGGGGCCGTCGGCGGTCAGCGCGGCGGGGCGCAGTGCCCTCCGCGCCGCGAAGACGCCGTAGGCGAGCAGGAACGCCGCACCCGCGTAGCGCACGATCGTGAGCACGACCGGCGCCGAGGCGATGACGGCACCCGCTCCCGCAATACCGAGCAGGATGAGCACCGCATCGGAGACGGCACACACGACGACGACCGCGAGCACGTGCTCGCGGCGCAGCCCCTGCCGCAGCACGAACGCGTTCTGGGCGCCGATGGCGACGATGAGCGAGAGGCCGAAGCCGAAGCCGGCGAGCGCGGTGAGGAACATGAGGCAACGGTATGGCGACCACAACCGTGAGTCCAGCTACGGTTTCTTACGCGGCATTAGCATTGCTAACTATGGACTTCGACCTCGCGCAACTGCGCGCCCTCAGCGCCACCGTCGCCGAAGGCAGCTTCGATGCCGCCGCGCGCGCGCTGCACGTGACACCCTCGGCGGTGAGCCAGCGCATCAAGGCGCTCGAGTCCGCGGTGGGCTCGGTGCTCGTGCAGCGCAGCAAGCCCGTCGCCGTCACAGAGTCGGGACAGGCAGTGCTGCGTCTCGCGCGGCAGATCGACATTCTCGCGGCAGACGCGCAACGCGGGCTCGGCGACACCGGCGACCGCCCCGTGGGCATTCCGATCGCGGTCAACGCAGACTCGCTCGCCACCTGGATCCTGCCCGCACTCGCCGGCCTCGCCGACGCACCGAGTTTCGACATCCACCTCGACGATCAGGAGCACACCACGACGCTGCTGCGCTCCGGCACGGTGATGGCCGCGATCACCGCCGTCGCCCGGCCCATCCAGGGCTGCTCGTCGACGCTGCTCGGCACCATGCGCTACCGCCCGCGCTGCAGTGCGCCGTTCGCCGATGCCTGGTTCGCCGAGGGCGTCACCCGCGATGCTCTCGACCGCGCCCCCGTCGTCGTCTTCGATCGTAAAGACGAGTTGCAAGACACCTACCTGCGCCAGGCCGCACGACCGCGCCCGAACCCGCCCCGCCACTACGTGCCCTCGTCGGGAGACTTCGTGCGGTCCGTCGAGCTCGGTCTCGGGTGGGGCAATGTTCCCGACCTGCAGGACACTCCTGAGCTGGTGGTGTTCGACCCCGACTACGTGGTCGACGTGCCGCTCTACTGGCAGCAATGGCAGCTGCAGTCCCCCACGCTCGAGCGGGTCGCCGCGGCCGTGCGGGCCGCGGCCGCACAGCACCTTCGCTGAGCCGCTTCTGGCGCATCCGCCATTCTCTTTATTTCTTCCCCGCGAGTGCGTAACGGACTTCAAAGTGCCCATGGGCGCTCGGGACTATTCGCGCGTGATGGACGTTTGGCTCCTGTAGTTCGTCCCCCAACTACGAAGGAGCACCACACGCAATGACACGCATCGCAATCATCCTCGGCAGCACCCGCACCGGCCGTAAGAGCGAGGCGGTGGGTGACTGGGTCTTCGCCGCGGCGAGCCAGCGCGACGACGCCGAGTTCGAGATCGTCGACCTGCGCGACTTCGACCTGCCGTTCTTCGACGAGGAGATCTCTCCCGCGTGGCAGCCGTCGTCCGACCCGCGCGTGCAGGCCTGGAGCGACAAGATCGCCGGCTTCGACGGCTTCGTCTTCGTCACCCCCGAGTACAACCACTCCACGTCGGCCGTTCTGAAGAACGCGATCGACTACCTCTACTCGGAATGGAACAACAAGGCCGCTGCCTTCGTCGGGTAGGGCGGGGCCGGCGGAGCCCGCGCGGTCGAGCACCTCCGCCTGATCGCCGCCGAGCTCGAGATCGCCACGGTGCGCCACCAGGTCGCGCTGTCGCTACTGACCGACTTCGAGAACTACACCGAGCTCACCCCTTCGGCCTACCAGGTGCAGAACCTCGGCAAGGCGCTCGACGGCGTCGTCGCCTGGGCCAAGGCGCTCGAGCCGCTGCGAGCCACGGCCCTCGCGGCCTAGTCGCGCTGTCTCGCCCGTCCCGCCAACGAGGGCGGGCGGGACTCCCGTTTTTCACTTACGCTCGTTGAGGCCCACCCCCGTCGAGCAGATAGAGCACGAATGAGCACTCCCACCTTCACCTTCGAATCCGTCGAGTGGGACGACCCGCGTGCCGTCGCCCTCCGCACGGCCATGGATGTCGAGATGACCGCCCGGTACCACCGCGACGAGCCCGAGCCGCTCGAAGTCACGCTGCGCCGCCAGGAATCGCTCGCCGTCGACCCGGCTCTGGTGAAGGCCACCGTGCTCGTGCTCGACGCCGATGGAACGCCGCTCGCCCATGCCGCCCTGCGCGAGCTGCGCGGCGACTGGGAGGTCAAGCGCGTGATCGTCGTCGACGGCCAGCGCGGCCGCGGCATCGGCCGCGCCCTGATGGACCACCTCGAGTCGCTCGCCGTCGCGGGCGATGCTCCGCGGCTGATCCTGCAGACCGGCGACCGACAGCCCGACGCGGTCGCCCTGTACGAGCGGGTCGGCTACACGCCCATCCCGATCTACGAGCCCTACGTCGAGACGATCCCGTTCTCACTCTGCTTCGAGAAGGTCATAGCGCGTCGAACAGCGCAGGCAGCCACCACGTATAGAACGCGAGGAACAGCGCCGCTCCCGTCAGCGTGAGCGCCACTGCCAGCGAAATGTACTCGCGGCGTCGCAGCATCCGCACACAGACGATCGTCACGAAGGCGACGCCTGCCGCGATCTGCAGCCACCAGTAGACGGGGCTCGTGGTGTCGGCGATCGCGGTGAGTCCGTAGACGCCCTCGCCGATCAGCACGGCGGCGGGCGCGGCGACGGCCATCGCCACGAGGAGTGGTTTCGCCCGCGACCAACGCAGCCACGACGCGGCGAGACCGACGATCGGTCCGGCGACGATCGCGACGAACGTCCATTCGCTGGCGAGCCCGCCAGCGTAGTAGACCCCGCGCGCGGTCGACACCGCGGAGTATGCCTCGTTGAGCAGCACCAGCGCCACGATACCGAGCACGGCCGCGAGCACACCGCGGGCGCGGGAGACGTAGACGGCGAGCAGGCCGATCATGGTCCAACTGCCGCTGGAGTTGGCGAGGGAGCTGAGCCAGTCGGGCAGATACTGCTGGGCGAAAGGCGTGACGGCGCCCGCGGCGAGGGCGATACCGACGGTGATCGCGACGGGGAGCAGGGCTCCGTGCAGGAGCCGGGTCGCAGCGACGCGGGGCGCAGGGTGGGAGGTCATGCTTCCAGCCTCGCGGTTGAGAAGCGGAGGTACGACAGTCGAACGGATGACACGGCTCGGCTCATCGGATGAGATGGGTCTCAGCCCGCCGCCGAACCCACCGGTGCCGGCGGCTGCGCGGCAGTGGTCATACGCGCCGGCAGCACGAGCAGGGCGAGCAGCGCGGTCGCGACCGACCCGCCGAGCACCATGACCGGCACCGCGAACTCGAGCCCGGCCACCAGCCCGCCGCCGAGCGTGCCCGCCGCGACACCCACGCTCATCGCGCTCACGACCCAGGCGTTCGCCTCGGTGAGCGACCCGCGGTCGGCCACGTGCGCCACCGACTCGAAGATCTGGGCGAGGCTCGGCGGCAGCATGAACCCGGCGACGACGGCGAACGCGAGCCAGACCGCTGGCGGCAGGTCGGCGAGCGCGAGCGGCAGGTAGAACGCGGCGAGCAGCAGTCCGCACCACGCGAGCAGACGCTGAGGCGCGCGCTTCAGCGGACGCAGTGCGAGCGTCGTCGCTCCGACCAGCGCGCCGAACGCGTTCGCGGCGAGCGCCCACCCGGCGAAGCCCTCGACCCCGTGACGCTCGCCGAACACCGTGACCGAGATGGTCAGCACCCCGACGGGGATGCCGACTCCGAAGGTGAAGGCGACGAGCCGTCGGAACCGCGCGCTCCGGATTGGGGACAGTCTCGGCGCATCCGAGATCTCCGAGGCGCCTGCGGTGCGCGACACCCGGTTCAGCGCGAAGGCGACCGTGCCGACCAGCCCGAGCGCGGCGGCGAAGAGCACGTTGCCGGTGGCGCCAAAGGCCGAGATGCCGAGCACGGTGAGCAGTGGTCCGACGATGAAGATGAGTTCTTGGGCACCGGCGTCGAGGCTGAACGCGGCCTTCAGCGGGCGCCCCTCCGCCACGATGCGCGGCCAGAGCGATCGCAGCGACGGCTCGAGCGGCGGGGTGAACAGGCCGGCGAAGATCGCACCGACGAGGGCGAGAACGGGGGCGTCGGCGGCGAAGACCGCGACCGCCGCGAACCCGAGCGAGCTGACCACGGCCGCCACGACGAGCACGAGCGTCTGCCCGACCCGGTCTATGACGCGACCGAGCACCGGCTGACCTACCGCACCGGCGACGATGTAGACGGCGGTCATCGTTCCGGCGAGGGCGTAGTCGCCGCCCTGCAATCGCACGAGTTGCACGATCGCCAGTGCCGCCATCGCGCTGGGCAGGCGCCCCACGAGCGAGCTCGCCAGCAGATAGACGGCACTGGGGGTGCCGAGCACCACGCGGAGGGGGTTCATCCGACCATTCTGGGGTCAGAGCATCCGGCGCAGCGAATCCGCGTTACGCACCGCGTTTCCGCCGCCGTCGTTGTTGAAGTAGGCGAAGACCTCCCGCCCGCCCGCCTCCCACTCGCGGATGTGGTCGGCCCACCATGCGAGGTCTTCGTCGGAGTAGGAGCCGCCGTAGAGGCTGCCGTGGTCGGGTCCGTGCAACCGCACGTAGACGAAGTCGGCGGTGGCGCGCAGGATGCACGGCAGCTGCGCGCCGCTCATCACGCAGTAGGCCGCGCCGTGCCATTCGAGCAGCCGGAACACCCCCTCCACGTGCCAGCTCGGGTGGCGGAACTCCACGGCCACCCGGATCCAGTCGGGCAGCGCCCCGAGGAAGTAGCCGAGGCGGGCGTCGTCGCGCGGCATGCCCGGCGGTAGCTGCACCACGAGCACCGCTCGTTTGTCGCCGAGCTCGTGCCAGCAGCGGGCGATGCGCTCGATCCAGACCTCGGGCGAGTACAGCCTCTTCGCGTGGGTGAGGCCGCGCGGTGCCTTCACCGACAGCAGAAACCCTTCGGGCAGCCGATGCCGCCAGCCCGCGAAGGTAGTGTCGCGCGGCCAACGGTAGAAGCTCGCGTTGAGTTCGACGGTGTCGAACCGCTCGACGTAGGCGGCCAGCCGGTCCCGCGCCGGCAGCGCCGGTCGGTAGAGCACGTTCTCCCAGTGGTCGTAGCTCCAGCCGGAGGTGCCGATGCGGGTGGTCATCGGCACAACGTACACGCGGGCCCGGTTTCGATACAGGCAGTAGACGGCCTTACTCGACCCGCTAGCCTGTCTGCCATGAAGCGAATGCTCGCCCTTGCGCTGACCGGCCTCGTGCTGCTCGCGGGGTGCACGCTCGAGGCCGACCGGCGGCTCGTCGAGGGCGTAGTCGAGGAGTGGGAGGCGCCCGCGTTCTACGAGCTGCCCGACCCGCTGCCGACGGGCGACCCCGGCGAGATCGTGCGCTCCGAGCCGATCGCCAGCACGATGTCGGGCTCCAAGGCGTGGCGCGTGCTGTACCACTCGACCGATCTCGACGGCACCGACATCGTGGTGTCGGGCGTCGTCGTCGCGCCAGACACCCCCGCGCCCGATGGCGGGCGCACGGTCGTGGCCTGGGCGCATCCGACCACCGGGGCAGCGCCCCGCTGCGCACCATCTGTCGGCCTCGATCCGTTCGACCTGATCGAGGGCCTTCGCGCGCTCATCGCGGCGGGCTATGTCGTGGCCGCGACCGACTATCCGGGCATGGGAGCCGACGGTCCGAACTCGTACCTGGTCGGAAAGAGCGAGGGGAACAGCGTTCTGGATGCGGCCCGCGCCGCACGCGCCCTGCCAGACGCCGGGGCGAACGCCGACCTGCTGCTCTGGGGGCATTCGCAGGGCGGACAGGCCGCGCTGTTCGCCGCGCAAGACGCCGCCACCTATGCGCCAGAGCTGTCGCTCGGTGCGGTCGCGGTCGCCGCGCCCGCGACCGACCTCGCGGCGCTGCTCGACGCCGACCTCGGCGACGTCTCGGGCGTCACGATCTCGTCGTACGCGCTCGACGCCTACTCCGAGGTGTACGCCGACAGGGGCGCGACCCTGGCGTCGATCCTCACACCGGCGGGCGTGACGGCGACACCGAAGATGGCCGACCTCTGCCTGCTCGGGCAGAACTCCGAGCTGCACGACATCGCGACGCCTCTGATCGGCAAGTACTTCAGCGGCGACCCGCGCACGGTCGAGCCGTGGGCGCAGGTGCTCGCCGAGAACTCGCCGGGCGCGTCGCCGATCGGAGTGCCGGTGTTCATCGCGCAGGGCGAGGCCGACACGCTGGTGAACCCGGCGACGACGCGCACGTTCGCCGACCAGGCCTGCGCGGCGGGCGAGCGGGTGACCTACTCGTCGCTGCCGGGGGTCGGCCATGGAGAGGTAGCGCTCAGGTCGGTCGACCGGGTGGTCGAGTGGTTCGGCCAGGTGCGGTCGGGCGCGCCGCTCGAGTCGGGTTGCTGAACGCGCGCCACAGCGGCAGCGCGGTCGCCAGCACGAACGCGCAGAACAGCGACTGGTTGACGAGGCCCGGGAGGCCGAACCCCTCGACGGTCGCGAAGACCGTCCAATTGACCGCGACGTCGGCGAGCATGATCGCGACCCCGAGTGCGATGCCGGCGCGAGAGCGCCTCAGCACCAGGATCACAGCGAGCGGGTCGAGCAGGGTTAGCGACACCCAGAAGACCCGCACTGCGACGGGATGACCCGCGTAGACCTCGGTGCCACCCAGGACGAGATCGGCGATGTGGGTGGTCGTGCCGATGACGAAGCCGGCGATCCAGACGAATCGGATGACACGGATACCGGGGGAGAGACGCTCGTTCACCTGGCCAGAGTATTGCCGTCCGGCTCTGCGGCGGCCATCTCCTGTGCCAGTTCTATGCAACGCAGGCGGGCCGGGGACCAGTCATAGGGCATCTTGCTCATGGTCTCGAATGCGCCCGTCGATGGTCGATCGCCTCCTCCGCTGTCGCCTTCGGGGTGCAGCGCATCCCAAGCGTCGAAAATTGCATCGTCTACTTCCGCTGCCCCTGGCTCCTCGAAGACTGCCTGCACTGCCAGTTCGAAAGCGTGCCGTTCGGCGGCCACCTGTGCCACGCGCGGGTCGTCGACGGCGACCGTGTCGTCGAGTGCCTCCTCGGCGGCATCGACGCGGTCGGACTCCTCCCGCAGACCCGGGCGGGTGGCCAGGGCGATGTACCGGGTTGCGTTGACGGCCGCACCCAGCGGCCCGAAGGCCCGTTCCACGACCAGCAGGTTGTCCAGATCGGCCTGCCGCAGGGAACCCTTGGGCAGGCCCTCGAGGCGGCTGGCGACGAAGTCGGAGAGCAGCCCCAACCTGCTGCCTCTCGCCCGCATGCTCTCTACGGCGACTCGCTGCCGATGCAGTTCCGCCTCCTGCGCGACGAGGGTCAGCCGAAGTCGCTCCAGGACTCCCGCGACGTCGTGCTCACCGTCGGTTCCGGTCGGAGCGGCGGCGAAGGCGTCGCGGATGTCGCCCAACGCGATGCCGGCGTCGGCCATCCTGAGTATCCAGAGCAGTCGGATCATGTCTTCGTAGCCGTAGCGACGGCGGTCGTCGCTACCCCGCTCGGGCTCGGGGAGCAGTCCGATCTGGTGGTAGTGCCGGATCGCACGCGGCGTGGTGCCCGCGAACGCTGCCGCGTCGCCGATCTTGACCTGGCGTGGTGGGATGAACGGCAGAGACATGGGCGGTGGCCTTCCTCGGTGCGACTGGATGTGATTCCACCGAATCACATGACGCTACGGAACATGCAACTCCGAGCGGGTCAGGTCAGTCGGCGATCTTGCCGATCGGCTCGCGTTTCTCGGCCTGGAAGCGGTCTTCGGTGCGGCCGTAGGCCCAGTATCCGGAGAGCGAGAATCGGTCGCGCGGCACACCACGCTTGGCGAGCACGGCGCGCACGGCCTTCATCGACTCACGCTCCCCGTGGGCGAACACCTGCACCGTGTCATCCGTCGGCCACTCCGCGTCGTCGATCGCCGACGCGAGTAGCGAGGCGTCGCGGTCGTGCCCGCGATAGATCCAGTTGACGGTGACGCCGACCGGCGCCTCGAGCTGCAACACGTCGGTGTCGTCTTCGACCTCGATGTGCACGATGCCGCGGGCGGTCGGCGAGAGCGCCGCGACCGCGGACGAGATGGCCGGCAGAGCCGACTCGTCGCCGGCGATCACGTGCCAGCCCGCCGCGGGGTCGGGCGCGTAGGCGCCACCGACACCGCCGAGAACGAGGGCGTCTCCGGGCTGCGCGTTCGCAGCCCACGGGCCAGCGACACCCTCGGTGCCGTGCACGACGAAGTCGACGGCGATCTCGCGCGTCTCGTAGTCGACCGACCGGATCGTGTAGGTGCGCACGACGGGCCAGTCGGCCTGCGGCAGCGACTCACGCAGCGCGGCTATGTCGTAGGGCGGTTCGAGACCGAGCTCGGGCCTGACGAAGATCAGCTTGCTGTACTTGTCGGTGAAGTCGTTCGGCGCGAGGTCGTCGAAGCCGGGGCCGCCAGCGATCACGCGCACGAGGCGTGGGGTGATCCACTCGGTGCGGACGACGGACAGAACGATCTGGGGGCGGGCAGCGCGGGCCGGAATCTGGGTGGTCACACTGGAGCCAATCACGTCGACCTGTGCGTTTATTCCGCTCCTACCCAACCAGCGTGAGGGTGATCAGCCCGTCGGTCACCGTCGCGCTGATCTGCGAGTAGTCGCGGATGCGCGGCAGGTCGCGCGCGATCTCGCCCGCCGCGTCGCCGACCACGATCACGCGCATGCCGGCCGCGAGGCCCGACTCGATGCCGGCATCCGCGTCTTCGAAGACCACGGTCTCGCTCGGATTCGCGCCGAGAGCGGCAGCGGCGGTGAGATAGGGCTCCGGATGCGGCTTGCCGTTCGTCACATCCTCGGCACCGACGAGCACCGCCGGTATCGGCACGTCGACCGAGAGCATGCGCATCGTGGCGAGATCACGGCCGGCGCTCGTCACCAGCGCGATCTGCTCGGGCGGCAGGCTGCGCACGAACCCGGGCGCGCCCGGCACGGAGACGACGCCCTCGGTCGTCACGTACTCGAAGTCGGAGAGGTCTTTCTTCTGGGCGGCGACGTCGACGCCCTCGGGCCCGAAGCGCACGATCGAGTCTTCCATGCGGCGCCCGTGCGAGGTCTTCAGGATCTCGGCCAGGTCGAGCCCGAAACGCTCGGCGAACCGGGCCCAGACCAGTTCGACCACCTCGGTCGAGTCGACGAGCGTGCCGTCCATGTCGAAGAGGATGGCGCGGCAGTCGATCGTGGTGGTCATGGGGACCATCCTCGCAGCCCCGACTAGGGGTTGAGGTGCCCGCTCATGCTCGCGTACAGGCGCGCGCTGCGCTCGTCGAGTCCGCGCACCTCGACGGTGGCGCCCTCGGCGCGGTACTTCTCGTCGATCGCGTCGAGAGCGGCGACGCTCGACGCATCCCAGATGCGCGACTCGGTGAAGTCGATCACGACCCGTGGTGGGTCTGCGGTGAAGTGGAAGTGGTCGGCCAGCTCGTTGCTCGACGCGAAGAACAACGCACCGCGCACGAGGTACTCGACGCTCTCGCCGTCGCCGGCGACGATGCGGCTCACGCCGAACGCGCGCGACGCCCGCTGCAGCAGCAGCAGCGCGGCCAGCACGGCGCCGACCCCGACGCCGATCGCGAGGTTGTGCGTGACCACGACGGTCGCCACGGTCACCATCATGACGATGGTCTCGGAACGCGGCATCCGCCGCACGACGCTCGGGCGCACCGAGTGCCAGTCGACGGTGCGCACCGCGACCACCATCATCACGGCGGCGAGCGACACCATCGGGATGACGGCCATCACGTTCGACAGCACCGCCACGAAGAGCAGCAGGAAGACCCCGGCGAACAGCGTCGACAGCCGGGTGCGGGCCCGTCCGATCTTGACGTTGACGACGGTCTGGCCGATCATCGCGCAGCCGGCGACGCCGCCCCAGAACCCGGCGAGGATGTTCGCGACGCCGAGGCCCCACGACTCGCGCTTCTTCGACGACGGGCTGTCGGTCATGTCGTCGACGAGCTTGGCGGTGAGCAGCGTCTCGATCAGGCCGACGAACGCGACGGCGATGGCGGTCGGCGCGATGAGCAGCAGCGTCTCGACCGTGAGGGGAACACCGAACGGGGTGATGCCGGGCAGCCCGCCGGTGACGCTGCCCTCGTCGCCGACGGTCGGAACGGTGATTCCGACGGCGACGGTGAGCGAGGTCACGGCGACGATCGCCACGAGCGGCGCGGGCACGTGGGTGGTGATCTTCGGGAACAGCCAAATGACCAGCAGCGTCAGCACGAACAGCGGGTAGACCTGCCACGGCACGTCGATGAGCGCGGCGACCTGGGCGACGAAGATGAGGATGCCGAGCGCGTTGACGAAGCCGATCATCACCGAGCGGGGGATGTAGCGCATCACCTTCGCGAGCCCCGTCACGCCGAACACGATCTGGATCAGACCGGCAAGAATGACCGTCGGCAGCAGGTATTCGACGCCCTCGGCGTGCACCAGCGGGGCGACGACGAGCGCGACGGATCCGGCCGCCGCGGTGACCATGGCGCTGCGGCCGCCGAGAACCGACATGGTGATCGCGAGGACCGCGGATGCGACGAGCGCGTTGACGGGGTCGACCCCGGCGATGATCGCGAAAGAGATCACCTCGGGGATCAGCGCCAGCACGGTGACGGCCCCGGCGAGCGCCTCGGTGCCGATGAGGGCCGGGTTGCGGAGGAGCCGGCGAAGCGGCTGGCGCGCGCGGGCGTTGAGCTCGCGCGGGGTGAGGGCAGTTCTTGGCACGGTTTACTGTAGGCGATCTGCCGGTTGAGTAGGTCGGCCTACGGGTGTACACATGCAGTACACCCGAACCGAGGATGCCCGTGCGACCCGAAACCCGCGCAGCCGTCGACCGTCACGACGACGAGCTCGAGATCAGCCGATTCAGCGTGTTGTCGACGACCCCCGACCGTCTCGCCCGCCGACTGCTCGACGCCGTCGAGAGCCGGCAGAAGACCGCCCTGTTCTTCGCGAACACCAACTTCGTAGTGCAGTGCCGTTCTTTGCTCGACGGGCCGCGTTCGATCGACACCGTGATAGTCAACGACGGAGTGGGTATGGATGTCGCGGCGATGCTGTTACACCGCCGGCGCTTCGCCCACAATCTCAATGGCACCGACTTCGTGCCGCACCTCTTCGCGTCGGCCGACCGGCCCCTGCGCGTGTACCTGCTCGGCGCGCGCCCCGACGTGCTCGCGCGGGCGGCCGAGCACGCACGTACCGCCCTCGGGCAGAACGTCGTCGGCACGAGCGACGGGTTCGCTGGCGCGGCCGACGCCGATGCGCTCATCACGGCGGTTCGTCCCGATGTCGTGCTCGTCGCCATGGGCAACCCGCTGCAGGAGAAGTGGATCCTCGAGCACGCGCCGCGGCTCGACGCGGCCGTGTTCGTCGGGGTCGGTGCGCTCTTCGACTTCTGGGCGGGCGGCAAACGACGGGCGCCGGCGGCGTTCCGACGGCTGCGCATCGAGTGGCTCTACCGGCTGGGTCTCGAGCCGCGCCGGCTCGTGCGCAGGTACACGCTCGACATCGCCGTCTTCCTGCGCCAGTGCCTGCGCTACCGCTGAGTCTTCACTGGCAATACCCGAGCGGCGCTCAGCCCGCTCCTAGGGTGGAATGATGACGAACTCCACGAGAACCGTCCTGAGCGCGTCGGCCGCCATGGCCCTCATCGCCCTTCTGGCCGGGTGCGCCGCCGAGACAGCGACCGCACCGACGCCCTCTGGCGAGCCGAGCGAACCCTCGGCCACCGCCGAACCCGTCGACCCCGCCAGTGCCGTCGTCGCCGACTACCTCGAAGCGATCGCGCTCGGCAACCCGGCCGGTGCGTGGGAGCTGCTGTCGCCCGAGACGCAGGAGACCTACAACGACTCCGCCGAGACCTACGCCGAGTACGCGCCGACGAACGACACCGTGAGCCGCGACGACGCCGAAGTGCTCGCGACCGCGACGGCGACCGTCACGCCCGGGCCGGAGAACGGCTTCCAGCTGGTGAGCGCGCAGTCGGGCGGCGTCGCCGACGCCTGGGTCGTGCGCGAGACCGGCGACGGACTGCGCATCGACGATCCCGGCCTCCCGCCCACCGGCGAGCGGCCGTACACCTGGACCAACCCGGGCGCCGACGGCTACGACGTCACCTCGTCGCCGACCATCTACTTCCAGAAGTTCTACGGCGAGGGCGGCGAGACCGACCTGATCGCCGGGCCGCCCGACGCGATCGTCGGGTACGCCGACGGCGTCGAGGTCACCGTCGAGCGCGAGGCTTCGTCGGGTGCAGGGGCGAACTTCGCCGCGTTCGTCGAACTCGATGCCACCGTGCTCACCCTGGTCTGGGCGCCCGAGCCGGGCAACAAGCTCTGGCAGTCGAGCACGGTGATGCTCGGCGAGTTGCCGTAACGGCAACTTATGTGGCATCCGCCCGTCTCGAATTCGAAGATGGGAGTATGCATAAATCGCCCAACAGCAAAGCCGAATGGAACGCCCGCTACCTCGAGAGCGAGCAGATCTGGAGCGGCAACCCGAACGCCGCCCTCGTGCGCGAGGTGGCCGGGCTGACGCCCGGGCGCGCGCTCGATCTGGGCTGCGGCGAGGGGGCGGACGCGATCTGGCTCGCCAAGCGGGGCTGGCAGGTGACGGGGGTGGATGTCTCGGACGTCGCCCTCGACCGTGCCAAGCAGCACGCCGTGACCGCCGGCGTCGCCGTCGACTTCGTGCTCGACGATCTCACCGAGTCGCCCGGCGCGTTCGACCTGGTCACCTCGTTCTTCCTGCACGTTCCCGAGGCCGCGCTGCGCGAGCGCACCCTGCTCGTCGCCGCCGCCTCGGTCGCGCCCGGCGGAACGCTGCTCGTGGTGGGCCACTCCGCGGCGGCGGGCCACGGGCACCACCACGCGATGCTCGAGACCGGGCACGAGGTGCTCGAGAAGCTTCGGCTCTCTGCCGACGAGTGGATCATCGAGGTCACCGCCGACGTCGAGCGGGCGGCGACGAACATGCACACCGTCGACACCGTGGTGCGGGCGCGCCGGCGCTAGTCCCGCCCGGTCGCTCTAGTTCTGCTCGGCGGCCCGGCGCTCTCGGAACGCCACCATGTTCATGCGGTTGCCGCAGCGCACACTGCAGAAGCGCTTCGAGCCGTTGCGGGACAGGTCGAGGAACAGTCCCGTGCAGTCATCCGCCTCGCACACCCGCAGGCGTTCCATCTCGTTCATACGGATGACGTCCATCAGCGCGAGCGACGCCTCGACCCGGATGCGTTCGGCGAGCGGCGCCTCGGGGGCGGTCGCGTGCATGTGCCAGTCGAATCCGTCGTGCCGCACCAGCTGGGGCAGCGCTTTCGCCCGCGAGAGCATGGCGTTGACCTCGTCGACCGCCTCGTCGCGGGGCAGCGTCCAGACTCGCCGCAGTTGGGCGCGGGTGCGGCGTACCTCGTCGAGCTCGGCAGCGTCGCCGTCGACCCTGCCGGTGTAGACGTTCGTCTCGAGCAGGGCGGCGAGCTGCCGCGGCGTCGACAACTCGTCGTCGCCACTGCGCGAGGCGCCGGGCTCGGTGTTACCGAGGGCGACCACGAACTCTAGCGAGTCCTCTGTGTCAGGGGCAAAATGCAAGTTGACTCCTCACTCGGCGCGGTTCTATTGTCAGGGGTATAGGCCAGCATAGGTCATGACAAAGGGCACACGGAGGAGTCGGAATGTTGCTGTCATCGAGGTTCGGCGGGCTCGGCATCGCGGTCGTCTCGGCGCTGTCGTTCGGCACTTCCGGCGCACTGATCAAGCCGCTGCTCGAGGCGGGCTGGTCTCCCGCCGCCGCGGTCACGGCGCGGGCCCTCACCGCCTCGCTGCTGCTGTCGCCGATCGCGATCGTCGCGTTGCGCGGACACTGGGGCGCTCTCTGGCGCGGCCGGTGGCGCGTTCTCGGCATGGGCGCGATCGGTGTGGCCGCCACCCAGCTCGCGTACTTCACGGCGCTGCGCACCATCCCCGTGTCGACCGCGCTGCTCGTCGAGTTTCTCGCCCCGCTGCTGCTCGTCGGGTTCGCCTGGGCGACGACACGTCACGCGCCACGGCCCGCCGTGCTCGTCGGCTGCGTTCTCGCCGTCGGCGGCCTGCTGCTGGTGATCGGTCCGGGCGCTATACGCGCCGTCGACCCCGTCGGCCTGATGTTCGCGTTCGCCGCGGCGGTCGGCTGCGCGATCTACTTCGTCATCGCCGCGCGACCGAACGACGACCTACCGCCGGTCGCCCTCGCCGCGGCGGGGCTGCTCGTGGGCGGCATCGTGCTCGCGCTGCTGTCGGCAACGGGCATCCTGCCCTTCTCGGCAACGTTCGGCGACCTCCCGATCTTCGGATCGACGGCGCCCTGGTGGGTTCCACTGCTGATCGTCGCCGTCGTCAGCACCGCTCTCGCCTACGTCGCCGGCATCACCGCGAGCGGCATCCTCGGCTCGCGGGTCGCCTCGTTCGCCGGCCTGCTCGAGGTGGTCTTCGCCTCGCTGTTCGCCTGGCTGCTGCTCGGCGAGCAGCTCTCGCCGCTGCAGCTCGTGGGCGGCGCGCTCATCCTCGGCGGAATCGCGGCGGTCAACGGCGAGCGCGCCCCGGCACCGCTCGCCCCGGGCCCGCTCACCCCGGGCCAAATGCAGGAGAATTCGCTGCGAAGCCCCGCCGATCGGCCAGAGCGTGTGACTCGCGCCTAGATCTCCTGCATTTGGCACGGAGCACGGGCACGGGCACGGCCGGCGGCGGCCTCAGTGCCCGTGCTCGAGCTGCCAGGCCGGGAACGGGTCGTGGTACGTCTCCCACTCCATCGGGCCAGCCACGAACTCGTCGTCGGAGAGCAGGCACGAGTTCAGCGCCCGCTCGATGTGGTCGCGATTGAGGTCGAGACCGAAGAACACGAGTTCCTGGCCGGCGGGGGTGTCGGGATGCCACGTGGTCATGCTCGTCGGATCGAGCGCGAGCACCCCGCCCGCGGTCGACCACGAGCCCACACGGTCGGCCCGCGATGCGAGCCGAACTAGCCCGCGGCTGCGCAGGATGAGCCCGGCGTCGTCGGGCTCGAGCCAGCCCTCGACCACGGCCGCGAGCCGACCGGGATGGAACGGCCGCGGGTCGCGGTAGACCAGGCAGCCGACTCCGTTGCGGGTGGCGGGCGGACCGGCGTTGCCGCCCAGCTCGAGGATCCAGCCCGTCGTCTGGCCGAGGCCGGCGATGTCCGCCCGCGTACTCGCTGTGGCCAGGCGGCGGAAGCGCCCGTCCGACCCGAGCGCCAGCAGGTTCGCCGTGGGGTTGAGCCCGAGCAGCAGGCCCTGGATCTCGCCGAGCTGGCGAGACGGCACCGCCTCGGCATCGACGACCACGATCGTGGTCGCGAACTCCAGCTGCAGCGCGAGCCGCTCGGGCAACCCGATGTCGTCGAGCGGCGCGTCGCGGAACAGCAGCGCGCGCAGGTCGTCGGCGCGCTGCACGGTGACCACGCCGCGCAGCACGGCGCCGCTGCGGCTCGCGCCGAGCACGTGGCGCACCACCAGCACGGTCTCGACGACGTCGGTGTCGCGTTCGAGCTCGATCGCCAGCGCGCCGCGGTGCCCGTCGTCGGCGAGGGCGCAGAGCCGGTCGGCGAGTGCGACGGAGAAGTCGTCGTCCGCGTCATCCGGCCATTGCTCATGCTGTTCGTCCGCCGGTTGTCCGAGCGACCGCACGAGTCGACTCTTCGCGTCGTCGTCGAGTCCGGTCACGATTGTGACCGCGAGGTGGGCGTGCATGGTTCTCCCGTCGCAGCAGACCGGGCGGCCCGCGGGTACTACTGTAGTTGAGAACCGTTATCAGTTAGGAATCACCATGAAGGTACGCAACTCGCTCAAGAACCTCAAGAAGGCGCCCGGCTCGCAGGTCGTGCGCCGCCGCGGACGCACGTTCGTGATCAACAAGCTGAATCCGCGCCTCAAGGCACGCCAGGGCTGAGCCTGCGGGAGAATGGTCGGATGACCGAGGCCGCGGAGTTCATCGACGCGGCCCTGCAGCGCGAGACCTCGTGGAGCCCGCCCACCGACGACCGCGCCTCGAGTTCGCTCGAGTCGTACGGCGCCTCGGTCGGTGCGGTGCGCGGCACCGTGCGCGACGCCCTGCGCAAGTTCCGTGGCCTCACGCACGACGAGGTGACCGCGCTCGCCTCCGAGCTCTGGGCCGTGCCGGTCTTCGAGCGACGGCTCGCGGCCGTCGTGCTGCTGCAGTCGAAGGTGAAGCTGCTCGACAACTCCGACCTCACCCGCATCGAGGGCTTCGTGCGCGACGGGCGGCTGCGGTCGCTCGTCGACCCGCTCGCCACGGACGTCGTCGGTCCGTTGATCGAGGCCCTGGATGACACTGGCCGCACCCGCGCGAACGTGGCGCTCGACCGGTGGATCCTGGAGAACAACGTGTGGCTGCGCCGCGCCGCGATTCTCGCTCCGCTGCGCGCCCTGCGTTCCGGATCGGGCGACCACGACCGGTTCGCCCGCCAGGCGCGTGCCATCCTGGCCGAACCGTACGCGAGCGACATCGTCAGCGAGGCGATCGACACCGTGCTCGACGCGCTGCCCGGCTGAGCCGCCGCGCCGCGCCGCGCGGCCGCCAGATGAGCCCGTTCCGGCTCGATGAGCCGACCGCGGTCGCGTCATCAGGCCGGAACCGGGTCATCTGCAAGGTGGCCTGCGCAGCGGGGTAACCGCGCGCCCCTACGGCGTCATGCGGTCGATGCCCTCGGGCGAGAGCGCGTGGTGGATCGCGAGGATGCTCGCGCCGAGTACCGCCGCGTTGGGCCCGGCCGACGACTGCACGATGGTGAGCTTGCTCGTGGCGAGCGGCATCGAGCGTGTATAGATGATCTCGCGCACGCCGGCGATGAGGTGGTCGCCGACGGCGGCCATCGAGCCGCCGACCGCGATCACCGACGGGTTCATCAGGCTCACGCAGGCCGTGAGAACCTCGCCGAGGTCGCGTCCCGCCTGACGCACGGCCTGGATCGCCTCGATGTTGCCGTGCTTCACTAGGTCGACCACGGCCGCGGGTCCGTCGGCGTCGAGTCCGGCTTCGCTGAGCGCTTTGGCTATGGCGGGTCCGGAGGCCAGCGCCTCGAGGCAGCCGCGGTTACCACAGTGGCAGGCGACCCCGGCGCCGCGCGCGATCTGCACGTGACCGATGTCGCCGGCGATGCCCTGGGCCCCGCGCAGCAGACGTCCGCCCGAGATGACGCCGGCGCCGATGCCGGTCGCGACCTTGATGAACAGCATGTTGTCGGTCTGCGGCCAGCCGAAGGCCTGCTCGCCGAGCGCCATGATGTTCACGTCGTTGTCGACGAGAACGGGCACGCCGAGCTGCGCCTGCACGAAGCCGGGAACGTCGAACTGGTCCCAACCGGGCATGATCGGCGGGTTGATCGGGCGGCCGGTGCTGTGCTCGACCGGTCCGGGCACCCCGATACCGACCGCGAGGATGTCGGCGATCGACAGGCCGTGCTGCTCGAGCAGCGTGCGACCGGTCGCGATCATCCAGTCGAGCACGACCTCCGGCCCGTCGGCGATGTCGATGGCACCCATGGTCTCGCCGACGATGACGCCGCTGAGGTTGCTGACCGCGATGGTGGCGTGCGTGGCGCCGAGGTCGGCGGCCAGCACGAACTTCGCCGAGGGGTTGAGCGCGAATTGCGACGACGGACGACCGCCCGTCGACTGCGCGTCTTCGACCGGGCTGACCAGCCCGAGGCTCATTAGCTCTTCGACGCGCAGCGCGATCGTGGAGCGGGCGAGGCCCGTGGTGGCGGCGAGCTCGGCACGGGTGCGCGGCGAACCGTCACGCAGCAGCTGGAACAGTTCGCTCGCACCGGAGCCCCCGAGAGTCGACCCGCGACTGATGTCAACCATGTTTAGAGTCTCGCACGCCGGGGTTGGCACGATTTGCCGCAGACATACGTCGACGCTCAGCCGAAGTCAGCGGGTGCTGAAGGCCGCGTCGAACGCGGCATCCGGAGCATCGAAGGCCAACCGCTTCACGAACGCGAGGGCCTCGGGCGCGCCGACCAGCCTGTCCATGCCGGCGTCTTCCCACTCGACCGAGATCGGTCCCTGATACCCGATGGTGTTGAGCATGCGGAAGCTGTCTTCCCACGGCACGTCGCCGTGCCCGGTCGAGACGAAGTCCCAGCCGCGACGCGGATCGGCCCAGGCGAGCAGCGAACCCAGCCGGCCGTTGCGCCCGTTGACCATGCGCTTCTTCGTGTCTTTGCAGTCGACGTGGTAGATGCGGTCTTTGAAGTCCCAGAGGAAGCTGACCGGGTCGAGGTCCTGCCAGACGAAGTGGCTCGGATCCCAGTTGAGCCCGAACGCCTCGCGGTGCCCGATCGCCTCGAGGGTGCGCACGGTGGTCCAGTAGTCGAACGCGATCTCGCTCGGGTGCACCTCGTGGGCGAATCGCACGCCCACCTCGTCGAACACGTCGAGGATGGGGTTCCAGCGGTCGGCGAAGTCCTGGTAGCCGGCGTCGATCGCCTCCTGCGACACGGGCGGGAACATCGCCACGTACTTCCAGATCGACGACCCGGTGAAGCCGATCACGGTCTTCACCCCGAGTTTGGCGGCGAGGCGTGCGGTGAGCTTCATCTCCTCCGCGGCCCGCTGGCGCACACCCTCGGGGTCGCCATCGCCCCAGACGACGTCGGGCAGGATGTCGCGGTGCCGCTGGTCGATCGGGTCGTCGCACACGGCCTGCCCTTTGAGGTGGTTCGAGATCGCCCAGACCTTCAGCCCGTAGCGCTCGAGCAGCTCGAGCTTGCCCTCGACGTAGCCCGGTTCGTCCCAGCGCCACGGGTCGAGGTGGTCGCCCCAGCAGGCGATCTCGAGGCCGTCGTAGCCCCAGCCGGCGGCGAGCTTCACGACCTCCTCGAACGGCAGGTCGGCCCACTGGCCGGTGAAAAGCGTG
>Ga0247740_1000107_pt1 | contig 41198 bp, 27 predicted proteins | sample UWRJL148409B2_FD_180942 | JGI IMG/M metagenome (GOLD analysis project Ga0247740, IMG submission 180942) | Plant litter microbial communities from Arlington Agricultural Research Station in Wisconsin, United States - UWRJ-L148-409B-2 | ecosystem: Environmental > Terrestrial > Plant litter >...
CAGGAGGAGCGCCGTATGGCTGCGGGGCGGGCGGAGGTTGCGCCGGTGCACCCCATGCGGGGGGAGGCTGCGGCGCGGGCGGCGGCGGCGCGGGGGGATTACCGTAGGCGGGCGGGGGAGCTGCCGCGGCGGCCAAAGGGTTGCCGCAGGATAGGCAAAACTTGCTGGTGGGCTGGTTCGACGCGCCGCACCGCGTACACACGATCATGTGGAAAACTCCCGAGCTCGAGCTATGCCTCGCTCACTTGCGCGGCTAAGCGCCGGGAGCATACCCGCTTTACCGCATCATTACGCAGTTAAAGGCGGCCCGGACGCGTTCCGACACACGGGCGTGGGCGGAAGCGCGCTGCGTCCGAGAAACGAGGGCGATCCCGAACGACAAACGGGGCTGAACTCACCATTCAGCCCCGGGGTCGGGAGCGCTTGACGGCTGGAGACAGGTCGCGTGGTGCGCGACCCGGCGAACTCAGCGGTCTTTTTCGTCTTGGATGCGGGCGGCTTTGCCCGTCAAGTCACGCAAGTAGTAGAGGCGGCCACGGCGGACGACGCCGCGCGAGGTCACTTCCAGCTTCTCGATACGCGGCGAGTGGAGCAAGAACATGCGCTCGACGCCGATGTTGAAGCTCACCTTGCGCACGGTGAAGGTCGACTGGAGACCCGCGCGGTGGCGCTTGATCACGACGCCTTTGAACACCTGCACGCGCAGCTTGTCGCCTTCGACAATCTTGTAGTGCACGGAGACGGTGTCACCGACGCGAAAATCCGGCAGATCCTTGCGGAGCGCGGCAGATTCGAGGGCTTGGATAATCGAGAGCGTCGCCATGGTGTCTGTGCCGATCCTGAGAGCTGTGTAAAAGGGGTAGGGGCGCGGGATTATGCATCCCGCCGACTCGCCGTCAAGCGAATCTGACCCGACGTTCACTGTCTGCCCTTGACGGGACGGCCGCGGGGGGCTAATCCGCCGGGCCCTGAATAGAAAAGCGAGCCGTTTTCAAGACGGCCTCGCCCGTAACGCGAATCCGCTCCCAACGCTAGCGAAGGGTAGCGGCCTCGCCACTTACCAGAACGGAAGTCCTCTCGCCATGAATCAGTTCCCCGGCGTCATCGGCCGCAAAATCGGCATGACTCAAATCTTCACGGAAGACGGCAGCGTCGTCCCGTGCACCGTGATCGAATCCAACGTCAGCGTGGTCGGCAAGCGCACCCAAGAGAAGGATGGCTACGATGCCATCATCGTCGGTTCCGGTGAGCTGAAAGAGAAGCACACGAACAAGCCGCTCGCGGGCGCGTTCAAGAAGTCCAACGTGACGCCGCGCCGCACGCTGCGCGAGCTCCGCTGCACGGCCGAGTTCGCCGCCAGCGTCGAAGTCGGGTCGGACCTCAAGGTCGATCAGTTGTTCGAGGTCGGTCAATTCGTGGACGTGCAGGGCACGACCAAGGGCCGCGGTTTCTCCGGTGTCATGCGCCGCCATCACTTCGCGGGTGGCACGCGTACCCACGGTACGCACGAGTATCGCCGTCACGGCGGCTCGATCGGTACCAACATGACTCCGGGTCGCGTCAAGCTCGGCATGAAGATGCCGGGTCAGCACGGCAACACGACGGTCAGCGTGCTCAGCCAAAAGATCGTCAAAGTGATCCCGGAGCAGAACCTGCTCTTGGTTCACGGCGGCATCCCCGGCGCGCGCAACGGTCTCGTGTTCGTACGCGGCGCAGTCAAAAAGCGCGGCGGCAAGCCGGCTGCCAAGTGATGTCGCGTCACGTCGCGCTCGGCGCGGCGTGATTCGCACTTGAAAGCTCTGCCTCAGCATGGCTTTCGAAGCACTGTTTCCCGCCTTCCGCGCCTCGCGGATCTTGCATGATCAGGGCGGTTTGTTGCTCGTCGACAAACCGCCCGGGATCGTCGTTCACGGCGGAGACGAACAGCAGGCTTCGGATCTGGTCTCACGTTTGAAGCGCGTGCTGCGCGCGCGCGGCGAGAGCGATTACCTGGGCGTTCATCAGCGCTTGGATCTGGGCACCTCGGGCGTGCTCGCGTTCACCCGTGAGCCGGCGCTCAACGCGGCCATCGCCGAGCAGATGGAGGCTCACTCGGTCGAGCGCGCGTACGTTGCCGTGGTGGCCTTCGCCGGCAAATCGACGCTGCGCGACGCGGGCGTGATCGAGCAGCGGCTCGAGACGGTGAAGGGCCGCACGCGCGTCGTGAAGAGCGGCGGGCTGCGCGCGCTCACGCGCTACCGCGTGCTCGGGAGCGTGCAGGGCCGCGCTTTGCTCGAGCTCAGGCCCGAGACGGGCCGCACTCATCAGCTGCGCGTGCACCTGAGCCATGCCGGCGCGCCGATCGTCGGTGACGAGGCATACGGCGGGCCTGCTGCGGAGCGCGTGTTCTTGCACGCCCGTGACTTGGTCCTGAAGAGCCCGGCGCTGCGCGCCCATGCGCCCGTGCCCGCCGCATTCGACGACGCGCTACACGCGCGCGCGCCCGCGCTCGGCTCGGCTGCGCGCGTGCGTGACGCATTGGCCGATGCGGGCTGCCTGCGCGAACCGCTGCTGGCCGTGAGCGACACGTTTCGCATCGTCAATGACCTGGGCGACTTTCTGCCCGGCGTGTGTGTCGATCGCTACGGCGACTACGCGGTGCTCGCGCTGTCCAGCGAGGAAGCCAGTGATCGCCGCCAACAATTGGCAGATTTGCTGCACGAATTCGGGGCGCGCGGCGTGTACGTGAAGCAACGCGCGCGAGCTGATTTACGCCGTGAGGCGCACGCCGAGCTCGCACCGAAAGCGCCCATCGCGGGTGAGCCCGTGAGCGCGCCGCTCGTGGTGCAAGAGGGCAACGCGCGCTTCGGGGTCACGCTCGACGAGGGTCTTTCGTGCGGGCTGTTCCTCGATCAACGGGACAACCGCGGGCGCGTGGCCGGCTTTTGCGGCGGGCGCAAAGTGCTCAACTTGTTCTCCTACACCTGCTCGTTCAGCGTGTATGCCGCGCTGGCCTCGGCCGAGCACGTAACGAGCGTCGATCTCTCGGGCCACGCGCTCGCGCGCGGGCGCGAAAACTTCACCTTGAACGGGCTGGACCCCGCCGCGCATTCGTTCGTCCAAACCGACGCCCTCGAATGGCTCGCGCGCGCGGCCAAACGCGGTGAGAAGTTCGGAGTCGTGATCTTGGACCCACCGAGTTTCGCTACCTCCGGCAAGGGCAAGACGTTTCGCGTCGCCGACGGCTATCAGGGCGCGCTGGAACGCGTGTTCGCCGTGCTGGAAGGAGACGGCCGGGTGTTGGCCGTGACCAATCACCGCAAGACGTCCCCGCAAGCCTTTCGCAAAATTGCGCACGACGCCGCGCGCGCCGCGGGGCGCGAAATCAGCCAACTCAAAGACCTGCCATCCGCGCTCGATTGCCCGCCAGGCCCGTCCGGCCCGTTCCCGGCCAAGAGCATGCTAATTAGCGTCAAATGAGTGGTCGCAAGGGCAACGCCTACGAGAAGCCAGACGCACGCACGAAAGCGGCCAAGGCGCAGGGCTTTCCCGCGCGCAGCGTGTTCAAGCTCGAGGAGATCGATCGCCGCGTGAAGCTGCTACGCGGGGGTCAAAAGGTGCTCGACCTGGGCGCCGCGCCAGGCTCTTGGTCGCTCTATGCCAGCCAAAAAGTCGGCCCAGGCGGACGAGTGCTGGCCATCGATCTGCAAGAGATCCGTCAGGCGTTTCCGCCCAACGTGCGCGTGGCGCAAGGCGACGCTCTGACGATCGAGACGGCCGCGTTGTCCGAATTTGCACCGTACGACATCGTGCTCAGCGACATGGCGCCCAACACCTCGGGCTCCAAGATCCGCGATCAAGCGGGCAGCTTGGAGCTGTGTTTGCGCGCGTTGGATGTGGCGCTTGCGCTCGGCAAACCCGGCTCGCACTTCGTGGCCAAGATTTTCATGAGCGGTGACTTCCAGATTGCGCGCAAGCTCGCGGGGGAACGCTACGACAAGTGCCAAGTGATTCGCCCCGAGGGCACGCGGCAGCAGAGCACGGAGGTGTTCATCGTGGGGCTCGGTCTGAAGGCGCCCGCCGCGTGATCCCGCGCTAGACGCAAATGTCTCGGTTGCGCAAGTCAGTGGCGCAAACACCGAATGACCGAACTCGAACTTCCACGGCGCGCGCAAGTTTGCCGGCGAGCGGTACGAGATTGCCAATCGCGCGCGCGGCAATTCAGCGATACGCGCTCGGGGAATTGCCAGACCTTGAGTGCGGGTCGGCTCCGTGAGAGTCTGAGGAGTGGCCCGAAGTTCAACGCGGCGTGCCTTGGGGATCGGCTTGGCCGTGGGGGCCGCGTTGTGGAACTGCACGTCCCGGGATCCGAGCTCGACCGAGGCGAACGGTGGAGCTGCGGCGGGCATCGGTGGCGTGGCGGGGTCGAGCGGTAGCCCGAGCGACGGGGGAGTGGCGGGCAACCAAGCTGGCAGCGCGGGCACGGGCGGCGTCGCTGGCACCGCCGGCAATGGGACGGGTGGTGCCCTCGGCGGAGGCAGCGCCGCGAATGACGCGGGCGCGCCCTCGGAAGGCGGAATGGGCGGTAGCATGGGCGGTGAGGCTGGCGCTGGCGGAGCGGCGGACGGCGGCGCAGCTGGCAGTGGCGATGCCGACGCGGACTTCGCCGGACTGTGCGGTCAGGGCTGGGCTAGCAACGGCGCTGCTCCGCGTCCGACCTTGCGCGGCAATATCACCCCTCAGGTAGATAGCGCGGGCAATTGGAGCTTCAGCTTCGGGCGCTATCGCTTCGTGGTGGCCGCGCTGCATGGCGCGCGCATCATCGAGTTTTCACTCGATGGCGTGAACCTGATCGACGCTACGGCCGGGTCGACGTTTTGGCCCAGCCCGCAACAAGCGTACCCGTGGCCACCACCGGCGCAGATCGATACGGCGGCCTACGCTGCACAATCGGACGCCACCTCTTTGACCCTGACTAGCGACGTCGCAAAGGCGATTGGTCTGAGCGTTCGCAAGCGCTTCCAGGTGAACGCCCAGAGCGGCGTCGTGAGCATCGATTATCACCTGATCAACGAGAGCACGCTGAGCGCGTCCTGGGCGCCCTGGGAAGTCACCCGCGTTCGCGCGGGCGGCTACACGTTTGCACCCAAGGGTCCCGGCAACCGGATCATCACCCAAGACTCGTTTCAGTATCCGCTGCCGATGACCTTGCTCCCGCCTGCACCCGCCGCTGCCGGGATCGAATGGCTGAACTATCCGAGCCTCAAGCTGACCCGAGACAACTACATCGCCGAGTTCGACGGCGCCGAGGGCTGGCTCGCACACGCCAATCGCTTCGGTAAAGCGCTGCTGCCCGCACTGTTCGTGAAGAGCTTCAGCGACGCCCCGGATGCCGGGTTACCCACGAATCAAGCAGAAATTCAGCTGTGGACCAGCGGTACCGCGAACCCCAAGCTGATCGAGGTCGAGCAGCAGGGGGCGGAGCAGACGCTCCTGCCCGGCGAGGCGCTCGACTGGACGGTGCACTGGTTCGCGTGTGAGCTGCCGAGCAGCTCGATCTTGTCGGCTGGCAATGCCGAGCTGGCGTTGCTCGCCCGTGCGCACGCCGTGCCACCATGAACGCTGACTGTTGATGGTCACGCGAGAACCGCGTGTGCCGTCGCAGCCTTCGGCGTCGAGGTTCGCCGAGAGCTCCTAGCTGTGGTGGGTGACCGCTCGGCCCGGCTTCTTCAATGCCCTCGGCTCTTTCGGCCAAGTAGCTGAGCCAGCCGTAGTCTGCGCGCGAACGGCGAGGGTGTCAAAACGCGTTCTGACCGGTCAGGGCTTTGCCGAGCACGAGCGTGTGGATCTCGTGCGTACCCTCGTAGGTGTACACGCTCTCCAAGTTGAGCATGTGGCGGATCGCGGGGTATTCGAGCAAAATGCCGTTGGCACCCAGCAGTGCACGTGAGCGGCGCGCGCAGTCGAGCGCGACGGCCACGTTGTTGCGTTTACACAGGGAGACCTGTTCGGGCAGCAGCTTGCCCTGCTGTTCTTTGAGTCGCCCGAAATGGAGCGCGAGCAGGTCACCTTTGACGATCTCGGAGGCCATATGCACGAGCTCGGCTTGGATGAGTTGCTTCGACGAAAGGGGCACCCCGAATTGTTTGCGCTCGCCGGTATACGAGAGCGCGGAATCGAAGCAGGCCTTGGCCGCGCCGAGGGCGCCCCAAGAGATGCCAAAGCGAGCTTCGCTCAGGCAGCGCAGGGGGGCGCCCAGGCCGCTCTTGCCCGGCAATAGATTTTCCTTGGGCACGCGGCATTCATCGAGCACTATTTCACCGGTCTCGCTCGCGCGCAGGCTCATCTTGCCGTGAATGCGCGGGGTCTCGAAGCCCTTCATGCCGCGCTCGACCAAGAAGCCCGAGATAGACTCGGTTGAGTCGTCGAGCTTGGCCCAGACCACGGCCACATCGGCGAAGGGAGCATTCGTGATCCACATTTTGGCGCCGCTCAAGACGTAGTCGGAGCCATCACGGCGCGCGCGCGTTGTCATCGAACCTGGGTCCGAGCCGCTATCGGGCTCGGTGAGTCCGAAGCAGCCGATGCACTCCCCGCGCGCCATGCGCGGTAGGAAGCGCTCTTTCTGCGCCTCGTCGCCAAAGGCGGAAATAGCGTACATGGCGAGCGAGCCTTGCACGCTCACGAAGCTGCGCAGTCCACTGTCGCCGTATTCCAACTCTTGCAGGACGAGGCCGTACTGGACGGGGGTCATGCCGGCGCAACCGTGGCCCTGGATGCTCGCGCCGAGCACGCCCAGACCCGCAAGCTCGGGGATCAAGTCCCGCGGGAAGGCTTCTTCCGCGAACAGTCGACCGGCGCGGGGTAGGTAGCGCTCCTCGACGAAGCGCCGCACCCCTTGCTGGATGAGGCGCTCGTCCTCGCTCAGCTGCCCTTCCAGCGCGCTCAACGATTCCAGTGCTCGTGCTGCCATCCAAAAATATACCATGGCCGGGATTGGGGGCCCGAGAGGGCGAGATTCACTCGGAATTCGTGCGAAAAACTTGGCCTGCCTCGCGGCCATTGGCTAAGCCCTGGAGCGATGCCGAGCGTGCGCCTATTTTCTCTTGCGGCCTTGGGCATGGGCGCGTTCTCGTCCTGCTCGGCGGGCGAGATTGCGCGGCTCGTGCCCGATCGAGGCGCCGAAGTGAGCGCGCCGATCGCCACCCTCACGATTCCAGCGCCACCCGCGGCGGCCCCAACGCCCAACGCGCCGACCGCCGAGCTCGTTCCCGCGCCGGGAGTCGGGGCGGAGCCGGGACCGGAGCCGCTCGCGACGCCCCACGCGGCCGAGCCCGAGGTCACCGCGGGCGAGCTGCCGAGCGACGACGACGAAGAAGACGAGCCGATGCCGACTTCGCTGGGCGAGGCGGAGCCGGTCGTCGACCCCGGACACCTACTGGTGGCGATTGCGCGCGAGACGTTCGTCTACCAGCGACCCAGCCTCGACTCGCAGAAGATCGGTTATCTACGCGCCGGCGCGCAGGTGCGTCGCGACGAGAAGCCCGCAGGTTTCCAAGGCTGCAAGCTCGGCTTTTATCGCATCATGCCCGAGGGCTATGTTTGTGTGGGGCCGACGGCCACGCTCGATCCGTCGCACCCGGTCGCGCAGTTTTCGCGCGTAAGGCCCGATCGTAGCGCGCCCATGCCGTACTTGTACGCGCGGTCGCTCTACCCGACACCCCCGTTTTACACTCGCTTTCCCAGCAAGCTCGAGCAGCAGCAGCAAGAAGTGGAGCTCGGTCGGCACTTGGAAGCGAACACACGCTACCCGTGGCGTGATGCGCTCAGCGATCCGACGCCGCCCTTCCTGCTCGGTGGCGGGCAAGCCCCCACGCCCTTCGGCTACGCGCACGAAGCGAACAAGCTCACGAATGGGCGCGCGCTGCCCGACAGTTCGTTCGCGCTGCTGGCAATTTACGACCACGACGGGCGTCGCTTCGGCCTGACGACGGACATGTCGTTGCTCCCGATGGATCGCATGAAGCCGGTCGCGGCCAGCACGTTTCACGGGATTCCGCTGAATGCCGGCACCACGCTGCCGGTGGTCTTCGTGCGCGCTCGCAACGCGTTTCTCTATGCGGGCAGCCCGAGCAGCGGGCTCAGCATTTCGCGACCGATCAGCTACCGAGAAGCACTGCCAATCACGGGCCGTTCGCGAACCCTTTCCGGGCTCAGCTACCTGGAGACGACCTCGGGTGATTGGTTGCGCGACGAGAACGTGGTCCGCGTCGACAAAATGGCGCAACGACCGGGTTGGGTGAAACCGGGGCGCACCTGGATCCACGTCTCGATCTTGAAGCAGAGCATGGTCGCGTACGAGGGCGACACGCCCGTGTACGTGACACTCGTATCGACGGGTGCCGATGGCCTGGGCGATCCCAAGACCACGCACTCGACCGTGCGCGGGCAATTTCTCATTCATACGAAGCACGTGACCGCCACGATGGACAGCGACGAGGTGGGCGACGCATTCGACCTGCGCGACGTCCCTTACGTGCAGTACTTCAGCGAGGGCTTCGCATTCCACGCGGCGTATTGGCATGATGGCTTCGGCACCCCGCGCAGCCACGGTTGCGTGAACCTTTCACCGAGCGACTCACGCTGGTTGTTCCACTGGACCGATCCTCCGGTGCCCCAAGCTTGGCACGGCGCAATGAGTCTGCGCGGCGGCACACTGGTTTACGTCAGCCCGTAGGCCCGCGCGGGCCTGGCCGGAACCGCCGGCAGGTGTATGCTGGCCCGTGTCCGAAAAAGAAGCGCCGCGCTCGCTGCTCGACGTGACCGAGCGCACGTTGGGGGACTACGACTCCGTTGCCGAGTCGTTTTGGGCTGGCACACGCGATCACGATGTGACGCAGAATTACGCCGCGTTGCTCGACGCACTTCCGGGCCAGGCGCAGCTCAGGCTACTCGACTTCGGCTGCGGCCCCGGACGCGATCTGTTGGCGCTCACGGCGATGGGTCATATCGTAACCGGGTTGGATGGGTCGCCCGTGTTCGCGAACATGGCGCGCGCGCACTCGGGCTGCAGCGTGTTGCAGCAGAACTTCCTAGAGCTGGAACTCGGCGAGCGTCGGTTCGACGGCGTATTCGCCAACGCCTCTCTGTTTCACGTGCCCCGCGCGGAGCTTTCGCGAGTGTTGGGCGAGCTGTTCACGTGCCTCGTCCCGGGTGGCGTCTTGTTCTGCTCGAATCCGCGTTCTTTGGAGCGTGATTGGGAGGGCTTCAAGGCACAGCGCTATGGAACCTTCCTCACCCGCGAGAGTTGGTTGGAACTAATCGAGCGCGTCGGCTTCGTCGTCGAGCGGCACTTTTTGCGGCCCGCGGGCAAGCCGCCCGATGAGCAGCCCTGGTTTGCAGTGGTGGCGCGCCGGCCGCGCGCCTAGCCCAGTTCGTCGATGAGCCGCGCGGCGTAGTGGCTCAGCAGTTCCGAGCTCCTGCCGCTCAAGCGGTCGTAAGCGTGCGTAACCGGGTGGGTCGTACCGCCGTCCGGCAAAAGAAGCGTGTAACTCTCGGGGCCGATCGGCGCGCCAATCATTCCACGCCACGCCGCGCCGACGGCTTCGCGCAGCACTTCACCGAGGTACGCGCCGACCAGCACCGAAGCGCGCTCGACCCAACGCGCGCCGCCTGCGGGGCGCGCGTTGAGCGGAGCGATGAGCGCGACATAGGTGTCGAGCGAGTGTAGTCCGCCCGGCGATCGGTCGAGGGGACCACCGCCGAACTCGGCGCAGTAGAGCTCCACGACCGATTGCGAGAAAGCGAGACCGAGTCGAGGCAACATGCGCGCGCTTGGCCAGTTCGCCGGGTCCCAGGGCGTGGGCGGCGTGACCGGCATGGCGATCGGCGCGCCGCTGATGCGGGTTTGACGGCCCTCTGCGCCTTCGAACAGCAGGGGTTTGCCTTGTTCCAAGCGCAAACGAACCTCGTGGAAGGGCGCAAAGCGAGTGTGATGCGTGTCCACGAAGACCGTCTCGGGACTAGCCAGAGAGCCTACCCACTGTCCGCCGTAACCCTGCCGCAAGCACTCTCCGACGTAGCTCGCGAGCATCACCAGCGCCGGATAGGCGGCAAAGCCGAGCGCTTCACGGGGGGCGCGGCCATACATCACATCCAGCACGGCCTCGACGCGAGCGATGCTGCCGAGCGAGAGATCGAAGGGCGCAAAATGGCGCCACACCGGTTCGGTCGTGAAGAAGCCGGCCGCCATCGTGGCCAAGAGCGGAATGGCATCCGTCGCGCTTTCACCGACGAGGCCACGCAGCTCGCGCGCGGCGTCGCGCTCGAAGGCCGAGATGGCCAACGCTTGCTCGCCGCTGAACAAGTCAATTTCGAGCTTGTCCCATAGCCGGAGGGCAGAGTGCGCACTGCGCGAGGCGACGGCTTCGACGTCACGCAGCGCGACGCCCAGCTGCTGCAGCCGATCGCACAGCCGCTCGGCTTCTTCCGCCGAGAGCTCGTGTAGCCGTTCCCAGGCCGCTTGCGCGTCGGCGATCAGGCCCAAGCGCGCGCAGGAGAGCGCGATCGCCGCCTCGGCGTCGAGCGCTGTAGGGTCTAGCTTGAGCGCCAACTTGGCCGTGGTAATCGCGCGCGCCGGGTCGCCTTTTTCGGCCAAAATGGAGGCGCGCAAGGCCTGAGCAAGCGCGGGGATGGGCCCCGGCTTGGCGCGCAGTCGGCGCAGCACGCCCTCGGCTTCGTCGATCGTCTCGTGGTTCGGGGAGCGACGCGCGGCGCGAACCAAAGCCCAGCCTAGGGTCAACTGCACCAATGCCAACTCCGGATCGTCTTGCAACGCCTGACGGGCTTGCACCACCGCCCGTTCGGGTTCGCCGGCTTCGATCAAGAAACGTGCGCACTCCGCGCGAAGCTCGGGATCGAGCAGTGGCGCTCGCTCCAAGCGCTCGACGTGCAAGAGCGCGTGTTCGTGCCCACCCTGATCCCAGAGTGTGCGCGCTCGCTCCATCATCGTCTCGGGCCCATGTGCGCGGACCGACGCTTCGGGCGGCACGCTGTGCGGTTCGCGCAGCGTCGGCGGCAAACTGTCTCGATCGCGAACCGTGGCCGGCTGGCTGCTGTGCGGCTCGCGTAGGGTAGCGGGTGGCCCGGCGGACTTCCTCGACGAGGGCGGTGGTTCGGGCTCGTTTTGGCGGATGGTGTCGCGCGGGGCTTCTGGTAGCTCCAGCTCCAGCTCGAACTGGAGCGATGGACTACGGATCCCTGACCCGTAGCTGGGCGGCCCGTTCTCGCCGGTGGCAAAGCGAGGTAGCATCGGCGCACGCGGTATTTCCGGCATGCTCAAGCTGCGTCGGGGCTCGGCGCGAGCGCGCGCGGGAGTAACGAGCGGAGTCAGCACTTCCAAGATCAACTGATCGTGATCCGTGTCGACGTCCTCGGCCTTCAGCTCGATCGTCGGCACGTTCGATTCGGGTCTTGGCTCGGGCTTGGCGGCAGGGCGCGTCGAGACACTGTGGCGCGAACTGGGCGGGCCAGGGTCGAGCGTGGCGCGCAAGAAACCTTCGCGATCTGGCCGAAGGGTGCCCCGCTCGGCGGCGTTCAGCATCGCCGCGGCTTGAGGAAAGTCGGGCTCGACGGAGACCAATTCGCGCAGGCGATCGACGACACCGGCCGCGTCCAGCCGGCCCCGTTGGTACAAGAGGCGCGTTGCGAAGTAAGTGATCGCCACGCGGTGCACGTTCAGATCGCCAAGCTCTGCCAACAACCGCTGGGCGGTGTCTATCTCTGCTCGGTCGAGCTGCTCTTCGATTTCAAGCAAGCGCGGGTGATCGAGAGGACCCGAACCCATCCCGTCATAGTCGCTCTTTCTGGGCGCGCTGAGAAGAGCGGCCCCGTCGAATTGGCCAAAAAGCGGCCTTCAGCCCCGGCGCGGAACGATGCCGTAGCGGTTTACGCCAGCCACTGACGCCGCGGGTGACTTGTGTGTGCAGGCTATTGGTCGATGCTCATCACGCAGCGAAAGCCGATGCCGTGGCTCTGCGCATTGGGCCACTGCGCGTAGCGAAATGACGGGTGAAGCCACGATTCGTAGCCGCCGTTCCAGGCGCCGCCGCGGATCACTTTCTTTTCGCCAGTGGCCGGACCTTGGGGATTTTGGACCGCGTCGGCTCGGTAGTTGCCGGACCAATCCGCCACCCATTCCCAGACGTTGCCCGCGACGTCGTACGGACCGAAGCGCGAGCGGCCGGCCGGGAATTTGCCGACCGGGGCGGTCGTGGCGAAGCCGTCATCGCCTTTTTCCAAGGCTTTGAGCTCGACCTTGTGCTCCTTGCCCCAGGCCAGGCACTGGGCGTCGCAGGCGTTCAGGTGCTCCGCAGTCGGCGCCTCATCACCCCAAGGGTAGATGCGACCGTCGGGACCACGAGTGGCAAATTCCCACTCGGCTTCGGTCGGTAGACGTTTGCGGTTGGCTTTACAGTAGTTGTCAGCCATTTCCCAAGTCACGCACGTGATGGGGTGCTCGAGCTTTTCGGGATCGGCGCCCGTGCACAACGGCGAATAGGTCGCGCGCTCGGTGGGCGTGATCTTTTCCCATTCCACCTCCGCGGGCGCGCGACGACACTTGCCTTCGTCCGAGCACGCCTTGTACTTTTTGGCCGTCACCTCGTACAAGTCCATGCATACGGACGCGACGGTCACGTTGTGGGATGGCTTCTCGTTCGCGGGCGCGTCTTTGAGGTCCGACCCCATGAAGAACTGGCCCGCGGGGATCTTCACCATCTCTTCGGGGCAGGTGGGGGGCGGCGGGACCACCGCCGCGGGCGCCGCGGAGGCGCTGAGCGTTGCGGGAAGCGCGACCGAGTTGGGCTCGGAATTGGCGGCGTCCGGCTTACTGCGCAGCAGCAAGGTGCCGGTTGCGAGCAGGCCGACCATGGCGACCCCTACGCCCACTAGCAAGCCGGTTTTGCTGGTCGAGCGGGCGGCATGGGCATTTAGTGTGGCGGGGCTACTGGTGCTCGCGATGTTCGGCTGTGAGCCGGGGCGGGGGAGGGTTCCGCCGCGCATGAGCTGCGTCGGACCGGTCGCGTATTCGCCACCGAGGGTCGAGGCTCGGAAGCCGGTTTCGGTATAGAAGCCACCGTACGCTTGCTCGAGGGCGCTCCAAAATTCACGCGCGCGCGCGAAGCGGTCGTGCGGGTTGATCGCCAATGCCTTCGCGAACACGGCTTCCACGCCATCCGAAACCTGGACGCCGAGGTTGCGTGGCGTTGGACGGCGCTCCGGATTTCCGGTCGAGAAGGCGAGTTGCACGATGTCTTCACCATCCAGCACCGGCTTGCCGGTCAGCATCTCCAACGCGACCAAGGCGAGCGCGTACACGTCCGTCCACGGACCGGTCGCGCCGTAGCTGCGACTGAATTGCTCGGGCGCGCCGTATTGGGGGGTGAACGAGGTGACGTTCATGCCCGTCTTGGCCATCGCCGCTTGCAGCTGAGTGTTGTCACTCATCATCTTGGCAACGCCGAAATCCAGCACTTTCAGCGTTGCCGATTGGCGCGGCGCTTCCCCCAGCACGAAGAGGTTGGCGGGTTTGATGTCGCGGTGGGCGATGCCTTTGCCGTGCGCGACGTCGAGTGCGTTGGCGACCTGAGCCAGCAAGGTGACTACTTGCTCGATGTTCCAGGGCGCTAGCCCCTCGACGCGCTCGCGCTCGAGCAAGGCGTCGAGCGTTACGCCGTCCAACCACTCGAGCACGATGTACGGCATCCACTGGCCGTCCGGGCTGGTATACGTACCCACATCGCGCGCTTGCACGATGCTCGCGGTTTGGCTGCTCAGCTCCGTCAGCAGCGCACCCTCTTGGATGAACTGAGCCTTGAAGTTCTCGCGCTGATCGACTGGGGCTGACGACAGACCATTGAAGAACTTGATCGCAACCGGCTGATTCCAGATCAAGTGCTGGGCTCGGTACACGACCGCAAAGCCGCCTTCTCCGACCAGGCGCTCGACGCGGTACTTGTCCGCGATATTTCTGCCGACGATGCTGAGGGGGTCGCGGGTTGTCATGAGGGGGCTCGGGAGCAATGTTCAGACTAAGCAGGATTGCGCAATTTAGGCAGCAAATCAGCGGTGGCGGCCGCGCGGGGCGCGCTTTTCCCCAGCAACGCTCCGCGCTCGGCCAGCTCGGCCAAGAGCCGCGCGGCTCGCGTCAGCAGCTCGTCGTCGAGAGGAAGCCCGACGCGCTCGGCCGAGGCCGTGAGCGCCCCGTGCAGGCTGAGTCGCTGGTCGAGCAAGCTCACGAGCAGCGCGCGCGCAAAGGGGCCGAGCTCGAGGTAGCGCACGTCGTGCTCGGGGCTGCGATAGACCAACAACGACACCGAGCAGCGTTCCGGCAACTCGCGGCTGGCTTCGTCTTCCGGCAAACGGTGGACCGCCCACTCGTAGTGAACCAAGCGCACGGCATCGATGAACTCCACGCCCTGTTCGAGCGCTAGCTCTGCCGGTACGTGGTCTTTGGGTAGTGCCAAGAGCGAGGAGACTTCGACTTGCAACGCTTCGTGGCGGGCGAGATCGCTCAGGTATGCCGGCACGCTCGGGTCCATCGACCAACGGGGCAGCGCGAATCGCAAGAACTGTGGCGTGAGCTCGCGCAGGTAGTGACTGGCCGGCGGTGAGACTCGCAAAAATTCTGCAAAATCCAGCTCGAACTGCGGGCTCCTGCGAGCCAATGTGCGCGGCATCGTGGCGCGCAGGGCTTCTCGAAGGTTATTTCGGACCAGCTTTCGATAAACCTGCAAGCGTGGAAAGTCTCGAGTCAACGCCTGCGCGTCGAGCTCCGGCAAGCCATGACGTGCGAGCCAGGCTGCGATACCTACGGCATCATCGAGCGCTATCTCGGGCCCGAGGGTGAGCTCGGCCATGGCCGATTCAAGTGCTTCTTGCATGGCGATCCCGGTGGCGGGCAGAAGCGCGCGCGTGCAGCTCGCTCAGGCGCGCGACCTCCGCGAGTAACACGCTCAGCTCGGGCACGTCGTTGTCGCGCTCGAGTAGGACCGGAACGGGGCCCGTGCGCTCGAGCGTCCATTCGAGCAGTGCCAGCACCGGATCGGCCACGGCTTGCCCATGGGTGTCCATGATCAGACCGCTGTCCAGCGTCTGGTGACCGGCGACGTGGATCTCTATCACGCGCTCGAGCGGCAGCGCGGCGATGAACGCGTACGGATCGAAGCCGTGGTTCTGCGCGTTGACGTAGACATTGTTCACGTCGAGCAGCAGCTGCGCCGAGCTTTGCCCCAGCACGCGCTGCAAGAACTCGAGTTCGGTCATCTCGGGCTGGCCCGGGTGCACGTAGTAGGTGATGTTTTCGAGCGCGAACGGGCGCTCCAGTAGCTGCTCCATGCGGCGCACGCGCTCGGCCACGCGACGCACGTTTTCTTCGCTGAATTTCAGTGGCAAGAGCTCGTGCAGGACGCGCTCGCCTGCGCTGGAGAAGCACAGATGGTCGGAGTGCCAGGGCGGATTCAGACGCGTGACCTCCGCCCGCAGCGCCTGCAAGTAACTCGGGTCGAGTTCGGCGCTGGCGCCCACGGAGAGCGTTAGCCCATGCGTAACGATTGGGTAGCGCTCGGCGATGCGCTCCAGCGCGCTCGGGTAGTAACCACCGCGACCCAGATAATTCTCCGGCGAGACCTCGAAGAAGGCGACGTCGTGCGTTGGGCCGTCCAACACTTCTTCGAGGAATTCCCAGCGCAGCCCGAGCCCGACTCCAGCGAGGGCTCGGCGCTTGCCGAGCCTGGCAGATTCGCGCTGCGGCATGGGGTGCATCGACGCGCTGCGCGCTCAGCCGCAGGTGCCGGCGCCACAGCCGGCCTTGGCGCCAGCGGCTTTCTTCTTGGCGGGAGCTTTGGGCTTCTCGTCCTTCGGCGTGGCCGCCGCGGGCGTACTCGCAGGCGCCTCCGTTGCATCGGCCGCGACCTTGGGTGATTCCGGCGCAGGCGTGGAGCCCATCGCTCCTTCGGAAGGGGCAACCCCTGCTTTCATGGGGCCCTCATCGGACGCGGCCGCCGCATTGGTCATCGAGGCGGGAACTTCCTTGGCGTCGGCGGGGCTCTCGGCGGCCGGCACCGTTTCACCGCCGCAGGCGATGAGACCGGAGGCGCTGAGGGCGGCGAGCGTGGCGGCGATCGAGCTGAAGCTGAGTTTCTGCGACATCGACGAGGTCTCCTTGCGAAAGGCGCGTTCGAAATTGCGCGTAGGGATCAACAGAGTTAGCGAGGCTGGACAGGAAAGACCAGCCGCACCCGGCTCGGACGCGCCGAGCGTTAATGGTACGGCATAGCTAGCGGTCGGTTTCAGTCGAAGGCCATTCAGTCAACTTTTGTTCCGTAGAGTTCGACACTTACGCGAATGTCGCGAGCCGCGCTCGGAGCCACCGCGGTCGGTCCCTTTGCATCGCCCTCAGCGGCCGGCGCGCGGATGCCATGCGTTTCCAAAGAGACTACGAACGGGGCTCGGCTGCGGATCACCACGGTTTTGGGAACGAGTCGGTCGCGGTCGAACCCGAATTCCGCCTCCAGTGGCGCCCGGCGAGTGAGTCGAAAACCATGCAGCAGCAAGTTGCCGACGGCCGTCCCCCGGGTCCGGCGCGTGAATTCGCTGCCCGCGTCGCGTTCCGGGCTGGCTTCGAGCCGCGCCGGCGAAGCGTCTTCGAGCGACGTGAGCTCGAAGCTGGCGATGGCTTCAGCGCTGCCCGCATCGGGCGTGAGCTCGAGCGCTAGTCGCGCGCGTTCGAGCAGCGCGGCTTCGATCGCGGGCGAGGCCGCGTGGATGACGAGTGAGTCGAGGTCGACTCGGACCCGCCCGCGGCTGCGGGCGAGATCGGAGACGTCGACCTCGAGCTCGCCGCTGACGCGTGTCAGCTCTCCGCTCAACGCGCCGCGCTTGGTCGGCAGCTCGAAGCGGATCACGCTGCGCTCGCCGAGCGCGTAGCGTATCAGGGGCAGCGCCGCGTCGGGGCTCGTCGCGACACTGCTTGCGGAATGCGCGAGCCAAGGTTCGGTGCGCATGGGTTTCGGATCTTTCTTGGCGCAGCCGACCACGCATAGAAAGAGCACGCCTAGCGTGCTCGAGACGAGCTGATTCAATGCCACACTCCGATCGCGACGCTCCAGCCGAAGTAGTTACGCGCGGCGTCGAGCGAGCCGCTCACGCGCCACACCGTGCCCTCGTGCACCAAGCCGAGGGCGTCGAAAGGGAACAATTTGGCGTCGAAGCCGAGCGTGCCGTGCACGCGCCCGCCGTCGCGATTGCTCGGAAAACGCGTCGGCTCGTGGTACGCACCGGCGCGCAAGCGCAGCCAATTGGGCACCGTCTCCGTCTCCACGGCCAAGCGCGGTGAGTAGCTGATCGAGGCCCCCGACCGCTGCGTCGTACGTTCCAAGAATGACTCGACGCCCACTGCGTCTTGGGTCGTGCCGCTCATGACTATGGAGCCCAAGAGCAGCACGTGGAAGCGCTGAAGCTCGCGCAGCCGGCGGCGGATCTCGGCATCCAGGTTGCGTTCGGCCCGGCTGAGCGTGACTTCGTCGAGCGCGGCCTCCATGGCGAACTCTTCGTCCAAGGCGCGCGCGGCCACGTTCACGTCGCCGTGGATGGTGCTGACACGGGACAGTTCGAAGCGGCGACGCCGCTCACGCTCGAGCTGACGCCAATGCAAGAAGCGCTTCACGCGCTCGAGCTCCACCGACGGATCGACCCAGCGCGGGTTCAACGGTCGCGGTCCGAGTTGAATCGCGAGCCCCAGATCCAGATCCCAGGGGACGGTCACTCGCTCGGGCAAATACAGGCGGTTCACCGGGTCATTCGGATACAAAATGCTCGGCGCGTCGTTCGAGGGGCGCGTGGTGACGCCGGTGCGGAGTGCGCCGCCAATCCGAAATTGGTGCTCGTTCGGCTTCCACACGAAGCCGGCTTCGTACCCGCTGCCGACGGTACTGAATAGGTCCTGTTGGCTGGTCGTGAGATTGTTTTCGTTGGTGACGGCCAGGGTAGCGATGCGCGCGCCCATGCCGATGATCAATCGACCGTCGGCGAAGGCCCGCGCGAGCTGCACGTGCGTGACCGAGATCCGCGCCACCAGTTGATCGGCCGCGTTGACCGTGGCGCTGGTGTTGCGATTCAGAGCGTAGGTCTGGAGCCCCGTCGTAACACCCAAGCCCCACGGCCCGAATTGCAGGTTCCCGGCCAGATCCAAGAACACGAAACCGTCGGTGGTGCCCTTGGGCAACTCGGTGCGTCGCCCGGAATTGAAAAAATCCAGGTTCTTCAGGCTGGACGGGAACGTCACGCCGAAGCCCAAATCGTAGTCGATGTGCGAGTTGGACCAAGGGACGCGCACGGCGGGCGCGGCTGGATTTTGCGTATTGCCCTCGACGCCCTCGCCGATGGCGACGAACGCGCCGGCCAGGCCGATCACACGCGTGCTGGCCAGCACCGGGCCCTGGAACAGGTCGATGCCGTAGTGGTTGGTCGTGATCGGCTCGCCATCTTGCGGCAGTTGCGCGCGAGCGGGCAGCGCGCAGCACAGCAGCGCTGCGCAGGCGCCGGCGGCGCGCGCGGCGCTTCCGAGTTTCACCGCGTGGCCTCGGCATGGCGCGCCTCGCGCAGGAGGCGCAGCTCGGTCTTCAACACCGCGATCAACACGCCCACTGCGCCGGCCGCAAACACGCACAGCATGGGGCCCACGCAAGACAAAGCCGCTGCACACAGGGTCATGAACACGAAGGTGTCGCGCTTGAATAGCGGCTGGATGAACGCCAACTTGCCGGTGCCCTGGCCTTGGCTGAGTGGGTACTTCAGCAGATCACCGGAGCCGATCTTGATCAGGTAGCGGTACTCGAGCCCACTGCCGATCAAGCCCGAGACGACCGTCACGCCGCCGGCGATCAGATACAGCGGGTTGTGCGAGACTTCGTGCAAGCCGATGGCCGCGCCTGCGAAAAAACCGTAGTTCGTGAGATCATCGCCCACGGTGTCGAGCCACTCACCGGTGCGCGAACCGCGGTGCGTGACCCGGCTCATCTCGCCATCGCAGCCGTCGAGCACGCTCTGGGCTTGGAACAGGAAAGCGCCCAATAGCAAGTTGCCATAGCCGCCTTGGGCCGCAAACCACGCGCCCGCAATGCCCACGCCCAAAATCCCAACCGACACCTGATTCGGTCGCAGTGGCGTCTTCACCAACCAGCGCGAGATCGAAAGCGAGATGTAGCGGTTCAAATATCTCGAGGTCCAGCCATCTTGCGGTTTGCGCAGGGCGTGAAAGAGCCGCCGTTCGGCCTCGCGGGCGCTCCCGTCATCGACGACCGCGATCGGCGCGAACGAGTAGGGCGCATCGTGCAGGATCACTTCGCGAGCCAGGTCGCGTTCGCGCGGGCTGGATGGATCTCGGGCGTCACGCTCGGCGATGCTCTTGAACAGGGCGCGATGCACCACGTAGTTCGCGGGCACACGAATGATGCGGGCGCCATCGGGCACTCGGTTCAGCACGGGAGTGCGGAGGCGCGCGTCACTCAAACAGGCGCGAATGGCGGCCGCGTCGTCCGGCAACACGGTGCATTCGGCGCCGCCTTGCTGCGCGTCGAGCGCGAGCCGCAGCGCAAGCGGTAAGCCGGCGACCACGCGGCACGCATCGGCCGCGGTGGAGTCGAGCACGAGCGCGAAAGTCCCGGTCATGCGGCCCGCGTACGACAGGCTCGGCGGGGCGCAAAGCGGGCTGCGCGGGGGCGCCCGGAAGTGCGCCAGAAAGGACGGAAATATGGCACTTTTTATGACGATTTGGGGGTCGCAAAAAGACCGGGCCAAGTGTGCCGAAGCGGCTATAGTCCCGCCGTGCCGTACTCCTCAGAATTCCGCTGTTTCAATGGCTGCGAAGGGTCGTGGCCGGTCACTCGTCCGATCTACCGCTGCCCCAAGTGCAACGGTCTCTTGCAAGTCGTCCACGACATCGAAGCGTTGAAGGACCGCAGCGGCCCCGCTTGGATGAAGCTATTTGACGATCGCTACCGGCACAATCAATGGCCGTACGGCTCGGGCGTGTGGGGCAAGCGCGAGTGGGTCATGCCGCAGCTGCCCGATGAGCTGATCGTGTCGATGTACGAAGGCGGCACGAACCTGTTTTGGGCCGAGCGCTACGGACGTGAAATCGGCGTCAATGACCTGTGGGTCAAGCTGTGCGGCAATAGCCACAGCGGCTCGTTCAAAGATTTGGGCATGACGGTGCTGGTCAGCGTGGTGCGTCAAGCGATCCAAGAAGGCCTCAAGGTCAAAGCGATCGCCTGCGCTTCGACCGGTGACACGAGCGCTTCTTTGGCGGCGTTCGGTGCGGCCGCGGGCTTGCCCGTGGTGGTGCTGCTTCCGCGCAATAAAGTGTCCACTGCTCAGCTCGTGCAGCCCGTGGCGCATGGCGCGCTCGTGCTCGGTCTCGATACGGACTTCGACGGTTGCATGGAAATCGTGCAGCAACTCGCGGCCGAGGGTCAGGTGTACCTGGCCAACTCGATGAACCCGCTGAGGCTCGAGGGGCAAAAGACGGTCGGCATCGAGATCGTGCAACAGTTCGACTGGCAGATCCCGGATTGGATCATCTTGCCCAGCGGCAACTTGGGCAACGCCTCCGCCATGTACGCGGGCTTCAAGATGATGCGCGAACTCGGCATCATTTCCCGCTACCCGCGCTTGGTCGTGGCCCAGGCCGAGAACGCCAATCCGATGTACCGCGCGTGGACGGCGGGCAAGCGTGAGGTCACGCCGATCACGGCCAAGCCCACGCAAGCCACTGCGATTCAGATCGGCAATCCGGTCAGTGCACCGCGCGCGATGGTCGCGCTCGAAGAGATGAACGGCATCGTCGAGCAGGCCAGTGAGCAAGAGTTGAGTGACGCCGCGGCGCGCGCCGATCGCACCGGCATGTACACCTGCCCGCACACGGCCGTGGCGCTGGCCGTGCTGGAGAAGCTAGTCGGTCGCGGGGTGATCCCGAAGAACGAACGCGTGGTCTGCGTGTCCACCGCCAATGGCCTGAAATTCACCGAGTTCAAGGTGGGCTACCACGAAGGGGCGATTCCCGATGTGAAGTCGACCATGGCCAACCCGCCCGTGATGCTCCCGCCCAAGTATGGGGACGTGATGGACGCGATCGCCAAGCGGTTCAGCTGACGTGAGCCGGGCTCGGGTCGCATTGCGCGCGGCGTGGGCCGCGTTGGCCTCGAGCCTATTTTCCTGCGCGCCACCCGCCAACATGGCGGGGGAGACGCTGAAGAGTCCGACCACGACCGGTGAGGCCTTCGAAGGCGTGCAGTGCAGCGCCGTGCGACCGCAAACCGAGCCGGACCTAATGGCCTGGGATCCGGGCTCGCGCTCGAACTTGAACCGTCTGCGCGCTGCCGGCGTCGTTGCGGTGCGCTACGAGGCGGTCGGCTGCAACGTGAAGCTCGAGCTCTTGAGCCACTGCATCGGCGCGACCGGCAAGTATCAGTTCTCACCCTACAGCGCGAACCAACGCAAGGTGGCGCACAACGCGAGCGAGCTATTCGCTCAGTTGCCGGTCGGAGCCGCCTCGCTCGGTGCCGACGTCAAGGGAGGACGCGCCCTGCGCACCGATTACATGCTGGCCGGCCAGTACGCGCTGCCCCCCGACGCGACCTTTCGCGCGAGCGACCTCAAAGGGACTGATTGCGCGCGCGCGACGCACGTGGTGAGCGCGATTTACGTGGGCGCGTTCATCATGGGCGCTGGCGAGTCGCGGCAAATGGACGCCAAAGCCTCGCTTTTTGGCGCTTCCGCCGGCATGAGCAGCCAGGCCGACGTCGACGTGCTCAGCACCGAGGGCGATGCCGAAGCGTGCGCAATTGCGCAGCGCGATGGCACCGAGAGCTATCGCTGCGCCGTGCCACTGCGCATCGGCTTGGAAGCGCTGGCCACGCCCGTGGCGAGCAGCTGTCCCGAGGGCACTACCCTTCAGGGTGATACCTGCTCGCCAAGCATGGCGGCCGCGCCGGCCGCTCCGAGCGCGACTCCGGTTGCGAGCGCAGAGGCGCCTCCGGCGGCGGCGGTGGCGGCGCCGATCATGCCCCCCGTGGCGGCGTCTAGTGTCGCGCCTTCGCCCGTTGCTGCGCGTCCGGCCGCGCCGGCGGCGAAGCCGACGCCCTGGTACATTCAGGCGCTGCTGCCCAGTTGGGATCGCGATGGTGACGGCGTCGTCGACACACAAGACAAGTGCCCGACCGAAGTGGAGACCAAAAACGGCTTCCAAGATGCGGACGGCTGCCCCGACCAGTTGCCCGGGCCGGTCGCTAAGTTCGTGGGCGTCATTCACGGTATCGAGTTCGATACGGGTCGCTCGTCGCTGCGCGCCGAGTCGTTCGCCACGCTCGACGAGGCCGCCAAGCTGTTCACGCAATACCGAGATTTGCGCTTGCGCATCAGCGTGCACACCGACAATCAGGGGCAAAGCGCTGACAATCGCGCGCTCTCGGGCCGCCGGGCCAACGCTCTCCGCGACTACCTGATCGACCGGGGGATCGACGCCGGCCGCATCGAAGCCCGCGGCGCCGGCCAAGACGAACCGATCGCGAGCAACGCGGATGACGCGGGGCGCGCCGCCAACCGGCGCGTGGAGTTCGGTTTGATTCGCTGACCGTGCGCGAGCGCCGTCAATCGCTAGCTACGAGCACATCATTCGCGGACGCGCCGACCGGCGCCGCCCACTTGGTGACGCCGCGCTCGTCGAGCACCAGCGTCGCGGGCAAATTCGTGACTCCCGCCTCCCGACGGCCGGTGCCTTCATGATCGACGAGGAAGGGCGCGCTCACGCCCCATGACTTCAGTGCCCGCACGGCGTCGTCCGTCGATTCGCCCTCGGCCAAGACGGCGACCAACGCCAACTTGGCGCCGCGCGCGGCGAGAGCACTGCGCTGTGCGAACAAGGCAGGCACGCTTTTTCGGCACGGCTCACACGTAGGCCCAAAGAAATCGAGCACCGTCACGCGGGCGCCAGAGAGCGGCACGTTCACCAGTTGGCCGTCGTTGCTGGGCAACGAAAACGACACCGGTTGCCCCAGTTTCTCGTTTGGCGCAGACGGCAAGGCGCCGTGCCCACAGCCCGCCAGGAGGCCGAGAAATACGGCAAATCGTCCGCGCATCGAGTCCTTGCGCGCCGCGCGCACTCGCTTACCGCGAGTGCGCGGAGCGCAGGTCGATCAGAACGTGAGCCGCGCGGCCGCGCCGCCGCTTTCGCGACCCACGTACGGCAAGACTCGGAACGTGCCCTTTGGCGGCAGCTTCAACTTCGCGGCTTTCGGTGCCTCGACCGCATCATCACCGCTCGTGAGCAGTACGATGCCCGTCACGCCCAGCGTGACCGCGACACCGAAGGCCATGTCGGCGATCAGCGCGTTGCGCTCGGTATCGTCAGCGCGGCTGGTGCTCGGATCCTTGTCGTAGTCGCTCTTCGCCTGCAGTGCCTTCACGCCGAAGATGGTGCCCACGACCGCGCCGCCAGCCGCGATGCCGAGCGTGACGTACGCCGGCACTTTGCTGTGCTTCTCCGCGGGCGGAGGTTCGGGGGCCGGCGCGGGCGCGATCTCCGGCACTGGTGCGGGCGGGGGCGGGGGCGGCGCGTGCGGCAACATCTCGATCGATTGCTCGACCTTGGTGCCGGCTTGCACTTGCAGATCCACTTCTTTGGCGTCGTAGCCTTCAGCCGTGAGCGTCAGCTTGTGCGGGCCCGGGCTCAGTTTCAACACGGCGGGCAGGGGGCCCGGCTGCGGTGCGCCATCGACCAGGAGTACGGCGCCGGGGGCGGAAGTCCTGACCGTGACCTCGCCGATCTGGCTGGCTTTTAGGGCGGCCTCGCGGGCACGAGCGTCGGCGAGCTTGTCTTCGCCGATTTTGCTGGAGCCCGGATCGGCCAGCAGGGCCTCGTAGCCCTTGATTGCATCTTCGGTCTTACCGCCTTGATCGAGCGATTTCGCGGCCCAATAGGCTGCGTGCGCGGACGGGATGAGCTCGTTGGCTTTGGCGTAACCGGTGTACGCGGCGCTGAAATCGCCTGCAGCGTAGGCCTTTTCACCCTCGCCGTAGGCTTTGCGGGCGGCGTCTTTGGTCTTCTTGTCCGGGGCGACGACGGCCTTCTCGGCCGGCGCGGTGGCTTTCACCGTGGGCGCTGCGGCGGTGGCTTTCGCCGAGGGGGCGAGCGGTGCAACTGGCGCCGCTTGGTCGGCGGCGGGTTTGGCCGGGTCGGCTGCGTGGGCAGGCGATGCAAGAACGGTGATGCCCAGAGCGCCGATGGCGGCCATGAGGGCGAGTTGAGAAAACGGCGCAAAGCGGGTGGAACGTCGCATGAAATGCCTCCGCCGCCTGGGGTCCCAGCGCGGCCCGCGGAGGGTAATCCGCTAAGGATGCCCGGTACAAGCCCCTCCGCGCTCTTTGCCATGGAGGCGGATTTTCGATTCGCCTTGACGATTCCAACCGAGAAGGCGGAAGCAGTTGGGGTTTCGCTATATTGTGGCGGGGGGCTAATTAGGGGCCCACGCACGCGATGACCGAAGACCTGCCCACCGAAGCCTCGCTCGAACCTGCCGCGGGCGTACCCGGCAACTTGCCGAGTGAATTGAGCTCCGAGCGACCGAAGCAGCGCACCCTGCCACCCGCGGAGTCGCTCGCCCCGCTTTCGGCGGCTTCGCTCGCTCTGCAACGCTATGAGCTCGACATGCCGGTGCCGCACCGGGTTGGCCCGCGCGCGGAGCTGGCATCGCTGAGCGCGCGCCTGACCGCGGCCAGCGCCGCTCATGACGGCGAGCGCGAGCGCGTCGCCGCGTCGTCACTTTCGCGTGCCCTTGCCGCACGTGGCACCGAGCTCGAGCTGGCCACCCGCTATGCCCGACGCTCGCTGTTGATCGGAGACGACCCCGTTTTGCGGGAGGAGCTCGCGGGCTGGTTTGCCAGCTTGGGCGAGCCTTCTCTGGCCGCGATCACCCTGCGCCCACTCCTGACTGGCAAGAAAGGCGCGGACGCAGCTGCGCTGCACATGCGCTTGGCGGTGCTGCTCGGCCGCGCGGGGGATGCCGAAGGGCAACGCGAGGCGTTGACCCACGCGGCCGCCGAAAATCCCGCCGAAGCCCAGGCTTTGGAGCTGCTGGGCGCGATCGGCGCATGGGCTCCGCAAGTGGTGTCGGGGCCGGGCGCTGCGCACGCATACCTGGAGGCGGCGGAACGCCGAGACCGCGCGGGAGAGCGATCGAGCGCGTTCGAAAATCTCCTGCGCGCGTACGAGATGGCGCCGGAATTTGCGCCGGCCGCCGCCCGCTTGGCGCACGTGCTCACGCTGCGTAGTCGCGCCGGCGCGGCGGACGAAGTGTATCGCGAACACGCGCGCGCGCTCGGCGATGAAGGCCGCCCCGTACAACTACAACGCATGCGCTCCGCGATCGCTGAGGGCGATTGGCCGCGCGCGCTGGGTGCCGCCTTCGATGCTCGGTGTGATGCTCAGGTCGACGCGAAGAGCGTGCTTTCGGCGATCGAGCGCAAGGAAAGCGCGCCGCCTTCCCGTGAACTCGGGTTCGACGAGTTGCTCGAACGCACGGGTTTGCACGAGCTGTTTGCCGCGCGTCTGGAGCTCACTTGCGAAGCGCTGTCGGGGCGCGAGCGGGCGCGTGTCGGTTTGGCGCTCGGGAGGCTGTATGCCGGACCGCTGGCACGACCAGACCGTGCTGTAGAAGCCTGGATTGACGCCTTGGTCGCGGACCCAGGCAACGCCGAGGCCAAGAGCTTGCTGCGCAACCACGCCAGCACTTCACGCGAGCATGCGCCGTTGCTCGAGGCACTGATCCGCATCGGCGAGACCAGCGCGAGCTCCGAGCGCAACGCGTGCCTGCGTGAATTGGCGTCCGTCGCCGAAGAGCGCGTGGCCGACCCCGCGCTGGCCAGCTGGGCTTTGTCGCGCCTGCTCGAGGGCGAAGGCGCCGCTGACGACGGCGTTCGGCAGGCGTTCGAGCGCCTGCAGCCGAGAGTGGCCGCACAAGGCGCGGCCTTGGTCGCGGCCGAGGCCGAGCTTGCCCAAGCCGGCGACGCCGATCGCGTCGAACTCACGGCGCGCGTGGCCTCGCTCCTGCAAGGCCGCCCGGATCTGGCCGATCGGGCGCTCACGGTGCTGCGCGAGCTGTGTCGGTTGGCGCCGCATGATCGCGCCTTTCAAAGCGCGCTCGAGCGCGTTTCGCTGCGCAAGGGCCAGCTCGAGGAGCTGGAAGCGGAGCTCGCTTGGCTGAGCGAACGCGCTCCCTCCGCTCCGGAACGAGCGCGACTCGTGGTGCTACGCTCTAACCTGCGCCGCCGCCGTGGTGACGCTACTGGCGCGATGACCTTGCTCGCGCCACTGGTCGATGAAGCTGGTTCGGCGATCGCGGCGTGGAGCCTCGCGCTGCTCTTGGCCGCGAGCAGCGGCGCGGCAGCACTGCACGCGCGTGCGCTGCTGCGCGTCGCAGCGCAACTCGCGCCGCCATTTCGGGCCACACTGAGCAGCGTCGCGGCCGAGGAATTACTAGATTGTGGGGACTTGAGCCGCGCTCGCGCCGCCGCCGACCAGGCGTGCCACGCGGACCCTTCGTTAGCGCGCCCTGTCGCGGCGCGCGCACGGGTGGGCCTCGTCACGGGCGACCGTTGGGGCGCGGAGGCCATGGAGCGGGCCATGGGCGTGATCGTTCCGCGCGCGGAATCGTGCCGGGCGTTGGCTCGCACCTACGAGGCGCTGGGCGAGCCCCTGTTGTCGATGGCCTTCACGCAGCGCCTCATCGCGCTCCGCCCGGGTGACTTGGACGCGGCCCGCGCCCGACTCGAGCGTGTCACCCGAGCGGGTGATGGCTCTCGCTTGGCCGACGCTCTAGCCTGGCTCTTGTCGCAACCAGAACCCCTAGGCAGCCTGTCCGAGCTGATCGACGTCGCGTTGCGCACACTTTCGAAGCTCGACCCCGCACGCGCGGGTGGGCTCGCGCGCCGCGCGCTGGACGTGATCGGGCCGCGTTCTCTCTCGCTCCGACAATCGGTGTTGGCGGTCGCCGATGAAAGCGGCGAGCGCGGCCTCGGGATCGCGGCCCTCGAGCGTTTCTTGGCAGCGGGTGCCGCGGGTGAAGAACGCACCGATTTGCTATTGGAACTGGCGCGTCGCCGCCGCGCGGCCGGCGATCCAGATGGCTCGGCGCGTGCGCTCCTCCGTGCAGTCCGCGAAGGCGCGAAGGCCTCGCTCGTGTTAGCTGAACTCGACGCGGCTCCGCCTACCAGAAGCTCGGACGGCGAGCTTGCCCTCTTGGAAGCGCGCGCCGAAGCCCTGAGCGGCTCGGTGGACGCCGATCACGCCGGCACCGCGTTGTCTTGGCGTGAAGTGGGCGCCGCTTACTTCGATCTGGCCGCGGATACTCCGCGCGCCGTACGCGCTTGGGAACGCGCAGCCGCGCTCAACCCCGAACGCGGCGTCGAATGCTTCGCGAGCGATCTGGTGTCCTTCGCCGGCCCGGACGCGGCGTTGAACGCTCTGCTCGACCTGGCGGCTCGCCGCCCGAAAGCCAAAGAATCGGCGCGCGTCTTGGCCATCGCTTCGACCGTCGCGTTGTCCGCGGGCAAGCTGGAAGACGCATTCCGCGTGGCATCCCACGCGCTCGATCTGGATCCTTCGCGCACCGATGTGCTGGCGGTTGCAGAGCGCGCCGCCGGCGCGGAGCAGGTGCCCGCTCTCGAGAAGCTGTATCTCCGGCTGTCCGACGCGGCGCTCGGCCCGTATGGGGAGCGGGCGGTGCACTACCGTGCCGCGCGCCAACTCGAGAAGCGCAACGTGACCGATCTGGCCTTGGCCCACGCGGTTCGCGCGTTCGAGGCGGTGCCTTCCGAGGGCGTGGCTTTCGTGATCATGGCGCGCCTGGCCGAGCGCTCGGCACAAAGCGCGGAAGTCGTCCGCGCGATAGAGCGCGTGGCGCTCAAGCACTCGACTCCCGAAGCCCGCGCGGGCTGGCTGCGCCGGGCGGCGCTCTTTGCCGGCTCGAGCGAAGAGGGCAAGCGACAGCGCGTCGAGGTCCTACTGCGGGCGCTCTCGGTCCGCCCCGAGGTCGAGCTCGTGCAGTCGCTCTCGGATTCTTTGCGCGCGTTGCTCGTCAGCTCGATCGACGACCGTGACATGCTCGAACTGCGCTTCGAGAAAGCCGTCTCTCTCTTGTTGCCAAAGGTGGACGGCCCGGAGGGCGCGCGCATCGCGATAGCCTGCGCGATCGCCGCACTGGAGACTTTCGGTTCGGCGCGCTTGGCGGTCGGGGCGCTCTCGCGCGCCGTACAATGCGACGGAGATCTGGAGGAATTCACGCAGCTGTTTTCGTACGCGGCCAGCCTGTCGGCAGTGGGCGCTGGCGGTTCGGCTTTCGTGGCCAGCCTGGTCGACTTGGCCGCGCAGAAGTTCGGCGGCGCCGGGCCCACGGTGCTCGACCTGGGCGCACGCGTGGCCAGTGCGCTCGGCGACCATGCCTCCGAGGCGCGCCTCTTGGTGGCGGCAGCCAAGAAGGAGCCCGAGAACGCAAGCCTCGTGCGGCGGGCCGAGACGAGCGCACGCGCGCTCGGTGACCCGGAACTGCTCGAAGCAGTGCTGGATGCGATCCCCGTCGGCGACCGCGTGGAGGCGTTGCTCGCCATCGCCGACGCGGCCGAAGCCGCGCAAGATACCGAACAGGCCATCTTGGCGTTGGGGCGCGCCCGCGCGATCGAAGGTTTGAGCGAAAGTGCGCGGCGGGCCATCTTCGACCGCTTGTGCGACGCTCTGCGCCGCGCGGGGCGGCGCGCCGATCTGGAACTGGCGCTCGAAACCGAGCTCGGTGACGCCGAATTGGCGCCCAGCGCGCGGGTTCGGATGAGCGCTGAACTGGCGGCCTTGATCGGCGCTCGCGGCGATCTGGACGGGGCGCTGCACCTGCTGCGCCACGTGCTGCTCGATTACCCGGGTGACCTCTCGATCCTCGAAGATATCGTGAACCTGTCCAAACAGACGGGTGACAAAGGCCGGCAGGCGGAGGCGCTCGGAAATCTGGTAGACGCCACCCGTGAGCCAACCGCGCGCCTGGTTCTCCTGCGCGAGATCGCCAGTTTGCTCGGCGAGTTGGGAGACGACGGCGGCGCTCTGCTTCGTTGGAAACAAGTCCTCGAGATCGATCCCAACGATTCGGCCGCACTCTCTGCTTCCGAGCGCGAGCTGGAAAAGCACGGCGACTACGAAGCGCTGCTAGCGCTGCTCGCCCACCGCGCTTCGCAGACCAGTCTGGTCGACGACGTGCGTCGCATCCGTTTGCATCGCGCGACGTTGCTCGAACAACGTTTGGGCCGCGCGGACGAGGCGCGCGCCGAACTCGAAGCGCTGACCGCGTCGACCGGTGATCACCTGAGCGTGTTGCGTGTGCTGGCGGATCTACACGAGCGGCTAGGGGCGCCGCTACGCGCCGCGCCGATCTGGCTGCGCGCCAGCGCGATCGCCCAAGATCGCGCGGAAGCTGCGGATCTTTCGCGCCGCGCTTGTGAATCGTACCTCGCGGCCGGCGACGTCGATTCGGCGCGCCGTGTGCTCGAGGGGATGGGCGCCTGGGCTCAATCGCCGAAGCTCCTCGAGCTCGCGGTCGAAGTCGAACGCCGGCGCGGCAGCCCGCAATCGTTGGCCGAAGCCTTGGATGAGCTTGCCACCGCATCCACCGCGCCAGCTGAGCAACGCGCGGCGTGGCTCGTGGAAGGGGCACGCGCTTGGCTGGCGGGCGGCAAGGCCGATTTGGCGCAAGCGCTCGCGACGCGGGCCGCGCGCATCGCCTCCGAGTCGGCCACCGCTCAGCTTTTGGCGCGCGAGCTCGAGTACCGCAGTCAGGGCACTGGTGATCAGGCGGACGCGCGCGTCACCGTCGCCGAATTGCGTGGGATCCGCTCGCCGGTCACCCCCGAACAAAGCGAACTGTGCGCATTTCTGATCGCGGAGGCGCTGGACGTCGCGGCCGGCGCGGGTTCGGGGGAGGCCGAACTCGAGCGCGTTTCCAACGAACTCGGCGAGCGACCCCTGCTCGCACTGGGACTCGCGGAGCGTCGCGCAGAACGCGCGCCGAGCGAAGCCCTGCGCTTGTTCGACGTCGCGCTGGGTGGTGATTTGCACGGGCTGCGCACGCGCGGCAAAGTCGCGCTGCGCGCGGCCGAGGTTGCCTTCGTGCTCGAGCAGGGCGATCGCGCACGCGGCTATCTGGCGATCGCCATGAGCGAGCCCGAGACGCGCGATCAAGCGCGCATGGACAGCCTGCGCCACCGGCCCGAGCGTGCACAAGCGACGACGCTGCTGTCTGCTGAACTGTCGGAATCTTCCGTACTCACCGAGCGTGGCCTGGGCACTTCACCAGCGCCGAATGGCGCCGAACCCGCCGGGCCCGGCGGCGCAATCGCCGCGAGCACGTTGCTGTCGTCTGGTTCGATTCGCGCGGCGGCGGTTGCGGCCGCCGAAATCGCTCAACGCCGTGAACCGCCGTCACCGGCTACCGCACGTGTCTCTCGCCTCGACCCGCTCGGGCAAGCCCTCGGCGAGCCGATCAGCAGTCCGCCCCCGAGCCCGGTCTACGACAAGCCGACGCCACCGACGCTCGCGAACGCGCGCCCGTCGGTGTCGGGCCGCTATTCGGTTGCGCCGCCCGCGGTCGAAGAGGTCGCGCCGCCGCCGCCGCGCGCCCAGAGCATCCGCCCGCAGCCGGTGCAGACCGTGCAAAGCGTGCGTCCGCCGGTAACGACCTCGCCCTATCAGCCGCCTTCGCCGCGCACCCATCAGAGCGGCTACTTTCCAGCCGCAAGCGCGGGGGAATCGGCGCTGTTTCAAGCGCTGAGCGACGGCTCGCTGGAAGCCGGTGTCGAGCTCGTCAAGGAGCTCGAGAATCGTACCAGTCGCACCCAAGACTTGGTCATGGTCTGCCGACGGGTCGCGCTCCTGGCCCCTGGGGATGCTTGGGCCGTGGGCAAGCTCCACGAAGCGGCTCTCGCCGACCGCAACTTGACCTACGCGCGCGCCGTCGAGCACGTCCTCGCCATCCTCACGCCCGGGCGCGCGCGCATCGAACCGCCGGCTCTGGGCGACCAAGTCGAGCAATCGGATGCGGTCCGCGCCATGCTCTTTCGCGACAGCATTGGCCCCGTGCAAGAAGCACTGGCGATCGTCTGGGAGGGCGCGGAGCACGTGTTCCGTCGCGACGCCAGCACCTACGGCGTAACGGGTATGGAGCGCGTGGCGCTCAGTGCTTCGACCCCGTTGGCGCGTGTTTACGCGGGCGCGGCGCGGGCGCTCGCGCTCACCCGCACGCCGCTCTTCCAACGCCGTAGCGCTGGCGCAATCACCGTGAATTTGGCGCTGCTTTCGCCGCCGGCCGTGATTTTGTCGGGGGACGTGCGCAGTGATACCCCTGAGCTACGCTTTCACCTCGGTGCGATGTTGGCCGCCTCCATTCCGCAGTACGCACTGTTGTTCGGTTCGCCGGAGTCGCAGGCGCGAGCCGTGCTGAAGGGCCTAGGGTTCGCGTTTGGTCCGCCGCGTCAAACCAAGTCCGGCGGCGTGCTCAACTTGGCCGAGGTGCTGTGGGAGAGTATTCCCGCGCGCTTCCAGCGCCGTTTGCGTGAGCTGTGTGATCGGCCCGAGCAGCTGGACTACGACGCGGCGCTGGCCGCCTCGCGCATCGCGGTGCGCCGGGCGGGCCTGTTCGTCGCGGGCGATTTGGCGGTGGCGCTCAACGAGGCCGCCGCTGACGATGGCGTCAGTCGCGAGCAGCTGCGCGTTCCGAACGCGCTGGCGGAGCTAAGCCGGACGGCGCCGTCGCTGCGTAGCCTGCTCACGCTCGCGCTCAGCCCGGAATACGCAGAAACTCGTTGGCAATTCTCTCCTCGCACCGGTAACACGCGGTTTTGAAGACAGTCGTGATGCGGGTGCAGGAGCTAGTTGGTGGTTGGTTGGCCGCGACACGGTTGTCGCGGGCGGCTCGACGTTCACTCCGGATCTTCGGCAGTTCGGCCTTGGCATGGCGGTCGCTAGCACTGGTCGTGACCATGCCCTGCGTCCAAAGTTGTATCGTGGCCGACCCGCCTGAATACCGAGTTCCGGTCCAGACTCGCCCCGTGCTGAATCAGTTCAAGGCGACACCGGAGCCGAGCAAGGTGCTGGTGATCTACACCACTGGCCGGACTGGCATGCCAACCGTCGGCGCATCGTTCAACGTCCCCGTCCGTTCCGAAGACGCGGGTGAAGATCTGCGCGCGATCCTGTTCCTCGACTATCAGGTCCCGCGCCCGGAGGGGGCGACTTCATCCAACAAGGGCCAATCCAAGATCGTCAGCCAAAAGATCGACGCCTCGACCTACAGCAGCACCGGTCGCGCGTTTGCCTACCCGTGGGTTCCAGACAGCGCCAACGTGAGCCAGGGTTGTCATTTCGTCACGCTCATCGTGGCGCACCGGGGCAGCTTTCAGGGAAATGACGAAGATCGATTGGATCCGAGCAAGGCCGCGGAGGATGCCGCGTTCCTCACCTGGACGGTCAATGTCGACCCTCCGACTGACGCCGTAAACAATTTGATCAACTGTCCCACTAGCACCTCGACGGCGCAGTGATGCGCTGGTTCCAACTCACTTCGCTGCTCTTTGTGCTCTCCGCGTGTGACGTCACGACCGTGCGCGAAGAGCCCAGCGCCGTTGCGCGCAATCAGTGTGGCAGCTCCGACGATTGCGCTGGCGGCGCGTGCATCGACAACGAATGCCGCAGCCTGACCACGGCGTTCAAAACGTTGCTGTTCGAGGTGATCCCGCCGGCGGATGGCTCCCCGATCGCGGGCGTGCAGTTTTTGAAGACCGTTACGGACCTGAGCGCCACGGGAGCGGCCTTGGACCTCGGACTAGTCGCGCAGATCGCGGGTCGAGTTCGAACCGACAAGGAGGTCACTTGCGGGCCCGCCTTCGTCGGCAAAACACCCGACGGCGCCCTGGCCACGAGCGGTGATTCGAGTGTCCCGGCCGTGGTGTCACTGATCCCCGTTTCCAACGTGCTGGGACTGTCGACGCCGCGTGCCATCGCCAGCTCCGAGCTGCTCGCATCCACTTATTACGGCTTCTCGATGAACGTCCCTCCCGGGACTTACGACATCTATGTCGAACCCGGTCGCCAAGTGGACCAGCATTGCCCGCTCCCGCCGCGATTTTTGCGCGGCAACGTGATCGCGCAAGGTGGCTCGTTGCCACTATTGATCTCGCTTCCCGAACCCTCTTGGTTCGAATTCCACGTCGAATGGCCGCTCGCAGACGATGCTCTCAGTGGTTGGACGGTGGACATGCTCGACCCAACGAGTGGGCGAGTCCTCTCCACGCGCGTGCCGCTGGCCCTTTCGCCGAAGAGTAGGACCGACTACGTCGCAGCCATTCCCTACAATCCAGTCGCGATTGTCGACCCCACCGCAATCGTCGATGGCGCAATTCCGCAGCTGAAGGACGAAATGATTCGCCTTTCGCCGCCGGAAGGACTGGCCGCTCCGACCATCTTGATGCTGCGCAGCGCGCTGTCCTTATTCACTTCGGGCAAGGGCACGCTGCAAGGGTTCGAGGCGCTGCCGACGCCCGTTCACGTGCGAGCGCAGGTTACGGCGCAGAACATGCCGACACCGGCGGCTGCGACCGTGCAGTTGGTCGCCCGCAAAATCACGGGCTTGACGGAGGGGATCTTTGCGTCATTCGTTCGCACCGTACCGGTGGGGTCGAAGGGCTTGGTCGATGCCTACCTTCTGCCTGGCGAGTACGACGTCGCAGCGGTGCCCGACGCCCAATTGAGCTCCGACTCGGCGCCCAAGGCGACGTCACTTGCGGCGGCGACAGGGAGCTGGACGATACCCAGCACCCCCTCTGAGCAGGCGGGCAAGGTGATCGCGCTGATTGCGGCGCCGACCGTCGTCGGAACCGCAGTCGACGCCACGGGGGACGGAGTAGCGACCGCGCAAGTTCAAGCCGTCGCCTCGCCGCTCTCGGTTCAGTCAGACGCCCTGCAGGGCTCGCTGGGCGCGATCACCTTCGTGCCGCGAGCCTCGTCTGCGACGGTGCTGGGCGATGGTTCCTTCTCACTCAGCGTGGACCCGGGCACGTTCGACATCGCGGTGCGACCCAACGCTGACACCGGGTTTGCCTGGCTGGTTGCGCCGGCAGTCAAGGTTCCGAAGGACGGCATCGGCTTGAACCGCATCACCATGCCTTTGCCCGTGGCGTACAGCGGCACGGTACAGGTGACCGGCGTAAACGCGCCGCGCGCCGTCCCCGGCGCGCTCATCCGCGCGTACCTATACATGAAGAGTGGTGAGTACACCGCCGACGCGAGCTCCGCGGATTCGGTGCTTCAGGTTGCCGAAACACGCGCGAAAGACGACGGCAATTTTACGGTCCTCATTCCAGCAGGCCTGCAGCGCATCCCACAGTGAGGCCGCTTTGCTCTCTGGTGATTGGCAGTCACTCCACAGGGTGCGGGTGCTTGCACTGGAAAGCCAACTGTCTTGCTAAACAAGTGGCGAATATTCCGCGCACATTATAAGGTTTTGGCGTGAAGCGTTCGGGTGCACCGGTCAGCGTTCCGCCTCTGTCGGGCCAAGCGAGCCAGGGCCCAATCCGTGATGCCGACTTGGCGGGCGCACTGCATGAAGTGTCGAACGCGCTGACGGTCGTACTCGGTTGGCTCGACGTCGCATCCACTCGCAACGACCCGCACTCGATTCACGAGGCGATCGAAGTTGCGCGTTTGCACGCGCGCTTGGGTCATCAACTTTCGCGCGCCGCGATTGGTGCCGAGGTCCCCGAGCGTGAGAATGAGCAACGCTCCGCGCGGTCGGTGCTCTCCGCCGCTGCGCTCGGTGTCACGCCGCAGGCTGAACGCCGGTCGATCCGCGTGTTGATCGATTCGCAAGATACCGGGCATACGCTCGTGCGTCACGCCGGCCCGGCGCTGCAAATCCTGACTAACTTACTACTCAACGCGGTCGACTTCTCCCCCGAGGGCGGTGAGGTGATCTTGAGTGTCCGAGACGCAGGCAGCAGTGTCGTGTTCTCAGTTGTGGACGAAGGCCCGGGCATCGATCCGGAGCGCGTCGCAACCCTGCTCAGCGCTCCGCATTCCACGCGCTGCGGCGGTGCGGGCGTCGGTCTCCGTCACTCCGCTACGCTGGCTCGCAGCAACGGCGGCGAACTGCGCGTCGCGCGCGCAAAGCCGAGTGCGGCGTTCGAGCTGCGTTGGCCCATCGCCGAAGCGCGCTCGAGTGTTCGCCCTTCCTACCAAGCCAAGTCCTTGGTGCACGGAGCGCGCGTCCTGGTCGTCGAGGACGACGCGGCCGTTTGCTCCTTGGTCGAGCTGGCGCTCGGTGCGCGCGGGGCAGAGGTCGTCGTTGCAGGCTCGCAAGCGGAGTTCAAAGCGGCTTTGGCCAAAGAGGGCCCCTTCGACGCCGCATTGATCGACCTCTCGCCGCTCGGCGCGGACGTTTCGACCGCGTTCGATCGCTTGCAGGATGCCTGTCCCGGGATCCCGGTCATCCTGATCAGCGGCGTCGCCAGTGGCGTTCCGGAAGAAGTCATCGAACGGGTCACGGCCTGGGTTCGGAAGCCGTTCGAAATGGGTGAAGTGATCGAAGTGCTGGGCTCCCACCTGGCGCCCAGCTCCGCCGCCGTACCCCGCTGAGGCTTGGGGCCTGCGTGCGCCGCCGAAGGCGCGCGCAAACCTCCAAACTGCCCCTTTCAGCCCGTTTTACGTCGTCTCCAAGTGTGCCCCCGCCCGGCGCCCGTCCGTTCGGCCGTTTTTAGCCCAAAAAGACGCTTCTGGACTTGCGGAGCCCACCTCGGGTGATGTAGACACCCTCGCTCTTGGCATCCCCGACGGCTCCGTCTCACGACGGCCACGGGCAGGGCCAGCGCAGAGCCCCCTCAGCTCCGCGCCCGGATGATCGAACTGACTCACCTCGCGAAGGTGGCGGAACTGGCAGACGCACTAGCTTGAGGTGCTAGCGGGGTAACTCCCATGGAGGTTCAAGTCCTCTCCTTCGCACAAAGAGAACGCAGGGCCCCGCTTGCGACCGTCCCCGGTCAGCTCGGCCGCGTGCTAGCGGGGTAACTCCCATGAAGGTTCACGTTCTCTCATTCGGTGCCACGCCGAGGGTTGCGGTTGCCATGCTTTGTTGGGCAAGCGTCGCATGCTCGACCACCACCTCGAGTCTCAAGGCTCGCTTCGCGAAGGAACGGCGCTGTCCCGCCTCGCAGGTGGTCGTGACCGAAGCGGGCGGCGCGGTGTACCGCGCGCGCGGCTGTGGCGATGATGCGGAGTACATCTGCGAGTCGTTTGCGGGGATGGGTGACCCGAGCCGGCAATGCCGTGAGCGCGGTCTCAATCCGCACGAGCCGAGCGGTAACCCGCCTCCTCGAAATACGTCGCGCCCAGATTTGGTACCGCCCAGGTAGCAATGGCGCGGATGCCCAACGGTGATCCGGTCTCGACCTTGCCACGCTACGGAGCTTGGTACGACTCCGTGTAAGCGTCGCACATGCTTTCGATGCCGTCGCACGCCCCGTCCGAGCTCGCCATGCTGGTTTTGTAATACACCAGGGTCGCGTCGGTTCCGAACGTCCCGCCCTTGTTCTTGGTGCAGGCGCACAGGGCTTTTGCTTCCGGGCACGGCGCGGTCGTGGCGCCAATTTTCAGAACTGATGCCAGCTGGTCGGCGGTCACGGTGCCCGCGTAGTTCGTGCATTCCAAGTACTCACCGTTGACGAGCGTGGCCATGCTGAATGCGACTCCGCCCGTGCGCGGACAGCTAGAGCTGACCGCCCCGCCCGTCGGAGCCGTGCTCGCTGGCGCGGCTCCCGGCGGTGCGTAGACGCTGCCGCTGCCGCCGTCGCAGTCGCTTTGGAACGCCGCCGCACTTCCGCCACCGCGACTGTTGGGATAGCCGAACGTGGCCTCGATCGCGCCCTGAGTACCGCTGCCCGTGGTCGACGAAGCTGTACATGAACCAAAGCTATTTTCGCTTGGACAGTGATCCTTCACCGTGCCTTGCTCGACACTGCACAGCGCTTTGAAGCTAGCCGTGACCTGCGGGACGTTGCTGTAAAACTCCGTACATAAGTGGGCGCCGCTGCCGAACAAGTTGGGTACGTCGCAGGCGAATAGCAGCTCGTACTTCTTTCCCCCGACTTCGAGCGAGCCGCATTCTCCAGCACCGCCACTCGTTGAGTCGTCGCTACCGCCGCAGGCCGCGAAGCATGCGCCGAGTAGCACTAGGCAGGGGATCTTGAACGAACGAGCGATTGACGAACGAGTCATGCGATGTCTCCTCATCGAGTGAACGTGCTTCGTGCGCGTTCATCGTAGAATGACCTTACGCGCGCGCGAGCTGTGCACCCTTGAACGTTCTTGCATGATCATCACGTGATTGCGTGAACGCGTGATCGTGGGCTACGCGGTTCGACGCCGTGTCGTAGGTCGCGCGAGCATTTCGGCAAGTACCTTCAAGAGGGTATTCGTCTCGGCGTGATAGTCGAGTCGGCAACCGTGCTCGGCTGTGTGCCGACGCCGAACCCATCCGAGGACCCTCACGATGCATAGATATGCCTTGTTTTGTCGTAGTTCATGCGCCGCCGCGCTAGGCCTTTCACTGCTCGTCAGCGGCCGCAGCGCTCGTGCTCAAACCGCCGCGCCCGTCGCTGCGCCCGCGTCGGTTGCAACGCCCGCCCCCGCGACTGCATCTGCAGAGACCGTTGCTGCCGCGCCCGTCGAGCCGGTAGTCGTCGACAACAATCAATCGACCATGAACAACAATCTGTCGTTGTTTGGTTCGATCGGATACGGATACGGATACGGAACGGGCTACGGTTTGGGGGCCCGCTACCAAGTCGTGTTCGCCGACCACGTCCTCAAGCTGCCCCCGGGGAAGCATGACGAATTCGGCATCGAGTTCGGGCTCGACTACTATCACGTGTCGTACGATCAATCGGTGCTCGGGACCTCGTTCAATTGGTCATACAACGAGTACACGCCCGTCGTGGGCGTGACTTGGAACTTCTGGCTAACGGACAAGCTGATGGTCTACCCCAAACTCGACTTCGGCTATCGCTTCATCAGTTGGAACGACGACCTGTCGGGCTATGACGCGGGGGTGGGGCACTTCTATTTCCAGGGTACCGGCGGCATCGCTTACTCTCTCGGGCCGGTGAAGCTGCGGGCCGAGCTCGGTTGGGCGTCGTTGCGCGTCGGGGCCGCGATCGCATTGTTCTAAGCCGCGGCTACGGCCAGCGAATCCGGATCCGGAACCGACCGAATCCGGATTCGAGCGTTCGGGCGAACATCTTGGCCTTGATTGCTCCGCAAATTGCCGCGGTTTTGGCGTAGCAGAGGCCGACGGCGCGCGAGCGTTCGCGCGGCACGAACGCTGCAATCCTGCCTCGCGTGGACCGAGCGATGGCGCCGTTTTTCGGCGCTGTGCATCGGGTTCGGAGGAACAGCTCGTGAGCATAGCCGAAGCCTACAGCTGCAAAGAATTTGTGACGAACCGGGCTCCTGAGCGCATTTTCGTGCATGGCACCCAGAGGCTCGAGGGCGTCGAGTTCTGGACGGTCTCTCAATCGACGCGGCGCTGGTCGATGCACCACGACACGTTCACGGCTTCGTTGCTGCTCGGCCCAGCGCTTCAAGCCAAGTGGCACAGTCGGGGGTGCGCGCGAGCAGCGGGTGCCGGGTCCATCCAACTCATGGAACCCGGTGAAGTACATCGAACGACGCAGGTCTCCGAGCCCGCCAACTTGTTCGTCATTTATTGGACGCCGGCTGCCCTCGAACGAGCTGCGCGCGAGCTGGGCATGGTTGGCGCGCCGCGCTTTCGGTGTCCCCAGATCGACGACCCATCGGTGACTCGCGCATTGCTCCGGCTGCAGTCCAGTTTCGAGACGGGTAGTGTAGCCGAGGTCGAGGCTGCATATGTCGACGGTACGCGTCGCTTGCTCGAGCTCGCGATGATGCCCCCCACGTGCCCTGCGCCCAGCCCCTTTCGTCACCCGCGTATGCGGCGCGCGCTCGAGTTCATCCACGAATCATTCGTGGGGCCAATTCCGCTCGATCGACTCGCGTCTCGAGCCGGCCTCTCGAAGTATTACTTTGCGCGCAGCTTCCGAGCCATGACCGGGCTTGCCCCGCATCAATATCAAACGCTGCTTCGCCTCCAAGCGGCGCGGCGCTCGCTCGAACTCGGCGCTTCGGTCGAGGCCGCGGCCAGCGACTTCGGGTTTTCGGATGCTCCGCACCTGACTCGGATGTTCGGCGCTTGGCTGGGCGTGACGCCTGCGGCGTGGGCTCGCGGCGGTCAGGCGAGTGGTGGTCCCCCGAGTCTCCAGCTCGGCCCGGCGTTCGGCGGCCCCTGCGTTTCGAATGCGGCGGTTGGCAGAAGCAAGGATTCCACCCTGATGCTCGCGGCCGCTTCGGATGCGTGACAGCACACGCGGTGGGCGCTCGAGAAGCGGACTCGGAGACGGACTTGGCTTCGGCTTCGGTTATAGTCGGGGTCTCGTGCGCGATCCCCTGGCGACCCGATCGACCTCCAACGAAGCAGAGCAGGTCACTCGACGCTGTATCGCCCTGAGAATCATCGCCCACCCGGACGTGCAACGAGTCGGCGAGTTCGCGCCGCTATTCGATGAAGGCAGCGACGGGTCAGTCGAGATCAGCCGCAACGTGCCGGAATTTCGGACGATCGAAGGCCGCACGAGCGGACCTCTGGCCAGCCCGCGCATCACGCGCTCGCCGCTATCGATCGAGTTGCAGCACGGAAAGCTAAAATTTTCGCACGCCGCGGCCACGCGGGTGGAAGTCAATGGCGAGCCGCTCGCGGGGGAGCGAGTGCTCGACGCGGATGCGTTGCGGTTGGGCGTCGTGATCCTGTTCGGAAAATACCTCGCGTTCGTGCTCAGCTACCTGGAGCTGATCGAGGTGGCGCCGAGCGCCCCCTTCATGATTGGGGACTCGAGCGCCATGCGCACCTTGCGTCAGGAAATTCAGCGCATTGCCGAAATCGACGTCCCGGTGCTGCTGCGCGGAGAGACGGGCGTGGGCAAGGAGCTCGTCGCGGCGGCACTCCACGCTGGCAGCGCGCGGGCGGGCGCGCCCTACGTTGCCGTGAACGTGGCCAGCGTGCCCGCGAGCTTGGCGGCCTCCGAGCTCTTCGGACACCGGCGTGGTGCGTTCTCCGGCGCAGTCGACGAGCACAAGGGCTACTTCTCGCAAGCCCACGGCGGGACCTTGTTTCTCGACGAAATCGGCGATGTCGCCTCGGACGTACAAGCCGCCCTGTTGCGCGCCGTGGAGAGCGGCGTGATTCAGCCGCTCGGTGGCAAGACGGTCAAGGTCGACGTTCGACTGATTGCGGCCACGGACTCCAACCTCGAAGCCGCGATCGCCAAACGTGAGTTTCGTGAGCCTCTATTGCGCCGCTTTTCCTACGAGATTTGGGTGCCGCCGCTCAGACAGCGCCGGGATGACATCGGCCTGCTCTTTATCCACTTCTTACGTCAAACGTTGGGCGTGGCGCAGTCGATGGACCGTCTCCGGCCGCCAGCTGGCGACGCCGAGCCTTGGATCCCGGCGGCTTACGTCGCGGCGCTGGCACTCCACCAGTGGCCTGGAAATGTCCGCGAACTGTCCAACGTCGCGCTGCGTTTCGTGGTGGAGAACCGCGAGCATCGCGTGGCTCGCATCAGTGACAGCTTACGCGGCCTGTTGCGACCGCGACCGCCGGAGCCCGCACCGCGGCGAATGACTCCTCGACCGGGGCCGCTGCTGCCCGTTCCGCCGCGTGCCGAGCGCGCAGCGGAACTCACTGACGCGGAACTCGTTTCAGCGGTGGAGGCCGCGAAATTCCAGCGTGAAAGCGCGGCCAAAGCGCTCGGAATTTCCAAGAGCTACCTGTATCGGCGCCTCGCCCGGATCCCCGAGATTCGTTCCTTGGCAGATATTCCGAACGCAGAAGTCGATGCCGCGCTCGCGGCCGCCGGAGGCGACTCCGCGGTGGCTGCGGAGCAACTGCGAGTCTCCGACCGCGCGCTCAGAATCCGTCTGAAGAGGACCAGTCCGAGTTCGTCGGAGC
>Ga0247740_1000108_pt1 | contig 41107 bp, 41 predicted proteins | sample UWRJL148409B2_FD_180942 | JGI IMG/M metagenome (GOLD analysis project Ga0247740, IMG submission 180942) | Plant litter microbial communities from Arlington Agricultural Research Station in Wisconsin, United States - UWRJ-L148-409B-2 | ecosystem: Environmental > Terrestrial > Plant litter >...
GAACAGGGTGGGCGCATCCACGGCCGTCACCAGAATGCGCACGCGCACGAATCCGCCGGTGGCGTCGGTGACCTGCAGCACGCTCGCGCGGCCGTCCCAGATGTTCGTGCGGGTGAGGATGCGCTCGAGCTCGGCGCGCATGGCGACCGGGCTGACGCGCCAGTCGAGGTCGATCTCGACCGAGCCGAGCAGTTCGCTGCTGCTTCTCGTCCAGTTCTCGAACGGCGTCGAGGTGAAATAGGTGGAGGGCAGCACCATGCGGCGGTCGTCCCAGATGTGCACGACGACGTAGGTGAGGGTGATCTCCTCGATGCGGCCCCACTCCTTCTCGACGATCACGACGTCGTCGACGCGGATGGCGTCGCTGAACGCGAGCTGCACGCCGGCGAAGACGTTCGCCAGCGTCGACTGGGCGGCGAGACCCGCCACGATGGAGACGATGCCCGCGCTGGCCAGCACGCTCGCGCCCACCGCCTGCACGCCGTCGAAGGTGAGCAGGATCGACCCGACCGCGAGGATGACGATCACGGCGTAGACGAGCCGCTTCACGATGGCGAGCTGCGTCTGGATGCGGCGGGCCACGCGGTTGTCGGGCACGTCGATGCGGTACCGGCCCATGCCGAGGCCGATCGCGAAGCCGACGAGCGCGCCGACGAACCAGCCGCCGACCGCGATGAGCGCGATGAGGAACGCGTGGTCGACCCAGGCCATGCCCGGCATGCTGAAGTTGACGGCGGCCCAGAGCGCGACGACGACGAGCAGCAACCGGTAGGGGTGCCGGGCCTTGGTGGTGAGGGCGCGCGGCCACTCGCGCCGCTTGGTCGCGGCGACGACGATGAGCTTGGTGATGACGGCGACGACGAGGGCCGCCGCGAGGGCGATGGCGACGGATGCCGCAAGGCCGAGCCAGGAATGCCAGTCGAACATGAGGGTCCTCCATCGGGATGGTGGTGGGCGCGCTCCGTTGGGCGTTGGCACCTCAAGGGTACGGGACGGCCCCGTGCGCCCGCTGCGCGGTCGCGGCGGGCGGCACGGGCGGCCGGACGTCAGGCCCGGGCGGCTGCCAGCGAGCGGTGCACGCGGAGGGCGGCCGCCAGGTAGGCGGCTCCGCCGACGACCGCCAGGATTCCGAGCGCGGCGGCGGTCGGCAGGAAGAGCACACCGCCCCCGAGCAGGATCAGCACGCTCCCGAGCGCGTAGTGCGTGGAGTCGTGCCGCGCGGCGCCCTCGGCCAGGTAGATCAGGCCGACCACCATCGCCGAGCCCGCCGGCCAGAGCAGGGTCTGCAGGCCGGGGTCGCCGGTGGAGGCGGCGAGCCCGGTGATGGCGAGGAAGAGGCCCGCGAAACCGGTGATCCACGCCATGCTCGCGAGCATCGCCGCCCGGGCGTCACGGGCGTTCATCGCCTTCTGCGCGCGCATGCCCGTGACGATCGACGCGATCGTGCCGACGACCATGCCTCCGATGAGGAAGCTCGTCGGCAGCCAGCCGGGCGCGGCGATCGCGGCATCGGGGCCCATGCTGAGGGCGGCACCGCCGTGGCCGAGGAGGTACGCCACGGTGAAGCCCGAGTAGGCGAGCCGGTTGTCGATGCGGGTGTCTGCGCGCGGGTGGCTGAGCGGTGTGTCGAGGAGCGTGGTGGTCATGAGTGTGCCTTTCGGAGAAATGGTGGGGTGATGTTCGGATCAGGTGGACTGCAGGATGACTTTGCCGGCGACGGTTCGGCTTTCGGCGAGCTCCAAGGCGGAGACAGCCTCGGTGAGCGGGAACCGCGCGGCGATCTGGGGCGTCAGGCTGCCCGCGGCGAGGAGTGCGACGACCCGGCCGAAGGCCCGCGCCTTGAGGCCGCGGAAGCGCTCGGGGCGGCGGGCCTTGCCATCCCAGAAGTTGTAGAAGGTGGCGCGGCGCCCGTTGGGCAGCGCGTTCCAGAGGGCGAGGAGGCCGAACAGCTTGATCACGGGCAGTTGCGAGTTGCCGGCGTCGTTCTTGGTCGACGCGGTGCCGTAGGCCACGAGCGCGCCACCGCTGCGCAGCAACGACCAGGAACGGCGGATGCCGGGGCCGCCGACGTGATCGAACACCGCGTCGACACCCGCGGGTGCGAGCGCGCGGATCGTGTCGTAGAACGCGCCGTCTGCCGAATCGACGGGCTCCGCGCCCAGCTCGCAGAGAAGCGGGTGGTGTCGTGAGGCGGAGGTTCCGATGGCACGGATGCCGGCCTCGCGGGCGAGCTGCAGCAGGGTCGATCCGACTCCGCCGTTCGCGCCGAGCACCACGATCGTGCCCCCCTCCGGCACGCGGGCGATGTCGTGCAGCATCTGCCAGGCGGTGATGCCGTTGACGATGACGGTCTCGACCGCGGCGGGGTCGAGACCGTCGGGCACGGGGAGCAGGTCGAGCGCGTCGACCTCGACGTGCGTCGACCAGGCTCCGATCTTGGTGACCGCGGCGACCCGGCGGCCGAGGAGCGCCGGGTCGACGGCGGCTCCGAGCGCAGACACCGTGCCGACGAGGTCGTATCCGGGCACGAAGGGGAACGCGGGCTGGTCGTAGTACTTGCCGCGTCGCATCTGCTGTTCGGCGAACGAGACGCCGGTGGCCTCCATACGCACGATCACGTGCCCGGGGCGCGGATCCGGCAGGGGGGCCGATCGCAGCACGAGACCGCGGGGCTCGACCGGGCCGGGCAGAACGATCTCGGTGCGGAGGATGGTCGGTGCGGATTCCGCGAGAGCGGCCGAGTGGTTCATGGGATCTCCGATCAGTTAACAGTTGTTTATGTACGCTCGTAAACATACACGTCGGATAAACACCTGTAAAGTTATCGGCGTGAGTGAAACGAAATCCGCCCCCGTCCGGTCGAGGAACGCGCGTGGCGACGGCGCCCGGCTGCGCGACGAGATCATCGAAGCCGCGACCGCGCTCCTGCAGACGGGCACGGCCGAATCGGTCACCCTGCGCGCGGTCGCCCGCGAGGCGCGCATCACCCCGCCCGCGATCTACCGTCATTTCGACGACCTCGACGCCGTTCTGCGGGCGGTCATCGACATCGCCTTCGACGAGCTCGCCGCGTTTCTGCGGGAGGCGTCGGCCGGGAGTTCCACGGTCGTGCGGCTGCGCGCCGTGTGCCACGCCTATCTGGATTTCGCGAGCGAGCACCCCCAGCGCTACCGCCTCATGTTCGGCGGGGTCTGGAACGCGGCGGAGGCGACCGCGAAATCACCGGAGGAGTTCGCGGCGCGCGGCGAAATCGGCCTCGATGCCTTCCGTGTGCTCTCGAACGCGGTCGACGAGTGTGTGCGCGGCGGTGAATCGTCGAGCGAGGATCCCTTCGGCGACGCCGTAGCGCTGTGGGTCGCGCTGCACGGGCTGGCCGGTCTGCGGCAGACGACTCCGGTGTTTCCGTGGCCCGCCGACGTGGAGGACCGTCTCGTCGACGCGCTCGCCCGCGTCGGTTCCTGCCGCCGGTAGACTGGGGGCTTCCGGCATCCGTCAACTCTGGGAGTTCGCCAATCGTGACCGTTTCCACCACCTCGCGCGGCGTAGCAGACACCGTCGCAAACGCACTGGCCACTCCCGAGAAGGAACAGCCGTACGGCGCCCTCGGCCTGAAGGAAGACGAGTACCTCGCGATCCGCGAGATCCTCGGCCGCCGCCCCACGAGCGGCGAGCTCGCGATGTACTCGGTCATGTGGAGCGAGCACTGCTCGTACAAGTCGAGCAAGAACTACCTGCGCCAGTTCGGCCAGAAGGTCAGCCCGACCATGAAGAAGAACCTCATGGTGGGTATGGGCGAGAACGCGGGCGTCGTCGATGTCGGCGAGGGCTGGGCCGTCACCTTCAAGATCGAGAGCCACAACCACCCGAGCTTCATCGAGCCGTTCCAGGGCGCCGCGACCGGTGTCGGCGGCATCGTGCGCGACATCATCTCGATGGGCGCCCGCCCGGTCGCCGTCATGGACGCGCTGCGCTTCGGCGCGATCGACCACCCCGACACCGCCCGCGTCGTGCACGGCGTCGTCGCCGGCATCAGCCACTACGGCAACTGCCTCGGCCTCCCGAACATCGGCGGCGAGACCTACTTCGACAGCGTGTACCAGGCGAACCCGCTGGTGAACGCGCTGGCCGTGGGCGTTCTGCGCCACGAAGACCTGCACCTCGCCAACGCGCGCGGTGTGGGCAACAAGGTCGTTCTCTTCGGAGCGCGCACCGGCGCTGACGGCATCGGCGGAGCATCCATTCTTGCCTCCGACACCTTCGACGAGGGCGGCCCGACCAAGCGTCCCGCCGTTCAGGTCGGCGACCCCTTCGCCGAGAAGGTGCTCATCGAGTGCTGCCTCGAGCTGTTCCAGCAGAAGCTGGTCGAGGGCATCCAGGACCTCGGTGCGGCCGGCATCTCGTGCGCGACCAGCGAGCTCGCCTCGAACGGCGACGGCGGTATGTTCATCGAGCTCGAGAAGGTGCTGCTGCGCGACCCGTCGATGACCGCGGAAGAGATTCTGATGTCGGAGAGCCAGGAGCGCATGATGGCGATCGTCACGCCCGAGAAGCTCGAGGGCTTCCTCGCCGTCGTCGCCAAGTGGGACGTCGAGACCAGCGTGCTCGGCGAGGTCACCGACACCGGCCGCCTCGTCATCAACTGGAACGGCGAGGAGATCGTCAACGTCCTGCCCCGCACGGTCGCGGTCGACGGCCCGGTATACGACCGTCCCGTCGCCTACCCGACCTGGATCGACTCACTGCAGGCCGACACGGCCGCGACTCTCGCCCGCCCGACGTCCGGCGAAGAGCTGAAGGAACAGGCGCTGACCCTGCTCGCCAGCCCGAACCTCGCCGACAAGAGCTGGATCACCAACCAGTACGACCGCTACGTGATGGGCAACACCGCCCTGAGCTTCCCCGACGACGGCGGCATGGTGCGCATCGACGAGGAGAGCGGCCTCGGCTTCGCCGTCGCGACCGACGCCAACGGACGCTACTGCCAGCTCGACCCGGCTCAGGGCGCGAAGCTCGCCCTCGCCGAGGCCTACCGCAACGTCGCCGTCACCGGCGCGACCCCGGTCGCCGTCTCCGACTGCCTCAACTTCGGCAGCCCCGAGAACGCCGAGGTGATGTGGCAGTTCGCGCAGACCGTCGAGGCGCTCAGCGACGCCTGCCTCGAGCTCGACATCCCCGTCACCGGCGGCAACGTGTCGTTCTACAACCAGACCGGCGACGTGCCGATCCACCCGACGCCCGTCATCGCCGTGCTCGGCGTGATGGACGACGTCGCCAAGCGCATCCCCAGCGGCTGGCAGGACGAGGGCAACAACATCTACCTGCTCGGCACCACGGCGCTCGAGCTCGACGGCTCGGCATGGGCCGGCACCATCCACAACCACCTCGGCGGACGCCCACCGGCCGTCGACCTCGCGGCCGAGATGCGCCTCGCGCAGCTCATCGCGGCGGGCGGCGAGCAGAGCCTCATCGCCTCGGCGCACGACCTCGCCGACGGCGGCCTCGCGCAGGCCCTCGCCGAGGCCGTGCTTCGCTTCGGCGTCGGCGCGCGCGTCTGGCTCACCGAGATCATTTCGCGCGACGGTGTGGATGCGGCCACGGCACTCTTCAGCGAATCGACCGGCCGGGTGCTCGTCTCGGTTCCGCGCGAAGACGACGTGCGTTTCCAGGGCCTGTGCGAGGGTCGCGGCTACCCGGTGCTGCGCATCGGCGTCACCGACAACTCGGGCGAGCTCGAGATCCAGGGCGAGTTCACCGCGTCGATCGCCGAGCTCGAGCAGGCCCACCGCGGCACCCTCGCCGACGCGTTCGGACCCATCGTCGGGTACTAGGCGACAACACCGGGCGAGCCCGTCGTGATCCCGCTCCGGCGGGGTTGCGGCGGGCTCGTTCGCGTCGGGGCCGGCTGCCGCGGGCGCTAGTCGTCGACGGCCCGGGTCGTGCGTGTCGGTTGCGCCGTTTGGGGCAGCTGAGCAAGTCGAGTGCCCCAAACGACGCAATCGGATGACGCGTGCCGGCGGGCCTGCGTGAGCGGGGTGACCTCGCGCCCCGGCGACCGCCGCGCTTTCGCCACGTGGCCGGCAGTGCAAGCGGCGCCGCCTGGCGCGCGGGCCTCGCTACGCCTCGGGCGAGCCCGAGCCCTCGACGGTCGACGCGATCGACTGGTGGTGGTGGATGACCTCGGCGACGATGAAGTTCAGAAACTTCTCGGCGAACGCGGGGTCGAGGTGGCTCTCCTCGGCGAGGCCGCGCAACCGTGCGATCTGCACCTTCTCGCGCTCGGGATCCGAGGCGGCCATGCCGGTCGCGGCCTTGAGCCTGCCGACCTGCTGGGTGAACTTGAAGCGCTCGGCGAGCAGGTGCACGAGGGCCGCGTCAATGTTGTCGATGCTCTGCCGGAGCCCCGTGAGCTCGGCCGAACCAGTCTCGTCTTCTCCCATTCTTCGAGACTACTGCGTGACCAGAGCCCGACGAGACAGACGGATGCGCTGCTGGGTGAAGAGAATGCCCACGAGAACGAGAGCGGCCCCCGCGGGCTGGTTGAGGGAGAACGTCTCGCCCAGAACGACGACGCCGAGCAGCACTCCGACGACCGGTGTGATGTAGGTGACGGTCGAGGCGTTGGTCGGGCCCCACGCGCGCAGCACGTTGATGTTCCAGATATAGGCGACGCCCGTGCCGAGGATTCCGAGGGTGAGCAGGCTCGCCACGATGCCGGGGGTCAGCGCGACCGGCTGCCAGGCGATGACGGGCGTGAGAACCAGCATGATCGCTCCGGCGACGCCGATGTTGAGGAAGGCGAAGGTGGCTCCGGGGATGGGACGGTGACTGAGGAACTTGCGCACGTAGCCGAAGCTGAAGCCGTAGCAGGTGGCGGCAAGCAGGCAGGCGAGCTGCCCGGCGAGGTCGCCGGTGAACGCGGCGTGCTGCCACGGGGCGATGATCACGACCACCCCGGCGATGCCGATGCCGATGCCGAGCACCTGGCCGCGGTTGAGCTTCTCGACGTGGAACGCGAGCGTCACCATCAGCGCCGTAGTGATCGGCGTCACGGCGTTGTAGATGCTGGCGAGGCCCGACGAGACGTACTGCTCGGCCCAGGCGAAGGCGAGGTGCGGAATGACGCAGTTGGTCAGCGCGATCACGAGAAAGTGCAGGTAGATCACGCGTTCGCGCGGCAGGCGCTGGCGGCTGAGCAGCACGATGATGCCGAGGGTCAGGCCGCCGAGCACTAGCCGCGACCAGGCCACCTGGTAAAACGAGACACCGTCGAGGGCGATCTTCATAAAGAGGAAGCTGGCGCCCCAGACCAACCCCATGCCCACGAACTGGAGAACGATGGACAGGCTGCGGGTGGGGGCGGTCGTCGACGTCACGTAGGGACGTTACCGCTAACCGCCGACGGCCGCCGCACGCAAACGGACGGGTTCTGCACCAAATCCTGCCAGTCGCGCCTCGAGGCCCGCGCGCACCTCTGGCCACTCCTCGACGATCACCGAGAAGATGGCCGAATCGCGCCAGCTGCCGTCGGCTCGGGGACGGTCGCGGCGCACGATCCCCTCGAAAGTGGCGCCGAGTTTCGCGATGGCCGCTCGCGACCGCTCGTTGCGCACGTCGGCCTGCAGTTTGACCCGGCCGAAGCCACTGTCGAACGCGGTGCCGAGCAGCAGCAGCTTGGCCTCGGCGTTCACGGCCGTGCCCCAGACCCGGGGGTCGTAGGCGGTCCAGCCGATGTGGGCGTGCTCGAGTTCCAGCTCGAAGTCGCCGAGCGTCGAGGTACCGACCAGCAGGCCGTCGTTCTCGCCGCCGACGAGGCGCACGGCGTGCACGTTGCCGTGCTCCCAGGCGAAGTACCCGTCGGCGAACGCCGTGAAGTCGGCGAGGTTGTCGGTGTAGCCGGACGGCCCGCCGCCGAATCCGCCAGCGAAGATGACCGGATGCCCGATCGCCGCGAACAACGCCGGGATATCGTCGCGCTGCAACGGGTCGAGGCGCACGAAGTCACCGATGAGCGGGGTGCGGGGCGGGCGCGCTGCGGTCATGGCTTAACTGTACGATCCCTGAGCGCGTCGAAGGGCGGATGGCGCTCTTCGACAGGCTCAGGGACCGGTGGTGCGGAGGTCTAGTCGACCAGCGTCAGCGTGACGTCGATGTTGCCGCGGGTGGCGTTCGAGTACGGGCACACCTTGTGTGCGGCGTCGGCGAGCTCCTGGCGACGCTCGGCGGGAACGCCGGGGATGTAGATGTGCAGCTCGACCTCGAGGCCGAATCCGCCCTCGCCGTTCGAGCCAATGCCGACGCTGCCCGAGACGGCGGCGTCGGTGTTGTCGAGGCCGGCCTTCTTGATCACGAGGTTGAGGGCGCTGAGGAAGCACGCCGCATAACCAGCCGCGAAAAGCTGCTCGGGGTTGGTTCCCTGGCCGTTGCCACCCATCTCCTTGGGCGGACGCGTGTCGAGGTCGAGCAGGTCGTCTTCCGAACGGACGTGACCGTCGCGGCCGCCTCCGGTTGCGTGGGCGATGGCCGTGTAGATGATTTCCATAACTGCAGTCGACTCCTCGTAGCTGTGCGCCAGAACCAAGCGGCGGTCAGGTGGGCGTGGTAGTGAGCCGACCCTCCTTCGCAGGCTCAGTCGGCGCTGGGGTCGCGCAAACGCTGGCGCGTTTGCCATAGCTCCACCGCGCGCGTCAGTTGATCAAGTCGTGCCGAACGACGATCGCTTCGCGGCCGGGGCCGACGCCGATCGCCGAGATGCGGGCACCGCTGATCGCCTCGATGGCGAGAACGTAGTCCTGCGCCTTCTGCGGCAGGTCGGAGAACTCGCGCGCGCCGGTGATGTCTTCCTGCCAGCCGTCGAATTCTTCGTAGATCGGCACCGCGTGGTGGAAGTCGCTCTGCGACGCCGGAACCTCGTCGACGCGTACGCCGTCGACCGAGTACGCGACACAGACGGGGATCTTCTCGAGGCCGCTGAGCACGTCGAGCTTGGTCATCACGAAGTCGGTGACGCCGTTGATGCGCGCCGAGTAGCGGGCGATCGGGGCGTCATACCAGCCGGTGCGACGCGGGCGGCCAGTGGTGGTGCCGAACTCGAAGCCCTTCTGGCGCAGCCACTCGCCGTCTTCGCCGTGCAGCTCGGTCGGGAACGGGCCGGCGCCGACGCGAGTCGTGTAGGCCTTGACGATGCCGATGACGCGATCGATGCGGTTCGGTCCGATGCCCGATCCGGTCGAGGCTCCGCCCGAGGTGGAATTCGACGAGGTGACGAACGGGTACGTGCCGTGGTCGACATCCAGCATCGTCGCCTGTCCACCTTCGAACAGAACGATCTTGTCGTCGTCGAGCGCGTCGTTGAGAACGAGGGCGGTGTCGGCGACCATCGGGCGCAGGCGCTCGGCGTACGACAGCAGGTTGCTGACGATCTCCTCGACCTCGATGGCGCGACGGTTGTAGATCTTCACCAACAGGTGGTTCTTCTGGTGCAGCGCACCCTCCACCTTCTGGCGCAGGATGTTCTCGTCGAAGAGGTCCTGGATGCGGATGCCGACGCGGTTGATCTTGTCGGCGTAGGCGGGCCCGATGCCGCGGCCGGTGGTGCCGATCTGGCGCTTGCCCAGGAACCGCTCGGTGACCTTGTCGAGCGTGCGGTGGTACTGGGTGATGACGTGGGCGTTCGACGAGACGAGCAGGCGGGAGACGTCGACGCCGCGGGCGATGAGCGCGTCGAGCTCTTCGAAGAGCACCTCGATGTCGATGACGACGCCGTTGGAGATGACGGGAATGACACCGTCGCTCAGGATGCCCGAGGGCAGCAGGTGCAGCGCGTACTTGTCGCCGTCGATGACGACGGTGTGGCCGGCGTTGTTTCCGCCGTTGAACTTGACGACGTAGTCGATGCGGCTTCCGAGCAGGTCTGTGGCCTTGCCCTTGCCTTCATCGCCCCACTGGGCGCCAATGATGACGATAGCTGGCATGGAATGCCCTCTCGTTTGAACGGGATTACACCCAATTCTAGCGGCCCGCGATACCGACACGATCTTGCACAACGCTGTGCAAGTTATTACAATCGAGCGAGTGACCGAAACCTCAGCACGCACGCCCCGACGCGACGCCACCCAGAACCGCACCGCGCTCATCGACGCCGCGAAGGTCGTGCTCAATCAGAATCCGGATGCCTCGCTCGAAACGATCGCGGCCGAAGCGGGCCTCAGCCGCCGAGCGGTCTACGGGCACTTCGCGAGCCGCGACGACCTGATGCGCGAACTGGTCACCCTCGGATCGCACCGCGTCGCCGCGGCCCTCGAGGCCGTGACCCACGACGACCCCGTCGTGCGCCTCGCACTCATCGCCTCCCGCCTCTGGCACGAGGTCGAGAACGTGCGCGTGATGACCGTGTTCACCGTGCGCAGCGGGCTCAAGCACCACATCGACGCCGCGCTCGAACCGCTACGCCACGGCGTGCTCGACGCGATCCAGACCGGCCGCGCGGCGGGAACCATCCGCGACGACATCTCGGCCGAACGACTGGCACGTCTTATGGAAGACGCGATGTTCGCCGTGTTGGAAGAGTCGACCGCGCATCCGCTGCCCGAAGAGAACGGCCACCGCCTCGTGATTCTCTCGACACTCGGCAGTATCGGATTTGGCTGGCGCGAGGCCAACCTGTTCATCGACTCCCACCCCGAACTCGCCTGGAAGGCGGCATCCTGATGCGCATCGCTCTCGAATCGGCCGCGATCGGCGACGGCCTCGGCGCCTCCGTGCCCCCGCTCACGCTCTTCGTCGAAGACGGCGAGGTCTCGGTTCTCGCCGTCGAGACGGCCGAACGCCCCATGCTCGTCTCGCTGCTGCTCGGCGGACGCCTGAAGCCCGACGCCGGCCGCGTCACCGTCGACGGGGTCGACGACCTCGACGCCCTGCGCAGGGCCACCGCGCTCGTCGACACCCCTGTCGTCGCCGAGCCGACCGCCGGGCTCAGCCTCGCCAGCATCGTCGCCGAGGAGTTCTCGTTCGCCGGCAAGCCCTCCTCGCGCCGGGCCGTACGCGCGTTCCTCGACCGCAACGGCATCGGCGAGTACGGTGCCGTGCCGGTGCGCGCCCTTCCCCCGGCCCGCCGCACCCGCATGTTCAGCGAACTCGCGCTGCTGCGCCCCGGAGTGGAGGCCCTCGTCGTCACCTCGCCCGAACGCCACGGCGGCGATCCCGCCGAATGGTTCGACAGCCTCGCCGCCATCGCGCAGCGCCGCGTCACCATCGTCATCGTCACCGACGCCGCCACCCGCGGCATCCTGCTCTCCTACGGCGCGCGCGACGCGTTGCTGCCGTTTCCCGCACCACTCGAAGCCCTCGAAAGCCAGTCATGATCATCACCCTCGTCCGCACCGAGCTCGCCCGGCTCACCTCCAGCAAGATGGGCATCCTCTCGCTCGTCGCGCTGATGACCGTGCCGCTCGTCTACGGAGGCCTCTACCTCTGGGGCAACCAAGACCCGTACAGCCGCCTCGACCAGATTCCCGCCGCCTTGGTGGTGGATGACACGGGCGCGACGAACGACGACGGTGTGGCGGTCAACTACGGGCAGGATGCCGCAGACGAACTGCTCGACGGCAAGGACTTCGGCTGGGTCGAGGTCACGGCGGCGCAGGCCAAGGCCGGCATCGTGTCGGGCGAGTACGACTTCGGCCTCACCTTCCCGGCACAGTTCTCTGCCGACCTCGCCTCCGCCGGCGGCGACGACCCGACCGCGGCGCCCCTCGAACTCACCACGAGCGACACCAACAGCTACCTCAGCTCGACGCTCGCCGAGCGCGCGGCCGAGGCCGTGCGCGTGAAGGTCGCCGAGCAACTGGGCGAGGAGGCGGCCGGAACGCTGCTCGACTCGCTCGAGCGGGTGCGCGAGGGACTCATCGACGCCGCCGACGGCGCGACCAAGCTCGCCGACGGCGCCGCCACCGCGGCCAGCGGGGCGAAGACCCTCGCCGACGGGGCCGTCACGGCGGCCTCCGGCGCGTCGGATCTCAGCGACGGCAACGCCGCACTGTCGACCGGCGCGAGCAAGCTGAGCACCGGACTGGGTCAGCTCGACACCCAGGCGGCCGCGCTGCCCGGCGGCACCGCCACCCTCGCGACGGGAGCGGCCTCGGTCGCGAGCGGCGCGAGCCAGGCGGCGTCCGGAGGCGCAGCCCTCGTGACGCCCGCCGCGCAGGCCAGCCAGCTCGCTGCCGCGGTGCAGGCAGAGACGGCGGCGGCGTTCACCCTCGGCCACATCGCGACACCCGACGAGATCACCAGCATCGAGACGAAGAACGCCCAGCTCGCCGCGCTCACCACGGGTGTCAGCAACGGCGTGGGCAGCCTCTCGACGGGGCTCAGCACGCTGTCGTCGGGCGCCGCCCAGGTCTCGGCCGGAACCAACACGCTCAACGCGCAGGCGCCCGTGCTCGCCAACGCCGTGCACACCGCGGCCACGGGAGCGGCGACCCTCGCGAGCGGCGCGAAGTCCGCGGCCTCCGGCGCATCCGCCCTGTCCACCGGAACCGCGCAGCTCTCGACCGGCGCGACCGACCTCTCGACCGGAATCGACTCGCTCGCCGCGGGTTCGACCGAGCTGAGTACCTCGCTCGGCGACGCCGTGGCGAAGATCCCGGGCTCGACCGACGCCGAGCGCGCGAAGGCCGCCGCCGCGATCGCCGACCCCGTGCTCGTCAAGCGCACCTCGCTCACCGAAGCTCAGAACTACGGCTCGGGACTCGCGCCGTTCTTCATCAGCCTCGCCGCCTGGATCGGCATGTACGCGCTGTTCCTGCTGGTGCGCCCGCTGTCGCGCCGCGCACTCACCGCCGTGCGCCGGCCGGTGCGTACCGCCCTCGCCGGCTGGCTCACCCCCGCTCTGCTCGGCGTGCTGCAGGTCGCGGCGTTGTTCGCGATCGTCACCTTCGGGCTCGGCATGGACTCGGCCAACCCGCTCGGCCTGCTCGGGTTCCTCGCCTTCATCTCAATCACGTTCGCGTCGATCATCCTCGCGCTCAACGTCTGGCTCGGCAGTGTCGGCCAGTTCATCGGGCTGATCCTGATGGTCGTGCAGCTCGTGACGGCCGGTGGCACGTTCCCCTGGCAGACCCTGCCGGCCCCGCTCGCGTTCGTGCACCAGCTGCTGCCGATGAGCCACGCCGTCGACGGGGTCAGGCAGCTGATGTACGGCGGATCGCCCGCGGCCTTCTGGGCGACGGTCGTGCCGCTCGCGGTATGGCTCGTGGTCTGCCTGGCGATCTCGGCACTCGGCGCGCTGAAGCAGGGCCGGTTCCGCACGCTGCGCGAGCTGCGCCCGTCGCCGATCGGCGCCTAGCGCGTCTCCGTGGTGCCGATTTGCGGGTTCCGCACCTTCCGAGGGCCCGGGAAGGTGCGCTTCTCGCAAATCACCGCGGGCGCGGAATCACCGCGGGTGCGACGCACGCCGCGGGCGCGGCGCTAGAACGCGACGTGCTGCGTGACCCAGGCGTGCATCGCGACGGCAGCGGCCGCCGAGGCGTTCAGGCTGCGGGTCGAGCCGAACTGACTGATCTCCACCTGCACGTCGCTGGCGGCGAGCGCCTCGGGCGTGAGGCCGGGGCCCTCCTGCCCGAACAGCAGAACGCACTTCTCCGGAAAGTCGAAGGTCTCGATCAGCACTGCACCTTCCATGTTGTCGATGGCGACGATCGGAAGATCAACCGAACGGGCCCAGGTGACGAAGGCCGCGACATCCGGATGATTCATAACGTGCTGGTATCTGTCGGTGACCATCGCGCCCCGCTTGTTCCAGCGACGGCGGCCGATGATGTGCACGGTGTCGGCGGCGAACGCGTTGGCGCTGCGCACGATCGACCCGATGTTCATGTCGTGCTGCCAGTTCTCGATGGCGACGTGGAAGCCGTGCCGGTGCTCGTCGAGGTCGGCGACGATCGCTGCCATGCTCCAGTAGCGGTAGCGGTCGATCACGTTGCGCGAGTCGCCGCGTTCGAGCAGCTCGGGGTCCCAGTGGTCGCCCTCGGGAAGCTCGCCGCGCCACGGCCCGACCCCGTTGGTCGTCAGTTCGACGGAAGGATTCGGGGTCGTGTCAGTCACCTCACGAGGCTAGCCGCTTCGACACCTGTTAATCTTCGAGAGTGACCGAGACCGCGTGGACCCCCGACGGCCCCGACCTCGTGGTCCACGGCGACAACCTCGAGGTGCTCGCCGGGTTGCCGGATGAGTCGTTCCGCCTCATCTACATCGACCCGCCGTTCAACACCGGACGGGTGCAGTCCCGGCAGACGATGTCGACCGTGCGCTCGGCCGAGGGCACCCGCAAGGGCTTCCAGGGCCGCAGCTACGAGACGGTGAAGGGGCTGCTCTATAGCTACGACGACTCGTTCGCCGACTACTGGGACTTTCTCGAACCCCGGCTCGAAGAGGCCTGGCGGCTGCTCGACGACCGCGGCACCCTCTACCTGCACCTCGACTTCCGCGAGGTGCACTACGCCAAGGTCGTGCTCGACGCGCTGTTCGGCCGCGAGCACTTTCTCAACGAGATCATCTGGGCCTACGACTACGGCGCCAGGGCCAAGAACAAGTGGCCGGCGAAGCACGACACGATCCTCGTCTACGTGAAGAACCCGAAGACCTACTTCTTCGACAACGCCGAGGTCGACCGCGAGCCGTACATGGCGCCCGGGCTGGTCACGCCCGAGAAGGTCGCACTGGGCAAGCTGCCCACCGACGTCTGGTGGCACACCATCGTGTCGCCCACCGGCAAGGAGAAGACCGGCTACGCGACGCAGAAGCCGGAGGGCATCCTGCGCCGCATCGTGCACGCCTCGAGCGCCCCCGGCGACTGGGTGCTCGACTTCTTCGCCGGCAGCGGAACCACCGGCGCCGTCGCCCACAAGCTCGGCCGCCGGTTCGTGCTCGTCGAGCAGAACCCGCAGGCGCTCGAGATCATCCGCGAACGGCTGCCCGGCGCGACCCACATCGAGTAGTCGCGCTCGGTACTATGGCCCCATGAATAACCGCGGCGAAATCGAGTGCTGGCTCACCGATATGGACGGCGTTCTCGTTCACGAGAACCATCCGGTGCCGGGGGCCGCCGAACTGCTGCAGCAGTGGCGCGACGAGGGCAAGCCCTATCTCGTGCTCACCAACAACTCGATCTTCACCCCACGCGACCTCAGCGCGCGCCTCAAGGCCTCGGGGCTCGACGTGCCCGAGGACCGCATCTGGACCTCGGCCCTCGCCACCGCCGACTTCCTCGCCAGCCAGTTGCCCGGCGGCAGCGCCTTCGTCATCGGCGAGGCCGGGCTCACCACCGCGCTGCACGAGGCCGGCTTCATCATGACCGAGTCGCAGCCCGACTACGTCGTCGTCGGCGAGACCCGCAACTACTCGTTCGAGGCGATCACGAAGGCCATCCGCCTCATCGGCGCCGGGTCGAAATTCATCGTGACGAACCCGGATGCCACGGGGCCCAGTGCCGACGGACCGCTCCCGGCGACCGGGGCCGTCGCCGCCCTCATCACGAAGGCGACCGGCAAAGAGCCCTACGTGGTCGGCAAGCCGAACCCGATGATGTTCCGCTCGGCGATGAACAAGATCGGCGCGCACTCCGAGAACACCGGCATGATCGGCGACCGCATGGACACCGACATCGTCGCCGGCATCGAGGCGGGCCTGCACACGATCCTCGTGCTCACCGGCATCAGCGACCAGGCCGAGATCGACCGCTACCCGTTCCGTCCCGACGAGATCCTGGCGAGCGTGGCCGACCTCGTGCACGCCGAGCCCATCGAATCCGACGAGATCTAGTCGCCCGGGTTGACGTCGAAACCGCCGGTCGAGCTGGGCCCCTGGCGCCAGCGCGCCCGCGGGTTGTACGACCGGCTGCCGACGAAGTGGCTGATCACCGGCGTCAGCGCCGTGCTGCTCGGGGCATCGGCGCTGCTCGGCGGGCTCGACGACGTGCCGACGCCACCGACCCCGCAGTTCGAGCCGGGTGACCGCTACGAGGCGACGCAACTGACGATCCAGCCCGAGAGCGCCTCGCTCATCGACGGCTTTCCCGAGCACGGCGTCACACCCGCCGAGGGCAACCGGCTGCTCGTCGTGATCGCCACCGTCGAGAACACTTGGAGCGATCCGGTGCGCATCGCCACTGGCAGCACCGAACCCGACTCGCTCGTGCCGGTCGGCATCGAGCTCGCCGGCGAGTACCGCGCCCCGATCGACCTCATCGTCTTCGGCGACGGCACCACGGTCGCGACCGTGCAGCCGAACGTGCCAGTGCAGGTCGCCTACGTCTGGGAGGTGCCCGCCGGGTCGGTCGCCGACGGCGACGACGTGCGTTTCGACGTGCTCGACCGTGAGTATCAGGGCGAGGCGCGCATCTACTTCGGCGACCGGTTCAGCGACTTCCACGTGGCCGGGTACGTCACGTTCACGGTCGAAGACCTCGGAGCGGGAGTGAGCGGATGACACGCCCGACACTGAACTGGCGGCACGTCGCCAACGGCGCCGGCCTCGTGGTGATCCTGGTGCTCGCCGGCATCGTCGCCCACACGACGCCGAACGACGAGCAACAGCAGGCGCCCATCCCGGTGCGCGGCCAGCTGGGCGAGACGCTCAGCGGTCGCAACATCGTCGCCACGGTCGACGAGGTACGCATCGCCGAGTCGGTGGAGGCGAGCAACGGCTGGGCCGGCCCGACCACGGGCGTCTGGGTCGTCGTCGACGCGAGTGTCGCCGCCCGGGTCGACGACCTCGGGGTGAACCTCGGGTACGCGCGGCTGAAGGTGGGCGACACCACCTACAGCGCGTCCACCCGTCCGGGCACGGGCAGCATCGCCGACCAGTTTCTGACCACGGGCATCCCGTGGACGGGGCCGCTGATGTTCGAGCTGCCCGGGTCGCTGATCTCGGGCGACGCTGCCCGCTCGGCCGAACTGCAGCTCGCGGTCGATTCCGACCCGCGCGCGGATTCGCTCATCGTCATTCCCGTCGACCTGTATTCGCTCGACGTCGAGTCGACCGTGTCGACCGAGCGCCCCGTCTGGGGCACCCGGTGAGGCCGTGGCTGCAGCGCAACCGTCTCGGACTCGCGGCCGTGGTGGTGTTGCTTCCGGCGACCGTCGGCATCACGTTTGCGACGCAGTGGGGCGACTACTTCGGATCACGCCCGAGCGCGCCCACCACGGTGGCGAGCGGTGACAGCGCCGACTTCGCGGGCGCCGGGTGGAGCGTCGAGGGCACGCGGCGAGTTGCCGCGGCGAGCGCGGAGGCCGAGCAGATCGGATTGCCGGCGGGCAGCGACCTCCTGATCACCACCGTGCGGGTGGTGCCAGACGGCAGCGGCGACGCGCCGCAATGCACGGTGCGGTTGGAGGAGTTTGACGGCGGCTCGGTGGCGCGCACCTGGGGAGATGCCGGCTACGCGGCCATCTCGTACAGCCCTGCTGAGGGTACCGAGTCGTACTGCGCTCACGACGTCGACGATCCCTACCTCCTCGAGACAGCGTTCGTCGTACCGAGCGACACCGGCGATGATCTGGCGCTCGCCCTCGTGGTCGTGAGCGAGATTCCGCGCTACCTGAGCCTCAGGCTGTAGCGGTCCCGGTGGTGACGGCGGCCGCCTCACGTCGTTCCTCGAGCTTGCGCAGACAGAAGTCGTAACCGGCGGCGATGAGGCAGATGCGCAGCGGTTCGAGCACCGCCTCGATGCCGAACCCGAGAATCAGATCGAGGTTCATCCACCAGGCCTGCAGGTCGTGCGCACCGATGAGCTGCACCGCGGCGAGGAACCCCCACGACGACGCGGCCTCCAGCACCGTGTAGGCGAGGACGAACAACCCCATCGGCACCACACCGGCGCGCCAGATGAGCACGAGAGCATTGCCGAGCGGCTTCCACCGGCCGACGAAGTCGCCGCCGATGTCGGTGAAACGCCGCGTCACGGCGGTGGGCAGAGCGGCGAAACGGGTGCGCGCCGAGTCGTAGTAGCGCCCGCGGGGCCGGAAACCCACCGTGGGTGCCGCGAGCGCCCGGCCGTAGACGATGCCGGCGAGCGCGAGCCACGACAGCGGCAGCAGCACCAGGCCGCCGGTCTCGGCGACCGCCCACTCGACGCCGCCCCAGACCCAGCCGACCGGCGCGAAGACGGCGGTGATGTCTGCCCGCACGCCCGCCACCCACTCGACCGACGCCCGTGACGAGACCCACGAGTTCAGCTGGCCGAAGTAGTTGCTGATGAGCAGGATCGTCAAGTAGACCCAGACCGCTTCGAGGTAGACCGACACGATCGGCGTCCACTTGGGCAGCTTCGGCTGGTAACGCTTGATCAGGTAGCGGGCGGTGAAGGCCACGATGATCGTCGTGATGGAGGCCCAGTTCAGCTGCAGGTCGATGACCCTGCCGCCCGAAACGTACCCCTCGTCGAACACGTTGATCTTGCCGAGCGACGCCACCGTGTAGGCGACAAGGTCTTCACCGAGAAACTTCCACGCCGCGTAGAAGGCGAAGAACGGCAGGATGCTGACGAGGAAGATGTCGTAGACCTGCTGCGCGCGAGCGCCGCGCGGTTGGGTGCGGTCGACATCGTCGAGCCCGCCGCGCTTGAGCTCGCTGAACGCGGGCATCGCGTCGCGCAGAACGAGGAACATCGCGATGAAGCTCGCCAGCCTGGCCAGGATCGCGAGCGGCATCACCAGAAGCCCGAGAAGCGCGCTGCTGGCGCCGAGTGTCGCGGCGAGTTCGATGGCCAGATAGCGGCCCAGCCAGCCGGCGAGGTACCAGGCGAGCAGCACCGGCCAGCGCGCGGCGGCGAGGCGCAGGGTCTGGCCGATTATCGAGAACACGGGCCCAGCGTATCGGTGCGGCGAGATTCTGCGGGCGCGGCACCCTCCAACCGGGCGAGGGTTCCGAACAACGGGTATGACGAGCGCACTGGTGATCATCCCCACCTACAACGAGAGCGAGAACATCGTCGCCCTCGTGCAGCGGGTGCTCGCCGCCGTACCGGGCGTCAGCGTGCTCGTCGTCGACGACGGATCTCCCGACGGCACCGGCGCAATCGCCGACGGTCTCGCCGGCGCGCATCCCGCCGTGCACGTGTTGCACCGCACGGCGAAGGAGGGACTCGGCGCGGCATACCTGGCCGGGTTCACCTGGGGAATCGAGGCGGGCTTCGCCCGACTGGTCGAGATGGATGCCGATGGCTCACATCATCCGGAAGAACTGCCGGGCATGCTCTCACTACTCGACGACAACGACCTCGTGCTCGGCTCGCGCTGGGTCACCGGCGGCTCGGTCGAGAACTGGCCGCTGCGCCGCTTGGCGCTCAGCCGGGGCGGCAACCTCTACACCCGCATGGCGCTCGGCATCCGGATCAAAGACGCGACCGGCGGGTTCCGGGCATTCCGTTCCGACGCGCTGCAGAGAATCAACCTGACCTCGGTCGCATCGCACGGCTACTGCTTCCAGATCGACCTGCTCTGGCGCGCGCTCGAGCGCGGACTACGCGTGGTCGAGACCCCGATCACCTTCACCGAGCGTCTCGCCGGCGAGAGCAAGATGAGCGGGTCGATCGTGCGCGAGTCGCTCGCACGCGTGACCCGGTGGGGGCTCGAACGCCGTGCCCGCGAGATGCGGGAGCTGTTTCTGCACCACCGCCGCCTGCCCTCGGTGCGCGCGACCCAGGTCGCGCTGCCCCACTAGCCCGCCCGACCCGACTTGCGACTCGCGCACCTTCCGGACCCGCGGGAGGGTGCGCATCTCGCAAATCGGCGCCCGGCCCACTTTCACTGGCGACAAGTTGCTGCTCCCGGCACTCCGGAAGAGCCATGTGCCGCCGATGAGCGTCCGGATGCCAAAACCCGCGCCCGCGCCGAGTCCCTTACGGCTCCTGCGACGGCACGACCGGGATGACCACCGGTGCGCGGGCGGGCATGGCTACGCTCGCCGTGAGCGGTTCGCCCGACGAGCGGTTCACGAAGCAGAAGTAGTTGCGGTTGCCGTCGGCCCAGTCGGCGTCGGTGCCGGCGAAGCTCGACGAGATCTGGATGTCGTCGAACTGGCTGGCCGCGGCGTAGTCGATGTTCTCGGGGCTGGAGCAGAGCAGGTTCATGCGAGCCTGCAGGGCCTCGACGCCGGGGTAGGCGTCGACGGCGGAGTCGTCGAACCGGCCGCGGTAGACCATCTGTCCGCCGTGTGGGGTGGCGCAGTCGACGACCGTGTAGTCGGTCTCCCAGGCCGAGACGAAGGGCTCGAGGCACTCGGTTCCGAGCAGCTGGTTCCACGCGTAGGCGCCGGGGGCGACCGGCCCGAGCACGACGACCGGCGCGACCGGAGCGACGGGCGCCGCGGTGGGCGTGGGGGTCGCCGTGGGCGTCGGGGTCGATTCGGCGACCGGCGCGGGCGAGGGCAGGTTTCTGCCCACGAAGAACAGCCCGACGAGCACAAGAGCGGCAACGAGACCGCCCGCGATCCAGACCAAAACCTTCTGGTTCTTCGCCATCGGGCCGCGCGGCGGCTTGGGAGTCTTCGGCGGCGCGGGTGGCGCGATCGTGACCAGCTCGTGCGAGGTCACCGGGATGACGACCGGAACCGGGGCGTCGGTGTACTCGTGGAACTTCTCGTCGGAGAACAGCGAGTCGATCGCCGAGGTCGGTGCCGACTCGCCCACGGGCGTGTCCATGCCGACGGGCTCGGCGCCGAGAACCTCGGTCGCGCCGTCGAGCGCCGCGTCGAAGGCGGGCGGCTGCTCCCACGGCAGCGAGTGGCCGGCGTGGTAGACAGGGGCCACCAGCGGGTCGACCGGCGGGGGCGGCGGCGCGCGGAAGTCGAAGGCCGCGGTGGGCTCGCCGTCGTCGACGCTGTCGTCGACCGGCAGATGGATCGGGTTGGTCTCGGTGGCGGCCGCGATCATCTCGGTCTGGTTCAGAGCGAGAAAGTACCCGAGGTCGAGAGACGGCGCCGGTTCGGGCTCGGGCTCCGTGGCATCCGCAACATCCGGGTCTTCCCGGGGCGGCTCTTCGGACTCCCCGCTGGGACGCAGGCCCCAGGTGAACCCGTCGCCGGGCGGAGTCTTATCGTCGCCGCTCATTCGAGCCCGAGATCGCCCAGCCCGATGGCGGAGTAGTAGGGGTACCCGGCGGCCTCGATGATCTCTTTGGCTCCGGTGTTGCGGTCGACGACCACGGCGACGCCGGCGATGATCGCGCCGACCTTGAGCAGCGCCTCGATGGCCTTGAGCGGCGAACCGCCGGTCGTCGAGGTGTCTTCGAGCACGATGACCCGCTTGCCCTCGAGGTCGGGGCCTTCGACCTGGCGGCCGCGGCCGTGGTCCTTCGGCTCCTTGCGCACGACGAACGAGTCGTAGCTGTGGCCCATGGCGATGCCCTGGTGCATCACGGCAGACGCGATGGGGTCGGCGCCCATTGTGAGGCCTCCGACGGCCGCGACATCCGGAATCTCGGAAATGAGGTCGACCATGACCTGTCCGATGAGCGGGGCGACGCGGTGGTCGAGGCTCACGCGGCGCATGTCCACGTAGTAGGTGGCCTTCTTGCCACTGGTGAGGGTGAAGTCCCCGTGGAATACGGCGTCAGCCTTGATGAACTCGATCAGTTTGGTACGCGCGTCAGTCACAGGGTCAAGACTACTGAGCCTCACGGTCGTGGTCGAACGGTAGCGTGGGAGCATGCGCGTAGCCACCTGGAATGTGAACTCGATCCGAGCCCGTGTCGACCGAACCGTCGACTGGATGGTGCGCGAAGACGTCGACGTGCTCGCCATGCAGGAGATCAAGTGCAAGCCCGAGCAGTTTCCGTACGAGAAGTTCGCCGAGGCCGGCTACGACGTGCAGCTCACGGGGCTCAACCAGTGGAACGGGGTCGCCTTCGCCTCGCGGCTTCCGATGACGGATGTCGTCACCCAGTTCGACGGACAGCCCGGCTTCCTGAAGGGTGCGGAAGGACCCGACCAGCCGATCGAGGCCCGTGCGATCGGCGTGACCGTCGACGGCGTGCGCCTGTGGAGCCTCTACGTGCCCAACGGACGTGCGCTCGGCGACCCGCACCTCGCCTACAAGCTCGACTGGCTGGCCCGCCTGCGCGAGACCACCGCGAAGTGGCTGGCCGACAACGACGGCGCCCCGATCGCGCTGATGGGCGACTTCAACATCATCCCCACCGACGACGACAACGGCGACCCGACCATCATCGTCGGGCAGTCGACCCACGTCTCGCCCGAGGAGCGCGCGGCCTTCGAGTCGTTCGCCTCGATCGGCCTGGTCGACACGGTGCGGCCGTTCATCCCCGAGGGGTACACGTACTGGGACTACAAGCAGCTGCGGTTCCCGCGCAACGAGGGCGTGCGCATCGACTTCATCCTCGGCTCGCAGTCGTTCGCCGACCTGGTGACGGCGGCGAGTATCCACCGTAACGAGCGCAAGGGCGAGGCCCCGAGCGATCACGTGCCGGTGCTGGTCGAGCTCGACGACCTGGTCGGCGACGACGACGACCGGCCGATGATCTTCTAACCCTGCAGCAGGTGCTCGAACCGGTACGCCAGCAGCTCGCGCAGCACGATCGACGTCGCCGTGCGGTTGATGCCGCGGCAGCCCTTGATGCGCTTCGTGATGTCGTAGACGTGGTCGGCGTCGCGCGCCACGATCTGGATCATCAGGTCGTTCTCGCCCGCGAGCCCCACGCACTCGATCACCTCGTCGATGCCGGCCATGTCGGCCATCATCTCGTCGAACTGGTCCTGGTCGACCTCGGCCGTCACCAGCGCCCGCATCGGCAGGCCCAGTGCGGGCGCCGACAGCCGCACCGAGTTCTTACGCATCACACCCTCACGAGTCATGCGGTCGAGCCGGGCGTGCACGGTTCCGCGCGCGAGACCAAGATTGATCGCCAGCAATTGAACGGATGCCCGGGGGTCGTCGTCGAGGGCGGCGAGAATTCTGCGGTCGGTCGCGTCGAGAGCGGTCATGCTGGCCAGTGTATGCCGGGCAATGCCGCTTGCATTGAACAGATTGCCTAACGAATGACACAAGTCTTGTCGCGCATGTCGGATGCTGCTGGAATTGGCCTCAATACCGCCCGCTCACGCACATCCACAGAATCGATCAACGATGACCGCAGTCTTGCCCGCCCGCACGTCTTCCGACCCCCTCGCCTTCGACCACGAGACCGTCGTCGCCGCGACCGGCAAACGCTCGGGTTTCGCGATGGTCGTCGCGGTGCACAGCACGGTGCTCGGCCCGGCCCTCGGCGGCTGCCGGCTCTGGTCGTACGACTCGTGGGCCGACGGCCTGGCCGACGCGCTGCGCCTCTCGCGCGGCATGACGAGCAAGAACGCCCTCGCCGGGCTCGACGCGGGTGGGGGCAAGTCGGTCATCATGCTGCCGGCCGGCACGGTGCTCGAGGGCGACGCCCGCCGCGACGCGTTCCTCGACCTCGGCGAGCTCGTCGAGTCGCTCGGCGGCGCCTACCGCACCGCTGAAGACGTGGCGACGACCTCGCACGACATGGCCGTCATCGCCGAGACCACCGCGCACGTCGTCGGCCTGCCGACCGAGACCGGCGGCCACGGCGACCCCGCCGAGTACACCGCGCGCGGCGTCTACGCCGGGCTGCGCGAGACCCTGCGCCGCGCCACCGGCTCGGCCGACATCGCCGGTCGCCGCATCACGATCGCGGGCCTCGGCCAGGTCGGCTCCCGCCTCGCCACCCGCCTCGCGCACGAGGGCGCCGTGCTCACGGTCACCGACTTCAACCCGGCGCGCGCCCAGTTCGCCGCCGAGCTCGGTGCCGTCTGGGTCGCGCCCGACGAGGCGCACCGCGTGCCGGCCGACGTGTTTATGCCGGCGGGCGTCGGCGGCATGCTCTCGGCGGCGGTCATCGCCGAGCTGGCCGCGACGGCCGTCTGCGGCCCGGCGAACAACCAGCTGGCCGAGAGCGACGGCGACGTGCAGCTGCGGGCACGCGGCATCCTCTACGCCCCCGACTACCTCGTCAACGCGGGCGGCGTCATCCGCCTCGGCGACGAGGAGTCGGCCGACGACGCGGTCTTCGCGCGCATCGACGCGATCGAGCGCACCCTCGGCGACGTGTTCGACGAGTCGGAGCGCAGCGGTGTCACCACCGTCGAGGCCGCCGACCGCCTGGTGGCCGAGCGCCTGCGCGCGATCTAGGGCACACTCTCGACAGGACGGACCCGTCCGCAGGAGCCGATCCGTCCTGTCGACCGTGCGCGCGGGTTATTCCGTCCTGTCGGGCGGCGGCGGGTCCGCCTTCTTCCGGAAGTAGCCGTACGAGTCGATGAGCACCCCGACGATCAGCCCGATGCTCAGGAACAGCGCGAAGTTGTCGAGCACGAGGCCGAGAGCCGCGCCAAGCGGCAATCCGATGGCGATGCCGTACGACGAGAACGCGGGCGTTCGTTTGTCTGCCATGCCCCCACGGTAGCCACAGGCCCAGGGCATCCGCCTCCCCCTCGCGACGGGTTTCGATACGGTCGCAGAGCGACCTACTCAACCAGCGGGGATACTGGAGAGATGACGACTCCCCCGTTCTCCCCGCTCATCACCCTGTCCGACGGCCACCAGATCCCGCAGCTGGGCCTCGGCGTCTACAAGGTCGAGGATGCCACGGCCGCCCGCATCGTCGAGGGCGCGATCGACGCCGGCTACCGTCACGTCGACACCGCGAAGCTCTACTTCAACGAGGCGGGTGTCGGCGCCGGCGTGCGCGCCTCGGGCATCCCGCGCGAGGAGATCTTCGTCACGACCAAGGTCTGGAACGACGACCAGGGCTACGACGAGACCCTGCGCGCGTTCGACGCCAGCCTCGAGCTGCTTGGCATGGACTACGTCGACCTGTACCTGATCCACTGGCCGGCGCCGAAGCAGGACCGCTACGTCGACACCTGGCGCGCGCTCGAGGCGATCAAGCGCGACGGCCGTGCCCGGTCGATCGGAGTGAGCAACTTCAACCAGCCGCACCTCGAGAAGCTGCTCGCCACGGCGACCGAGTCGCCCGTGATCAACCAGATCGAGGTGCAGCCCTGGCTGCAGCAGCGGCCATTGCGCGACTTCGACGCCGCGCACGGCATCGTGACGCAGGCCTGGTCTCCGCTCTCCCGCGGCCGGGTGCTCGGCGACCCGACGCTCGAGGCCATCGGCGCCAAGCACGGCAAGTCGAGCGCGCAGGTCGTGCTGCGCTGGCACATCCAGCAGGGGCTCGTCGTCATCCCCAAGTCGAATTCGATCGAGCGGATCCGCGAGAACTCGCAGGTCTTCGATTTTGTTCTGGATGACGCGGACCTCGCGGCCATCGCGGCACTCGAGACCGGCGAGCGCACCGGCTCGAACCCCGACGACGTCGGCTGAGCTACCGACCGAACGTTCCCCACAGGGCCACCAGCACGGCCGCCGCGACGCTCACGGCGATCACCGCGGCGAACTGGCCGCCCCGCATCGGCGGCACGGTCGACGCCACCAGCGGGATCGCCTGTGTCTCGTGCAGCGAGGCGAAGTCGCGCCTGGTGACCTCGTCGCGCACGCGCAAGAGCACGGCGTCGACCCGATCGAAAGCCCTGGGCGAGGCGAACCGGCCCGGCTCGTCGTAGATGAACATCCAGTCGTCGAAGAGCTCGATGTCTCCCCCGGGGAGCGAGCCCACGAAGAGGTCCATCAGCTCGGGGGTGAAGATCGCCGCCGCCACGCGGTCCGCACCGAGCGGGCAGTAGAGCGTGAACGAGGCGTCGTAGTTGCCGGCCAGTGACAGCATCTGCCGGCTGCCCATGCTGATGTTGGCTTCTCGCAGAGCTCCGCGACGCGCATTGACGAGAACGATGTTCGGCATCTTCCGGGTGAGCCGCACCGCGATGAACGACGACGACACGGTGCCACCCCCGACGACGTACTCGGCGCTCAGACTGCCGGCGGTGAACTGCGTGTCGGCGGTCGCGCCTTCCACAACGCCGGTGGCGACGACTTTCTCTGCCCGGAATAGCAGGCCGGGGAACGACGGGCTGTCCCAGCGCTCTCGATAGGCGTATCCGCGGGCGATCGCGGCGTCACGCCAGCCGGGCAGGTCGACCTCCACTCTGCCCGTGCTCGAAGGGGTGGCGTTCGGGGAGAACTCTGCCGGTGTGGTCACACCCCGCAGACTACGCCGCCTGTCACCCGAACGGGGGTCAGAAGCCGATGAGCGTCAGCCAGGCGAGGGTGCCCACCGCGACGGCCGCGACCGCGAGCAGGGCCGAGAACCTCAGCACGCGGGCCGTCGAGACCGTGACGACCGGCACCGGCGCCACGTGCAGCGAGTCAAAACTGCGGCGCACGATCTCGTCGTGCACCCGGGTGGCGAGCCGCTCGATGCGGTCGAGCGAGTCGGGCGACGTGCAGCGCCCGGCAGTGCCGTAGACGAAGAGCCAGTCGTCGACGAGTTCGGCGTCGGAGCCAGGGATCGCCTCGAGAAACATCTGCATAAGCTCGGGCGTGAAGACGTCGAGTGCAACGCTCTCCTGGCCGAGCGGCCCGTACAGCGTGAACGCTCGGTCGAAGTCGCCGTGCAGGGTGAACATCTGCCGGCTGCCCATGCCGATGTTCGCCAGCCGCAGGGCACCGCGGCGCGCGTTGACGAGCACGACGCTCGGCATCGACCGGGAGAGCGGGAAGGCGATGAACGACGTCGCAACCGCGCCGCCGACGGCGACGTAGTTCGCGGTCAGACTGCCAGCGAGAAACGGCATGGTGCTGCCGCGGGCGTCGACGACATTGGTGGCGACGACATCCTCCCCCTCGCGAAAGAGCAGACCGGCGAGCGCGGGGTCGACCCACTCGTCTTCGTAGCCGTAGCCGCGCGCGACGGCGGCGCTGCGCCAGGCCGCGAGGTCGGCCGGTGCGTCAGGGCTCACAGGGAAGCCGGACGTCGGTGACACAGCGAACGAGCTCATTGCTACAGGCTATCGCGTTTAGCCCGCGCTCGGCGGTCCTGCCCCGACGGTCTAGACGAGGAAGAGCACGTCCGAGAGCAGCCACCACGCGGCGGCGCCGAGCGCGAACGCGCCGATACCGACTCCGACCAGGCGGCCGATCTCACGGCTGCGGGCGTCGAGTGCGTTGCGGCCGGTCACGATGGCCCCGACACGTGCTTCGCGTTCCTCGCGGGCCGCGAGTCGAGCCGCGGCATCCGCATCTTCGACCGGCGCCTCGATCGGCTCCGCGGGCTCCATGCCGAGCGGGGTCTCCGGCTGGATGTAGGGCAGAACGTTGAGCTTGACGTGCTTGGTGAGGCGCTCGATGTCTTCGAGGGCCTTCTCGGAGCCGAAGCGGCCCGGACGGCCGTAGACGAACATCCAGGTGTCGATGAGCTCGACGTCGCAGCCGTCGGTGGTCTCGCTGAGCAGGCTCAGAAACTCGGGCGTGAAGATCTCGAGGGCTTCACGCTCGTGTCCGCCGTGGCTGTAGAGCGTGAACGGGCCCTCGAAGTGGTCGTCGATCGAGAGCTTCTGGCGGCTCTGCAGTGCGATGCCGGCGGAGCGCAGCACGTCGATGCCCTGGCCGAGCAGCACGACGTTGGGAACCTTGCGGGCCAGCGGGATCGCGACGAACGACGACGAGACGCTGCGCGAGTCCTGCTCGTCGATCTTGTAGCGGCCGTTGACGCTGCCGGCGAAGAACGGGGTCGCGGCCTGGAGGGCGCTCACGAGTGAGGTGGCGACGACGCTATCGCCGGTGCGGAACAGCAGGCCGCGAAGCAGCGGTCCCCGGATGTGGGATTGGTACGAGTAGCCCCTGGCTACCGCGGCGGCCTTCCAGGCTGCCAATTCATCAGTCGCGCTAACGGACATCATTCACCTGCACAACTGGGGGACACATCGGATGGACACAAAGCAACATTAGCCAGTTCTTTGATAGTTTCTTGCGCAATTGGGGGTACAACTGGCACGAGCAAGCGTCGCACCAGCCAATTCGTTACAAAGTTTCGCTTACACAGCGGTTCTGCGGTCAATACTAAGGTGCCGTGCAACCGTTTTGCGACCGACGACGCATCGCGACACGCCGCGCCTATTTGAGCAGCAGCGCGACGAGCACGAGCACCGGCACCGAGCCGACCGTCGTGATGAGAACCGTGTCACGGGCGAGGGTCACGCCGCGTTCGTATCGCTGGGCGTAGACGAAGATGTTCTGCGCCGTCGGAAGGCCCGCGAGCACCACCGCGGCGAACAGCTCGTCGTGGTCGAGCCCGAAGACGAACCGGCCGAAAACCCAGGCGATGAGCGGCATGATCGCGAGCTTGATGGTGGAGGCGAGAAGGATGTCGCGGCGCCCCGAACCCGGGGCGAGCAGCTTCTGGCCGTGCAACGACATGCCGAAGGCGATGAGCACGAGCGGCACCGCCGCGGCGCCCACGATGCGGAAGGGCTCCATCACCGCGTCGGGCAGCTCGATCCCGGTGGCCGAGACTACGACGCCGAGTGCCGAGCCGATGATGAGCGGGTTGGTCAGCGGCCGCGAGATGATGCGGCCGATCGACGCCTTGCCGCTCGTGGTGATGTCGAGGATGGTGAGAGTGATCGGGGTGAGTACCAGCAGCTGCAGCAGGATGACCGGCGCCGAGTAGGCGGTGTTGCCGAGCACGTAGACGGCGACCGGGATGCCGATATTGTTCGCGTTCACATAGCCGGATGCCACGGAACCGATGACCGCCTCGGGGAGCTTTCGGCGGAAGACGAGCAGCGCGACACCCGCGAACAGCAGGCAGGCGAGAACGGCCGAGATCGCCGAGACGGCGAGCATCGACGAGAACAGCTGGTGGATGTCGGCGTCGGCGAGAACCGTGAACAGCAGTGCGGGCGACAGTACGAAGAAGACGATGCGACTGAGCACGAACGGGGCATGCTCGCCGAGCACGCCGGCGCGACCCACGACGTATCCGATGAGGATGACGACGCCGATGATGGCAAACCCGACCAATACCCCCGACACCTGTCAAGTATCGCTCACAACGCCGTCTCGGCTCCTTCGTGAGTCGATTCCGGCCAGATGAGCCAGCCGCGGACGGGTCTTCCGGCCGGAAGCGGCTCATCTGCGGGCGGCTACTGCAGGGAGCGGTAGCGCACGCGCTCGGTGTGCTCGAAGTGCTCGGTCGCGTAGCTCAACGTCACCCGCGACATCCGTTTCGCGTGCGTCTCGATGAAGGCGACCAGAATGTCGCGGTCCACTCTCTTGCCGACCTCGCGCAGCATCCAGCCGACGGCCTTCTGGATCAGGTCGTGCTGGTCGTCGAGCAGCACCTCGGCGACCTCGAGCGTCGTCGTCGCGTCGCCGTGCTTGATGAACGCGAACGTCGAGAGCATCGCGATGCGGCGCTGCCAGACGATGCCGCTCTTCGCCAGCCGGGCGAGCTGGTCGCGCGGCTTGTCGTAGAGGTACTCGCCGAGGATGTACTCGGCCGACGAGTCGACGAGGTCCCAGTTGTTGATGCGTCCGCGGCGCATTGCCGAGAGGTAGAACTCGACGAGGCGCTCGCGCTCCGGCTCGTCGCCGGCTTTGCTCGCGGCCTGGAACTGCCCGACCATCACGGCGAGCGCCGCGAACCGGTGCTCGTGCACCGCGCTGTCGAGCAGGTCGTTCAGGTCGGCGGGCGAGAGGCTCGCGAACTCCTTCGCCACCCGGCGCACCTCGGGCACGCGCACCCCGATGAATTTGTCGCCGGCGCCGTACTGGCCCTTGCCGGTCTTGAAGAAGCGCTGCAGCTCGCGGGCCTGATCGGGGTTGGCCACCGCGGCGAGCGCGTCTTCGAGTTCTCGCGCGGTCGACATGCCCCGAGTTTAGGCTCTCGGCGCGACACCCGCGGGATGACGGATTCGTGCTCGGTGAGGCCCTTCGGGTGCAACTTTCCCGCGTGAGACGCAACCAACCGCGAATCCGCGGCGGATAGGCTCGATCGAGGCGCTCTATCCGTGCGCCCACACACTCGCTCACGCGGATCGGAGGTTCACCCATGTCCCACACCACGATGTCACCAGCAGTCGTCGGAGAACCCGAGGTCGTGGAGGACCGCTCGCTCGTCGAGAGCGAAGCGTGGGCGAACATCAAGGCCGCGGCATCCGGTCTCCAGGCTTTGCAGATTCAGGATGGCAGCGTCGCCGAGGCGGCCGATCTGCCGGCGGCCCGCGGCTTCGCCGAGACGATCGCGCGTGAGGTCCTGAGTTTGCGAGACGCGCTCCCCTACGACGCCGCCTACCTCGAGCAGCTCGCCGTCGACTTCGCGCGCTGGGCCGACGAGGGGTTCGGCGTTCCCGACTTCCTCGACTCGCTGCAGGCGTTCCAGCCTCAGCTCGACCGTGTCGACGGGCTGCGCCACCTCGTCGTCTTCCCGATGTACACGCAGAACGGGTCGACCAGCCGGCTCGTCGAGGCGGTGCTGATCGAGGTCATCTGGCCCGAGTTCGTCGCCGAGCTCGAGGCGGGCGACTACTCGAACAAGCTGTTCGTGCCCGTGCGCTTCCTCGATTTCACCGCCGGCTACGACACCAACTCGGCCGTGCTCTTTCCCGAGAGCGTCGCGATGCGCGAGGTGCCCACGTTCACCTGGGGCGCGATCTTCGCCGACCGCGAGGCCGCCAGATTCCGTCGCGTCGTTCGCGCGGCATCCGAGATCACCAAGCTCGAACTTCCGGATGACGCGGGGCGGCTGCTCGACGACCAGATGCTCACCGAGCAGACGTTCGTGATGTGGGATCTGATTCACGACCGCACCCACATGCGCGGCGACCTGCCGTTCGACCCGTTCATGATCAAGCAGCGCATGCCCTACTTCCTGTACTCCCTGGAGGAGCTGCGCTGCGACCTGACGGCGTTCCGCGAGGCGGTGCGCATCGCGCGCTGCGACGACGCGACCGAGGTCGCCCGCGACCGCGCGAAGCTCGTGCAGTACGCCGTGATCTTCGACCGCATCTTCCGGTTCGCCATCACCGGCAGCCGCGTGCGTAACTACGACGGGCTCGGCGGCCAGCTGCTGTTCGCCTGGATGCACCAGCACCACGTGCTGCACTGGACCGACACCGCGCTCACCGTCGACTGGGACGACGTGCAAAACGTGGTCATCGCGCTCTCCGACGAGATCAACGACCTCTACTGGAAGAGCATCGACCGGCCGAAGACCGCGCACTGGCTCGCGGCTTACGATCTCGTGTCGGCGACGCTGACGCCGCACCCCGCCTCGCGCTGGGCCGTGCGCGACCTGCCGCTCGACGGACCGCCGCGCGGGCTCACCGACGCGGTTATGGACGACGAGTTTCCGCTCTCGATGTTCTACGAGGCCCTGAGTAAGAAGATGGCGGCGGTCATCGAGTCGACGGCGGGCATCACGGCGTAGGCGCGGCTCCCCCGCGCGACGGATGCCGCGACCTCCCCGCCTCGGTACCGTTGACTCGTGATCGACGACTGGCTGAGACCCCGCCCGGGGCGCGAGGGCTTCCGCCGCGACGCCCTCGGCGCCGCCCTGCTCGCCCTCGGCACCACCGTGAGCGTGCTGCTCTACACGCGCTCGGGCTACTTCACCGACCTCGACGCCGATCCCGAGCTGCACCCCGCCCCGATGTGGCTCAGCGCGATCATGATCGTCGCCCTGACCGCGCCGCTCGCCTGGCGTCGCCGCTACCCCGAGGTCGTCGCGGTCGTCGTCTCCGTCGCGTTCTTCCTCGCGCCGACCTTCCGCGTGCCCGAGGCGCTGTTCGGCAGCATCACCCTGTTCATCGCGATCTACTCGGTGGGGGCATGGAGCCGCCATCGGCGTGCGGCGACGATCACGCGCATCCTGATCATCGTCGGCATGTTCGTCTGGATCGGGGTGCAGCTCGCCCTCACCGTGAACGACCCCGACACCCTGCCGGGCTTCTCCCGCTCGGGCGTCTTCAGCGCCTTCGCGTCGTACGCCCTGATCAACGTGCTGACGAACCTGCTCTACTTCGGCGGCGCCTACTACTTCGGCACCGTCGCCTACCGCCGGGCCCGCGAGCACGCCGAGCTCGAAGACCGCACCGCCGAGCTCGCCCGCGAGCGCGAGCTGAGCGCCCAGCAGGCCGTCACCCTCGACCGCGTGCGCATCGCCCGCGAACTGCACGACGTCGTCGCCCACCACGTCTCGGTCATGGGGGTGCAGGCGGGTGCGGCCAGGCGCGTCATCCAGACCGACCCGGCCCAGGCATCCGAATCCCTCTCCACCATCGAGTCGAGCGCCCGCAGTGCCGTCGACGAACTGCACCGCCTGCTCACCACGCTCCGCGAGAACGATTCGGATGACGCGAGCCGCAGCTCCTCGACGCGGGGCATCGACCAGCTGCCCGATCTCGTCGAGGAGTCGACGGCGGCCGGTGTGCCGGCCACGCTGCAGCTCGTCGGCGAACCCCGGCCGGTAACCTCCCTCGTCGGTTTCACGCTCTACCGCGTGACGCAGGAGGCGCTCACGAACGTGCGCAAGCACGCCGGCGCGCGGGCGACCGTCGACGTGCGGCTGCGCTACCTCGACTCCGGCGTCGAGCTCGAGGTGACCGACACCGGCCAGGGCAAGGGGCTGGCTTCCGCGGGGCCCGGCCACGGTCACGTCGGAATGCGCGAGCGGGTCGCGGCGGTCGGCGGCGAGCTCGAGGTCGGTCCACTCGCCCGCGGCGGTTACCTCGTGCGTGCCCGTATCGTGCAGGTGCCGTCGTGACGCGGGTGCTGCTGGTCGACGACCAGGCGCTCGTGCGCGCGGGCTTCCGCATCATCCTGAACAGCGAACCGGGTATCGAGGTCGTGGGCGAAGCGGCCAACGGAACCGACGGCATCCGTCTCGCCCTCGAACTGAACCCCGACGTCATCTGCATGGACGTGCAGATGCCGGGCATGGACGGCCTCGAGGCCACCCGGCGCATCGTCGCCGACCCGGCGATCGACAGCCACGTGCTGATGCTCACCACCTTCGACCGCGACGACTACCTGTTCGCCGCCCTGAGCGCGGGAGCGAGCGGCTTTCTGCTGAAGACCGCTTCGCCAGAGAATCTGGTGGAGGCCGTACAGGTGCTCGCCCGCGGCGACGCCTTGCTCTCGCCGAGCGTCACCCGCCGCGTCATCGAGAGCTTCGGGCGCGCCACTCCGCCACGACCCGATCGCACCGACCTGCCCGACCTCACCGAACGCGAGACCGAGGTGCTGGCCCAGATCGCGCTCGGTCGCTCGAACGCCGAGATCGCGATCGAGTTGTTCGTGGGCGAGGCGACCGTGAAGACCCACGTGTCGAACGTGCTCGCGAAGCTCGGTGTGCGCGACCGCATCCAGGCGGTCGTCTTCGCCTACGAGAACGGTTTCGCGGCCCGCGGCGGAGTCGTTCCCCCGAGCGGATGAGCGTTTAAACCCGCCAGCAGACGGATGCCTCGTGGCCGACCTCACCCGTAACGTGAGTAATAACCCAAGGAGGTACACATGCTCGAACTCCACTCGATCAACCGGTCGTTCGGCGACCGCCGCGTTCTGCGCGACGTCTCGTTCACCGTGACCGGCGGCCGCATGACCGGCTTCGTCGGTGGCAACGGTGCCGGCAAGACCACGACGATGCGCGTCATCCTCGGCGTGCTCGCGCCCGACAGCGGCTCGCTCACCCTCGACGGCTCGCCCCTCTCGGCCGAGCAGCGCACCCGCTTCGGCTACATGCCCGAGGAGCGCGGCCTGTACCCGAAGATGAAGATCGCCGAGCAGATCGTCTACCTCGGCCGGCTGCACGGCATGAGCCCGGCGCAGGCCAAGGCCAGCACCGAGAGCCTGCTCGAGCGCCTCGGCCTCGGCGAGCGCATGGACGACACCGTCGAGAGCCTCTCGCTCGGCAACCAGCAGCGCGCCCAGATCGCGGCCGCGCTGGTGCACGACCCCGAGGTGCTCGTGCTCGACGAGCCGTTCTCGGGCCTCGACCCGATCGCCGTCGAGGTCGTGCTCAACGTGCTGAAGGACTTCGCCGCGACCGGCGCCCCCGTGCTCTTCTCGTCGCACCAGCTCGACATCGTCGAGCGGCTCTGCGACGACCTCGTCGTCATCGCCGACGGTGAGATCCGTGCCAGCGGGTCGCGTGAGGGTCTGCGCGCCCAGCACACCCTCCCCCGCTTCGAACTGCAGCTCGGCGGCGACGCCGGCTGGCTGCGCGACGAGCCGGGCGTCAGCGTGCTCGACTTCGCCGGCGGCTACGCGCTGTTCGACGTCGACTCCGACGCCACCGCGCAGCGTGTGCTGCAGCGGGCCATCGCCACCTCCACGGTGGAACGGTTCGCACCCCAACTCCCCTCGCTTTCCCAGATCTTCAAGGAGGTCATCCAGTGAGCACCTACACAACCCCGAAGCTGCTTCCCGCCACCTGGCTCGTAGCCGAGCGGGAGATCCGCATGCGGCTGCGCAGCAAGTCGTTTATGGTCTCCACGGGAATTCTGCTGCTGCTCGTCGTCGGCTCGATCATCGCGATGAGCATCTTCGGCGCCAACCAGTCGCTGCCGAAGATCGCGGCCGTGGGCTCCGCGGTCACCACGGTCGAGGCCACGGGATCGTTCGAGGTCACCGAGGCCGCGAGCGTCGAAGAGGCGGAGGAGCTGGTACGCGACGAGACGGTCGAGGCGGCGGTGATCCCCTCGGAGGGAGCGGTCGGCCTGACGGTGATCGGGCTCGACGAGACTCCGAGTTCGGTGGTGTCGCTGCTCAGCGCGTCGCCCACCATCGAGATCCTCGAACCCTCCGACCAGAACCCCGGCATCGTCTACCTGGTCGCGATCGCCTTCGGTGCGCTCTTCCTGTCGTCGGCCCTGACCTTCGGCATGATGATCGCGCAGAGCGTGGTCGAGGAGAAGCAGACCCGCATCGTCGAGATTCTGATGGCCACCATCCCCGTGCGGGCTCTGCTCGCCGGCAAGATCGTGGGCAGCAGCATCCTCGCCTTCGGACAGATCGTGCTGATCGCGCTGTTCGCCGGCATCGGGCTGATCGCCACCGGACAGAACATCCTGCTCGCCGAGGTCGGGCCCTCGATCGTCTGGTTCGTGGTGTTCTTCGCGGCCGGGTTCGTGATGCTCGCGGCCATGTTCGCCGCCGCGGGTGCGCTCGTCTCCCGCCAGGAAGACATGAACACCACCATCACGCCGATCACGACCCTGCTGATGGTGCCGTACTTCCTGGTGATCTTCTTCTACGACAACCCGTTCGTGCTCGCGATCATGTCGTACGTGCCGTTCTCGGCTCCGGTCGGTATGCCGCTGCGCGTGTTCCTCGGACTCGCCGAATGGTGGGAGCCGCTGCTCTCGCTCGCGATCCTGCTCGCCTCGACGCTCGCGATCATCGCGGTCGGCTCGCGCATCTACGAGAACGGGCTGCTGCGGATGGGTGCCCCGGTGAAGCTGAAGGACGCCCTGAAGGCGTAACCGTCTCTGCCGATTGAGCCTGTCGAGATCGATTTCGACAGGCTCAATCTGCGTTAGGGGAGAATAGACGCGTGACCCAACTCCACGACACCTCCTCCCGCGGCTTCGCTTCCGACAACTACGCGGGGGTCCATCCCGAGGTGCTGGCGGCCATCGCCGAGGCCAACGGCGGCCACCAGGTGGCGTACGGCGAAGACGTCTACACCGCCGAGCTGCAGCGGGTCATGAAGTCGCACTTCGGCGAGCAGGCCGAGACCTTCCCGGTGTTCAACGGCACCGGCGCCAACGTCACCGCCCTCACCTCGCTGCTTCCGCGCTGGGGCGCCGTCGTCTCGGCGAAGACCGCGCACATCAACACCGACGAGGGCGGAGCACCCGAGCGGGTCAGCGGCCTCAAGCTGCTCACCGTCGAGGCACCCGACGGAAAGCTCACCCCCGAGCTCATCGACCTCGAGGCCTGGGGCTGGGGGGACGAGCACCGCGCCCAGCCGCTCGCCGTGAGCATCACCAACACGACAGAGCTCGGCACCCTGTACTCGGTCGACGAGATCCGCGCGATCAGCGACCACGCCCACTCGCTCGGCATGAAGGTGCACCTCGACGGCGCGCGCATCTCGAACGCCGCCGCGGCGCTGGGCGTCCCGCTGCGCGACTTCACGACCGACGCGGGCGTCGACATCCTCAGCTTCGGGGGCACCAAGAACGGCCTGCTCTACGGTGAGGCCGTCGTGGTACTGAACCCCGAAGCATCCGAGGGCCTCACCTACCTGCGCAAGCTCAACATGCAGCTCGCCTCGAAGATGCGGTTCGTGTCTGCCCAGCTCATCGCGCTGCTGGCCGACGACCTCTACCTGCGCTCCGCGGGACACGCGAACGCCATGGCGGCGCGCCTGCGCTCGTCGCTCGAGGCGCAGATCGCGGCCGGAACGATCAGCGGGCTGAGCTTCAGCCAGGCCACTGACGCGAACGCGGTATTCGCGGTGCTGCCGGCGGGCGTCGCCGACACGCTGCGCGAGTCGTTCCGTTTCTACGACTGGGATGCCGCGGCGAACGAGGTGCGCTGGATGGCGTCGTTCGACACCACCGAGCGCGACATCGACGAGTTCGTCGCCGCGATCAGCGCGCAGCTCGCCGTCTGATTCAGCCGTACGGCTGAGGGCGCGCAGCCAAAAGAGCGATGCGGCCGCCCGGTGGATGTCGTTGACTGGAGTCGGAAGGGAGCAGACGGATGCGCGCACGACTCTGGCGGCTCGGCATGCCCGCGCTGCAGGCCACGCTGTTCTTCGTGATCTGGGCGGTCACCATCGCGCTGTCGCTGCAGCTCGGCTGGTATCCGTTCAACGTCGGCAACTACGTGGCGGTCGGGGCGATCGCCGCTCTGGCCATCCTGGTCTGCCGCGAGTTCCCGCTCGCCGGGCTGCTCACCGTCGGACTGATCACGATCTTCCCGCCGTGGTACTTCGACGAGCCCGAGATCCGCATGATCCCGCTCGTGCTCGCCGCCTATTTCGCGGCCGCCCGGGGGCTCAACCTCTGGATCGCCGCGCCGCTCACGGCCTTCTTCGCGCTGTACACGATCGTGCCGTCTCTCACCACCAGCTGGATCAGCGCCGACCTGACGCTGATCTGGCCCGGAGCGATCTACGAGCTGCAAGACCCGTCGACGCGCATCCTCTCGGGGGTAGTTGTCTTGTCGGCCCTGCTGGTCGGCCGCTTCGCCTACCGGCAGACCGAGACCGCCGCCAAACTGCACGAGCGCAACGTCGAGCTGCAGTCGCTGCGCAACGCGGAGGTCGAGCGCATCGCGTCGCAGGAACGCACCCGCATCGCTCGTGACATCCACGACGTCGTCGCGCACCACGTGAGCGCGATGGTGATCAACGCGCAGGCCGCCGAGCACGTCGCCGACGCCCACCCCGAAAAACTGCGACCGGCCGTTCGCTCGGTCATCAGCAACGGGCAGGAGGCGCTCACTGCGATGCGGCGCGCGGTGAAGGTGCTGCGCGCCGACGGCCAGCAGGCCCTCGCCGCCTCGCAGTCGTTCGACGGCGCGATGGACGAGATCGTCGCCCGCGTGCGCGACACCGGCCTCGCCGTCACGACGGCACTGCAGCCCGACCTGCGGTTGAACACCGACGCCGAGACCGCGGTGCTGCAGATCACCCAGGAGGCACTGACGAACGTGATGATCCACTCCGACGCGAGCGAGGTGAAGGTGACGCTCGCGACATTCGCCGACCAGATCGAGCTCACCGTGGTCGACAACGGCAGTGCCGAGCTGGGCGACGCGATCGTGGGACGCCGGCTGCTCGGCGTGCACGGTGGCGGCTCGGGCATCCAGGGCATGCGCGAGCGCGCCGAAGCGCTCGACGGCACGCTCGACTCGTCGCGCGGCGAACACGGCTGGCGCACGGTGGCGCGGCTTCCCCTCGCGACGATGACAGACTCGCTGTCGTGACCACAGATATTCTCGGGCCATCGACGCGCGTTCTCGTGGTCGACGACCAGCAGATCGTTCGCGCCGGGCTGCGTACGATGCTCGACAGCGAAGCCGACATCACCGTCGTCGACGAAGCGGTCGACGGCGAGGACGCGGTCGCGAAGTGTGCTCGCCTCCGACCCGACGTGGTTCTTATGGACGTGCGGATGCCGCGGCTCAACGGTGTCGAGGCGACCCGACGCATCATCGCGGCGGGTACGGCGAAGGCCGTTGTCATCATCACGACGTTCGACGACGAGGAGTACCTGCTCGACAGCATCCGGGCCGGCGCGAGCGGCTTCCTGCTCAAGGACGCCGGCGGCGACCTGCTCGCTACCTCGGTGCGAGCGGCGATGCGCGGCGACTCGCTCATCGACCCGGCCATGACGCGCTCGCTGCTCGAGCACCGGCTGCGCGCCGAGCCGGCAGTGCCGACCGACGCGGGCGCGGAGGCGCGCGAGCTGCTCGCCGCGTTGAGCGACCGCGAGCAGGAGGTGCTGGCGGCCGTCGCGCGTGGCCTCAGCAACGCGGCGATCGCGGCCGAGCTGTTTCTCAGCGAGGCGACCGTGAAGACGCACCTGAGCAACATCCTGGTGAAGACGCAGACGCAGAGCCGCGTGCAGGCCGCGGTGTTCGCCTACGAGACCGGCTTCGTGCGCCCCGGCTGGCTCGGCGAGGCGTAGGGCGTCTCTTCGGCGGCCGCCCGAAGTGCGGTTGTGGCGGGTGCGGGAGCCTCCACACCCGCCACAACTGCACTCTCGCACCCGGGTTGGCGGCCGCCGCGGGCTGACTGGCCAGTTCGTGCGGCCGGCCGCGCGCGTGACCATGCCGAAGTGGCCAGTCAGCTCAGAGGGAGGGCTCGGCACGGCGCACGGGACACGGCGGGTTGCGCCGTTTGGGGCAGCATCCGGCTCGGATACCCCCAAACGGCGCAATCGGCGACCGAACGGACGCCGGGGCGGAGCGCGCTACTCGACCGGCTGCTGCACCTTCGAGACGCTCAGGCCCTCGCCGTCGGGCGCGATGTCGACCAGCACGGTGTCGCCGTCGCGGATGTCTCCGCCGAGCAGCGAGCGCGCCAGCTTGTCGTCGATCTCGCGCTGCATCAGGCGGCGCAGCGGGCGGGCGCCGTAGATCGGGTCGTAGCCGCGCTCGGCCAGCCAGAGCCGCGCGTTCGGCGTGACCGCGAGCTCGAGGCGGCGGTCGCTGAGCCGGCGACCGAGACGGTCGACGTAGAGCTCGACGATCTGGGCCAGGTCGTCTTGCGCCAGCGGCGAGAAGATGACGATGTCGTCGAGCCGGTTGAGAAACTCGGGCTTGAACGACTGGCGCACGAGCGCGTTCACCGCCTCCTCCTTGGTTTCCCAGTCGAGCGTCTGGTCGACGAGGTACTGGCTGCCCAGGTTCGAGGTCAAAATGAGGATCACGTTGCGGAAGTCGACCGTGCGCCCCTGGCCGTCGGTGAGACGTCCGTCGTCGAGCACCTGCAGCAGCAGGTCGAACACCTCGGGGTGCGCCTTCTCCACCTCGTCGAGCAGGATGACCGAGTACGGCCGGCGGCGCACCGCTTCGGTGAGCTGCCCGCCCTGCTCGTAGCCGATGTAGCCGGGAGGGGCGCCGACGAGGCGGGAGACCGAGAACTTCTCGCCGTACTCGCTCATGTCGATGCGCACGAGGGCCTTCTCGTCGTCGAAGAGGTACTCGGCGAGAGCCTTCGCTAGTTCCGTCTTTCCGACGCCGGTGGGGCCGAGGAACATAAACGTGCCGGTGGGGCGGTCGGGGTCGGAGACTCCGGCGCGGGTGCGCCGCACGGCCTCGCTGACCGCGCGCACGGCGTCCTTCTGGCCGATGAGCCGCTTGCCGAGTTCGCCCTCGAGGCCGAGCAGCCGCTCGGTCTCGCCCTGCAGCAGCTTGCCGACGGGCACGCCGGTCCACGCGGCGATGACCTCGGCGATGTCTTCGGCCGTGACCTGCTCGCTGACCATGCGCGGGCCGCCCTGTTCGTCGCGTTCCGCCTCCTCGAGCGCGCGCTTCACTTCGGGGATCTCACCGTAGAGCAGGCGTGACGCCCGCTCGAGGTTGCCCTCGCGCTGGGCCCTGTCCGACTCGGTCTCGAGGTTGTCGAGACGTTTCTTCAGCTCACCCACGCGGTTGATCGAGGCGCGCTCGGTCTCCCAGCGCGACTGCAGACCCTTCAGCGTGTTCTCGCGCTCGCGCAGGTCGGCCCGCAGCTTCTCGAGTCTCGCCTTGGACGCGTCATCCTTCTCCCGCTTGAGCGCCAGCTCTTCGAGCTTGAGGCGGTCGACGCTGCGACGCAGCTCGTCGATCTCGACCGGCGACGAGTCGATCTCCATGCGCAGGCGCGACGCGGCCTCGTCGATCAGGTCGATCGCCTTGTCGGGCAGCTTGCGGCCCGAGATGTAGCGGTGCGAGAGAGCGGCGGCGGCGACGAGCGCGCCGTCCTCGATCGTGATCTGGTGGTGCGCCTCGTAGCGGCCGCGAAGTCCGCGCAGAATCGCGATCGTGTCCTCGACGCTCGGCTCGCCGACGAACACCTGCTGGAAACGACGCTCGAGCGCCGCGTCCTTCTCGATGTACTGGCGGTACTCGTCGAGGGTGGTCGCGCCGATGAGGCGCAGCTCGCCTCGCGCGAGCATGGGCTTGAGCATGTTGGATGCCGCGACGCTACCCTCTCCACCGCCGGCCCCCATCAGCGTGTGCAGCTCGTCGATGAAGGTGATGATCTCGCCGTCGGCGGCGTTGATCTCGGCGAGCACCGACTTGAGGCGTTCCTCGAACTCGCCGCGGTACTTTGCCCCGGCGACGAGCGCGGCGAGGTCGAGCGACACCAGCCGCTTGCCCTTCAGCGAGTCGGCGACGTCGCCCGCGACGATGCGCTGGGCGAGCCCCTCGACCACGGCGGTCTTGCCGACGCCGGGTTCGCCGATGAGCACGGGGTTGTTCTTCGTGCGCCGGGTGAGCACCTGGCTGACACGGCGGATCTCGGCGTCGCGGCCGATTACGGGGTCGAGCTTGCCGCTGCGGGCGATCGCGGTGAGGTCGACTCCGTAGCGCTGCAGTGCGGTCTTCTGGTCTTCGTCGGTGCCGGGTGCACCTTGGAGGTTTGCCATGATTCCTGCGCTTTCAATCAGGTCTCGGTGAGGGGTTTCTCGGCTA
>Ga0247740_1000110_pt1 | contig 40962 bp, 39 predicted proteins | sample UWRJL148409B2_FD_180942 | JGI IMG/M metagenome (GOLD analysis project Ga0247740, IMG submission 180942) | Plant litter microbial communities from Arlington Agricultural Research Station in Wisconsin, United States - UWRJ-L148-409B-2 | ecosystem: Environmental > Terrestrial > Plant litter >...
CAGAATCAAAAAGTCGCCAGGATCGAGTGCTTTTTCGGGCATCCCGAAGCGGCGCCGCAAATCCAGCACGGGCACGATCTCGGAACGGAGGTTGAACACGCCCAACACGAGTGGCGGCGCCTTGGGCAAGCCCTGGAGCGCGCAGGCCCGCAAAAGTTCGATGACTCCACTCGCGGGCAACGCAAAGCGTTGCTCTGCCAACTCGAACAGCAATGCCTCTAACCGCTCTGCCGGCAGAGATACGTTCGCGCTGCGGCTCTCTTGCATCGGGACCAAAGTCATCAGCTAGCTCGACCGCCCATGTTCGTGCGCATGGCGGCAGTCGTCAACTGAGACGCAACGCGCAGTCGCGCGCGCGACCGCGGCTCAATGTTGCAAATTGTCTCCTCGCATCAGCTCGCGTGAGCGCGCCAGCAGCTCGCATCGAGCTCGCGCGAGCGCGTGTGAGTGCGTGGCAGCCTGGCGGATCCCGCCAGTCAGCCTTTCGTGATCCCGTACAGCGCGCGTTCGACGCCAGCGCAACGGTCTTCGACGTAGCGCAAGCCGGCGAGCTTGGCGATGGAGCGTGCCTCCGACGAGTAGATCCCCTGTTGGAGCCAGAGCGCCTTGGCGCCAATCGCCACCGCTTGCTTGGCAAGCTCCGGCGCGAAGCGCGCGGGGCGAAAAACCAACACCACGTCGATTGCGAAAGGGATGTCGGCTAACGCGGCGAACGAGGGCTCGCCCAGCAACTCGGTTGCTTCGGGATTGACCGGGACGATTCGGTAACCCGCAGCCTTCAGCCCCGCCGGAACGGAGTGAGCGGGCTTCGCGGGATCGCGGCTCAGGCCCACGACTGCGATCACCGAAAAGTCACGTAGCACTCCCTGAGTATCGTCCATCCGCTCGAGCTTAAGGCCGAGCCCGTGCGACGTCAGCGCCCGATATCGGAACTGCCGTCGGCCCCGCCTGCACCCGCTGCGTCCGCAGTGCCGCCCGCGCCGGCCTCGGGCAAGTCGACCCCGCGATCGCCACCCGCTCCGGCGGCGGCTGCCTCACCGGAGCTGCCCGCCTCCCCTTCCGGATCGCCAGCGCTGTTCCCTGGGCTTTCGGCGCCGCCGCCCGAGGGACCGCCACTCGCGGGCACTCCGTTGCCGGAACCCGCCGACGCGCCAGGACCGGCTGTCGCACTGCCACCTGCGCCGGGCGGCGCGGAGCTGGCCCGGCACGAGGGCAGGTCGGGCTGAGGATTCAGGCACGCATTCCCCGCGTCCGCGCAAGCGATCGCCGCGAGGGACGAAAGCAGCACGGCGATGGCGGCCAGAGACCTCGAGCGCATCCCTCAAATGTACGGGCTTTCCGCGTTCCCCGCAACGCTCCCGCAGGTAGCGCTCACAAGTTCGCGCCCACGTTGCCAATAGAGATGCTCGGACCGAAGATGATTGACGTACGCCCGGCCTGGCTGTCGCCGCCATGGCGAGAGATATCGACTTCGAACCAGGCATGTAGGTTGATCGAGGCCTGCGTGGGCGTCGATCGATTGGCGATCGGCACGCTCACACCCAAGCCGGCGACGGCGCCGATCTGCGTGAGCGATTGCCCGGTGGTGCTCTTGTCATTGGTCAGGCCGATAGCCATGACCCCGGCTTCGAGCCCGAGAAAGCCCTCGCGGCCTTCCTTGCTCAGCCAAGTGAGGCGCGAAACGATCCCGAAGTTGAGCGAGAGCAAGCCGCTGTGGGCCGAGTCGCCGAATCGATACAAGCCGGTGGGAATGGTGGTCGTTGCGTACAGACGCGCTCGACCCGTGCCCATTACGGCGGCCCACTTCACCTCCGGAGCCCCGGTTTGAATTTCCAGCGCGCCGACGTAGTGGGCTTCGTCTGCCGCGTGTGACAAGCGTACCAAGATGCGATCGAACGGAGCTTTGACGCCATTGATCCAGGCGTAAATCGGCTCTGCTCCCGGACGCATCACGATGCTCTCCGCCACGTGGCCTTCCGCGCGCGTGCCACCGTCCGAGTCGACGACGTCAATCTCGAGGTTGAGTTTCTGCGTGCCGTAGCTCAGCGGCAACCGGTTGCGATGAAAGATCAGCCGACAATTGTCCCGGCTCTCGTAAGGCAGATGAGCGGTCACGCCCGGCATGATGCGCTCGGCGGGGTTGTCGGGCGTGCCACAGACGAATTCGACGATCGGGCGTGGGCCGAGCGCCGAGCCGCCGATCGGAGCCGGCAGGTTCGCCTCGCGAACCGGGCGTTGTAGCGGGCTGGTAATCAAGCCCAGATCCGCATCGGCCAGCTCTCCGGGCAGGGAGTCGATTCGATAGCCAAAGCGCAATGCCACCTGGCCCGAGGCGTCGGGGTCGCCGGTCACGGTGTAAACCGTTCCCTGGCGCTGCACCGTGTACACGCCGGGCACGGCGAGGGGGACGAGGTGGCCATGCGCGCCGAGCGGCGGCAAGTGAACGATTGCCGGGCGGTTGGTGGGAATGAAGCCCAGATTTTTGTGGCCAGGGATCTCGAGCGACGCGCTGCTGCGGGGGGCTACGATGGTCTCCACGCGGGCGACTGCCACCGCGACCGAGAAGTCGTCCCCATGCACCGCGGTCACGGTCACCGCGGCGGCCGACGTGTTGCCGACGTAGACGAGCACGTCCGTCCCTGTCGAGTCGACCACGGTCTTTCTGACTTCGGCTTGCTCCGAGCCGATCATGAACTTGAGCGACGGCACCTCACGCGCACAGCGCCCCTCGATGCGCAAGACGAGGCTCGCCGCCTCGGTGTCGCGCAGGAGCGGCCCCGACGGCACGGACATCGGACAGTGCACCACGGCCAGAGAGACCGAGGGCGCAGCGTCGAACCCACCCGCGCCTCGTGCGACTACGACGCCTGGAATGAGGCGGAACTTGACGTCGACCGAGCCGACGTTGCTCGACAAGGAGCGCACGAGCAGGGCGCGGCCGACGAGTTCACAGCGCTGCGCACCGCAGTCCACGCTGGATACGGCTTCGGGATGGCTGAGCTCGACTTCACCGCGGCCCGTCGACAGATCGATCGACGCCTCGGGCGGAACGATGTTCGCCAGCACGACGCGCGCTGGCGTGAGCACCGAGCTGCTCGCCGCGACCAGCTCGCCGTCGAGGTCGTAGTTGGTCACGTCCGAGCCGGCGCGCCCGCCCGCGGGGATCAACGACAAGTTGCTACTCTTCGGATCAGCCGACAATCCGCGGCCGACCTCGAAGGTGCAACGCTCGGCACCGCTCTCGAACTTCGGCGACTCGCAGACGTCGATGCCCGAGGCCGTGTTGCTGCGCCAAGCCACGGCCACCCCCGCCAAACGGCTGCCGCGCACTTCGACTCTGCCTTGATCCAGTTGGAGCACCACGCTGCCCGGTTCGATATTCGGAGGGCGAGCGCTCGCAACCAGATCGAGCGAAGTCGACTCGGTAGCGCACAGCGCGAGCGACGGAGCAACCTTCAGCGGGACGGCTTTCCCGACCGCGTCGCTGTTGGCCGGAGCACGAACTGCGCGCGACTGGGAAGCGGGATCGATTGACCAGCCGCCTCCCGGAGGACTGCAAACGACCCGACCCTCGGTGAGCGTGAATGGCTTGCTACCCAGTGCCGCTTGCAACGTCTCCGCCCGCGCAGAGTTCGTGCACCAGATAAAGGCCGCGAAACAGCAAATCAGGCGCAACAAGCGATGGATTACGCGAGCCTTGAGCGGTCGAGAGCGCATGCGGGGCGGAGGCTATGCCGCAGGCGTGCGAAGCTGCAATTGCCGTCGTCCCCAAGCCGAGTTGCAGCGACATTTTGCCTCGTAAACCGCAGACTCGCGTCGCAACATGCCACGAGACCGTCGCGCGAGCGCCTCACTCGACCTGATTACGGCTGCGTTTCGAGCACTGGCTCGACCCTTGCTGTGTGCGGAGTCGACTCTGCTTTTCATCCAGGAGTAAGCCCACCCATGTTTCGATGTCTCCCGCTCGCCCTTCGCGTCGTCCCCGCTTTGCTCAGCTGCGCTCTCCTCCTGACCGGCGTGCGCGAAGCTCATGCCAAGAGTGGCACTAGCATCGGCGCCGACCTCGACTACAGCAACGGGATCAACGAACCCAACGTCGGAAGCGGTACCGGCTTCAACGTTCGGCTCGGGTACAAAGTAGACTTGCTCGTACTTCAAATCACGCCCGAGATCGGCGGCGCGTATCACACATTCTCCGGCGATGCGGCACCCAAGTTCTCACAAGGCATCGTCGGTGGCCGCGTGGCCTTCGGCAAAATCTTGGAACCGGGTCTGTACGCACATCTGGGCTATGGGCATCTTTCTTCGAATGGAGTCGGCCATTCGGGAGCGACCGCGGACGCAGGCGTCACTCTCGACCTCACCCTGTTGCCGCTCATCGATGTGGGCGTACACGCGGGCTACAATGGCATGTTGAAGAGCGGCGACTACCAAGCCTTCGACAGCTACGTGCTGGGCGTGCACGGGGCCCTTGTTTTCTGAGTGTTGGAGAAATCCCCCCTCAAGGCCCTTGCCGGCTCATTAGCCGGGGGTATGCTGCGGCGCCCCCGATGAGCGGATTGCTTGAGGTCGACTGCAGCGGCTGCGGCCGGCGTCATGTGACGAACGCCGAGCAGGCGCGTAAAGAACGTGTGCTGCGCTGTGAATGCGGGCAATTCGTGCGGCTCGATCGCGCGCTCGTTTCGGAACCCGCGCCGCCGCCGTTCGGTATCCGAAGCGCGAGCGAGGGACAAGAGCGTGAAGAGGACGAAGAGACGCACATGCTCGGCTCGCTCGCGGCCGTGGCCGCGATGAGCGGTCGTGGCCGCGCCCGCGCTCCGCAAGCGAGCGTCGTCGACCACGAGCGCGCTTCGCGACCGGTCCCGCGCGCCAGCAACCTGCGCTCCCTTTCACCGGCGCCAGCGCGTCAGCCCTCGATCGCACCGAGCGACAAGCCGCTCTGGTACGTCGACCTGGGCGGTACTGATTTGGTCGAGATGACCATCGAGCAGCTGATCCTCGCGCGCCGCTCGGGCAAGCTAGGTGAGGGCGCGCTCGTCTGGCGTGCAGGCATGCCGAGTTGGCGCCCAGTGGGGACTCTGATTCCCGCGTCCAGCGCTAGCTCTCATCCGGCTCCTCCGAGTCCGAGCGCCCCTCCGGAGCCGAGTCAGCCCCTCGCCGCGCTGGCCATCCGGACGCCGATGCCAGGGCGCCCGCCTCCCCCCAAACGCGCGACCGCACCAAAGCCCGCCCCAGAGGACGCGACACCGCAGTCGCTTGCCAGCTACGAGCGGCCCGTTCCGACCCTGGAATTTGCACTCGAAAAGCCGGAGGTCGAAACGCCGCTGGCGAGACCGCGCTCAGCGCTGCCGAGCATCGATACTTCCGCGGTGCAGGTGACGCGGCTGCGAACCCCGTTGCCCGCACCACCGTCACCATTTCCGGCACCGCGTTCACGGGCTACGCCGCTGCCGCCGGTCGGGTCACTCGCTGTGCCGGCAACAGCGTCGACCCCGCCGCGAGCCGCACCGCCCGCGCAAGCTTCGGCGCCCGATGACTCGCGACCTTCCCCGCCCCCGCCGCCCCCGCCGCCCCCGCCAGCGGCCGCGTACCCTTCGCCCGTCCCGTCCGCGCCCTCAGCTCGCGGCAATCAGCGTCGCAGCCAGCACGCGCTGAGTCACGGGCAACTCGCCGAGTCGTGGAACGATCGGCCGCGCTGGGTTTCGGTGTGCATTGCGCTGCTAGTTTGCGTCTCGGCTTCCGCCGCTGGCGCGTTGCTCGTGCGCAGCATCAAGCAACCGCACCCGCCGCTCGTACCGACTGCAGTGGAAACTGCACCCGTCGCAGCGGAGCCCCGCAGCACGCCAGTCGAAATCGCTCCCCAAGCAATCCCCTCCGCCCCGCGGGTGGTCGATTTGGAAAGCTTGTCCGTGGAGCGCAAGCGCCCCACACCGCGCTACGCGGCCCCAGTGGCAAAGCCTGCTGTGTCAGCACCCGCCGCAAGTGAAGAAGAGGCCGCGGAGGCGCCCGACTCGCCGGAGCCCGTTCCGGCCGACACGCAGAAAGCCGGCAATTCGCCCGCTGGGCGCGCCAGTCCTTACGGGTCCGGCTCGCTCATTGATCAAATCAAGAGGGCTACGGAGGACGAGTAGCCTGCGAGTAGCCGCTACTTGGAGGGCGACGAGCCATTGGTGGGCGGCGGATCGACCGCGCCGCCGACGCGCCGCTTCGGGTCCGAGGTCAGCCCATCTTTCTTGCTGATGTCCCAGCCCGGCGCAGGGCCATTGCTAGTGACGCCCTGGTGCATCTTGTCGCCGGGCCCGACTCCGTCGGCCCCTACCGAGTGTCCATCCGCGGTGGTCGGTGCGGGTGGTGAGTAGTCGAGAGAGGGAGAGCGGAGCGGCGCTCCGCGACCCTGACCACAGCCGGCCATCAACACCGAACAACCCAGCAGGCACGCTCTGGTTAGACCCATATCGAGAGCGTACCACGCGCGCAGCAAGGCGCGAATGAGGCGCTTCTGTAAAGGCTCGAGTCAGCCTTGCGCGCTGTGTTTCCGAAAGATGCGCGCGCCCGTCGCCGCGTAGCGGATGGCATCGCGCAGACGCGAAATGTCGACCGGCTTGTCCAAGGCTCGGCCGCCCACTTTACGCAGAAACTCGATGACGTAGCCGAGCGCGCCCGCTCCCGTGACGAACACGAAGCGGTGACGCCAAGTCGGATCGAGCTCGAGCGCTCGTCGATACAGCTCCATGCCGTTCATGCCCGGCATGACCAGATCGGTGACAACGACGTCGGGCGGCTGCGCGGCAGAGATGCGACGCAATGCTTGGTCAGCCGAAGTCAGGTATTCGCCGATCACCTCCTCGCTGCTCAGCGCGCGTCGATAACCCGTCAGCACCGTGAGATCGTCGTCCAAAAAGAGTGCTGTCGGCAAGACCACGCGCATCGTTCCGCTATCGCGCACGGGCGGCGGAGCGCTCGCGCTGCCCGCGGAATCCGACCCATCTGCCGCGGCGCGCGCGCTGTCGGTAGGCGACCGCACGCTATCGCCCGAAGCGCGATCGCTGTCGGCGGGCGAAGCGGAGCTCGATCGGAGCGGACGACTGCTCGTGGGAGCGCTTGAAAGCGGCTCGTCGAGCGCGACCGCGACCCGAATGCGCGCGCTGGAAGAGCCTTCGTCATCGGCCACCACGCGCGCGGTGCGCTGAGCACCGAGCGAGTCATGCTCCAAGAACGCGCGCACTTGCCGCACGAGGTCGGATTGAAGACCCGTTTTTTGAATGAAGCCATGCGCCCCCGCAGCCAGCGCCTTCATGCGTAGGGCGTTCGCGGGCAGGCTCGAATGCAGTACCACGAGCGTGCCGCGCGCCGCCCGCGTTCGACCCAGGACATCGGCCAATGAGTCCCCGGTCATGTTCGGCACGTTCACGTCGAGCAATACCAAGTCGGGGCGCTCGTGCAGGATTGCCGCGATGGCTCCCGTCGAGCGATCGCGCGTGGAGACGCGATAACCGGCTTGCTCCAGCGTCGAGCGCGTGATCTCGAGCACGACCGCGTTGTCGTCGATCACGAGGATGGTGCGGACGTTGCTATACATGACGCGACTACCCGCACTCACACATGTGCTCAAGGGCTAGAGCGGCCGCGGTTCGCGCGACTTGATGGCTCCGCTCGAGATCCAATCATTTTTCGCTCGCTTGACCTATCGGAAGTTTGCGGGTCGTATCGCGCCATGCGTTTCGCTGCCTGGCTTTCGGTTTCCGCCACCCTTTGGGGATGTAGTCCCCAAGCCGCCCCGCCGGCCCAATCGCCCACTGCCGAAGCCCCGAAGAGCGAGTGGAAGCAGGTCGAGCCCGCCAAGCAAAAGCTACCGTTGGTGGCCAATCCCGCAGGTGTGCTCCCGGCCGACGCCATGTGTCAGGCGTACGTCGCGCATGGCACCGACACGTGCAAGCCCGCGGGCCCGGCGCGCGAATCGTTGGCGCAGGCGCTGAGCGTCAGCGCTTCTCTGGATCGCGATGCGCAGCTCGCGTGTCTGGAAAGTGTCGGGGATCTTCCGCCGGGTTGGGTGCGGGCCCTGCGCGCCGAGCTCGCGCCGCTCGGCTGCGCAGATCTCCTCGCCATGCCGTTCCTGGACCCGCGGCGCCCCGAGCTCGAACGCACCATCGAAGACGTGCTGATCGCGCTCGCGACGAGCGGGCGGCTCGCGCGTTTGGTGCAGCAGGCGCCCGAGCTCTCGGCGCCGTTCGACAAGCCGCACTTCATGGACTTCTTCCAAGCCACGCTGAAGCCGTGGATCGTCACTCAAGCGCAAGCGATCTACGACTTGTCGCTACCGGCGGCGCGTTTGTCGCCATATGCCAGGGGCGTCGCCGCGGTCGAGGCCGGCCTCGCGGACATGCGCTTCGTCTCCGTAGTGCGCAAAGTCGCGCTGCCGAAAGAAATGAACGACGACGCCGAGGTGCGTGAAGCATATTACGCCGCGCTGGACGAAGCGCTGGAGCCGCGCAAGGCGCGCGGTCGCGACGCGGCCCTCGTCGGTCTGCGCGAGCTGGCCAACGAGGGGATCTTGGTCGACCCACGCGTAGAACGAGCTCGTGCTTTGTTGTCCGAGGTGTATGCCGGGCGGCGCATCAACGCGCTCGACAAGCTGCTCTTGCCCGCGCTCGCCCCTGCGCCGGACGAGGAAATCAACCAAAAACTCGCCCGGCGCCTGCCCACTTTCTACGCCGGGTACCTGCTCGGCGACAGTTCGCTCGACGCGCCGCTGCTGCGAGCGCTCTTGGAGCGCGGCCTGCCGCGCCCGCTTGCGGCACGCCTCGAGCCGTCGAAGCTCGACCCGGCGGGGCAAGATCTCCTGGTACGAGGGCTGATCGAGCGCGGCCGGCGTTATTTCAAAGCCGAAGACTTCGCGCTCGCGGCTCGCCTCAGCGCGGGTGACTCGCCGAACCCATCGCGAGCGCTGTATCACGCACTCGCCTCGAGTTTGCAGAACGGGCCACGCGACGCGACCGAGCTGCTGCTACGCGGACCGCAGCTGCCGAGCAACGCCTTATCGGTCACCGAGCTCGACCGCTTGGCCACGCAGAAAGGCAACCCGAGCGCACCCTTGGCGGCTTTCGACGCCGCCTACCTGCTCGGGCTAGCGCCCCCGCAGAATGACCCAAAGTTTTGGGAGGCCTTGGCGAAACGCTTCGAGGCGGCCGCCCGCGCCTTGAAAGACCCGGCGCAGCAACGGCTCGCGCACGAGTCCGCAACGGCCGCCAAAGACACGGCCAAAGCGCTCTCCAAGCCGCGCTAAGGGGCTCAGATTCCGGCGCTGGCGACGCGTTGCAAGCCGCGCAGGAACTGCTCGATCGCCGAGTCCAACTTCTGATCGATGTCTGTGTCGAGCTGCACGCCACCGTTTTCCAACACGGTGATCTGCTTGTCGAGCAGGAACAAGCCGTTGACCACGTGCAGCGGATCGAGCGAGCTCAACACGGGTCGAAGCGCGTAGTCGATCGCCAACACGTGGGCGACCGAGCCACCCGTGGCGAGCGGGAGCACGACCTTGCCGCGCAACCCGAATTGCGGCAGCACGTCCAAGAACGTCTTGAGCAGCCCAGAATAAGCCGCCTTGTACACGGGGGTGGCGACCACGATACCGTCGGCCGCGGCCACACGCGCGGTGGCCTCGACGATGCTCGGCGCGTCGAAGCGCGCGTGCAGTAGATCCGCCGCGGGCAAGTCACGCACGTCGAGCAGTGATGCCTGCACATCGCGCGCCTCGATGCGCTTGGCGATGGAGCGAGCCAGCCGTTCGGTGCGTGACGTGCTCGAGGGACTTCCGGAAATGATTAATACTGAACTCATGACGGATTCTCTTCCGCTCCTTTACACTAAAATAAGCAGACCGCCACTATAATAGACACGCTCGCCGGAATCGCTTAATTTGGTGGCCAGCCTGCCGTTGCAAAGATGTGCACGCCGTGGCTCGCGAACACGTTCAAAGTCGACTCTGGTACACCGACGAACATCCGGCGCATGACTCAGGACTCGCCGCGCAGCGCCTGGCCAGCGCGGTCCTGCTCAGCGCCAAAATCCGCCCCTTCCCCGTGGTTGCGCGCCAGGTGCTCAGCTTGCTGGGCAACGAAGACTACCGTACCGCCGATTTGGAAGGGGTGATCATGAAGGACCCCGCCCTGTCCGCGACCTTCCTGCGCATCGCCAACTCCGCGCTCTACCGTACGCTGGTTCCGTGCGAGAGCGTGCTCATGGCGTGCGCGCGACTGGGGCGCAATACGGTGCGCGAGATCGTCGTGGGGGTGGCCACGATGGACATGTTTCGCGACGTGAAGAGCCGCGGTGCCACGATTCGCGACCACTGCGCTGGAACCGCGGCCATTGCCCGAACTTTGGCCGATGAATGGCGCCTGCGCTCGGGTGACCAGCTGTTCCTCACCGGGCTTTTGCACGACATTGGCAAGCTCTTGTGCATGCAGTCGGGTATCGAGTCCTATGACGGCCTGCCGCCCGACGCGCTCGACTCACCCGATCGTCTACACTTGGTGGAGCGTGATCGCCTCGGCTACGATCACGCGATGCTCGGGGCGCACGTGCTCTCGAGCTGGCAAATCCCGGAACCGATCGCCCAAGTGGTGGCCTTCCACCACCAACCCGAACGCGCGTATGCGGGCGGCGGGACCGTGGGCATGCAGGTCGCCGTAATCCGACTCGCCGATCGGCTCGAGTATCGACTGCGCCACGACTCGGCGGTCAACGACGCGGTGATCGAAGAGCTGTCGCATTCGCTCGAAGCCCGCCACGTGGGCTTCAGCGCTGCGGATCTACGAGCCACGTGGGGACGGATGCTCGAGTCGCGCGACGAAGTGTTGGCGCTATTCCGTTGAGTCTGTAGTCTCGGGCGCATGACGCGCTCAGCTTCCCCACTCGCCCGCCCGACGACGTTGAGCGTGGCACTCGTTACTTGCAGCCTCGTCGCCTGTTCCGATGGCGATGCGCAAAAGTCTTGGAACGAGCTCAGTACTTGCCTTGCCGGTCCGGCTGCAAAGAGCGCGCTGACGGTTCGCGTCGCGGAACTGCGCTCGATCGCGCTTGGGAATCCAGTCGTCGCCGGAGCCAAGACCGCTTGGCCAACACGCTGCGCTGGCGCGGCCGAGGAGCTGTATGCCGCCCTGGGTACCAGCAGCGAGAACGCGCTGCTCAAGCGCAAGCTCCACGAGCGGTTGGCGTGCGGAGAGAACAAGGGGACGTGTACCCTGCCTACCGACAGCTCGCTGATTTCGGTCGCGACCGAACTCTGGGAAGGCGCCGCGGCCGCCGGACTCAAAACCGAAAGCGCGACCAGCGTTACGATGCCCCAGGCGGCCCCCGCACCGCTGCTCACCAGCAGCACGTGGAAGAGCTTCAGCGACAAACCACTGGGCTTGCTGGGTCCGAAGCTCACGCCCGACGGTCGCGCGGTGTTGCTGCTCAAGCCAAGTGAAGGCCGGGGCAAACCGCGAGGTTGCGAATTTTCCGCAGGTTTCAGCAAGGTCAGCTGCGTGGATGCGCACCCGGACGTGCCCGAGCTGCCGACCCAGACGATCGATCTGGTCGCGGACGCGAGCGGCCTGTACGCCGCAGGGCTGACCGAGAAGGGTCTGTTCGCCTACGATTTGAAGAGTGGGCAAAAGTCCGACGTGCGCGGCCTCGGCGCACTCCGATTACTGCGCGACGGTCTCGCGGTCGAGCGCGGTGAGAAAGACGAGGGCTTTCAAGTCACTCCCCTCTCGGGAGGCAAGGCCGGCAAGTCCAACAAACTGCCGATTGCGACACCGCTCGGAGACCCGTTGTCGCTCGGCGATCAAGTCGTGTACTTGCAACAAGCCGAGGGCGGCGCCGAGTTCGTCGCCAAGTCACTCACCGGCGCGCGCCTCAAGCAGACGAGCCTCGAAAAAGGCGCGTTCTCCGGCTCGCTGCACGGCTGCCGCAGAAACGGAGCACTGGCCGTCGCGGCCTTTGGTCCGCGCGCAGGTCAACACAACGCCAAGCCGACGACTAGCGACGGCAAGACCCAAGTCACCGTCACGCTCTATCAGAACGACTCGTGGAGCAAGCCGAGCAGCGCGACCATCCCCTTCGAGCGCGGCGTCGAGTCCGACCTGGTCTGCACCAAGACGGGCGCGAGCCTGGCTTATGCGCAGACCGTGCCCAGCGGCATCCGTGTCGGGCGCATCGATTGCGATCCGAGTGGCTGCAAGTCGAACGAGGTCGAGCTCGCCGGTGTCGAAAGCAAGTGGTGGTGGGCCGCCGGCCCCTTGGGCGATAAAGTGCTCTTGATGTGGCGCTCGACGCTAGGCGAAACACGGCTGCGCATCGCTCCGCTTTCCGCGCTGCCAACGACCAAAGACATGATCGTATTCGACGCGCCTGACTTTGGCGGTCCCAACGCGGGCGAGCTCAGCTCGCTCTACGCCGACGACGACGCGCTGCTGATCTTCCGCGGCGAAAAGCCGGTCGCGCTACACATCTCGGCCGACGGCTTGGTGCGCGTAGTGGTGCCGTAACGTAGCGCCTCAGCGAACTTTGCGGCGATAGGCAGTGGCGAGAGCGTCCGCGTACTCGTTCCAGCGGTTACCGGAGTGTGCGGCGATCCAGCGCAGCTCGAGTTCGGGGCGGCGCTGGCAGATCGCGTATAGCTCCTGCACGAGCTCCAGATTCTTGATATCCCCGCCTTTGCGCTTCCAGCCGCGCGCCTCCCAGCCCTTCGCCCACTCGTTGATGGTGCTGACGCACAGCTGGCTGTCCGTGTAGAGCACCGCTTTTTGCCCTTCCGGCACGAGCGCGCAACCGTTGATTAGCGCGCTCAGCTCCATGCGGTTGTTGGTCGTGTACGGCTCGTGTCCCCAAAGCTCGCCGACCACTTGGTTGTTCGCCACGTACACGGCACCCCAACCCCCTGCCCCTGGGTTGGGTTCCGCCGCGCCGTCGGTGAACACGCCGTCGACAGGGCCACTCGTGTACTTGGCCAACACCTCGGCGACACTCAGATTCTCTTCACGAGACCCGGCGGAGGAGCGGCTGCTCCGCGGGCGCGGCGCCGCGGTCTTCTTGGCCGAAGGCTGCGGGCTTTGCTTCTTGCAGTTCATGCAAAGCTTGGGTTGCCATCCGGGATATTTGGCCAGCGTTGCCTCCGGTACGGCGAACTCCTTGGCACAAGTCTGACAGACGAAACTGGGCACGGCGCGGGGTGTAGCACACCGAGCGCGCGACGCAGAATCAAGCCGAATTCCAGAGTGCGGTCAGCTCCGCGGCCAAGAAATCCCGCAATGCGGTGACGGAAGCAGACTGGAAGCGCGCGGACGGGCTGACGATGTTGAAACTCCCCCCCGCCAAGGAGTACTCGGGCATCAGCCGCACCGGCATCGGCAACTTGCCGCGGGACGCGGCCAAGCGAACTGCGATGATCGGCAGGAGACCAATACCGACTCCGGCGCTGACCGACTGCATGACGAACGCCATCTCGTCGGCATTCAACGGCCCGCGAACGGTGACGCTTTCTTCGCCGCGTGGGCCATTGAGCGTCCATTCGCTCTTCCCGTGCATCCCTCGAAACAAGACACAATCGTGGTTGGCGAGCTCGGCCAGCGTCTTCGGTCGACCGCGCCGGCGCAGGTAAGCAGGTGACGCGAACAGTCCGAGGCTATCGTTGCCGATCCGGCGAGCAACCAAGCTCGAGTCCGCCATTTTTCCGGCCCGCAGCGCGAGATCGAAGCCCTCCGCGACCAGATCGACGAAGCGCGACGAGAGCGAAACCTCCACGTGCACGAGCGGGTACTTGCGGACGAAGCGCGACACCACTTCACCCAAGTTCATGATGCCGATGTCGGCCGGCGCCGCGACGCGCACCGTGCCGCGAGGCTCCGCGCTCAGGTTGGTGGCGGCTGATGCCGCTTCCTCCAAACTCGCCAACGCGGCGCGTGCACGCTCGTAGTACGCCTGACCGGCTTCGGTCAGGTGCAGCGTGCGGGTGGTGCGCTGCAACAGCCGCACTCCGAGCTCCTCCTCCAAACGACTCACGGTGCGACTCACCGAGGACTTGGGCAGGCCCAACTGCTTGGCGGCGGCCGTGAAACTCCCCAGTTCCACCACGCGCGCAAACGCTGAAACGCGATTTAGGTCCATTGTTGCCACAGTAGCAACTATCTTTTGCTTCCTCTAGCTCTAGCGGTGAGCCGAGCAACAATTACACTCCTCACAACGTTCCGAGGAGAAAAGTTCATGTCCAGCATCAGCAGCAAGCTTCCCAGCATCGCCCGTATCGTTCTCGGGCTCGTGTTCTTCGTGTTCGGTTTGAACGGCTTCCTGCACTTCTTGCCGCAGCCGCCGATGAGCGGTCCGCCGGCGGAGTTCGCCGGTGCCTTGTTTGCGACCGGTTACATGTTCCCGTTAATCAAGGGCACCGAGGTCGTAGCGGGCTTGCTCTTGCTCTCGAACCGCTACGTGCCGCTGGCCTTGGCCGTGCTCGCGCCGGTCGTGATCAACATCGTGGCTTTTCACGCATTCCTCGCGCCTGCCGGCATGGCGATTCCGCTCGTCGTGCTTGCCTTGGAGCTGTACTTGGCTCGCAGCTACCGCGACGCGTTCGCGCCCATGCTGCATGCGCGCACTCAGCCGCATACGGACGCTCCCGCGTCGGGTCGCGGTGACCTCCACGCGCACGCTCACTGATTCGTCGACAGCTCGCAGCCCCGAGTAACGCACTGCACCCGCCAGAGCTCGGCTCGGCGGGTGCAGGCGTTTCAGATTGCGACGCGTAGCGCGAGGCCGAAGTCCAGCAGCGCCGGGGCGCGGTTGATGTCGATCCCGCCCAAGTTCAAGTGGCGCACCCCGAAGCGGAACTCGCCACTTTCGCTGCCATAGCGCGCGGAGACGAATGCCTCGAAGCGTAGGTGGGTCAGCGCTACCAGTGAGTAGTCGAAACGCGAGATGAACGAACGGTCAGACAAGTTTCCCAACGTGGAGAGCGTGAAGGTGTGGTTGTCGAACGAGAACGGCGCGGGAAAGCTGACGAACAGCGCTGCGTAGTGCCGCCCGAGGTAAAAGAAGTTGGCCGAGTCGTTCAGGCCGACTGAATGCGGCAGCACGAGCCCCGGATACGCAGCGTTATCGCCATAGCCGAGGCCGTTGTAAAAGTACTCGCCCCCCACCGTGAACGTGTCGTTGTCGTTGTACTTCTGAGCGTAGTTCAGCCCGCCGACGGCCTGCGCCTTGTACCCACGCGAGCGATAGACCGGGTAGTACGCGTCGGCGATTCGAGCGAGCGCCGCACGCGCGGCCGCGTCCGGAGTTTGCCAGGACGGCGGCGTCTCGAACGCGGGCGGCTCGGCGGCGGAGTCATAGCGCACGCGATCGACCTCGTTGCCCGAGCGCAGCGCGAGCTCGCCGTAAAAGTCGAAATCACCGACCCCGAACGACAAATCGCCCGCGAATTTCGGCTTTTGTCCGCGTTTCGCCAACGCGCCGAGGCCGAGCTCTGCGGGACCGAAGACCAGCTCGGCACGTGCCGCGGCGGCGACGCTGCCCAGGTTGCTCGTTCGGCCCGTGGCCTCGGTCAGTACGTAGCCGTAGAAGTTCCAAGCGCGCGATTCGACCGGCAGATGCAGCTTGATCATGGTCGTGCCGGTACGCGCGTCGAACACATCCAGCGGATTGCGCGGACGCAGATGCAAAAAGTCGGTCGGCGTCCAGAAACGCGCCGTGCCCCAACGGACGTGCTGCTTGCCCGCGGTGACGAACAGTCGATGCAGCACGTCGAAGCGCAGCCACATCTGGTCCAAGTTCACGGTCGGTCCGCGCGTTGGCTGCTGCAGCAGCGAAGAGAGCGACTGGCTCCCCGAGGTCGATCCAGTGGCGCTCATGGCGCGGTTGGTATCGATGTCCGCGCTTGCGCTGGTCGGCAACGTGGGGTCGAAGACCATGCGTCCGAGCACGAAGGCCCGCACGCGGTCGTTGGGTCGGGCATCCAGGTATGCGTCCAGCAACGAGGGCGCGCCGAAGCTCCAATCCTCGAGCGCCTGACCCTGGGCGGCGCTGGTTTGGGTGCGTAAGTAGAGCTGACCGCCGATCTTCAGCGGGTCCTCCGGCGCGGCTTCCTCGCTGAACATGGCGCGGCTGTTGGCGCCCAGGACTTGGCTATCCCGCGACTCTCCGGGGTCCGGGTTCGCGGCGGCGGGAGCACCCGCCGCGGCCGCCGCCGGCGGCACTTTCGCGCTGGTGTCGCTAGCGGGTGCCGATGCCGGTTCGCCGATTGGTGTCGGCCCATCCGCGAGTGCCGGCGCGCTGGGCGCGGGGGCGGGGGGCGTCACTCCGAACATGTCGGCCTCGCTCGGGCGCTCTTGGGCGCGAGCAACCTGCGCCACGGCGAGCCATGCGAGGCACACCCCTCCGCCCACGAATCGAACGCGAAGCATCAGCGCGCTTTGCTCTCGAGCCATGCCTTCGTGAACAGGTTGGCCTCGAGCGGCTTCAAGTCCACCGCCTTGATCAAGATCAGCGTCGAGTTCTGCTTCTCGACTTCGTCATAAAAGCGAATCTCTTGCGGGTACCAGACGTCCGCCTTCCGTGACTCGCTGTAAATCTTCTGCCACTTCGGGTAGTAAGAAGTGCGCAAGAGCCGCCCAGAGAGCGCAAATTCTTGGCGTTTCAGCTGATTTTTAGTGGCCTTGTCCACCCAAAGCTTGATCACGGGGAAGGCTAAATCCAACCCCGGCTTTCCGCGGAGCGTCATCACCTGCGCGTTGTAGACGCCCAGCTTTTCTTCACCGTTGTCTTCTGGATCGTACTCCTCCGCCAATCGTGATTCGTCGAAGTCGGAACGGCGAGAGTTCGTACCGCCGATGCGTTCACGCTCCGTGCGTCGCTCCCACTTGCCGACGGCCGGATCGTAAAACCACAGATTTTGATCCACGCGCAGGTAGCCTTGCCCCTGAGAGGCCTTGGGCTTCGTGAACAAGATCATGAAGCGCTGATCAGCGCTGCGTCGAAATATCAACGCCTCGTACACGACGGCGACTTTGTCTTTTTCCTTTTGTTCGATGTACACGTTCGAGCGCCAATCACCTTGATTGCGCTGCCGGTCGTCGACGCCCTTCAAGAGCTCGACGAGCTCGCCCTTGGAGGCGGCGGCAGCCGTACGCGGCACACCACCGGCGCTGAGCGCCGCGAAAAATAGGAAGCTTCGAACCAGAGTTCTGCGTTGCATGAAAACCTCAACCAAAGTGAGACATGGCGTCGACCGGCTTCAAACGCGCCGCGCGCAGCGCCGGATACAACGCCGCGAGCGCAGTGACGACCGAGATCAGCGCGATCGCCCCGCCGAGTGCGCTGGGCAGCACCGAAAGTTTGAGCGTGTCCGACATCAGAAAGAGTTGCACGGAGAGCGGCACGTGAATGTTCGCGGAGTTGAGCACGCCCGCCGTCATGACGCCGACGACCGCCCCGGCTACCGCGCCGAATACGCCGAGCAGGAAGGATTCCCATAGAAACATGCGCACGACACTGCCGCGTTGCATGCCGATAGCGCGTAGCGTTCCGATCTCACGAGTCCGTTCACGAATGGCGATCCACATGGTGTTCATGATTCCGGTGATGACGATGGCGACCAAGATCACCATCAATACGAAACTGATGCCGTTGAGCGCGCTGAGCGTCCACATCATGAACGACAGCTCGTCTTCCCAAGAGGTCACATCGAGCTTCTGGCCCGTCCAATCTTCACGGCGGACGGTATCGAACTTCATCCAAAAAGGCCTCGGATCCGGGGCCATCAGGCGATAGCCCGCCTTTTCGAGTGAAGTGCGCAAGCGCGCAGCGAGCGGCCCCAGGTCCTTTTGGAAGGCGGGCTTCAAATGGATCTGAATGGCGCCGGTGGTGCCCGGGCGCAGTTGATAGAGGGCCCGCAGCGAGTCGTTCGAGACGAACACGTTCCACTGACTCAAGAGGCCCACGTCTTCCGCCACCGCGACCACGCGACAATCGATGGTATTGGCCACGCCACGCGTGGTTTGCGCCGAGATGGTGATCGCGTCCCCGACCTTCACCTTGAGCTTCTTGACCTGGGCCTCGAAGAGTAGAATCGTATTCGGCAGGGCGAGCTCATCTAGGTTGCCGCTCTTGACGCGCAGTACCGATTTGAACGCCCCCTCACGCCGAATGTCGATGCCGCCGATGCCAGCTTGCACGGCCGACGTATCACTCACGACCTTGCCCCAGCCCCGCCCTCGCTCCACCGTGAAGTCGAGCTCAGGCAGGGATTTCAGCACGGTTTCACGTACTTTTTCGTATTCGACCACGACGGGGCCGACTTGACCCGAGGTCACCTTGTAAAATCCCCCTACGTTCAAGTGGCCGGTGCTGAGCGTCGTAGCCGTGTCGATCAACGTGCTGCGAATGCCGGCGGAGAGCCCGTTGAGCAAGACGAGCAGCGCCGTAACCGCGGCGACGGCTGCACCCAAGAAGAACGCGCGCCGGCGATGCTCGATTAGACTGAGCCACGCGATGCGCAGATCCAAAAAGAAGGAGGACACGTTCATTCTTCCGCCTGCATCGCTTCACGAGGGCTGATACGCATGGCAATCCAAGCCGGGTAGATGCTGGAAACCACGCTGACCAAGAGCACGATGCTCAGCGCAAGCAGCAAGTTTTGAGTCGCGAGCACGGGGTACAAGCGGGGGCCAGAGAAGAAAAACATCATCACGTCGTTGCCGGCCGCGATCCCGACCCGACCGAGCAGCGCGATCGAGCCCGCGCCGAGCAACGTACCCAGCGCGCCGAACAACAGACCGACAGTGAGCGATTCCAGCAGCAACATGGCCAAAATGAAGCGCCGTTGAGCGCCGACTGCACGCAGCGTGCCGATTTCACGCACCCGCTCGAGCGTGGCCATGACCAGGGCGTTGTTGATGATCACGAGCGCGACCACGAAGATGATCAGCACGGCCGTGTACAGCACGACCCGCATCAAGGTCGCAAACTGGCCGATCAACCCCGCCGCCTTCTGCCAATTGATGGCCTTGAGCGGAAGATTGGCGGCTTTGCCAGCGGCTTCGATCGCACGGACGGTCTGCTCCGTCTGCGCTTCGTCTTTCACCAGGACCGCCGCGTTGAGAATCACCCCCTGTTCGAGTTGAGCCGGATCGTAAGCTCGATCTTCGTCGCGGCGATGGCGGCCAGCCAAGACGGACAGTTCACTGCCGAGCTCCCGAGCCACGGGCGCGGCTTCTGACGCTGCTTCCGCGCTCGAACCGAACAGCTCACTCTCCGCGTTCTCGCGGCTGACTTCTTTGGCCCCCGAATTCGCGCGCATGGCCGCGATTTCCTTGGCGCGGTCGTCGGTCATGAAACCATACAGCTCGCGGAAACTCACCAAGTCCATCATGTTCATGGTGCCTGCCTGCGGCGACTTCTCGAGCCCCTTGAAGGCAAAAGTGCCGTACACCCGGAGGTTCGCAGACTGCACGTAGCCCGAGCGAGTGAACGCCTTGATCGTCAACGTGTCGCCGACGCGGATGCGATAGAGCTCGAGCGACGGCGCGAGCTCTCGATAGAAGAATGCGTAGCGCTCGTCGAAGTTGCTGTCATTGGCATCCAAGAATTGGCCGAGCAATTTGCCGACGTCGCCTTCGCGCGAACGCAGCGCGGCTTGCAACTTGCTACGGAACAACTGAGTCTTCGGCTCGTCGAGCTGCAGCAAGAGCTCTTTTACCTGCGTGGATGCTTCTCGCACGAGTCGCCGCAGGTCATCGTCAGTGGCGATCTTTTTACCGAGCACGGTGCGGCCTTCGTGGATCTTGTCGAGGCCGCGCGCGGTCTTGAGCTTGACCTGCTCTTCGTAGGTGTACTTGGAGAACAAGAACCCGCGTTGACCTTGGGGGATCGCCTGACCTTCGACGATCTTCATGCGATCGAAGGACTGCGCGAACACTTTGGGGTCGGTGCCCACGTAGCGTAGAAACAGCATGTCCGCGTCGGTGGCCAAGGGCGCGATGCGGTTCTCCAAGAACTCCAGGTGGTCCAAAGGATCGCGATCGAAATCCGCCCAGAATTCTCGGGAAGCGGCCCGCTCGACCGAGCCCAGGTCGTCCGTGATCAGCGCCTGGTCGTCGTGCAAGCGTTTCACGTTTTCAACATCGCCCTTCAAGACGGAGATGATCTGCCGGACGTGTGCCTTCTGATCCGCGAAGTCTTGCGCGAGGGCTGGGGGGAGATCGGCCTGCTTCTGCCGGGTGACGCTCTGCCGCAGCTTGGCCAGTGCTTGGTCGACGGTGTTTCCGGAAAGCACCATCGAACCATTGATTCCCATCGGCACCACTTGCACGACGTTGGGCACGCTCATCAGCACTTGGCGAACACGCGCAAAGTCCGGCAGTGGCTCGATGTCATTGGCGTCGAAGTTGAAGCCACCCATCACATCCAAGTCTTCTTTCGATTGAGACGAGTAGACCTGAATGTTCCCGGCCACGCTGCCGATGATGCTGCGACTCATCGAATGGTCGACGCTATCGAGCAGCGAGGTGCCGAGCACGACCAGAAGCGCGCCGAAACCAATGATGCCGCCAACGATCAACGTCTTCCAACGGTTGGCAAACAGATTGCGAAACGCGATCTGCACTACCACCGAGCCGGTATCGAGCAGCCCTTTCACGTCGGAGCCCCGCCCGAACCGGCCTGTGAAATATCCTGGCTTTTCGCCTCTGCGTCCGCGGCCGCCGCCAACTTGCCGTCGGCCAAGCGCACGAGTGAGCTGGCATGCGCCATCACCCGCGCGTCGTGTGTGGAGAAGATGAACGTGGTCTTCTCGGTTCTGTTCAGCTCCTTCATCAAATCCAAAATGTTCTGGCCGGTAACGGAATCGAGATTCGCGGTCGGTTCGTCCGCCAAGACCAACCCCGGGCGAGTGACCAAGGCGCGCGCGATTGCGACGCGCTGACGCTGCCCACCGGACAGCTCGTTCGGACGATGGCGAGCGTGCTCGTGCAGGCCCACACGGTCGAGGAGCGCCAGCACTCGTTTGCTGCGTTCGGCGGCCGAAAGAGTATTTTGCAACAAGAGCGGCAGCTCGATGTTGCGGTACACATCGAGCACCCCCACCAGATTGAAGCTTTGGAAAATGAAGCCGATGGTGTCGAGGCGGAGCCGTGTGAGCTCGCGCTCGCTGAGCTTCGCGGTGTCACGCCCGGCGACTTCCACCTTGCCGCTGGTCGCGGTATCGACGCAGCCGATCAAATTGAGCAGCGTGGTCTTGCCGCTGCCAGAAGGCCCGGCGATCGACAGAAAATCCCCTCGTGAGACCTCCAGACTGACCCCGCGCAGCGCAGGCACCACCACCTTTCCGAGCCGGTAGTCCTTGGTGGCGTTCTGAATGGAAACGATGGCAGTCATTGATTGGGTACCTACTGGGCCGCGGCCCGCTCGCCTTGAACGAATGCGACAGGGCGAGGCGTCAAACCTCCCGCACATTCGGCGCCTGAAGATATTACCCGGGTTAATTTAGCAAAGCAATAAGATCCGGGTAAATTTAGTGCGACCGCGGCGCTGCGCGGCTCGGCCTCAACGGTCCTCATCGAAGGCGGCTTCGATGTCGTGCACGGCCTTATCGATTACCTCACCGATTTTCTTGAGCGTTTTCGGCGTCAAATGACCACGGCCGCCGGCGCGCTTCAGGGTTTTGAACAAGCGCCCGAGGCGCTTCATGATGTCGCCGAAGTTTTCGACGTAGCTTTCCCACGAGTCATCTTGAAAGCGCTCGTAGAAGTCGGACACCTCCTCCTTGTGCTCGACTAGATCGGCGCGACCCGCGTCGGTGATCTCGTAGACCTTGCGGTTGTCCTGTTCCACGACACGTGCGTGGCCCAGCTCTTCGAGCATCTGCAACGTCGGATAGATGACTCCTGGACTCGGACGGTACGAACCGCCGCTACGCTCTTCGATGACTTGAATGACCTCGTAGCCGTGGCGCGGCCGCTCGGTGAGCGCATCGAGCACGAGGTAGCGAACGCCGCCACGCTCGGCACGCGGGGGCGGCGAGCCGAACCAGTCCCCCCAAGACGGAGTGCGGCCGCCCCCACCCGGGGGACCAAACGGGCCGCGTGGACTGAACGGGCCGCGGCGGCCCTGGGCATGAGACCAAAACTCCGAGCGGTCGCAAAAAGCACCGGGGTGATGCCGGTGATGTTGATGTTGGTGCATTTCCCTGGATTTCCTGTGGTTACTACATTGATACCGACGATCGCCAGTTACCGACACGGTATCCGATACATCGTAACGATATAACTAATAGATACATCTATAGGAACAGTCGCGCAAGTGCCCGGCTGTTTTTTCCAGGGGTCAGCACGTGATGTGTCGGAACTTGGGCACGGCTCGTGCGTTGAGGGTATGAGCAGCGCGGAGGCTCCCGATGCTCATCGATCAGATCAAGGCGCGCATGTTCCAGGCCATCAAGTCAGGCGCGCACGTCGAAAAAGAGATCCTGCGCGTAGCCGTAGGTGAGATCTCGACCGACGCGGCTCGGCCTGGTCGCCAAGGAAACGACGAGGAGGCCTTGGGCATCTTGCGCAAGCTGTTGAAGTCCAACGAGGAGACGCTGGCGTCCACGACCGATGCGGACAAGCGCGCGGTTCTGCTTCAAGAGAACGAAATCTTGGCCACGTATTTGCCGAAGAGCTTGAGTGTCGAGGACATCCTGCAAGCGCTCGCGCCCGTCGTCGAACAAATCAAGGCCGCGGGAAACGACGGGCAAGCGACGGGCGTCGCGATGAAACAGCTCAAATCGACGGGCGCAGTGGTCAATGGCAAGGACGTCGGGCTGGCCATCAAGGAGCTCAGAAAAGCCTGAGCTCCTGCCCGCGTCGGCTCGACGAACTCAGCCCGATCGCGGCGATGGCGCTCAGACGCTCGAGCGGCGCGCACGCTTGCGCTCGGCGCGCGCCAGCGCATCGTCGATCAAGATCGTCATCAGTTCGCGGGCCGGCACTCCGCTCGCTTGCCACAGCTTGGGGAACATGGATATCGCCGTGAAGCCGGGCAGCGTGTTGATTTCGTTCACGAACAGCGCGCCGCTCTTGTCCAAGAACAAGTCCACGCGAGCGAGCCCATCGCACTCCAACGCGCGGAAGGTCGCGAGCGCTAGGCGCTGCACGGCTTCGACCTGCGCAGGGGTTAGATTGGCGGGGATCTTGGTGTCTACGCCGGAGCCATCTACGTATTTCGCGGCGTACGAGTAGAAGCCATCCGGGTGATCGATCGTGATCTCGCCGGGCACCGAGGCGCGCGGCGAATCGCCGCCGAGTACGGCGCACTCGACCTCGCGCGGGTGATCGAGCCCGGCTTCGATCACGAGCTTGTCGTCGAATTCGAACGCGTGCTCGAGCGCGGGCGTCAGCTCGGGCTCGGTTTTGGCGCGGCTCACCCCCACCGAGGAGCCAAGATTCGCCGGTTTCACGAACTGCGGGAAACCGAGCGGCGCGAGCCGGGACAACACCGCATCGGGATCGGCAATCCACTCGTGCCGCCGCAGGGTCTCGTACGGGAGGACAGGCAATCCGGCTTGTAGCAGGAGCCGCTTCATCACGTCCTTATCCATCCCGACGGCGGAGCCGAGCACCCCTGCCCCGACGTAAGGGAGGCCGGACAATTCGAGCAGCCCCTGCACCGTGCCGTCCTCACCCATCGGGCCGTGCAAGACCGGGAAGATCACGTCTACTCCGAGCGGCGCGCCCGAAGCCGTATCCAGGCGCTGCAAACCCCGGCCGTCGCTTTCCGGATAGGGCGACAAGAGCACGCCGGGCATTGACTGGTTCAGTTTTACGAGCCGCGGATCACGCGCCGCGGTGAGCAACAATGCTTCTTCTTGCAGGAGCCATCGGCCACTTTTGTCGATGCCGACCAAGACCGGTTCGTATTTCGTGCGGTCGAGCGATTCGACCACGAAGCGCGCCGATAGCAGGGAAATTTCGTGCTCCGCTGAACGCCCGCCAAACAGGACCGCTACGCGAAGCTTTGAGCTGGAAGCCATGCCCTGAAACTAGACCAGCCAGGCGGCTTCGCAAAGCAAAGCGCTAACGTCAGGGTGACGCGCGGCGCCTCGCTCGATTGCGGAACCGGTTTCAGTTCTGCGGTAAAGCGTTGCGAGCAGCCGGCGTGCGTGGTGTTGTCGCGGACATGTCGAAAGCGGTCATCATCGGCGGAACGGGCCTCATCAGCACTGGCATCGTCAAGCACCTGCTGCAACGCGGCATCGAGGTGACGATGTACAACCGCGGTCGCCGCGAAAACACGGTTCCGGATGGCGTCCGGCAAATCGTGGGCAATCGCGATGACGAGCAGGCGTTCGTCAATGCCTTCGATCAGCAGCGCTTCGACGTCGTGTACGACATGATCTGCTTTTCGCCCGCGCAGGCCGAGGCGAGCGTGCGCGCGTTCAGCGGACGCTGCCAACAGTTCGTGTTTTGCTCCACGGTGTGCGCCTACAAGGTGAATACACCGCCCGGGGTATTGATCGACGAGACCTGGCCACTCGAACCGCCCACCGAGTACGGTCGCAATAAGGTGCTGTGTGAGCGCCGCTTCGAACTCGCCGCGCGCAGCGGGGCCTTCGAGCTCACCGTGGTGCGACCGAGTCACACCTATGGGCCAGGCAACGCGCTGATCGACCAGCAAGAGTTCGACAGCGGCACTTGGGATCGCGTCGCGCGTGGACTCCCGGTGTTGGTCGCGGGCGACGGGCTCGGCCTATGGCAATCCACCCACCGCGACGATTGCGGAAAATTCTTTGCCCACGCCGCACTCGCGAGCAGCACCTTCGGGCAAAGCTACAACGCGACGCGCGATGAAGTGCTGACCTGGCGCGACTACTATCGTGAGGTCGCGCGTGCCTTGGATACGCGGGCAAAAGTGATCTTCGTGCCCGCCCAGTGGCTGATCGCACAAGATCCGAAACGCTTCGCCTTCCTCGCCGAGGTCACGCAATTTCACGGCGCGTATTCGTCGGCCAAGGCCAAGGCGCACGTGCCCGAGTTCCGCGCCACCGTCGAGCTAGAAGCGGGCGCGCGCGAGACGTTCGCCGACATGCGTCGGCGGGGGGCCTGGCGCGACAGCGGCAAGGATCTGCCTTACCAGCGCATCGTCGAGCGCGCGCTGGCTCTGGGGTTCGAGATTCAAGAAGCTTGAATCGGCCGCGCGCTCAGCCCACGAGCGCGCGGTACAAGGCAAAAAAAGCTGCGGAGGCTTTGGGTAAGCTCGCTTGCCAGTCATCTGCCGCCGCGTGGTCCGCGCCATCACTGATGTACTTCGCGCACGCGAAAGGAACGCCTTCCACCAGACAGACCTTGGCCAAGGCGTATGCTTCCATGTCGATTACGTCGCAAGCAAGGCCTGCAGCGCCGGTTTCGAAGCGATCACCAGTGCCGCAAACACCCTCCGGTAAATCGCCGAACACGGCGGGGAAAGTCAGCGTCGCGGGCAAGGTTTCGAACGGCGTCTCCCCGAGGGCAAACCCGAGGCCGGTCACGTCCATATCGCGCTGAACGAACTGGCGGCAGGCAATCACGCTGCCGGTCGTGAACGTCCGGCTGCCCGCGGTGCCGAAATTCACGACCAGTTCCGGCAAGGCCCCTTGCGCGCGCAACGTCGCGAGGCGGCGGGCGAGCGCGAGCGCGGCGTTGACCTTGCCGAGGCCGGTATACAGCACACTCACGTCGGCCTGCTCGAATCGGCCTTGGCCTTCGATTTCGAGGGCAATGACGACCAGCGGCGCGCGCTCAGCCATATCGAATCACCGTGCGCGCGGGCAAATCATGCCAGGAGAAGTCGCGGATCAATCCGATATCGATGAGCACGCCGATGCCGGTGACGGTATAGCCAGCGAGCTCACACAGGGGAGCCGCCGCCAACAGGGTGCCGCCCGTCGCGAGCACGTCGTCAATCAACAGCAAACGGCCGCGGCCCGGCTGCATCTCGAGCACGCCCGCGCCGTATTCCAAGTCGTAAGAGATATCGACCACTGGCGGCGGCAACTTGCCCTTCTTGCGTACCGGCACGAAGCCTTTGCCGCGCTGAATCGCGAGCGCAGAGGCCAGCACGAAGCCTCGTGACTCGACGCCGGCCACCGCGTCGAACGCATCCCATTCGGCCGCGCTGAACAAACCATCGAGCGCGCGCACCGTCTCCGCGAAGTGCGACCGCAGCAGCGGGCTGATGTCCCGAAACAAAATTCCGGGACTCGGGAAGTCCGGCACGTCGACGACGTAGCGCGCAAGCTCGTTCATGGCGGGAAGATAGCCATGACTCGGGCACAGGTGGAAGGCTCAACTCGGCGGGGGCAGGGGCAGCGTCCGGGCGCACCTTCGCCTTCGAGTCTGGGAACTCGGCATGTCACGATCCGTTCTCGGCGGGCGCCGCGCGACGCGCTAGCGCGTTTTGGCTGGGATCAGCGCGCGCAAACGATTTGCTTGCGGGCTGTCGGGATGAAGTGCCACGAACTCTGCGGCGCGCGCGGCCGCGAGCGACCGCTCCCCGCGGGCGGCGAGGGCCTCGATTTCGAGCACGCTGGCCTCCGTCAGGAACACGCCTTGCGGCCAAGCCGCGCGGTAATGCGCGATCTCGCGCAGCGCCGAAGCAGCGTCACCTGCGCCGAGCGCGACTCGCGCGCGGTCCAATGATTGCACTTGCTCCGAAAGTGAGGAGCCCTTCGAAGTCGAGTTGCTGGCTGCGCGCACCGGCTTGGGGCGAGCCACTCGACGCAGCGCCGAGGGAGCTCCGGGCGCTCCGGTGCCGGCCGTGGCTTCGAGTGCGCTCGCCAGCGAGGCGGACCGCGCGACGTCCGCACTGGGTGCGAGCGGCGGTTTGCCGAGAGCCGTGGGAGCTGCGGGCTCCGGGTGAGCAGTGAAGGGCGCGCTCTTCGGCGCGCGGAGCGACCCCTGCACCGAGCGCGCCGTGGCGTCAGCGTGGGCTCCCGACTTGGTGAGCGCAGAGCCGCGCAGCAGCAACGCGCCGCCGCCCACGAGCAGCGTGCCAGACACACCGAAAGCGAGCAGCTTGGCCGCGAACGAACTCGACCAACGCGTCGCGCCCGCGAGGCTGGCGGCGCCTGCCGCGAGGGCGGCGGGCGCCGGCAACGAAGCGCCTACGCCCAGCCCAACCCCGATGCCGAGAGCCGATGCGGCCTTCACGTAGGCTGCGTTGGAGGGCGCGTCGGCCTCGGCAGAGCCGAGCAGCGCGCGAGTAAAGTCGTCTTCCAGCGGGGGTAATGAACTGCGACTCATCACATGCCTCCCCGCGCGCTCAGGCGCGCCTTGAGTTTGGCGGCCGAGAGCTCGAAGGACTCGCGGGCGCGGCGCAAACGCGAAGCAACGGTGCCGACCGGGATGTGCAGGAGTTCCGCTATCTCGGGCGAAGACATGCCTTCCAACTCGTACAGCACGAAGCACACGCGCAGGTCGTCGGTGAGGTCGTCGAGTACGCGGTCGAGCAGTAGGCGCAGGCGCTTCTGATCGAGCAGCGCTTCTGCATTGGGACGAGGATCGACGCCTTCGGGCAGGCTGTCGTCTTCGGCACATTCACGACGGGCGCCCAAGGCGCGCCGCGCGTTGGCGGCAACGCGCACGGCGCTCGCGAACAAGAATGGGCGCTCACTGCCGGGCGCGATGTCCGAGAGGCGCCGAGATGCGATGATGAAGACCTCTTGCGCGGCGTCGTCGGCGCTGTTCTCGGGCACACCGAAGCGACGCACGATGCGCCACACATCCCGGAAGTGCGCGCGCAACATTTCAGCGACGCGCGCGTTGTCGACCTGCGCCGAGGCTTGCTCCCTCACGGCGTACGTGAGCCGCGGTCCGGACACCGGTTCGGAAGTGCGGCGTCGCTCAGCCTCCCCGAGGACAGCACCCGCGCCCGACGAGTCTGCCCCCTCGTCGAACCCCGCCGCAGCTAGTGCCATCTCTGAGCGCATCGCCTTCGTCATGGTCCATGTGAGGCGTGAGGGGAATCGATCACTGGAACCGGTAGGATAGCCCGATCCGGCCCAAAATGCCCGACGTTGGCACACGGAACGCGGTGGGCTGGTCTTCCCCCGCGCGAAACGAGCTGCGCAGGAGCGGCACTGTCAGGCCGCCATCGAGTTGAAACGACACGACTTCTCCGACCAGCGCCTCGGTCCGTAGGTACCCGCCAAAGGCCAGCCAGCTATTGGTCTGGGCCTGGCTGCGGCCCTCCCGGTCGACGTCCGCAGCGAGCAAACCCGCGTCCAAAAAGCCGCACGGACGGACGAACAAAGGCGTCTCTTCCGGCCAGCGCGCGGGACAGGCGGCGACACGGAAGGCGACCCAGCTGAAACTGGCATTGCTGCCCTGGGTTTCGGTGTTGGATGTGGCGGCTCGCAGAGCGGACAGTGAGAACAGCGGACGCCAAGCGGAGCCCGGATAGCCTTCGGCATCGAATTCGATCCCCAGGCCGTAGCCCGGGCTCGGCGCGATGCTGCTGTCGAACGCGAGTCCGCCGCCGACTCCGAACGTCCAACGCGGCGGGACGTCGGGCTCGGGCACGAACTCGGGGGCGCGTTCACGCGCGACTCGACGCCCTGGGGGACGGGAGGGACGCGCCTGGGCCTGCGAGTCACCGGTCGTCACCTCCACCGGCTGATTGGGATCGGCGGCCAGGGCTGCGATCAGCGCGAGCGCGGTGGCCACGTCTTCGCAAGTGGGGCCCCGCACCTCGCGGACGACTTCTCGACCATCCGGCGAGCGCGCGGTCAGGCGGCCCGAGGCGGCGCCCGCGCGCTCGACCAATTCCGCGTAAAATCCGAGTGCGGGCTCGTCCGCCTCGGCCAAGCGCAAGCGCGGCGCGCGTGTTTGAATTTGGCGAGCGAACTCGGCGCCATCCGGACAGTGCCCTTCCGCCCAGTACTCCAAACGAAAGGCTTGGCCCGGCTTGGCCGCTCGTGCGGGCATGGTCACGCTGAAGAGCGCGACCCAGCACGCCCAGCCAACCCCCGGCACCCCGCGTTTCATGGCTATTCCGACGACCGCTCGGTAGCCGGAGCGATGTCATCCAGCTGCACTACCAGCGTCGCAACTCCCTGCGCGACGGCATGCAGCTGGAAGCCGAAGCGCTCATACAGGAGGCGCGCCACGTTCTCGATTTCGACGCTCAAACTAACGCGAGGCACGTTATCTTCGCGAGCGCGACCGAGCACGGCCAGCAGCAGCGCGGTCCCCACCCCGTGCCGCCGGAACTCTTGGCGCACGCCGATTCCGAGTTCGGGCGTCTGCTCGTCGACGAAGCCGGACAGGTGATCGGCTCGCTTCCAAAGCCGCATCCACGCGGCTCCGATCCGCTCGCCCGGGCCGTCGGTGGCGATCATGGCCAAATCACCTGGGCGTCCCCAGTCGGCGAGCACTTTGGCGAGCTCGGGCCGAGCCAAGGCTTCGTCGATCGGAGGGCGCAACTTGGTCGGGCGCCAGTAGGAGGCCTCGAACAACATCTCACGCAAGAACTGTGCGTCGTCCGGGCGCGCGCGGCGAATGACTAGAGTTTTGACCCAATTTTTGCGAGTGCTGGGCATCCGAGCGAGGTCAGGCCATGCGAGAGAAACGAGGCTATCAGTTACACAGCAGGCTACATGCCGTCAATTGACGTCGCCCAGCGGCGCAGATCATGAGATTATGAGACCGCCTCATGCCGAGACACGGAAGACGCCCCCGATGACGTTCCAAGAAGACGCCCCCGGGCGTTTGCTCGCCGGCAAATACGAGCTCCTCGAGAAGCTCGGCCAAGGCGGCATGGCCATCGTCTGGCGCGCGCGCACGCTGGGCGCGGCTGGTTTTTTTCGAACCGTCGCCGTCAAGCGCATCGAGGCTTCGGTGCGCGGCTTCGACGAGGTCACGGAAATGTTCGTGGAGGAAGCGCGCGTGGGGGCCGCGTTGCAGCACCCGAATATCGTCCAAGTACACGACTTCGGTGAAGACGAACAGGGACAGCACTACTTGGTGACGGAGCTCGTCGAGGGCATTCACCTCGGCCGCTACTTGGCAAGCTTCCGCGACCACCAGCTCGAGACCCCGTGGCAGCTGGTGACTGCGATCATGATTGAAGTGTTGCGCGCACTCGAGGGCGCACATGGGCGTTTGGACGAGCAGCGTTCGGTGTCGCCCATCCTGCATCGCGACGTCACGCCCGGAAATATTTTGCTGGCCGAGACCGGCCAGGTAAAGCTCGCCGATTTCGGTTTGGCGCGCGCCATGGACCGCGGGCGAATGACCCGGCCCAACATCGTCAAGGGCAAGCTGTCCTACTTGGCGCCCGAGCTCCTGCTCGGCCTCGCGCCGACCGTGAAGTGCGATCTGTTCAGCCTGGGCGTGGTGATGTGGGAAGCGCTCGCGGGTGAACGCTTGTTCGACGCGGCAACGGATGCGGACGTCGTGGCCTGTATTCGCGATGGCAAGATCCCACTGCTCAGCATGAAGCGCCCCAACCTGCCCATCGCCATCACCTCGGCCGTGCACCGGGCGCTCGAGCGCGAACCCTCGCAGCGCTTCGAATCGGCCCGGCAGATGCTCGATGCGCTCACCTCCGTGCTACGCGTGTTACCGGAGAGCGTCGACAGTCGCGTGCTCGGCCCGAGCATCCGAACTGCCCGAGCGCGTCTCGGCCAGCCCTGACTCGGATTTCGGGCCCGGCCGGCAATCGGCGGCCTTTTTCGGGGTCGCCGACGCTTGAATTTGAAAATCGTTTTCACTCCGCTAGAGTTGTGTCGGCGTTTCGATGAACTTAGCGCAGACCCGGATCGGACAAATCGTGACTGTGGTGCATGTCGCCGGAGAAGGCTCGTTTCGCCGACGCCTGATGGAGCTCGGACTCGTGCCCGGCACGCGCGTCGAAGTCATCGGGGTTGCCCCGCTCGGTGACCCGCTCGAGCTCTTGGTACGCGGCAGCAGCCTGTCGATTCGGCGCGGCGAAGCAGAAGGCGTGTCCGTGAGTTTGGGTGAGGCTGCGAGCGCCGAGCGCGCGCCGGGCAGCGCGGGTCGCGTCGAGGGCAACGGCGCTCTGCCCGCGCGTGGCCTCGCTCGTAGCGCACCGTGACTCAACAAGAATCGACATCGGTGGCGTTGCACGGCCCAAGCTTCACGGAAGGTGCTGCGCGTACGCCGCTCTTGCTTTTGATCGGTAATCCGAACACCGGCAAGACCACGCTGTTCAACCGCCTGACGGGGCAGCACGCGCGCATCGGCAACTACCCGGGCATTACGGTCGAGCGCCGCTCGGGGGACCTGACGCTGCGCGCAGAGGGCACGCCGCGCGTGGTCGAAGTCGTCGACGTGCCCGGCGCGTATTCGCTCAGCGCGCGCTCGGCCGAAGAGCAAATCGCGCTTTCTGCAGTGCTGGGCTGGGCCGACAATCCTCGTCCGGACCTGTGTGTCGTGGTCGTGGACGCGGGCCAGCTAGCCCGCAATCTGTATCTCGTCACGCAGCTGCTCGAACTCGACGTCCGCGTCGTGGTCGCACTCAACATGATCGACGAGGTGCGGGAAAATCCGCCCAACGCCGCGGAATTGAGCAAAATCTTGGGCGTGCCCGTGGTGGCCACCGATGGCCGGCACGGCACGGGGTTGTCCGAGCTCGACCGGGCCATCAGCGCCACCTTGACGGCCCCGGTGCGCAGCGCCCAGCGCATTCAGTACCCGAGTGCACTCGAGCGCGATCTCGAGCGAGTATCGAGCGCTTTGCCGAGCGAATGGAGCCAGAGCCCGGCCCGCGCACGCGCGCTCTCGCTTTGGGCACTGACCAGCGTCGAGCCGGACGACGAGCTGCAAGGGGTCGATCCCCAGCTGCGCGCGCGCTGCCTGGCCGTGCGTCGAGAAGCAGGCACTCGTGACATCGATCAAGAAGTCATCGCCACGCGCTACTCGTTGATCGACGCTGCGCTGCCCAAGCTCTATGCGCGGCTGGAGGCGCACCCGAAGAAGCGCAAGACCTCGGAGCGCGTCGACCGAGTACTCTTGCACCCGGTGTTCGGCTTCGCGATCTTCATCGCGGTGATGCTGGTGATGTTCCAGTCTCTGTTCTCGTGGTCGGATCCGGCGATCCGATTGATCGAGGCCGTTACCAGCGGCGCTGCGGATTTCATCGAGGCCCACGTCCCCGAGTCGATCGTGCGCGACCTCGTGACCCACGGGGTGATCGGCGGCGTGGGTAACGTGGTCGTATTTCTGCCGCAAATCCTGCTGCTTTTCTTCTGCATCGGGATTTTGGAAGATTCCGGCTACATGGCGCGAGTCGCGTTCTTGATGGACCGGATCATGAAAGCGCTCGGTCTGCACGGGCGCGCTTTCGTGCCCATGCTGTCCGGCTTTGCCTGCGCCGTGCCCGCGATCATGGCCACGCGCACGATGGAGCGTCAGCGCGACCGCCTGCTCACCATGCTGGTCGTACCGTTGATGACCTGCTCGGCGCGCCTGCCCGTGTACACGCTGATCATCGGCGCGCTGTTCCCGCCCTCGCGCTTGTTCGGCTGGCTGCCCGTACAGGGCCTGCTGATGATCGCGATGTACCTGTTCTCGACGTTCATCACGCTGATCTCGGCGGGGGTTTTGGGGCGCACGGCGGTGAAGGGGCGGCGCATCCCGCTGATCCTCGAGCTTCCGCCGTATCGGATGCCCAGCCTTGGCGGCACCTTGCGCATGATGTACCGGCGCGCGCTGATGTTCTTGAGGGAGGCCGGCACGGGCATCCTGGTGTTCACGATCTTGCTCTGGGCTTTGCTCTCCTTTCCGCGCGTCACGGAGACCGCTGAAGCGCCACCGCCCCCGATTGCCATCCATCAGCAAGGCACGCACACCGACGCCAAGCCGTCCGAAAGCCCCGCCCCGACCGCGGGCCCCACGGCGATCGAGCAAAGCTACGGCGGGCGGCTAGGCAAGGCGATCGAACCGGTCCTGAAGCCACTCGGTTTCGATTGGAAAATTGGCGTTGGCTTGATCGGCGCGTTCGCGGCGCGTGAAGTCTTCGTTTCTACCCTCGGGCTCGTGTACGGCATTGGCGATACCGAAGAAGACACGACCCCGCTCCGCGACAAGATACGCCGCGAGCAGAAGGCCGATGGCACGCCCGCATACTCTCCTTTGATGGGCCTGTCCTTGATGGTGTTCTTCGCGCTCTCCTGCCAATGCATGAGCACACTGATGGTCGTGTATCGCGAGACGCGCAGCGTGCGCTGGCCGCTGTTCATGTTCGGCTACATGACCACGCTGGCCTACGTGGCGAGCTTGCTCGTGTATCAGGGCGGCCGTTTGCTCGGCTTCTAGGTGACCAGGCATGTCTGAATTCGAGCCGTTGCCGCGAGAGTTTTACGCGCGCCCGGTGCTGACCGTGGCCAAGGCCTGCATCGGCAAGCTGCTCGTGCATCGCACGAAAGAAGGCCTCGCCGCCGGGCGTATCGTCGAGACCGAAGCCTATCGCGGTCCGGAAGATCGCGCCGCGCACTCCTACGGGGGCCGGCGCACCGCGCGCACCGAGGTCATGTTCGGCCCCCCTGGCTTCGCGTACGTGTTCTTCGTCTACGGCATGCACTACCAGTTCAACGTCGTGACCACCAAAGACGGCGCACCCCACGCGGTCTTGGTACGCGCGATCGAACCGGTCGCGGGTGTCGAGCTGATGGCCCAGCGACGGAATCTCCCCGTCACGGCGCGCGAACTCTCGAATGGCCCGGGCAAGCTGTGCCAGGCGCTCGCCATCGGGCGCTCGGAGTACGGGCTCGACCTGTGCGGCCGGCAGCTGTTCTTGGCCGAGGGGCCTTCGGTTCGGAGCGCGCGCTCGTTGCGCATCGGCATCGATTACGCGGGCGATTGGGCCGAAAAACCCTGGCGTTTCTTCGATCCGAAAAGCCGGTACGTATCGCGCGCGCGTCCCTGATAAAACCGCGGGGCCGCGATGTCCGACCGTCCCTTCCCGCCTCGTTCTCAGTCTCGCCCCGCGTTCAGCGCCATCGGACCACGCGTTCCGTCACCGCCTCCCGGCCCGTCGAGCGCGCCTCAGCGCTTTGCCGGCAAACGCATCACGGTCTGCGTCACGGGTAGCGTCGCGGCCTACAAGGCCGTGCTGCTCGTCCGTGCCCTGCAAAAAGACGGTGCCTTCGTGGAGGTGGTACTGACCCGCGCGGCGCGCGAGTTCGTGGGCAGCGCAACTTTTTCTGGTTTGACCGGCCGCCGCGTGTTCTCGGACATGTTCGAGGACGAACAAGCGGGTGAACTCCACGTCAGCTTGGCCGCGCGCTCGGACATGATCTTGGTCGTGCCGGCGACGGCCGATGTGCTGGCCCGATTCGCCAGCGGGCGTGGAGACGATTTGGTGACCGCGCTCGTGCTGTGCGCCACGTGCCCCGTGCTCGTCGCGCCGGCCATGCACCCGAGCATGTGGAGCCACCCCGCCACTCAGCGCAACGTCGCCACCTTGATCGCCGATCATCGGATCGCCTTCGTGGGGCCGACCAACGGAGTCGTGGCTTCGGGTGACACCGGGCTCGGCCGCATGGCGGAACCCGAACAAATCGTACAGCTCGCGTCCGCGCACTTGTCGGGCATCCGGCTGCACGGCAAACACGTCGTGATCAGCGCGGGGCCCACGGTCGAAGATCTCGACCCCGTGCGCTACGTGGGCAATCGCTCGTCGGGCAAGATGGGCTTTGCGCTCGCGGAGCGCGCCGCGGCCTTGGGGGCAAAGGTCACGCTGATTGCGGGCCCCGTGAGCCTCGCGACCCCCGTCGGCGTGCAGCGCATCGACGTGCGGAGCGCGCTTTCCATGCGCAGCGCGCTCTGGCAAGCCATGTCCCCCGATTTGTCCAGCGCGGACGCGTTGATCATGACCGCCGCCGTCGCCGACTATCGGCCCGCGCAAAGTCACTCGACCAAGATGAAGCGTGGACCGGAAGCCATGAACCTCGAGCTCCTGCCCAACCCGGACCTTTTGGCCGAGATAGGCCACGCCCGCCGCGACAAGAAACCAGTGCTGATCGGCTTCGCACTCGAGACGGACGTCGACGAAAAAGTAATCCAACTGGCACGCGGCAAGCTCGCCGCCAAGCACGTCGACCTGGTCGTCGCCAACCACGCCTCCGAATCACTCGGCAAAGACGACATCCGCGCCATGCTGGTCACTCCGACGGACTGCACGCCCTTGCCCCTACTCAGCAAAGAACAAGCCGCCGATCGGATCCTCGGCTGGCTCGCAGGTCGCCTCGGAGAACTCGCCTGATGCGCGTACTTTTGACGCTGGCGCTGACGTTTGCGGGTGTTGCATTCAGTTTCAGCGAAGCGCGCGCGGGGAGCCCATGGTTCTGGCTGGGGGTCAGCCTGCCCTACCTGCTCTTGACCGCGCTCGCGCTGTACAAGATGTGGGACGAAGGCACGCTGCTCGACTTACTCACCCCGCGCTGGGGCGACCTTTCGATCGGCGCCGTGTCGATGATCGGCCTTTTGTTCGCCTCTTGGGCGGCGCGAAAGATTCTGTCCCCCCTCGGCAGCCCGCGCCAAGCCTGGCTCTTCCGCGTCTACCTCCAGTTGGGCAATCCCGAACACCTGCAGCGCTCCACCGGCTACACCCTGCTCATCCTCGCCATCTGCGTCGCCGAAGAGATCGTCTGGCGCGGCATGGTCCTCGGCGATCTCACGCAACGCTTCGGCCGGCGTGCTGCGCTGCCATTGTCGGCCCTCGCTTACGGCTTCGCCACCGTGCCGACCATCTGGCTCTTGCGAGATCCCATCGCCGGCCCGAACCCCCTGCTCCTCACCGCCGCCATCGGCTGCGGCCTGATTTGGAGCTTTCTCGCCGCGCAACTCGGTCGCCTCGCGCCCGTGGTGATCTCGCACATGGCGTTCACCTATTTCACGATCGTGCAGTTCCGCTTGCCGGGCTTGTGATCGAATCGTCGTCGCCTCGCGATATCGCGTCGACGTTTGGGGGAAACGCGCGCCCGGCATGCTCGGGGCGGCTCACTGGCGAGCCCCGAGTTTCCACGGAGTGACTACATGAAGCAGAGTGATGCGGGCATTGGGTCTGGGTCGTCCGACGTTTCTGTAGAGGAGATCGATGCCGCGGACGCGCCGCTGCCGTCCGGCAATGTTCTGGGGGAACCGGCACGAGAGAGCGCACCGCCGGACCCCTCGCGGCGAGCCTTCGTGCAGAAGTCGTTGCTGGGCACGGCGGTGTTGGGCGCGTTGCAAGCGCCTGGGTTGGCGCAGGCGCAAGGCACGGGCGTGGGACGCGCAACGCTCAATCATTTTCACGTGCCCGCGAACGACAAGACGGTGCACTGGGGGTACTTCAGCAAGAATCTCAAGCCATTGATTGAAGTCAACTCGGGCGATTTCGTGACCATGGAAGCCATCACTCACCACGCGAACGACGACCACGAGCGGATGGTGAAGGGCGATCCCGGCGTCGAATCGATTTTCTATTGGGATGCGAAACGCAAAGGTGTCGACCGACGCGGCGCGGGCCCAATGGACGCTTCGCTATTTGGCCGCGGCGCGGGCGAGGGCTTGGGCGTCCACATTTGTACGGGGCCGGTGGCGGTCAAGGGCGCGGAGCCGGGAGACATCCTCGAAGTCCGCATCCTCGACGTGCAGCCGCGGCCTTCGGGGAACCCGAAATTTCCGGGCAAAACCTTTGGCAGCAACGCGGCGGCTTGGTGGGGTTTCCACTACAAAGATCTGATCGAGGAGCCCAAGCCCCGCGAGGTGATCACCATCTACGAGGTGGACGCTACGGGTGATCGGGACTGGGCCAAGGCGCTGTACAACTTTCGCTGGTTTCCGCAGAAGGATCCATTCGGCAAGGTGCACAAGACCATCGACTACCCGGGAGTGCAGGTAAACCACGCGGCCATCAAAGAGAACTGGGGGATCTTGAAGAACGTACGCGTGCCGATCCGCCCACACTTCGGCACGATGGGACTCGCCCCCAAAGAGGCCGACATCGTCGATTCGATCCCGCCGAGCTACACCGGTGGCAACATCGACAATTGGCGGATCGGTAAAGGCGCAACCATGTTCTACCCTGTCGCAGTACCGGGCGCGCTGTTTTCTGTCGGCGACCCGCATGCCTCGCAGGGAGACTCGGAGCTGTGCGGCACGGCCATCGAGTGCTCGCTCACGGGGACGTTTCAGTTCATCTTGCACAAGCGCGCGAGCTTGAAAGGTACATCGCTCGATACCCTCGACTACCCGCTCTTGGAAACGCAATCCGAGTGGGTACTGCATGGCTTCAGTTTTCCGAATTACTTGGCCGACCTCGGCGCCAAAGCGCAGTCGGAGATCTACGGCAAGTCCTCGATCGATCTGGCGCTGCGCGATGCGTTTCGGAAAACCCGACACTTCCTGATGACCACGCAAAAGCTGACCGAAGACGAAGCCATCTCGCTGATCTCGGTCGGGGTCGATTTCGGAGTGACGCAGGTCGTGGACGGTAATTGGGGCGTGCACGCAATAGTGCGGAAGAGCCTATTCTCGGCCGCGACCTGAGCGGCGCGGCCGTGCAAGGTCAGCCAGGGGCCGAATGACTCAGACTCGAACGATTGCGTTTTGGAGCGGGGGGTCGGCGGGGCGGATCGAGGTGGGCGGAGACACCCACCTCTGCTCGTGGTCCGTGAAGTGAGCGGCGCGGCTTTGGCCGCAGTTCAGCCCACGCTGAGCTTCGCCAAATCCTCTTCGGAGATGTCGAAATCAGCGTACACGTTGGCGACGTCGTCGTGCTCGTCCAGCGAGTCGACCAAGTTCAGGCACACTTCGGCTTCACGGCCCGTAACGGCCTTTTTGTTCTTCGGGATCCAAGCCACCTTGCTCGATTGGATCGGCAGCTTTGCGGCTTCGAGCGCGGCGGAAACCGTGTCGCAATCATTGGGCGGCGTATACACGACCCAAACGTCGCCTTCGTCGCGGTAGTCTTCGGCGCCTGCGCTGAGGGCGGCCTCCATCAGTTGGTCTTCGCTGACCGCGCTCTTCTCGAGGGTGATGGTGCCCAAGCGATCGAAGGCCCATTGCGCGCCGCCGGCGCCGCCCATCGCCCCGCTGTGGCGTTCGAAGATCTTTCGGAGCTCGGCTGCGCTGCGGTTCCGGTTGTCGGTCGTGCCTTCGACCAGGAAGAGCGTGCCGCCTGGGCCGGTGCCCTCGTACAATACGTCTTCGTACGCCGCTCCCGCGATCTCGCCCGTGCCGCGTTGGACGGCACGTTTGATGTTGTCAGCGGGCATCTGCTGAGCGCGACAGTCCGCCACCGCCTTGCGCAAGCGCGGGTTGGAGTCGACGTCGCCACCGCCGATACGCGCGGCCGTGACGACTTCGCGGATCAGCTTGGTGAAGATTCTACCGCGTGCGGCGTCGGTCTTGCCCTTGGCGCGCTTGATTGTTGCCCATTTGGAGTGGCCACTCATGCGCCGTAGCTAGCACCGCCCGGGAAAGATGTGAACCGCCTCAGAAACCGGCTCAATCAGCGGCGAAACTGACGGCAAAAACCGAACCCTGCTTGGCCCACGGCAGGGCGCGTTGCGGCGCTCGCAGCGCATCCAACACGGCGATCACGTCCTCGTAGGCGGCCGAATTGCGGACATGGAGCACCGCCTCGTCCAACAGCGGATCGGACGACTCTTGGTGCACCCCGTTTGCGCGCCAGTCGCGATTCAAAAATTGCGCGAGCTCCGGGTAGTGCCGATCACCGCGGCCCTCGATCACGACTCGAGCCGGCAGGTCCGTAGTTGCCACGACCGTCGCGCCGGTGCGCCAGCTCACGCGAAAGCGCTCGTCGTCGAGCTCGACGTGCAAACGTTTGCGCTCCACTTCGGGCACTCCCGTCGACTTGCCCGGAACGAGCGCGCTGCCGTTCAGCCGCGCGAAGTTCGCGAAGCCCAAATTGGCAAGCAGGAACACCACCAAGCAGATCAGGAAATCGATGAACGGCACGAGCGGCAATTGGTGGTTGAGCGTTCTTCTGCGTCCGCCCGCGTCGCTTCCGGAGTCAATGGTTGCCATGTCGGACTCCGACACGGCGTTCTTTTGAATCCTTGGGCGGCAACCCCACGGAAAGCACCCGGAAACCTGGGTCCACCACACTCCGTTAGGATGTCGATTGCGCTCACCGTTCCGGAGCGAGCTCAGCGGGTGGTCGCGTCCGACCTAGAGATAAGTATTCTCGGGCCTTGTGAGTTCCCCTCACCGCTCGCTGACCGCTTGAGTCAAGCTGCCGTTCACTACGTTGGCCAGGCCGATCGCGTCCTGCTCGACGACCGCTTGTCGCGCCTGACCGAGTTCAAAGAAGACCTATCGAACGCGCCCGCATTCGAGCTCGCCGGGCCGCGCCACAAGCTATTTTTCGACCCCAGCAAGCTCAAGTGCGGCATCGTCACCTGCGGCGGCTTGTGCCCCGGGTTGAACAACGTGGTCCGCGGCTTGGTGCTCGAGCTCAACCACGGCTACGGCGTGCGCAACATCGTCGGCTTTCGATACGGTTACGAGGGGATGATTCCGCGCTACGGACATCAGCCTTTGAATCTCACGCCCGAATCGGTCGCCGAGATTCATCACGAGGGAGGGACGGTACTCGGCACCTCACGCGGAAACCAAGATCCGAAAGAGATGGTCGACCGCTTGGTCGAGCTCGGCATCGGCGTGCTGTTCGTCGTGGGGGGAGACGGCACGTGCCGCGGAGCAATGACCGTAGTGGCCGAGATCAAGCGCCGCGGCTTGTCCATCGGGGTGATCGGCATCCCCAAGACGATCGATAACGACATCCATTTCATCGACCGCAGCTTCGGCTTCGAGACCTCGTTCTCCGCCGCGGTCGACGTGATCAAGAGCGCGCACGTGGAGGCCAAAGGCGCGAAGAACGGCGTCGGTTTGGTGAAATGCATGGGCCGGCACTCGGGCTTCATTGCCTGTCACGCCGCGCTCGCCTCGACTGACGTCGATTTCGTGCTGATCCCGGAGGTCCCGGTGTCTCTCGAGGGCGAGACGGGCCTGCTCCGTTTGCTCGAGCGTCGGCTCGTGCGTGACTCACACGCCGTGATCGTGGTCGCCGAAGGCGCAGGCCAAGAGCTGTGCACCACGGATGGCCCCGCCTCGACCGACGCGAGCGGCAACGCCAAATTGAACGACATCGGCGTCGTGCTACGGGACAAAATCATCGCGCACTGCAAGACTCGCGGCCTCGAAATCACGCTCAAGTATCTGGACCCGAGTTACCACATTCGCAGCGTGCCCGCGTCGCCCGCGGACAGCGTGTATTGCTGGAACATGGCTCGCAACGCCGTGCACGCCGCCTTGGCCGGCAATACCGAGATGTTGATCGGCCGCTGGCACGGCCGCTTCGTGCACGTGCCCATGCCGCTCGCGACCCGCTATCGCAAGCAAGTCGATACGGCGGGGGACCTTTGGACGAGCGTGATCGAATCCACGGGCCAGCCCGTGGCCTTCAACATGTGAGCGCGCTAGCGCTTGTAGCGATCGCCCGAGCCCCCTCCACCGATCACGAGCTTTTCAACGTGCCGCGCGCCCAACACGGTCGCCGGTTTCATGATCGCGGTCTTCTGCTGCACTAACGCGGTGCTGCGGCCTTTTTGGTCCACCGTTCCGCGTTTGACGTGCGCCGAGTCCGGGCTGTTGCGCAGCGGCGACAGATTCCGGTCCAACCGGCTCGCGTGCTCGAAGGCCTGGGCGATCTGCTCGACGAGCGGCCGGGCGCACGCGAACGTACGTTCGACCTGTAGCTTCTTGCGCGCCACCGTGGCTGCGTCCGAGGCCCTGCGCGACAGCTCTGCGAGCTCACCCAGCATCGCGTCAATCATCGAGACGTAGCCTTGATCGAGCGCATACAGGGCGCAGCGCTTGCGCACGCCGGGAGAGCCGCGCTCGAGTAGCTCGCGCGCCGTGTCGCGCAGGCTCGCCAATGCCG
>Ga0247740_1000111_pt1 | contig 40844 bp, 41 predicted proteins | sample UWRJL148409B2_FD_180942 | JGI IMG/M metagenome (GOLD analysis project Ga0247740, IMG submission 180942) | Plant litter microbial communities from Arlington Agricultural Research Station in Wisconsin, United States - UWRJ-L148-409B-2 | ecosystem: Environmental > Terrestrial > Plant litter >...
TGCCGCCGGCGCCGAGCTTGAGCGCCGCGAGGCGGGCCTCGATCTCGGTCTGCTTGTCGAGGTCTTCGAGGCTTTCGAACTGGGCGTCGAGGCTGGATGCCGCGAGCTCCTGCTGTCCGAGCACCTTGGCCTCTTCGCGGCGGATCTTGTCTTCGAAGCGGCTGATCTCGCTCGTCGGGTCGAGCATGTCGATCGATCCGATGGCGTCCTGCACCTGGCGCTGGGCATCGACGGTCTTCGAGCGGGCGATGAGCTCGTCGCGCTTCGAGGTGAGCTCGCCGAGCTTGTTGCGCATCGAGTCGAGACCGCTCTTGAGCTTGTCGACGACGACGGTCTGCGAGGTGATGGTCGGCTGCGCGTCCTTGGCCTCCTTCTCGGCCTGGAACTGCTTGCCGAGCGCCACCTTCGCGAGGTTGTCGAACTTGTCGGCGTCGGTCGCGTTGCCGCCGTTGCGCAGCTCGTCGGCCTTCGAGCTCGCCGCGAGCGCCTTGCGGCCCCAGTCGTTGGCGGCCGCGACATCCTCCTCGTAGTCCTGCTCGATGAGGCGAAGGTTGCCGATGGTCTGGGCGACGGCGCTCTCGGCCTCGGCGATGCTGTTGGTGTAGTCGCGCACCATCTGGTCGAGCAACAGGGCGGGGTCTTCGGCCTGGTCGAGCAGGGCGTTGATGTTGGCCTTGGCCAGCTGGGTGATGCGGCCGAGGATGGACTGCTTAGACATGAGTGCTGCCTTTCGTTGGATGGATAGGGACTACAAGAAGATCTAGAACCGGCCGCCGCCGCCGCGACGTCCGCCGCGCGAACCGCCGCCGCGCGAACCGCCGCCGCCGGAGCGCCGGGAGCTGCCGCCGAAGCCGCCGCCGCCGCCGCGGGAACCGCCGGAGCGTCCGCCGCCGGAGCGTCCGCCGCCGGAGCGCCCGCCGCCCGACCAGCCGCCGCCGCCGAACCCGCCGCCGCCCGCGAGCAGGCCGCCGAGGATGCCGCCGATGATCGCGCCGGTGTCGATGTCGCCGAGACCGCCGGAGCTGCCGCCGATGCCGCCCGACCCGTTCGAGCGCGAGAAGTAGTCGACGTCGCCCTGTGCGAGCTCGGTGCCCTGCTGGGCCAGGCTCGACGCACGGTGCGCGGAGGTGAGCGCGCCGACCGGGTCGGTCGCCGCGAGCGAGACCGCCTCGTCGAGCGCGAGCTGGGCCGCCGAGAGCCGGGTGCGTGGCTCGCTGCCGACCCCGCCGCGACGGGTCGACAGGTATTGTTCGCCGGCCGAGATCTGGGATCGGGCGCTGGCCATCACCCGGGCGAGCGACGAGCGGGCGCTCGCGTTGCGCCGTTCGGCGTCGCGCGTGGTGGCGAGCGCCGCCGCGAGCTCCTCGTCGAGACGTTCGACGCGTTCGACCGCGTCGATGGGGTTGCGGTCGCTGTCGGGCAGGATGGCCGCGAGCCCCGCGCTGGCCGCGTCGATCGGGGCGGCCAGGTCGGTCGTTGTGACCGCGCGGGCCTCGGCGATGTCTCGGTTCAGCTCATCGACCGCGGCGGCCAGCGCGGTCTGCGCCTCGGCGAGCTCGCGGGCGAGCACATCGACGGCGTCGAGCAGCTGTTCGGCCTGGGCGACGCTCGACTGGGCGGCACGCACGGCGACCGCCGATCCGGCGGTCTTGCCCGAGGTGATGCTCGCGCGGGCGGTCGCGGAGGTCTTCGCGGCGAGGGCGAGCAGGGTGCGGGCCTGCGCGGCGTTCTCGATGATGGTGGCGATGGTGGCGGGGGCGTAGCGCGCGGCGAGCTGCTGCGTCGTGGCCTCGGTGGCGGCGAGCCGCGTTTCGAGGGCGGTGGCCGCGGCATCCGTCTCGTCGAGAATGCGCGGAGCGTTCTGTTCCAGCTCGCGCAGGGCGTCGAAGGCGTCGGCCTGGGCGTCGAGCTCTTGGTCGGCCTTGTCGGCGAGCGCGATCAGCTGCAGGGTGAGCGCGCGCTTCTCCTCCGCCGTCTCGGGGAAGGCGTCGTCGAGTTTCTGCCGGATCGCGAAGGCCTCGCCGACCGTGGTCTTCGCCGAGGCGAGGGTGGTCTGGAACTCGCGCGTCGCATCCTCGCCGAACTGGGCGATGGCGAAGCCGAGCTCCTGCTCGCTGGTGCGCAGCGAGTCGTCGACCTCGATGAGCAGACTGCCCGCCCGCTGGTCGAGCTGCTGTTGCGTCGGTTCGCCCGACGGCAGGTCTTTCTCGCCCGCCTTGCGGCGTCGGGCCGCGCGCACCAGCAGGAAGACGACGGCGCCACCCACGGCGGCGACGACCAGCAGCACGATCGGCCAGATCGGCAGGCTGCCCGAGTCGTTGCCCTCGCCGCGCAGGCCGCCAGCGAAGTCGACGGCGGCATCGGCCCAGTTGTCGTCGCGCAGCTGTGGGATCAGCGTGTTGTCGACGATCTCGTTCAGGTCGGAGTCGCTGAGGGCAAAGTCGTTGGTGACCGAGAGCTGGTACTGGCGGTCGTCGGTGGCGACGGCGAGCAGGGCGTCGGTCGAGCCGAGCCCGCTCAGCTCGGCGGTGGTGTCGGCCCAGTCGGCCGCGGAATCCGCGCCGGTGAAGCTGTCGACGTAGACCACGAACAGCTGGATGCCGGCCTCGGTGTAGAGCTGGTCGAGGGCGGTCTCGATGCGCGCCTCGTCGCCGGTGACGACGCCCGATTCGTCGAGCACGTAGGCACCGGCGAGATCGACCGGGTCTTGGGCGTGCGCGGCGGCGGGCGCGAGCCCGAGAAACGCGACGGTGAGCGCGACGCCCAGAACGATACGGGTCTTCAAGACACTTCTCCTCGGCTGTTGCCAGTCAGTGAGCCGATTCTAGCGAGTGGAGTGTGTCTCGAACCTGAGTGTTCCTAGCCGCCGGATCAGCCGATGCGCACCGTCTGGGTCGGGCCGGTGACGAGCTCGGCGATGCCGTCGACCGACACGTCGGCCGCCGCCGACAGTTGGTAGTCACCGGGCGCCACCGCGGGCAGGTCGGTGCGGAAGGCCTCGGCCGCGTCGTCTTCGACCGCGCAGACGACGGGCGTGAAGGATGCCGCGAGCTCGAGCGACTCACCCGGGGCGAGCATCACGTCCTGGATCGACATGATCGTCGGACCATTGCTGTGCCAGAGCACGATGCCGTTCTGCGAGAGCGTGATCGCCGGGGTCGGCGCCATGTAGCCGGCGATCTGCTCGGTTCCGGTGTTGGTGAGTGTGACGGTTCCCGTGACCGGTTCGGTGCCGGCCGGGGCGTCGGGGAAGGCGGCGGTCAGCACGAGCCCGGTCGCGCTCGGTGCGACCTCGGCGAGGGTGCCGCCGCACAGGTTGATGCGGTCGGCCGGCGCACGCTTGATGTCGCCGCTCGCGGGTGCCTCGCCCTCCATCATGCCCTGCACCCCGTCACGGCCCTCGGCCGGAGCCTGCTCGCTCATGGTGGCCGCGCTGTCGCTCGCCGACTGGCCGCCGCCGAGACCCTGCAGCCCGGCCACGCCCAGACCGCCGATCGCGAGGGTGAACACCCCGCCGATGCCGACCTGCGCGGGCAGGCGGCGGGTCTTGCTGCGGCGGATGACCGCCTCGGTGTCGATCGCACGCATTGCGGGGGTGTCGCCGCGGAACAGGTCGCGGAGGTTCGGTTCAGTTGCCATTGTGTGCTCCCTGCGTGGTCGTTCGTGTGTCGGAATCGGTGTCGGGTTCGGCGAGCGCGACGGCCATCTTGGCGAGCCCGTCGCTCAGGTAGCGCTTCACCGCGCCCGAGCTCAGCTCGAGCGTCTCGGCGATGTCGTCGACCTTGAGGTCGTCGTAGTAACGCAGCACGAGGCAGGCCCGTTCGCGCGGTGTGAGTTTGCGCAGCTCTTCGTGCAGGTCGATGCGCGACTCGCTGCCCGCCGAGGGGGAGTCGGCGACATCCGGAACGGCGGTCAGGTGGGCGATCTTGCGCCAGCGCGTGGTGCGTCTGCCTCGGTCGATGTAGGTGTTCAGGATGGCGCGGCGAACGTATCCCTCGGCGCTCGCCACCGAGAACCCGTTGCGCAGCCGGCCGAAGGTCTTCACCAGGGCGTCCTGCACGAGGTCGGCGGCGTCGTCTTGGCTGCCGCAGACGAAGTAGGCGTAGCGGGTGAGAGCGTCGCCGCGTTCGGCCACGAGTCTCGTCACCACCTGCTGCCACTGCGGTCTGTCGAGTGCTGCCTGTTCTGCCACGTACTGCCTCCCGGATCGTGCCTCTATCCTCTAAGACGCACGACCGGGCCAAAACGTTGGTTGCGCGGTGGAGCTATGGAAATCGCGCCAGCGATTTCCCGACCCCAGCGCCGACCGAGCCAGCGAGGGAGGAAGTCACGCGAGCCGCGATCGCAGACCGCCCAGCTCCTCCTCGAGCGCAGCGGGCACCCGCCCGGCGAACGTGGCGAAGAACGAGGCGACCCCGTCTGCCTCCCGGCCCCAGACATCCGAATCGATCTCGAACAGCTCGCGCCAGTTCTCGTCGCTCAGCCCGAGGCCGGAGGTGTCGAGGTCGCCGCGAGCGGGGATGACGCCGAGCGGGCTCTCGACGCCGTCGGCCGATCCGTCGACGCGGTCGAGGATCCAGGCGAGCACCCGCGAGTTCTCGCCGAAGCCGGGCCAGAGGAACGAGCCGTCGGCCCCCTTGCGGAACCAGTTCACCTGGAACACGGCCGGCGGGTGCTCGAGCCCGGCGCCGACCTCGAGCCAGTGCGCCCAGTGGTCGGCCATGTTGTAGCCGCAGAACGGCGCCATCGCGAACGGGTCGCGGCGCAGCTCGCCGACGGTGCCCTCGGCGGCCGCGGTGCGCTCGCTCGAGATCGTGGCGCCCAAGTAGACGCCGTGCTGCCAGTCGCGGGCCTCGACCACGAGCGGTACCGCGGTCGCCCGGCGGCCTCCGAAGACGATCGCGTCGATCACGACGCCCTGCGGGTCGTCCCAACTGCTGGCGATCGTCGGGCACTGGCGGGCGGCGACGGTGAACCGCGAGTTCGGGTGTGCCGCGGGGGTCGGGCTGTCGGGCGTCCAGTCGTCGCCGCGCCAGTCGACCAGGTGGTCGGGAGCGTGCTCGGTCATGCCCTCCCACCAGACGTCGCCGTCGTCGCGCAGCGCCACGTTGGTGAAGATCGTATTGCCCCACAGGGTGTCGATCGCCACGGGGTTGGTCGAGACGCCGGTGCCGGGCGCGACGCCGAAGAAGCCCGCCTCGGGATTGATGGCGCGCAGGCGGCCGTCGGCATCCGGTCGCAGCCAGGCGATGTCGTCGCCGATCGTCTCGACCTTCCAGCCCGGGATGCTCGGCTGCAGCATCGCGAGGTTGGTCTTTCCGCACGCGCTCGGGAACGCGGCCGCGACGTGGAACTCCTTGCCTGCGGGGTTGGTGACCTTGATGATCAGCATGTGCTCGGCGAGCCAGCCTTCGTCGCGCGCCATCACCGAGGCGATGCGCAGGGCGAACGCCTTCTTCGCGAGCAGCGCGTTGCCGCCGTAGGCCGAGCCGAACGACCAGATCTCGCGGGTCTCGGGAAAGTGCGAGATGTACTTCGTCTCGTTGCACGGCCAGGCGACGTCGGCCATGCCCGGCGCGAGCGGCGCCCCGACAGAGTGCACGGCGGGCACCCACTGCGTGTCGTCGTCGATGAGGTCGAGCGCCGCCGAGCCCATGCGCGTCATGATGCCGGTCGACACCACGACGTAAGGGGAGTCGGTGACCTGCACGCCGAGTTTTGCGAGCGGCGACCCGAGCGGACCCATCGAGAACGGCACGACGTACATCGTGCGCCCGCGCATGCTGCCGGCGAAGAGGCCGTTCAACGTCTCCCGCATCTCGGCGGGGTCGCGCCAGTTGTTGGTGGGGCCGGCGTCGTCCTCATCGGCCGAACAGATGAAGGTGCGGTCTTCGACGCGGGCGACGTCGCTCGCGTCGCCGCGGGCGAGGAAGCTGCCGGGCCGCAGTTCGGCGTTCAAGCGGATCAGCGTGCCCTGCTCGAGCATCAGCTTCGTGAGCAGGTCGTTCTCGCGCACCGACCCGTCGCACCAGACCACCTCGTCGGGAGTCGTGAGGTCGGCGATGGACCGCACCCAGGAGACGACGGATGCCGCGGCGCCCGTCGGTTCGCCTGGGGCTAGCCGTTCGGCCCTCGCGTGGTCGGACCCGATGACGGTCGTGGGCGCGGTGCGGGTCAGGATGCTCATCCGGTGCTCCATTCGTTGCCGTAAATACCTTGGTAGTTACATGGTGGAGCGAGAACAAGCCCGTCGATCCGAAAAAACAGTGGAAAGAATCATCCTTCTTTCGATAATGTCGGCAAATGAAGGATCTTGCGACGCTGGGTCACCGCATCCGGCACTACCGGGCCGACGCCGGCCTCACCCTCGACCAGCTCGGGCAGCAGGTTGGCATCGCCGGCAGCCAGCTCTCCCTCATCGAGAACGGCCGGCGCGAGCCCCGGCTGAGTCTCATCGGGTCGATCGCCGCGGCGCTCGGTGTGACCGTGGCCGACCTGTTGAACGACGCGCCGCCGAGCGAGCGGGCCGGGCTCGAGATCGAGCTCGAACGGATGCAGCGGGGGAGCGTGTACGCGTCGCTCGGTCTCCCTGCCCTGCGTCCCGGAAAGGGGCTCACCGACGAGACGCTCGCCGCCCTCGTCGGGATGCACCGCGAACTCGCGCGGCGCTCGCGGGAGTCGATCGCCACGCCCGAGGAGGCCCGCCGCGCGAACACCGAGCTGCGGCAGCAACAGCGCTCGCTCGACAACCACCTCGGCGCGATCGAAGAGCTGGCCGAGAATGAGGTCGCCGCGGTCGGTCACGTCGGCGGGGCCCTCACCCACCGGTCGGTGACGCGCATGGCCGAGCGGCTCGGCTTCGAGCTGGTGCACGTCGGCGACCTTCCGCACTCCGCCCGCTCGGTGACCGACCTCGCGGGTGGCCGCATCTACCTGCCGCCCGCATCGATCCCCGGCGGGCACGGACTGCGCTCGATGGCGCTGCAGGCGATGGCGCACCGGGTGCTCGGGCACGCCGAGCCCGCCAGCTACGCCGACTTCCTGCAACAGCGGCTCGAGATCAATTACTTCGCCGCGGCCTGCCTGATGCCGCGCCGGCAGTCGGTCGAGTTTCTGCGCGAGGCGAAGGGCAAGCACGACATCGCCGTCGAGGACTTCCGCGACGCGTTCGGCACGACGCACGAGAGCGCCGCGCTCAGGTTCACCAACCTCGCAACCGCCTACCTCGACATGGAGGTGCACTTTCTGCGGGTGGGCGACGACGGCGCCGTCTACAAGGCCTACGAGAACGACGGCCTGCGTCTGCCGGTCGATGTCACCGGCTCGACGGAGGGCCAGCTGGTCTGCCGGCACTGGAGCTCGCGCGTCGCGTTCGCGCGCACCAACCGCACGACCGAGTTCTACCAGTACACCGATACCCCCGAGGGAACGTTCTTCGACTCGACCCAGACCGGGTCGACGAGCGCGGGGGAGTTCTCGATCACGGTCGGGGTTCCGTTCGTGCACTCGAAGTGGTTCAGGGGGAGGGAGACCACGAACCGGCTCACCTCGACCTGCCCCGACGAGGCCTGCTGCCGCCGGCCCGACGCGGCGCTCTCGCAGCGCTGGAGCGGCAAGGCCTGGTCGAGCGCGAAGCTGCACGCGCACATCCTGTCGCCGCTGCCGAGCGGGACGTTCCCCGGCGTCGACGACCAGGAGCTCTACGAGTTCCTCGAGCGGCACGCCGCCGGTTGAGCGGGGCGCGGGTGTGCAGTTATGGCGGGTGGCCGGGGTGCCGCACCCGCCACAGGTGCACTTCCGTCGAGCGGGCGGGCCGGCAGCCGGGCGGGCGGGGTGCGGATGCGCTGAGTGTCCAGTTGGTGCGGACTCGAGAGCGGCGTGGGGTGCCGAAGTGGCCGGTCAGGTTTCGATACGGCCGCCCGCGGCCTACTCAACCGGCAGAGCGGCCGCGGGTGGGCTACGTGCTCAGTGACGTGATGCACTCGGCGAGCAGCCGGCGCAGCGCGGCCTGCTGCGCGGCATCGAGCCCCCGGTTCATCCGTACCTCCACTCCGCGCACAGCGGCGCTCGCCTTTGTCAGCCGCTCCCGTCCGAGGGCGGTGAGTTGCGTCGGCAGCGCGCGCCCGGCGGGGGCCTGCTCGGGGCGGGTGACGAGGCCGTCGCGTTCCATCGACTGCAGCAGCACGTTCATCGACTGCCGCGACACGAACGCGCCGCGGGCCAGTTCGGAGTTCGACATCCCCGGGCGCTGCGCGAGCAGTTCGAGGCAGGAGTACTGGGTGATGTTCATGCCGAGCGGGCGCAGCACCTCGTCCATCGCGGTGTGCAGGGCGCTCGACGCCTGCTTCAGCAGGTATCCGACGGACGTATCGAGATGCACTTGACTCATGTCAGTATTCTGACATACTCGGTCATGTCAACAAACTGACATCTAGAACTACAACGAGGAGAACCACATGCCCGTCACCGGACCCGACTTCATCTCCCTGCAGGTTCGCGACCTCGACCGCTCGGCCGCGTTCTACACCGACCTGCTCGGCCTCACCCGCGCTCCGTTCTCGCCGCCCCACGCGGTCGTGTTCGGCACCGGTCCGGCATCGTTCGCGGTGCGCGACGCCATGCCGGGCGTCGACCTCGACGCGATCGCCCAGCCCGGCCAGGGCGTCGCGCTCTGGATGCACGCGACCGGCGTGCAGGAGCTGCATGACGCGCTCGTCGGGGCGGGCACCACGATCGTCGCGCCCCCGGTCGACGGCCCGTTCGGCCTGACCTTCACGTTCGCCGACCCCGACGGTTACCACGTGACCCTGCACGACCGTGCCTGAGCCGACGTTCTGGGTGAACACCGTGAGCCTCGACCACGTGGAGGCGGCGGTGCGCGGCGGCTTCACGCAGGCCGACCACGGTGCGGCCACCCGCGTGAGCCGCCTGTCGCCCGGCGACGGCATCGTGTTCTACTCGCCGCGCACCAGCCTGCGCGACGGGCAGCCGCTGCAGCAGTTCACCGCGGCCGGCACGGTCACCGGCGAGGAGCCGTACCGGGTGACGGTGAGCGAGCAGATGCGGCCGTGGAGAGTGGATGTCGCGTTCGATGCGACCCATCCCGTCGACGCCAAGCCGCTCGTGCCGCTGCTGTCGTTCATCGCCGATCCCGCGCACTGGGGCCTGCCGTTCCGGCGCGGGATGTTCACGATCCCGGAGCGCGACTACAGGCTGATCGTGGGGGAGATGCTGGTCGCCGTGTGAGTGGGAGCACTGCCGAAGTGGCGGGCGGCCGCGGCACCCGCGTCGCGCAGCCAGTGCGCCGGCTCGGCGATCGCCGCGTCGACCGATCCGGCGAGGTCGACGAGGGCCGCGGTCCACACCGGCTCGCCGCGCACGATCGCGGTCGTGGTGACCTGTCCGGCGATGACCCCGGCGCGCACGTCGCGCTCCTCGGCCCGCTGCAGCAGCTGCCCGACGACCTTGCCGCCGAGCGACTGGCTGTCGAAACGCCCCTCGCCGAGGATGAGCACGTCGGCGCCGTCGATCGCGGCACCGAGGCCGCTGAGCACGGCGAGGTAGTCCGCGCCCGACTCGACCGTGGCACCCCACGCGCTGGCGAAACCGAAGCCCGCGCCGCCCGCCGCCCCGGAACCCGGCTGGGCGATGTCGCCGCCGAGCACGCGCGCGAGGTTCGCCAACGCGCCGTCGAGCAGGTCGACGTCGGTGGGCGTCGCGCCCTTCTGCGGGCCAAACACGGCGGCCGCGCCGGTGTGGCCGAGCAGCGGCGCCGTGACGTCGGTGAGCAGGATCACACCGCCGGTGGGAGCCGGCACGAGGCCCGCGCGGTCGACGGAGTGCAGCCGGGTGAGCGCGGCCCCACCGTCGGCGAGCGGCGACCCCGTGTCATCCGCGAGCCCCAGTCCGAGCGCAGCGAGCGCTCCCGCGCCGCCGTCGGTCGACGCGGACCCGCCGAGCCCGATCACGAGCGACGTCGCGCCGGAGGCGAGCGCGGCGCGGATGACCTCGCCGAGCCCGCGCGTCGTCGCGCCCAGCGCATCCGGCGCCTGCATGAGGGGGAGGCCGCTCGCCTGGGCGAGTTCGACGACGGCGGCACCGCTGGGAAGGGCCAGCCACTCGCCGGGGGTCGGGCGGCCGTCGGGGCCGGTGACCAGCCCGGCGGAGCGGCGCACCGACCCGGCGACGGCGGCCTCGATCGCGTCGATGGTGCCCTCGCCGCCGTCGGCCTGGGGTACGAGAGTGAGCGTGTCGTCGGGGGTCACACTGCGCCAGCCGGCCGCGATCGCGTCGGCGACCTCGCGGGCCGAGAGCGACCCCTTGAACGAATCAGGGGCGATTACTATCGACTGCGACATTGCGCCAGCGTATCGGAGCGGCCGAGGGCGTTTTCAGATTCGCGGGTGGGTTGGGTTCGGCGGCCCCCATCGGTTGACTAGAATCGCAGCATGAACGTCATCGCCTTCGTCGTGTCCCTGGGTCTTTTCGTCGGAGGGATTCTGCTGATGGGCTACTCCTTCGAGATCGAGGGTTTTGAGTTTGTGAGCTTCTTCGCCGGTCTTCTTATCACCAGTGCCGGTGTCGCGCTCCCCATCCACGTACTGAAGCGTATTGACGGCTAACGCCACAACTGATCGAGGGAGTCACCATGGCTGACAAATCACCCAAGAAGTCCACGCCGAAGACCGCTGCCGGAAAGTCGCTGAAAGAGAAGCGCGCCGACAAGAAGGCAAAGGCCAGCGACAAGAACCGCTAGCCGACATCGCGAATGCCCGGTACCGCGAGGTGCCGGGCATTCGTGCGTTCGGGGCCGCGGATTCGTGTTGGATAGACGCATGGACGCCGTGACCCTGAGACCGAGCAGCGATGCGGATGCCGCGTGGATCGCCGATCTCAGAGCCGGGGTCATGCGCGCCGACCTCGAACGACTCGGACGCTTCGACCCCCTGTGGGTGCGCGAGCGTTTCCTGCGCGGCTTCGTGCCCGCCAACACCCGGCTGATCGACGTCGACGGCGCGACCGTGGGCTCGGTCGCCGTGCGCAGCACCCCTGACGAACACTGGCTCGAGCACTTCTACCTCGCCGCCGACCAGCAGGGCCGCGGAATCGGCGGTGCCGTGCTGCGCCGCGTACTGACCGAACCCCGGGCACAGGTGCCGTGGCGGCTCAACGTGCTGCAGGGCAGCGCCGCCCGCCGGCTCTACGAGCGACACGGGTTCGTCTTCGAGCACGAAGACGAGGTCGACGTCTGGCTAGTGCGGCGGTGAGCTTCACGGTGCGCAGCACGGGTGCCGACGACTGGCGCGAGGTGCGTGCGCTGCGGCTCGAGATGCTCGCCGACACGCCGAACGCGTTCGGTGAGACGCTCGACCACGCCACCCGCATCGCCGAACCCGAGTGGCGCGACCGTGGCGCGCGCGGTGAGAACTCGCTCGGCGCGCAGTTCGCGGCGATCGCCGACGACGGCCGCTGGGTCGGCACGATGGGCGCCTTCGTGCCGCGCGGCAAGGGGGCGATGCTGGTCGGCGTCTACGTCACGCCGTCGTTCCGCGGTCGCGCGACGGGTGTGACGGATGCGCTGCTCGACGCGGTGGAAGCCTGGGCGCGCGAGCGGTATGGCACTCTGACGCTGCACGTGCACGAGCAGAATCCGCGCGCGCGTGCCGCCTACGAGGCGCGCGGCTTCGTGTACACCGGCGAGCGACTGCCGTACGTGTTGAACGCCGCCGAGACCGAACTCGCGATGATCAAGCGGCTCTGACAGCCGCCGGACCGATCAGACCGTGCCGATCGTCGCGTGCCGATAACCACGGTGCCGTCGAGCTCGTCGGAGTGCACGATGTCGGTGGCGAGACCGGCGTCGCGCATCAGCGACGCGGTCGACGGCGCCTGGCGCTCGCTCGACTCGATCAGCAGGTGGCCGCCGGGCGCGAGCCACCGGGGTGCCGCATCGGTGATGCGGCGGTGCAGGTCGAGCCCGTCGGGGCCGCCGTCGAGCGCGACGGTGGCCTCGAACAGGCGTGCCTCACGCGGCATAGTCGCGATCGAGTCGGTCGGCACGTAGGGCGCGTTGGCGACGATGACGTCGACTCGCCCGCGCAGCCGGTCGGGCAGCGGTTCGAAGAGGTCGCCCTCGAGCACGGTGTCGGCGCCGAGGTTGCGCCGCGCCGCACGCACGGCGGCCGGGTCGATGTCGCTCGCGAGCAGGTCGATCGTGGGTTCGAGTGCGACCAGCGCGGCACCGACCGCGCCCACCCCGCAGCACAGGTCGACGACGGTTCGGCCGGCGAGACCCAGCTCGACAGCACAGCGCACGAGCAACTCGGTGCGCCTGCGCGGAACGAAGACTCCCGGCTCGACCGCGAGACGCAGCGTGCAGAACTCCGCCCAGCCGAGAACCTGTTCGAGCGGGATACCCGCGACGCGGGAGGCGACCATTCTCTCCAAATCTGCGGGGGTCGCGGCGGTCTCCGCGAGCATCCGCGCCTCGTCTTCGGCGTAGACGCACCCGGCCGCACGCAACCGTGCCACGAGTTCGGGGGAGAGCGCCACGGCCTCAGCGTACCGAGCGCGAATCGGCCCGGATAGAAGCGAACCGGCTTACGATCCCGCTACGCTCGGGGGCATGAGCGACCTTCCTCCCGTGCCACAGCCCAACCCGTATTCGACGCCGGCCGCCCCGCCGCCCTACAGCAGCAGCTCGTACCCGACGGCGCCGCGTACCAACGTGCTCGCGATCATCTCGCTGATCGCTGCCTTCGTGTTCCCGCTCGCGGGTGTCATCACCGGCCACATAGCGCTGTCGCAGATTCGCCAGACGGGCGAGCAGGGGCACGGGTTGGCCAAGGCCGGGCTCATCCTGAGCTACGTGTTCATCGCGATCGGTTTTGTGATCGCGATCCTCTACATCATCTTCGTCGTCGTGCTGGTCTCGACGGGCGGCCCGAACCCCAACTTCTAGCCGCGGCTCGGTCTTCTAGCCGCGGTCGGCACGCAGCCCCCGCGAGGCAAGCACGCGGTCGACGTCGATCCTGATGACGACACGCTTCGGGTTGGGCTGCGGCTGGCGGTAGCGCTGGGCGTAGAGGTTCTCGGCGAGGGCGACCTCGGCGGGCTCCCGTTCGATTACCGCGCTGCCGACGAAACTGATCCAGCGCGCCCCGTCGACCTGCCCGACCGTGGCCTGGCCGTCGCGTTCGATGTTGCGCACCTTCTGGGTGTCGCCGCTCGTGATGATGCGCACCACGCCGGCGTCGAGGGTGAACCCGACGGCGATCTGGTGGATGGCGCCGTCGCGTGCGATGGTCGAGAGCATGGCGAGGTGGCGGTCGGCGACGAAGCGCAGGCCGTCGTCGGTAAGTTCGGTGGTCACTGCATCAGGCTAGCCGGGGTGGCGGCCCGCGCCGGTCAGAGCCGTGCGACCGCGCCCGGCCGCGCGGCGATGCGCTTCGGCACCTTGCGCTCGCGCCGGGCGTAGACGAGAGCCCTTTCGCTCGACAGCGCGAGCAGCAGCAGCACATCGAGCGCGAGCCCCGGCAGGTTCGTCTGCAGGGTGATGCCGGGCCCTCCGGCCAGTGCGGTCACCGCCAGCGAGAGGATCGCGACGGTGCTCAGCGCCATGGCGACCAGCCGCGCCCAGTTACGCCCCGCGAAGATCTGCCAGGCGATCACGATCTCGGTGAGGCCGAACAGGGCCGGCACGGCGGCGACGATCCAGATGACGCCCGACAGCTCGGACCGTGAGAGCGACGCCAGCTCTTTCGCGAACAGCTCGGGAGAGAGCAGCACAACGGCCGCGAAATAGAGGGCGAAGAGTCCGCGGCCGAGCACGAACAGCGCGCCGACGGCCGTGGGCGCCGGTCGCTTGTCGCGGCTGTCGGTGACGGGGTCGTCGCGTTCGGCGACCGGCCCGCGCACGGCGCGCACGTCGATCACCGGCAGGTCGCCGTCGGTCGCAATGGCGTCGCCGCCGCCGTTGCGCGCGTGGTAGCCGGTGCTGAAGTCCTCGATCACCGCGACGACCGCGTCGGGGTTCGCCGCCCTGATGCTCGAGACCACGTGGTCGCGTTCCACGTCGGTGTCGGCGTCGATCTTGTGGGTCACCTGCAGGGTGAACAGCGACAGTCCGACGCTGCGGTCGTAGGTGCCGGCCGCGAGCCAGTCGGCGTCGCGGCCGCCCGGCAGCTTCCACCCGGGCGGGCAGCGCCAGAACCGCACGTGGTGCCGCTTGCCCGGCGAGCCGTCGACCTCCTGCTGGTAGGCGAAGTCCTGCTTCCGCCCGAACAGCAGCAGCGGGCTCACGGGAGCCTCGAGGTAGCTGCGTCGCAGGATGGTGGATGTCACGATCCGCAAGCCCGTTGTGAGGGAGAGGTCGTCGGCCATCACCCACTTCGCGCGCAGCAGCACCTCGTGCAGTTGCGGCTCCGAGCCGAGCATGGCCAGGTTCACCGGGTCGCCGAGCAGGCCGTCGCTCGTGCGGGCGCGCCCGATGAAGTAGTCGGGAACGTAGATGCGGGTGAGGATGCGGTGCAGGCGGGGCAGCACGAGGTAGGCGAGCAGCGCCCAGAAGGCGGCGACGAATGCGATCTGCCACCAGCCGAAAGAGAAACCGGTGTAGATCACGAGCCCCGCGAGCCAGACGGCGCTGAGCCCGCCGACCACGAAGAACGCCCAGTCGAGCGCGCTGTCGACGCGGTGACGGGCGGATTCGGCGGGGGAGACCACGGTGCGAACCTATCGCCCGGAGGCGGTGCGCGCTACGCCGCGCTTTGTAGCCCTGTCGTTGCCACCCGCTGGCGCTCGTGCCCGCGATCTGTCAGCGTGGTCGTGGGGGCCGTCATCCCCGAGAAGGCGGAACCGTGGACCCCGAGTCGCAGACCGAGTCGCGCGTGCTCATCGCACGAACGCCCGACCCGCGCCTGTGGACGGGAGTGGCCGGTCTCGTCGTCGCGGTACTCACCCTCGTCGAGTCATCCGTCGACCTCTTCCTCGTCGGCCAGCGTCCCCGGCTCGACGACAGCGACGCGCTCGTCGCGTTTATGGCGACCGCGAGCACCCCCACCTTGATAGTGATCCTCATCGACACCTTCCTGATGGCGTTCCTCATCGTGTTCCTCGCCGGATTTCGCCAGTTGATCACCAAGACCCGTCCCGACGTCGAGTGGATCGCCGACCTGGCGTTCGGGGCCGGGCTCGTGTTCGTCGGCCTCACCCTGGTCGGCGACGCGATGGAGGCGGGTGCGGCCCTCGACTCGATCGGTGCGGTCTCCGACCCCTCGGTCGTGCGTGCGCTCACCGAGGGGCACGTGCAGATGTTCGGCTCGATGGGCTGCGTGCTGACCGCGCTCGTGGCCGCCGCGTCAGCGCACGTGATCTTCCTGTCCGGTGCCCTGCCGCGCTGGACGGGCGTTCTCGCCTACGTCGTGGCGGCCGCGAACTTCGCCGCCGTGCCGACGATGTTCGCTGGCACGAACCAGCCGACGTTCTTCTCGGCGGGAGGCCCCGGTATCGCGCTGTTCGCCACGTTCCCCTGGCTGGTCTGGGTGGGCTCGGTGGGAATCTCGGCGCTCCGCGACCGACGGCTGAACCGCTAGACGGTCTCAGCGGCCGAAGCGCGTTGTGACTCCCGGCGAGTAGAGCACGGAGTCGGGAGCGCGGTCGACCAGACCGGCAAAGCCCGCGCGTGCCAGCAGCCGGTCGTCGAGGGCGTCGAGACGCGCCTCGAACAGCGGCCACGGGCCGTGGTGGTTGCGCAGGTAGATGGTGCGTCCGCGCACGCGCGTGAACAGCGCCCAGCGCGCGGTGAGGAAGTCGGCGAGAGCGTCGTCGCGCACCTCGACCGCGCCGCGTGTGGCCACGATGCGCGAGGTGAGCCCGTGGTCAAGATGGCGGCGCGATGTGAACTCGAGGGTATCGCCATCGTGCGCGAGGCGAGTGCGCGACCACCGGTACGGGAGCGCGAAAATCGCGCGCGCGGCGAGCACGGCCGCGAGCCGCGAGGCTTCGAGCGAAACGAAGACCACCCCACGACGACCATGGTCGTCGACCGCGTACAGGCGCACGTTCACCTCGACGAAGTCGCCGAAGTACGGCACCGGCGGGCTACCGAAGACCGTGGCGCGGTCGAGTACGAACGGGATGAGCCCGACCCAGCTGGAACCGTCGAACTCGTCGGGGTGCAGGCCTTCGGGCAGCAGCGGTGCGACGAGCGCGGCGTCGACGCGCCAGTGCAAGAAGACGAGGTGCGACCAGCGCTGGCTCGCGACCGAGCGGCTGGCGAGGTCGGGTGCGGCGCTGCTGATCGGCTGCGGGTCGCGCAACACGGGTGCTATCCGACGGCGAGCAGCGCGCCGATGTCTGCCTCGCTGGTGGGACGGCTGAAGAGGAAGCCTTGCGCACGGTCGCAGTTCAGGTCGCGCGCCAGATCGAACTGGGCCTCGGTCTCGACGCCCTCTGCCACGACCCGCAGCCCCTTCTTGTGCGCCATCGCGACCGCGTCTCGAACGAGGGCGGGAGACGCTGCGGAGGCCTGGATGAGCGTTTGGTCGATCTTCAACTCGGTCGCGGGCAGCACGAGAAGCTGCGCGATCGACGAGTATCCGGTGCCGAAATCGTCGACCGAGATGCCGAGGCCGAGATTGCGCAGGTGTACCAGCCGGGCGGTCACTTCGGGCACGTCGGTCATCGGCAAGGATTCGGTGATCTCGATGATGAGGCTTTCCGGCGACAGGTCGTTGCGGGCGAGGCTGTCTTCGACCCGGTCGAGGAAGTCGAGGTCGTTCAGTTGGGCCGCCGACACGTTCACGGCGACCTCGATGTCGTGGCCGAGAGCCTTCCAGATCGCGGCGCAGCGGCAGCCTTCGTCGATCATAAAACCGCCGATCTCGCCGATCATCTGGTTCTCTTCGGCGAGGGCGATGAAGACGTCGGGTGCGATGCGGCCGAGTTCGGGATGATCCCAGCGGGCGAGCGCCTCCACCCCGACGATGCGACGCGTGATGGCGTCGACCTGGGGCTGGAAGAGGGCGACGATCTCACCGCGGGCGACCGCACCGCCGAGGTCTGAAACCAGGTTCATTCGCTCGCTCCGGATCTGTTCGCCGTGCCGTGCTGTGCCGGTCCGCGTGGGCGACCCGTTTGCCACCCTACCCGGCCGACCTGCGACGTGACGCCGCGCGGCAGCCGGGTCAGGCCTGGGCGGGGGCCATCGCTGCGGCGAATTCGCGCTGCACGAGTGCGACGATGTCGGCCAGATTCTGCTCGTCGTACGCCGACATCACGTGCTCGCGCTCGTCGAGGATCCAGATCGCGCCGGCCACGCGGCCGTCGGCGTCGTGCAGCTGTGCGCCTGAGACGCGGTGGATCTCGCCGCCGCCGGTGAGCGGGCTCGCGCCCTCCGCCGGGTTGGCGAGAACGGCGACCGGGTCGATCAGACCGGCGTCGACGCCGAGATGGGTAAGCAGGCGCGCCTCGTCGGCTTCGACAGCGACGATCACCACGATCGCCGCGTTGAGCAGGCGCGAGGCCACGCGGGCGATGCGGCCGAGCACCTCGCCGGTGTCGTCGGTGACGACAACGTCGGCAGGGGGCTCCGGAGCCTCGCGGTTCTCGAGCTTGCGTTCGACGCCGATGAGCTCACCGAGCGCCGCGACAGCCTGGGCGCTCGTCGGTCGCTGGGACGGTTCGCGCGTGGTCATCGCCGTGAGAAGAGCCGCCCACTGCGGCGAGAGGGTCGTCGGGATGACGGGATCGCGGATGAGCCTTGCGGTCGCGCTCTCGAGCTGCGTGCCCGGAAACTCCGGCGTGCGCGTGAAGCATTCGAGGAGGCTGAGCCCGAGCGAGTAGACGTCGGTCGCTGCCTCGATCGACTCGCGCATGGCCTGCTCGGGGCTGAGGTACGCGGCGGTGCCGACGGTCGCTCCGTCGTCGGGCGGCGGGTTTCCGGTCAGCGATGCGATGCCGAAGTCGGCGAGTTTCGCTCGCGGGCGCTCGTCGGAGCCGCCGTACGCGACCATCAGCACGTTGGCCGGCTTGACATCGCGGTGGGTGACACCGTTGGTGTGGATGTACTGCAGCCCCTCGGCGAGGTCGTACCCGATCTGCGCGATCTCGCGGCCCGAGAGCTCACGTGACTCGACGAGTTCTTTCAGCGTCGAACCGGTGATGAGCTCCATCACGAGGTACATGCGCGACTTCGCAGGGTTCTTGTTGGCGACGATGCCGGCGTCGATGAGCGTGACGAGCCCATGATGGTTGAGGCGCGCGAGAACCTGAAGCTCGTGCTCTTGGCTCGAGACCTCGGCGAGTTCGCCGAGCGACGCGTTGAAGAGCTTGACCGCGACCTCACGGTCGAGAAACTCGTCGTGCGCCCGGTAGACCGAGGCCATACCGCCGCTGCCGATGAGCGCAAGAATCTGGTAGCGGTCGTTCAGTCGCGAATACGGCTGAGAATCCGGCACTGCTAGTCGTCCTCTGGTACGGCGGGTCGTTCCAGGGGCTCCTCGGTCACCTGCATGCCGAGCGGTGTCGCCGCGGTCAGCATCAGCTCGTCGAGCCAGGTGCGGTTGATGCTCGCCGCCCGCGACCCGGAGTAGAAGAAGTGCAGGGGCACGCCGTTGTCGATCCAGATGGAGTGACGGCCGCTGCCCTGCTTGTGGTTGATCTGCCAGGTCAGGAAGAAGTGCTCTGCCCGGCGCAGTTTCGCGCTGATGGCGATCTGCAGATGAGTCGCGGTGCGGTCGTCGAACTCGAATTCTTCGCCGTTGTACTTCAGGTAACCCACGGGGTCTCGTCTCAATCCAGGGATCAGTGGCGCCGAAAGTCAGGGGTGATCGGCGCTAAGGCGGTGAATTGCCTTGTTGCAAGGGTAACGTGTGTGGTCGGGTGGTAATTTCGCCCGCGAAAAGGGAGTAGAGACTTTCAGTGATCATCAACAGGCTCACCGTCGACGGCAGGGACTTTTTCCTCCCCGAACCGGTCACCGAACTGCGTGAGCAGATCCTCAAGGCGATTCAGCAGGGTGGCGGTTACGTGAACATCCCACCGCTGAACGCAGGCCCCGGCATCGACATCCTGTTCTCGCCGGGAATGCCCGTGCTCTGGGCGCAGATCTCGATGGGCGGCGAGCAGGCAGACCCCGCAGCCGCCTCGATCGCGGCCGACGGTTCGCTCGACAACCTCTAGGTCACCCGAATGGCATGATCCCCGTTCGATCGGGGCGGCTTAGCATCGCCCTGCGCGAAAGCGAAAGGGGCGTCTTATGGCCAAGAATCTGACCCGACCCGGGGGAGTGACCTTCATCGCGACGCTCTGCGCGGTGTTCGGGATCGTGGAGCTCGCCACCGGTGTGCTGTCGTTCGTGTTCTTGGGGACGGTCGCCGAACAGACGTCTCTGGATGCCACGGAGGTGTTCTGGTCTTCGGTGGTGCTCATCGTGCTCGGCCTCGCCTACCTGCTGGTCAGCGGCGGCCTGTACCGCGGCAAAGACGTGGCCAGGGTGATCGTGCTGCTCGTCAGCCTGCTGCACGCCGCCAACGGCCTCTGGCTCGCGGTCTCGGGCCAGCTCGTTCCCGGTCTCGTGACGATCGCCGTGGCGCTCGTCGTGAGCGCCCTGCTCTGGACCGGCAGGGGCGGCGCGTACTTCGACCACGACGTGCAGGGCAAGCGGCGCCGGGCGAACACGTAGCTTTCTCAGGAATCACGGAGATCGTTCCGTAAACTGGTCGCACCATGGACGACCCTCCCCATCACAGATCCCAGCCCCTTGACCCGTCGACCCCCAGAGGTCCGAGTTCAGGAAGGGGCGAGAAATGAATGAGTGGATCATGGTCGGTATCGGCCTGGTTCTGACCGTCGGCACCGGCATGTTCGTCGCCTCGGAGTTCGCCCTGGTGAACCTCGATCGCAACGACCTCGAGAGCCGTCAGGCCCGCGGCGAGAAGCGCCTCGGACCCACCATCCGGGCCTTGAAGATCACCTCGACCCACCTGTCGGGTGCGCAGCTCGGCATCACCCTCACGACACTGCTCACCGGGTACACCTTCGAGCCTGCCGTCAGCTCCATGCTCGAGGGCCCGCTGACCGGTATCGGAATTCCCGAGGCCATCGTGCCCGGCATCGGAACCGTCATCGGCATCCTGCTCGCGACCCTGTTCTCGATGGTCATCGGTGAACTGGTGCCGAAGAACTTCGCGCTGGCGCTTCCGCTGGCAACAGCGAAGTTCGTCGTGCCGTTTATGACCCTGTTCACCACGGTGTTCAAGCCAATCATCGTGACCTTCAACAACACGGCGAACGCCATCATCCGCTCGTTCGGCATCGAACCGAAAGAGGAGCTGTCGGGCGCCCGCTCGGCCGAAGAGCTCGGATCGCTCGTGCGCCGCTCGGCGATGGAGGGCTTCCTCGACGAAGACCACGCCACCCTGCTCGGCCGCACCCTGCGGTTCAGCGAACACTCGGCCGAAGACGTCATGACACCGCGCGTTCAGGTCACCTGGATCGACGCCGACGACAGCGCCGAGCACATCGTCTCGCTGTCGCACGCCACCGGCTACTCGCGCTTCCCCGTCACCGGAGAGAACACCGACGACATCCTCGGCGTCGTGCACGTCAAGCAGGCGTTCGCCGTCGCCCTGGCCGACCGTTCCACGGTGACCGCGCGCGACCTGATGGTCGAGCCGACACGGGTTCCCGAGTCGATGGAGGTCGAGACGCTGCTCGTGTTGCTGCGTCGCAGCGGGTTCCAGATCGCGATCGTCACCGACGAGTACGGCGGAACGGCCGGCATCGCGACTCTCGAAGACCTGGTCGAGGAAATCGTCGGCGAGCTGGAAGACGAGCACGACCGGCACAAGTCGGGCATCATCCGGGCGGGCAAGACGGTGACGTTCGACGCCGGACTGCGTCCGGACGAACTGCTCGACAGGACAGGGATCGTAGTTCCGGATGACGCGGAGTACGAGACCATCGCCGGGTACGTCACCGACGAGCTCGACCGTATCGCCGAGGTGGGCGACGAAGTCGCGCTACCCACCGGCACACTGCGGGTCGAGCGCGTGGAGGGGCTGCGCGTGCTGCGGCTGAGCTTCACCCCCACCGAATCCGAGCACGACCTCATCGTCGACGAGCTGAAGAGAGACCTCTCATGAGCGAATACCTCCCTGGAATCATCTGGCTCGTCGTTCTGCTGGTCGTCAACGCGTTCTTCGTCGGCGCCGAGTTCGCCGTCATCTCGGCGCGACGGTCGCAGATCGAGCCGCGCGCCGAAGCGGGCAGCAAGGCCGCGAAGACCACGCTGTGGGCGATGGAGCACGCCACCCTGATGTTGGCCACCAGCCAGCTCGGAATCACCGTGTGCTCGCTGGTGATCCTCAACGTCTCCGAGCCGGCCATCCACCACCTGATCGAGATACCGCTCGGACTTACCGCGCTGTCGGGCGAGGCCATCGGCGTGATCGGCTTCATCGCCGCGCTGCTGATCGTCACTTTCCTGCACGTCGTGCTCGGCGAAATGGTGCCGAAGAACCTCGCGTTCTCGGTGCCCGACCGCGCCGCCCTGCTGCTCGCACCACCGCTCGTGTTCGTCTCGAAGGTGTTCCGCCCGGTGATCGGCAGCCTGAACTGGCTCGCCAACATGATCCTGCGGCTGTTCAAGGTCGAGCCGAAAGACGAGGCGACGAGCAGCTACACCCTCGACGAGGTCGCGAACATCGTGCAGCAGTCCACCCGCGAGGGCGTTCTGAACGATGCATCCGGAGCCCTCACCAACGCGTTCGAGTTCACGACCAAGAAGGTCGCCGACGTGCAGGTTCCGATCGCCGAGATGGTGCTGCTTCCGCCCACGTCGACGCCGGCCGACATCCAGCGCGCGGTGTCGACGCACGGTTACTCGCGGTACATCCTGACGAACGGCGCATCCGAGCCGACCGGCTATCTGCACCTGAAAGACGTGATGGACCTCACCGACCCGGTCGCCTTCGAGACGGCGGTGCCAGCGAAGCGCGTGCGTCGCCTCACCTCGGTGCTCGCAAGCAGCGACCTCGAAGACGCTCTGGCGTCGATGCGCCGGGCCGGATCGCATGTCGCCCGCTCGCTCGACGCCGAGGGCAACACCACCGGCGTGCTCTTCTTGGAAGACATCATCGAAGAACTCGTGGGCGAGGTCGAAGACGCCACGAGCGCCTGACGCGCGCACGAAGAAGGCCCCGACGGAAAACCGTCGGGGCCTTTCTCGTGTGGACCGTCTTACTTGAAGACGTCCTTGATGTTCTCGCCGGCCTGCTTGGCGCTCGCCTTGGACTGGTCGTTGCGACCTTCCTGGGCGGTGTCGTGGTCGTTGGTCGCGTTGCCGACGGCTTCCTTCGCCTTGCCAGCAAGCTTCTCGGCGGCGTTCTGAATCTTGTCTCCAGCACTCATCGTGCACCCGCTTTCTGTCGTTGAGGTGTCTCTGACGCTACGCCGAATCGGCCTGTGAAGACCCCTCATTGCTTCTTTCCGCCTCGCGCGCTACAGCGCCGGTGTCACTCGCTGCGGGTGAGTCCGGGCGTCGGGTGCGAGGTCGATCATGGCCACCATGACTACACACAGCGATTCGAACTGGACGGACTGGGTGCGCTTCGCCGGCGTCGTGCTCATCGTCAACGGAATCTTCAGCCTGATCCAGGGGCTGGCCGCGCTACTGGGGCCGGACGCGTACTACGGCGTGGTCGACGGCGAGTTGCTGATCTTCAACGTGGCCGGCTGGGGCTGGTGGAACATCGTCATCGGCGCGCTGACCCTGATCACGGGTCTCGCACTGCTGAGCGGTGCGCTGTGGGCGCGCATCGTGGCGGTCATCCTGGCGATCATGAGTTCGATCGCGCAGATGATCCTCGTGCCGGTTCAGCCGTGGTGGTCGTTCATCGTCATCGCGCTCGACCTGCTGGTGATCTACGCGGTCGTCGCCCCCGGACGCAATCTCCGCGTCGAGCGGTAGCACCGGGGTAGCTCGCCCGAACGGTGCGAGGTCGCGCCTCGCGTTCGTCAATACCGTCGGATCACCGACGACAATGGAGGACGGAATGGCGAAGAAGTTCGAGGGCAAGATCGAGCTGGACGTGCGGGATTCGGTGGCCGACTGGGACGCCTTCCTCGCCGACAAGGCACCGGCGGGCGCGCCCAATGTGCTGGTGGTGTTGTTCGACGACACGGGCCAGGCGGCGTGGTCGCCGTACGGCGGCCGCATCCAGATGCCCACCATGGACCGCCTCGCGGCAGGCGGCCTCACGTACTCGCAGTGGCACACGACCGCCCTCTGCTCGCCCACCCGCTCGACCTTCCTCACCGGACGCAACCACCACTCCAACGGGTTCGCGACGATCTCCGAGTCATCCACCGGCTTCCCCGGCTACAACTCGCACATCCCGCCCGAGAACGCGACCATGGCGAATATCCTGCGCGACGCAGGCTGGTCGACCTACTGGGTGGGCAAGAACCATAACGTGCCGATCGACGAGTGGACGGCGGGAGCCTCGAAGAAGAACTGGCCGCTCGCTCAGGGCTATGACCGGTTCTACGGCTTCATCGGCGGCGAGACCAACAACTGGTACCCCTCGCTCGCCGAAGACAACCACTACATCGACCAGCCCTACCTGCCCGAAGACGGCTACCACCTGTCGAAAGACCTCGCCGACCAGGCCCTCAAGATGATCCGCGACTCGAAGCAGACCGAGCCCGACAAGCCCTGGTACCTCTGGTTCTGCCCCGGCGCGAACCACGCGCCGCACCACGCCCCGCAGGAGTACATCGACAAGTACAAGGGCGCGTTCGACGACGGGTACGAGGCGTACCGCGACTGGGTGCTGCCGCGCATGGTCGAGCGCGGACTGCTGCCCGCCGACACGGACTACAGCTCGATCAACCCGATGCCCGACGGAACGTTCACCCAGACCGACCTCGTGCGCCCCTGGGCCGAGCTGAACGACGCGGAGAAGGCGATGTTCAGCCGCATGGCCGAGGTCTACGCCGGATTCTCGGAGTACACCGACACGCAGGTGGGCCGCATCGTCGACTACCTCGACGAGTCGGGCCAGCTCGAGAACACGATCATCATCTACGCGGCCGACAACGGAGCGTCGGGGGAGGGGAGCCCCAACGGGTCGGTGAACGAGGGCAAGATCTTCGGCGGCTACCCCGACGACGAGGCCGAGAACCTGACCATGGTCGACAAGCTCGGCACCCCCGACACCTACAACCACTACCCGACCGGGTGGGCGATGGCGTTCTCGACCCCGTACAAGATGTTCAAGCGGTATACCTACCAGGGCGGCGTTTGCGACCCGCTGGTGATCCACTGGCCCGCCGGAATCTCGGCGGCGGGGGAGGTGCGCAACCAGTACCACCACTCGACCGACATCGTCGCGACGATCCTCGACGCCTGCGGTGTCGAGATGCCGGCCGTCTACAACGGGGTCGAGCAGAGTGCGCTCGACGGGGTGTCGATGCGCTACACGTTCGACGCCGAGCCCGACGCTCCGACGCAGAAGAAGACGCAGTACTACGAGATGCTCGGCAGTCGCGCAATCTGGCACGAGGGCTGGAAGGCGGTCACCGTTCACGGACCTGTGTCGGGCATCAGCGGATTTGCGGATGACACCTGGCAGCTGTTCAACACCGACGTCGACCGCTCCGAGAGCCATGACCTCGCCACGGAACATCCGGACAAGCTCGAAGAACTCAAAGCCCTCTGGCTGAAGGAGGCCGAGGCGAACAAGGTGCTGCCACTCAACGACCTGCAGATCATCGGCAATGCCAAGGACTTCGAGACGTTCGTCAACATGGAGTTCAAGGTCCCGGTTCCGCCGAGCGGACAGTACATCTACTACCCGGGCACGACCGAGATCCCGGAGCGGTCGGCCGCGAACGTGCACGGGGTCTCGTACCGGGTGCTCGCCGAGGTCGATCTGGGCGCCGACGCCGAGGGCGTCATCTTCGCGCACGGCTCCCGGTTCGGCGGACACGCGTTGTACGTCAAAGACGGGCAGATCACGTACTCGTACAACTTCCTCGGCATCCCGCCCGAAGACCGGATCACGGCGCCGGTACCGTCGCCCGGTAAGCACATCATCGGCGTGGAGTTCACGAAGGAGGGCATGGGGCAGTACCGCGAAGGCGTCGGCCCGCTCGCGCTGTACATCGATGACCGGAAGGTCGGCGAACAGCAGATCCGCACGGTTCTCGGCCACTTCTCGCTCTGCGGCGAGGGGCTCTGCATCGGCTACGACAGCGGCGACGCCGTGTCGAGCGAGTACGCCGGATCGCGCTTCGAGTTCACCGGCGGCCAGATCGAGAAGGTGGTGTTCGACATCGGGGACGACCTCTACGTCGACCTGGAGGCGCACTACGCGGCGGCGCTGGCGCGGGACTGACAATCTGGTCTTGCTCATCCGGCAGCGGGTATTTGCCTGCCTTTTAGGCAGGGCGAAGGGAGTTTAGGGCATCGATTATCGCCACGTGGGCGCTGTCGATCCCGAGGGCGAGAAGCAACGAAACGATTGCCCCGACAAACGATGCGACAACGAGAAAAGAAAGCGGGTACAGCCAGCCCGCTAGGTGACTCAACCAGGCAGATTTTCTCGTCGTATTCTCGTGCTCACCGTCGAAATCAAATTTCAGCAACTGGGCTAGCGCTAGGAGGCGTTTGTCCCTGCCTGCGAGCAGCAGTTTTATCGAGACCCAAAATGGAAAGATCAAGAGCACCACGACCGTGGAGAGAATCACGATCAGCGCGACCCAGCCGTACACGACGTTGACGAGAGCGATATTCGCATCAACCGCTGCGTTGGACATAAGTGGATAGGTTTGGACGGACTCTGAGGTCTGCGCCTCCACATATCGCGTGTTGATCGAGTCCAGCTGCTGCGCCACGAACCCACCGATGAATCCGCCGAGAACTAACACGCTCGATCCCCAGAAGAGTCGGGTAAGCCATGACGCTGTAGAAAGTAACAAGTTTCGGCTGCCCAGCGGCGTCGGTGCAGGAATACGAGAAGCAATGAGGGCGACGATTACGGTCGCATACAAGCTCCAGATCAACGGAACGACGACAATCGCTACTGCGCTGATGTAGGCGAGGGGAGTTCCCCGTTGATCGTTCGAAGCGGACTGTTCAAGGACAAGCAGCGGCAGCGGCAACACCGTCAGAAGGACGCTGGTCCACGCGAGATTCCGAAGAAAGTGCCTAGGCCGCGACGTGTCGAATGTCTTTAGAAACCAAATCCGAACGGACACGCGAGGGATCCTTTCGGTCGGGTGAATGGCGCGCAATGAGTTGAGTATTGCGCACGCTTCGCAGGCGCGGAAGAAAAATCACGCCGAAGGACGCAGAGTTCGACCCAGTCCACGCCGTGTGCGCCGTCTGGTCTCACCTGCCGCCCCTGCCTCCGGAGGGCGAAAGCCCGTTCTGGAATGGTGTCATTTTGCGGCGACTTCCGCGTAAATTCAACGTTTTTCGGTCATCGTGGATCGCCTCGAAATGACACGTTTTCCGCGAAGTGTTGCCATTCTGTTGCCACAGCTGATCTGACGGACCCGCCCTTGCGTTGCCGGAACGACATTTCTGCTTGCCGAGAACGCGCGACAGGGTTGATGTCCGCCGCCCGAGGACGCGGCAGTCAACGAGTTATCTCGTGGGGACTTATCTGCTTCGGCGCAACATGCGGAATCAGCCAGTAAGTGGCGGTGTCAGCGACTGTTCGTGGTCAGACGCCGAACGGTTTTGTGACCCATCAGGTTCCGGGCGCTCAGGTCGTGGGACGACTTCGGCGTCCGGCTCGATTCACCTAGACATCACTTCAAGATATCCGGCCTGTCGAGCAGCTGATCTGCGTCCGCGGCGCCAAGCGCCCAACGCCATAAGAGCGACTTGACGTTTGCCGGGACTTCGTCCCAGGTAAGCCACTCTGCCAGCTCCGCTCGGACATACGGAGCTTTTGCTCCCGCTTTATCGGATGCAGCCGTCATGGTCCCCTTCGACCCCATCTTGGCCATCAGCTCCTGGCAACTCGTGGCGCTAATACCGTGATCCTTTGCGAACTGAAGAGCCCGAGCATCGGACACGTTTTCAAGCATTGAGTACTCGAGATCGATCGCGCTGAAATGAATAGGCACGTCTGCCGCCAAAGCTGTCGCGTTGATGACAGCTGTCCTCGCAGACATCTCCGCCGAATCGTGTGGGTTTGTCTTGACGTCGAGACCGGTGGCAATTCCGGAAATAGCACTTGTGAGAGCAACCGGAACCACCACGCCTGATTCGCGTAGTGCCCTGACGACATCTGCCCCTGCGTCTATTGAGTCAGCGCAGATGAGCACATTGTAGGCAAGTTCACCTGAGCCAGGGTTTACGTAGCGGCGGAGGAGGCGAAGCCAGGGCCCGAAGGCAGTTTTGCTGCCAGTCGCGCAAACTCGCATTCTGTTGAGTACGGACGGGGGAAGGTGCTCGTAGAGTTGCCGCCGCAGGGATTCAAAGAAAGCCACGTCCCCCGGCCCCTCTACGAGGAGAAGACTTCGATCAAACATGGCGTGTGAGACCAAGGATGAAAGGAAGTAACGATCCTTAGCATTTTGCGCAGTCGAAGCGTCGGCTGCTGGATATGCAGAATGCGATCTCAGGACTACCACGTCAGATGGTGCCACTTCCGCGAGTATTGCAACGCTGTGTGTCGTGGCGATGGTCCGCGTGCCAGCTTTGCCGAAGATCTGTTGGGCAATAGTGCGCTGAGCGCTTGGATGAAGAAAGGCCTCGGGTTCTTCGAGCAAAAGGAGCTGATTTGATTCGCTGGCTAAAGAGAGCTGAGCTACCGCCATCGTCAATACGCTCTGAAGCCCCGCCCCCAGCCCATCAACTGCAACCGTCTCTAGATCATGTTCCCCAGTGCTGAACCGGGCCTCCATCTGACCAATGGCGAGCTCTACTAAGTCAGTGGGGGAGATGCTGGTGCTGAAGGTGCCGCTTGGCTCAAATCCACCTTGGATGAGCGCTCGAGCGTCGTCCCAAACCGTGCGGGCCACCTCACTTGCGTCCTTGCTGAGCCGATCGGCAGCAGCTCCCGTCGCCTTCGGCACGCCCGCTGGACGGCCCAACCCGTCGTAGATCATGTGTTCCTGCAGACGCTTTCGGAGGGCCGTTCTGAGAAGATCTGCAAACAGGGCGGAACTACCATCCCGAGTTGCAGGAATATACAGACATGCGTACTCCTCCTGGAGCCGGCCAATCAGCTCCGTAGCGTTCGGCTCTGTCTCCGGCGCTTCGCCCCGCTCCGGCACTCCTAATCGTGCGTAATTGTTTCCTTGGCGGAATTGGATGCGAACTTCGGCTCTTCCCGCTTTATCAGCGCCGAACTTTCTTGCTGACCTACCGTCACTAATGTGAACGCGCAAAAAAATTCTGCGCGCTCGGTTTCGAGTCGCTCGTGCAGGTAACAACAGTTGTTTTTCAACTCGCGTCAACTCGCGCCTGCCCGTCAGGAGTTGCTCATCGAGGTCGTTGAGTACCCAATTAATGCTTCGGAGGAGCGACGTCTTACCTGAGTTGTTTTCTCCGATGAGGAGGGCATCATTCTCCAAATTGAAGTCGGTAGTCGTGAACCCGCCTATGTTTTCCAGCCGAACACTCTGCAGTTGCATTCTCATTTGGCACCGATCCAATCCCAGCCATCCGTCGAATGGACCCCGGGACGAGCGTATCCAAAATTTGAGGGTAGATCACTCTTTTCTCGGACGCCGGCAATAGCGGGAATCTTCTTCTAAACGGTGCGAAATTTAACGCCTTCCTGACGTCTCAATTATTCAAATCCGGTGGTCGAAGACGCGTAGAGCTGCGGGGCAACGGTACTCGTGGGCGTGTTCGTAGGCCCGTGGTCGAGGCTAGGTATTCGCGGTCCCGCTAGGAGACACCTGAAGCGCTGCGACAAGATTTTTGGCCAGGCGTAAGCATCGACCTTGATCGCGATAGACCGCGGGGCGGGACCTGCTCGTCGATTCGATCGCCCCAGCGACCTCGATGTCGATATCGAACAATCATGGACTCGTCGACTCCCGCGGGCGCGGTCGCTAGGTAAGTCGTTCGCTTCTGTGTGAACGGCGAGGCGCTCACGTCGTTTTGCGGCGGTGTCACCACGCATTGTTCTCCTGCCACCAGCGTGAGAGTATTCCTGCATGGGTTTATTTGAGTCGATCTCACGAGCTTTAGGCCGCCTCGGCGCGCTGTCCGATAAAGCGCTCGAAGTGGAACGCGAGGCGTTACGCCAGCGATACGTCGCTAGCGATGACGTCGACGACGCAACGAATCTCTACAACGAGTTGCACCGCTACGATGCAGAGTTGGGCCGCCGATCGAACGAGGCTTACGAGCGCGAGCACCCAGGGGGCCAAGAGATAAGGCATCGCGAGCACGGCTGGTATCTACCGAACGACGACTAGCTGTAGTTCCCGAGGACGTTGTGATCAGCGTGGCTGCTGTGTTGGCCGACGGCCGTACCGGTTGCGTTGGTGAGACTCCCAGCGTTGGGAGCGTCTGTGGTCCGCAGAGGGTGCGTGTCTGAAGGAACAGCAGGCGATCGCTGTGGTAGTGCCGGAGCAAAAATACCCGGCCCATGTGCTTGCCCTGACGCCTGGCGGCTTAAACGGCGGCGGACGTGCGCTCGCCGATAACCCGCACTCCCATTAGGCGACCGACCTCACCGCGCTGGCGACGCGCTTGCCGGCCGGCGCGCTGCTGTCCCGTGCCCAGATAGATGGCAATGATGGACCGTGTGCGCGCGGCGGCAAACTTCAACGTGACGGAGTAGCTGCGAGTCGCGCACACTAGGAACTAGGCGGTCCGGTTTGGCGACGACGATACCGTCTACATCTTGGCGCTTCGGGACGACTTGCAGGCCTCCAACTGGCCGAGACCTGCGAGTCGTTTTCGAACTCTCAAACTACTTCAAGTCGGAACAACCATGACTCGCACCGACTCCTGCGTCTGGGCCGCTCGGGAATTCCCGCACTACTTCCCAAGGTGGGAAGTAGTGCGGGAAGGGTTTTCCATTTAAAGTCCTGATCAGCCGCCACCCCCGAGCGAGCTCGCTTCCCGACCCCCCACACTCCGCAAGCTTTGTGTAGGGGGTCGGGAAGTAACGGGGTGGCGGCTGATCAGGACTCTAGCTGTGGTTGGGAATCTACGTACTGTTTAGCGACTGTAGTCGTCTGCGTTGGGCTGAACGGAAATGCTCGGGGCTAGGTGAGGTTGGGGCTAAAGCTTTTCTTTGGGCAACGAATTGGACGCTTTCAACTTCCAAGCTGGCGAAGTCATGCTCGAATACATGGAGCGGCGGCCCGGGCGGTACGCGCATAACGTGAGATATCCGCTGATTGACGGCGCGGCGTCGCTGCTGTCTGCCGCGCTCGTACAGCAGACTCGCGGAGAGCGCATTCTCACCGCACTGCATGCTGGCATCACCGTCGGATGACGTATCAAAGGGGCTATACATGGAATCGACCAACTTCAATTTCTTAGAGCTGGACGCGGAGACGCGCGCGCTCATGCTGAGGGAGCTGAGACTTGACATCTCATCGCAGGAGGGGCCCTACCTAGGTGTCGGACTTACGGCGCGAGGAAAAGCGGACTACGTCTCGCTATTAGAGGGGGCCATTCAGTTGGGAAGTGAAGTCGAACTCGTTGACGGCCTGAATGAAGAGGGACGCGTTGTCGATTCTCCAGTCGATGCTGCGAGAAAGCTCGGCAATACGGAATTCAACCGCTACTACATTCGCGCAATCTGTTTGCGGGCTTCTGCGCACGGCACAAACGTTGTTTCCGTCTATCGTGCTCAGGGATCGACGTCCCCGAGGTCAGCGTCAGTAGCGCTAATCGGCAGCGATCAACCTGCCCCGGTCATACTCGCAAACGTGCGAGGTAGCCAAGGCGGAGACCCAGCGACCGGGCTAGGGCGAGTTAATTCGGGACTTACCGTTCGGTGTGGGTGTGCGTCTTGTCTGGCTGCCTAAGTGAGTGAGACGCTTTCGGAGCAAGGTCAATCTGCGGGCGATTTTGGCGCTCCTGCCCAAATAATCTACGAAGAATTCGCTGGCCAAGAACGTCGAGTCGTGCAGCCAGGCACCGGATCGGTATGGCAGGTTGGTGCCGACGTTGGTGGGGTGCCGTATCGAGTCAAATTGCTGACCATTAGAGGCACCAATAGAGTCGACGAAATCTGGATCATGACTTTGGGAGAAGGCGCGAAGGAACACGAGACGGTTCTCCATCTCCAAGGGGACGCAGCAGCAAACCTCGTCGCGCTGATCCGGAACAAGAGTTTCGACTTGATCGGTTCTGACCTGATTCGTACTCAGGGCCCGAAGGCCGTCCCCGACGCGGAATCGTTGTCCGTTGCGTACGACCATGACGCTGAGAGCTTTAGGGCCCTAATCGAGGGCGACGCGAAAGCGGTCGACGTCGTGGCCGTGGCACATCGGCGCGCGGTTGTGACTGAATTCCGGTTGCTCTTGGACGATAGTGATCATTTCAACTCGGTACTCGCAGCACAAAAGGCCAACTCGACTGAGGGTGTTTGGCAGGAATTCTTTGAATCGAATCCATGGTTACTCGGGTTGGGTCTTTCCACCCAACTATTTACGGGATGGGACGCCGAGCGTTTGGAACAGGTCGTGACAGGGTACAGCGTGACGGGACCTGGAAAGCGAACCGATGCGCTAATGCGCACCTCCGGTGCTGCTCAATTTTTAGTTTTCGCGGAAATCAAGCACCACAGAACATTGCTTTTAGGAAAAGAATACAGATCGGGCTGCTTCTCGCCGTCCGACGAGATGTCGGGTGCAGTCGCGCAATCCCAGGGAACTGTCCAACTGGCGCAGGAGCATATAGGAGTGATCCTGCGGAAGAACGATCAAGGCGTTTCGCTGCCGGAGTCGGACGTTTATACATATCGCCCACGCAGCTTCGTAGTAGCAGGTCGGATGGATGAACTACTTGGTGAAGCGGGCGGCGTCCATCAGGGAAAACTTCGATCGTTTGAGTTGTTTCGTCGCAATCTGCACGAGCCGGAGGTCATTACCTTCGATGAGCTACTGGCGCGAGCCGAAGCCATCGTGGGCGAATTCGAGAAGCGATCGAACTCGAGAGGCAGAAGCGCATAGACGCTTTCGAGGCTCGATTCAGATCACTATTTTGCACACCGCACACTGCACTCTTCACCAGTCTGTAGTCAACTGCCCTAAAGTTCAGGGAAGCTCACAATGAGCCTTGTGCGGGAGTAGACCATGGTTACAGAAGAGCAACTAGCTGGCTGGACCGGGCCGTCGAGCTCGACGGAGCAGGACAAGCAGGACCGTACCGAACGAATGATCAAGGAGGCAATCGCGGGCCACCCGGCGTTCAATGGCGTCAGTCTCGCCATTTATGCGAAAGGGTCCTACGCCAACAACACCAATGTGAAGTTCGACAGCGATGTAGATATCGTCGTTGAGTGCCGCGAAGTTGAGTATTGGGAGGAGTACGACTCTGCGAATGGTGGTCATCCCGCCGGATCGCCCTACGAGGGGCCGTGGACGCCTGACCGGCTACGAGCTGAGGTCAGAACGGCGCTCGAGGCGAAGTTTCCGGCGGGCTCAGTCACCCCTGGAACCACTGCGTTCGAGGTAGAGGCGACCACATCACGTGTAAATGCGGACGTCGTGCCGTGCTTCACGTACCGAATGTATTTCGCGGATGGTACCTACAGGGAAGGAACCAAACTCTTCAAATCCATGGGCGGTGCCGTTGAGAACTACCCGAAGTTGCAACTCGAAAGAGGACGCGCAAAGAACACTCGAACGAATAGTTCTTATAAGAAGGCTGTCCGCATCCTTAAGCGACTCGAGAACGTCCTGGTCGGTGCGGGCTTGAGCGATGAAGTGCCCTCCTATCTGATGGAATGCTTGATCTACAACTGCCCGGACGAGTATTTCAACCGCTCGACCTGGCGAAGTGTGATGCAGGGTTGTCTTGCGGACATTTTCAACTACACCAACGCCGCCGAGCCGTCGGCGCAGTCCGATCGCTGGCTTGAGGCGAATGGTGCGAAATTTCTCTTCCACGCCGATCAAAAGTGGACCCGCAAAGAAGTCCATATGTTCGCAAGTGCCGCATGGGACTACATGGAGTTCGAATGATGGTGGGTAAGAGCCTGCTCACTGCAATTGCTGTCATCATCTCGGCTGTCTTCGTCGCCGGTTCTTGGATCACGACTGGCACCCCGAGCACTGACTTCCTGAGGTTCTTCTCGGCCGCCATCTTTATCTGCTCTCTGCTGCTTATCTTGTGGGACCAATGGGCCTGGAAACTTCGTCCTTTTCAGCTCATCCCTAGCGTGCCGCGAGACGTCAGCGGCACTTGGGAGACAACTCTGACATCGCTCTGGATTGACCCGCAGACATTAACATCGCTGAAGCCGAAGATCGTCTATCTCGTGATTCGACAGACCAGTTCGAGCGCATCCGTCACGCTGATCTCGAACGAATCCAAGTCGAAGTCATCCATCGCTCGAGTCATCGAAGAAGACGGATCGTGGCTCATCCACTACGTCTACACAAATGAGCCACAGGTCGACCTTCGCGCACGCAGTTCGATCCATCACGGTTCAGGCGTTTTGTCGATCGTTGGCAGTCCGGCGCAGCGGGTCGCCGGCAGTTACTGGACTGACCGAAATTCGAAAGGCAAACTGAACCTTAATCGCCGCTCGCGATCGTACGCGGAGGATTTCGAGGGAGCTTCACAGATCTTCAAAGAGCGATAGTGCCACTGTGCTTGCGGTAGGGACAACTTCTAATTCTGAGTTTCGTGGACAGTAGCTCGATTACGGTCTTCTTCGAGGGGAAGCAATATTGATGGACGCCTACATGCAGTACGCGCGCTGGCGAAGCAACAAGCGCTTCGGGCTCGCGAATCGGCGCTTGGCCGCCATGCTCGGAGACTTCGTCTACGAGACCTCCAGCGCCGAAGACGAGTCTCGACGAATACTGGAATCTCTTCACGAGTGCGGCAAGCGGATACTCCCGTTGAAGGATCTCGAAGTACTCAAACGCTTTACCAGCGAGCATAATCGTGACCAGCGTCGTGCAGACGGTGAGCAGGAGCAGCACCTCTCATGGCACCACGTTGATCGACTCTCAAAGCGGATAGTAGACCTTCGTGTGCAGGCCTCAGTCCGCGATGATGACGATTTCGTCGAGAATCTCGCGGCGCTCGACCGGATGTTCATGACAACGAAAGCGTTGCGAACGTTTCGAAACAAGGTCGATCATCGGGCACCGAGCGACCAAGGCTGGCCCCTCCACTTCTACCGAGATGACGGTGTCGTAAACGCGCGGGTGATTTGGGGCTGGACCGAAGTCGCTGCGAGCTACTGGAGCAATCTGACCTACATCGGCAGCGCAATTTCCATCGCCGCAGACATCCGAACTCCCGCACTGAGCGCGTTGTCTCAGTCGCGACCGTTGCAATGGCCCCCAATTGAACTGTCTATCCATGGGCTCCGAGTGCTCGAAGAGAGCGGCATCCTCGTTCCTCAAGAGCAGTTGCGAAATTCGCGTGAAGAATGGGCCATCGCAACTCGACGGTGGAATCGAATGAGACCGAATCTCAGGGCGTCGCGGAACAAAGTACAGGTGCGTGCCGGCGAAAAGCTTGACCTGACATAGCGGCCGTGAACGGCGTGCCATCCAGCTACCTGACCGAATGCTAGTGACGCGATCTTCATAAGCGTGAGTGCTTGCGGCCGCAGCGCCTGACATTGGCTAACAACGTCGGTATCCCCGTGACTACGTGGGTCCCGAAGCGTGGGCCCGTCGGGCTCAAACCGACGACCCATGGATCAAAAGTCGCACCTCAGGAGTAACGTTTTTCCATGGGAAGCATCAATGCTTACGAGACGTCCAGCGGCAAGCGGTACCGCGTCATCTACCGGAAGCCCGATCACTCGCAAACGCAAAAACGCGGGTTCAAAACCAAGCGTGACGCCGAGCTGTTCCTCGCCAACATGGAAGTCGACAAGAGCCGTGGCGCGTACGTCGATCCGTCGAAGTCGCGGGTGCTGCTGGGGGAGTGGCTCGACAACTGGATGGCGGGCAGATCAGATTGGCAGCCGACCTCGCGCGAACGAGCCCGCGGCATCGTCGAGATTCACATCAAGCCCAAGTTGGGGCAGTACCCGCTGGGCGCTCTCGACCACCAGACAATCCAGAAGTGGGCGGGTGGGCTCTCGGCGAGCCAGGGCGCGTCGAGTGTGCGCAAGATCGTCAACGTGCTCTCAGGCAGCCTGCAGATGGCCGTCAAAGACGGACGGCTGCCGGCGAACCCCGCGCACGGCCTCAACCTGCCGAAGGTCGGCAAACCCGCGAAGCGCTACCTGAACCACGAACAGGTGCGCGACCTCGCCGACGCGGTCGATTCGCTCGGCAAAGGCATGTATCGCGGAGTGCTGAACGGCTACGGGCTGCTCGTCAAGATACTGGCCTACTGCGGGCTGCGGTGGGGCGAGGCATCCGGTCTGCGTGTTAAGGACATCGACTTCAAGCGCGGGCGCCTCGAGGTGCAGCACACGATCGTCGAGGTCGATGGCGTGCAGCTCGACTCGCAGCCCAAAGACTATGAAGCGAGATCCATCCCGGTGCCGGCTTCGCTGCTCGCCGAACTCATGACGCAGGTCGAGGGCAAAGAGGCCGGCTCGCCGGCCTTCGTGGCAGCCCGTGGTGGTTGGCTGCGGGGGAGGGTATTCCGTCACGGCTGGTTCGACGAGGCTGCGGAGATGATCGGCCAGGACGGCCTGACGCCACACGAGATGAGGCACACCGCGGCGAGCTTGGCAATCAGCGCGGGCGCCAACGTCAAAGCAGTTCAGAGAATGTTGGGCCACGCCTCGGCCGCAGTCACGTTAGACGTGTACTCAGACCTCTTCGACAGTGACCTCGACACCGTTTCGGCCGCCCTCGACGAGCAGATCCTCCGTACAGATGTCACCAAAACGTCGCCGCCGTCAGCGAAGCGAGCTGGGTTTCGATAAGCCCAATCCTCCTGAGCAGGTGCTTATGTAGTGACCCCAGGCAGGGTAGGTCTGTCCGGCTTAGATCACTGGATCGTGAAGTCTCCCGGCTTCCACGACCCGTCGAATGCTCGCGCGGTCGGGCCATAGAGACGGAGGTAGACGAACCAACCTCTACCGGGGATAGTTTTCACCCAATACGCGGATTCATCACCCGGGTCCTCAGGCCCGAAGCGCAGCTCGATATCTTTTCCTTCAGCGGCATCAGCGAGCTCGAACAACGAGCGCAGCGCAGCCCTGCCCGGGCCGGCGTCGATCTGGCTCCGAGTGATCGCGTCGTAGACCGTGACCGACCAGAAAAGCCCGGCGGGAATCGGACTAGGGATCTTCAGCGTGTAGTCCCGCGCGCCATCGAGATATGCGCCGTCGCTGTCATGGGCGTCGAACCAGTAGACGGAACCGCCTCCGGGTACACGTCCGAACATGGCGGGCGATGAAGCAATGGCCCGGTAGAACCACGTCTCTCTCGCGGTGACGTCGCTGTATCCGTCGGTTTCGAAGAACACATTGTCTGGCCGCAGGGACACCCACTCCCACTGACGGTCCGGCCAGGCAACGCGGTCAGGCCGGCGGTCGGCAAGCGACTGCACCCGCATATGCGCGTCGGCCGTGCGGGCGGCGGATTCGAGAATGGCGTGCATCCTCTCGTCGGGCTCGAAGGGTTGTCCCCGCCGGATACCTAGTACGGCCAAGTCGCCTTCGGCAACACCGTCGCCGTCGCGGGCGGGCTCGTCTTGCATCGCTTGGTGGAGTAGTTCCCAGAATCGCTCTGTGCCCTGTACCGGTCCGGGCGAGGTGTCTTGGGGGTCACCCGACATGTCGATCCACGTCGGCTCTTGCCACGAGAGCGCCGGATCGAGTGGACGAATCACAACTGTCTTCAGGAGTTCGATTGCGGCAGCGACATCGCCATTTTTCGGGATGCCTCGGAGGCCGACGAGAATCTTGAAGGATCGGGCTTGGGCAGGGAAATAGCCCCCAGGGATTTCACCGTCGTAGCCCGGCGGGAGCAGCAGATAGGCGCCTCCCTTGCCCGCGTCACGGCCAGGGATGCCGACGTCGGTGATCCAACTCTGGTCGTAGTTCAGGATGGCACCGACGATCGGGCCTGGCGGAATCTCGGCAACCAGCGGACCCACGTGCAGGTCGAGTAACGGACCGCCATAAGGCGTGTCCGAGTTCAACGTCAGGCCGACCTGCGCGGGGTGAGTGTCCATGTAGCCGAAGACTTCGTTGACCCGCACGCCGACCGCTTCCTGGCCGGCAAAAATGCTGGCTCCGGACACGAGCGGGAAAAAGTGCTTGTAGCACTGGACCGCCCGAACGAAGTCCGCGTCGTCGTAGGCAGCGCTGACGGTCGCGGGAGTGGGGAATCCACCCGGAAATTCGAGGTCGGTGGGATGAACGGTCATCGCTAGCTCTCCTCGGCCTATCGGTTGTCCTCAGTCGTTCCCCGGGCGGAGAGCAATTGAGAGCACGATAGGTGCCGGAGATCGCGATCGATTCACCCCGATGGTGCGAGCGTGATTCCTCGCGTGAGGCTGTGTGCCGGTCCTAAACCGGCGAGACAGTGAGCGTGGTGGGCGCCAACATCAAAGCAGTCCAGAGAATGTTGGGCCACGCTTCGGCCGCAGTCACATTGGACGTGTACTCCGACCTCTTCGACAGTGACTTGGACACCGTTTCAGCCGCCCTCGATGAGCAGATTCTTCCCACAGATGTTGCCAAAACGTTGCCACGGGCCGAATCGGCAACGAGTGGGGCGAAGGGGAAGTAGCTTCTGACCAGCTATTTTATGCGGTGCCCCCAGGCAGATTCGAACTGCCGCCCCTGCCTCCGGAGGGCAGTGCTCTATCCCCTGAGCTATGGGGGCCCAGGTGCTTCACTAGGGTAGCAGCGTCTGGACACACCCGAAGGCGCAGTCCGTTCGAGCGCCGCGTGGGTAGGCTGGAATGATGACCGATTCATCGTGGCGCGACACCCTCCGAGCACTTCCCGTCTTCTCCGGCGATCTTCCCGGCTTCAATACGGATGCCGCGCCCGAGTCGCCGATCCCCCTCGTCGAAGAGTGGCTGAGCTACGCCATCGACTCCGAGATCTCGCAGCCGCACGCCATGACGCTGGCCACAGCGGGCGCCGACGGAGCCCCGTCGGCGCGCACCCTGCTGCTGAAAGACATCACGCCCGAGGGCCTCTGGTTCGCCACGCTCGACAACAGCCCCAAGGGCCGCGAACTCGCCGCCAACCCGAACGCCGCCCTCGCCCTCTACTGGCGCGAGCAGGGTCACCAGATCCGCGTCACCGGCAGCATCGAGAAGGGCCCGCGCGACGTGAGCGAGAAAGACTTCCTCGCCCGCAAGCCCGAGGCCCGCGCCGCCGCGATCGCCGGACCTGAGAGTGAGATCCTCTCGAGCCAGGAGAAGTTCCGCGAGCGGGTCGAAGAGGCGAAGGCGATCTTCGACTTCCGTCCCGACTTCGTGCCCGACGAATGGACCGCTTACGTCGTGATCCCGCAGACCGTGGAGTTCTGGCAGGCCTCGCGCGATCGCGACCAGATCCGTCTGCGCTACTCTCGCGACGCATCCGGCTGGGTCAAAAACCTGCTCTGGCCGTAAATTTCGCGCAGAAATCTCGACGCAACAATCGCGTGGCAGGATCGACGCATGCAGCGAACCGTCTCGGCCCACCTCGAACTCGACATCTCCGGCCGGACGGACATGGTGTTCAGCCTCGCGGTGAGCGCGAACTCGCTGTTCAACCGCGAGAACCTGTCGATCACCCTCGACGGTGAGCCGCAGGTCGCGACCGAGCTCGTCGACCGTCACCGTACGCGCCTGCACCGTCTCATCGGTGGGGCCGGCCACATGGTGGTCGACTACAGCGCCGAGGTCGCGGGCCGATCGCTGCCGCCCGCCGTCGACGAGATCGACCTCGTGACCTACCTGCGTCCGAGCCGCTACTGCGAGAGCGACAGCCTGCTGCCGACCGCGCGTAGCGAGTTCGCCGGCCTCTCAGGACACGCGCTGCTCACCGCCGTCACCCTCTGGGTATGGGAGAAGCTGAGCTACGTACCCGGATCGAGCCTGGTGACGGATGGCGCGGCCCGCACTTTGATGGCCCGACGCGGCGTGTGCCGCGACTACGCCCACCTCGTGATCGCGCTATTGCGTGCGCTCGACGTTCCCGCCCGCATGGCGGCCGTCTACGCGCCAGGGCTCAGCCCGATGGACTTCCACGCGGTGGCAGAGGCGCATATCGACGGGCAGTGGTGGGTCGTCGACGCCACGCGGCTCGCACCGCGCCAGAGCCTGCTGCGCATCTCGACCGGCCGTGACGCCGCCGACATCGCGTTCCTCACCAACCACTGGGCCGGCCTCACGCTGACGCGCCTCGACGTGCTGGCTGTGGCCGACGTGCTGCCCGTCGACGACGGACAGCAGCTGCTGCAACTGGGCTGATCAGCCGGCGATACCGGCGATCGCTGCCTTGATGATCGGCTCGGCGTCGCCGGGCTCGTAGAACTCTTCGGAGTGCGCCGAGATCCAGTACGGGCCGTTGAAGGCTTCGGCGCTACCGACGGCACCGTCGAGCGTGAAGTAGCCCTCTACCTTGTAGGTGGGCACGGAGTTGCTCGTCATCACGAAGTTGTTCTTCAGGTCGGTCAGCTCGTCGCTGGGAAGGTCGGCGACCGCCACCACGAGGGTCTCGCCGCTCGTCTGGTTGATCCACCCGCAGGCCACGCCCTTGGCCTCGACGATGGTCGCCGCCTCGCTGCCGGCCTCGGGCGCGTAGCTCGGGCTGAGCGCCAGGTTCGGGTTGAGGTCATAGATCGTGTCGGGGTCGACCAGGGTGTTGCAGTCGATCGAGACCGGGTTGCCCACCGAGACGGGCGCCTCGGTCGCTGTCGGCTCGGGGGTAGCGCTCGCGGTCGGCGTCGGGGCGGCGCTCGACTCGGCGGGCGTCGCGTCCGTCTCGGAAGCGCAGGCGGAGACGGCGGTCGCGAGAACCCCGGCGATGGCGAGGCTGACGAGAACGCGGGAGACAGAGGAAGGCATGCAGACATTCTCACCCACGCGGGGGAGCGCAGACACCACATCGGGTGCTCGCCGCCCCGCGGCACACAGCCCGCAGCGGGTGGCGACGATAAGCTTGGCCATCGTGAATCCTGCTGACCTCTCCGCCACCCTGCTCGCCATCGTCAATACAGTGGTGGCCGAGCGCTCCGGCACCCCCGTGACCATCGACGACGTGACCCTCGAGCGTCCGCGTAACCGCGACCACGGCGACTGGGCCTCGAACATCGCGATGAAGATCGCGAAGTCTCTCGGCGCGAACCCCCGCGAACTGGCCACGCAGATAGCCGAGGCTCTCTCTGCGGCTGAGGGCGTGGCATCCGTCGACGTCGCAGGCCCCGGCTTCATCAACATCACTCTCGACGCCGCGGCAGCCGGCGCGCTGGCCAAGACGATCGTCGACACCGGCGACGCCTACGGCCGGGGCGACCTCTACACCGGCGTCACCATCAACCTCGAGTTCGTGTCGGCCAACCCGACCGGCCCCATCCACATCGGCGGCACCCGCTGGGCCGCGGTGGGCGACAGCCTCGCCCGCATCTTCGGTGCGGAGGGTGCCCTCGTCACCCGCGAGTACTACTTCAACGACCACGGCGCCCAGATCGACCGGTTCGCGCGCAGCCTGCTCGCCAGCTACCTCGGCGAGCCCGCCCCCGAA
>Ga0247740_1000112_pt1 | contig 40700 bp, 64 predicted proteins | sample UWRJL148409B2_FD_180942 | JGI IMG/M metagenome (GOLD analysis project Ga0247740, IMG submission 180942) | Plant litter microbial communities from Arlington Agricultural Research Station in Wisconsin, United States - UWRJ-L148-409B-2 | ecosystem: Environmental > Terrestrial > Plant litter >...
CCCGAGGCGGTGGCAAGTGCTCCGGCTGAGTGAGGTATCCGAGGACCTCCAGGAGGCAATCGACACGGGCGACACCGTCACGCTGACGCTCCGGGACGGCGAGAGCCGTATCTCCTCGACCCTCACTGGGACGGTCCTGGAGCACGCCTACGACCCCGAGCGTTACGTCGTCCTCCTCTTCGGCACGAGCTACCGCGTCGCCGTCCACCCCGACGACGTAACGGGGGTGCGCTGGGAATGAATGACGACGACTACGCCGCCATAGCCCGCGAGTGGGAGGCACGTCGCCGACTGCGCGCCCGCTGGGTTCCCCTCTTCTGCCTGGTCAACGGCGCGATAGCGCTAGCGGCGGGCTACGTCCTCATGTTCGTGCTCCCGGTCGGTTTCGCATGACCCCGTGCGACTGCCAGCCATGCCGAGAGGCGCGCAAGCTCCGCGCTAGCTGGCCTGACCTAGAGGAGACCGTCCTGGAGAGCCAGCACCGGCTCAACGCTGCCGCCCAGGAAGCGGGCCAGCGTATCGGCGAGGCCGTCCGGCTTGCCGTGTTCCGCATTACCCACCGTTTCGCCCGCACCACTCCCGAGGAGGGACCGCATGGCAACCAGATTCAACCCTGACAAAGTCGCCGACAACGAGCGCGAGGTCTACCTCAAGGGGTACGCCGACGGCTACGAGGACCAGCGAGACGACGGCTTCCGCGTCGACCCGGCTAAGCGGTTCCAAATCCTCTCGCCGTCCACGCCGACTCCCGGCGTCCCGCTTGTGGTCCTCGACCACCTGTCGGCCCTGTCCTATTCCTTCGACAACCTCCAGGCCGCGCTTATCTGCGTCGGCCTCTTCGCTACCAACCCGACCTACGCCCGTCGGCGCTACGTCAACTCCTCCCCCATCAACTACAAGTCGAAAGAGACCGACCAGTGAACGCCGCCCCCGAGACAACTGACGCCGTCGTGCCGCTCCGCGAGCACCCGGTAGACCTCCTCGCCGGAAACCCCTTCCAGCGAAAAATCCTCTTCGCCCTCAACTTCCAGGGAAAGCACATCTACTACGGCACCGTTCCGGCGTCGACCACCGCAAAACGACGCGCCCGCAACAAGGTCGCCAAGGCTTCACGAAAGGCAAACCGATGACCACGACAAACAAAATCGAGTTCGGCGTCCTGTACCCGAATTACGCGACGCCCACCTGGCCCGACGCCGACGGCGAAATCCACCTGAAAGGCGCTGGCTACCGTTCCGCTGTCGCGACCACCGCCGCCCAGGCCGAGGCACTCCAGGAGGACCTCCTGGAGTATCTCCCCGCTGACAACAAGCTCTACCGCCGCGAGACTGTCTCGCACGTGTCCGCCGATGTCGAGGTCACCAAGCCCATCCCGACCCCGACCCGGTTCGGAGCCGTCGTCCGTGCGATCTACTGCGGCGTGCCTGTCCTCGCGACCCGTGCCGACACCACCGACGCGATCCCGTGGCGCATCGACAAGGGCGAGGACATCGACTCGGTCTGGACCTCCTGGGCCGCTGACCGCGACCTGACCGTGACAGAGGTTCTCTTTGAGGGGGTAGAGGCATGACCGCGACAAACACGGTCGAGTTCGGGCTCAGTCACCGCCCCGGCGTCGTGACCTGGCCGGACGACGACGGCGAGCTTTACCACGTCGGGCACGAGTGTTACGTCGCGGCCACCGCCGACGGGACTTCTGACAGCGAGGCAGTCCAGGCGAAACTCCTCGACAAGCTCCCCGACGGCTGGACGGTTTACCGGCGCGAGGTCCTGGAGCCTGTCGAGGTCAAGCGCGCGACCCCGTTTCCGACGGGTCTCGGCGCTGTGATCCGAGCCCAGTACAGCGGCGAGGAGACTATCGCTGTCCGAGCAGACACGGACTCTATCCCGTGGCGTACCCATGAGTACGGCTGGGTAGACGAGAGCGCTCTAACCATCCTGGAAGTCATCTCCGAGGGGGTGCACCTGTGAGCACCTCAGGAGACCGCTTCGCCCTCATTCTCCACACCGACGAGGAGGTCCAGATCACGGACACGGTAACGGGCCTGGTGTACCCGTTTGTCGGCTCGGAGACCCCCGCCGACGTACAGGAGCTGGTGGACACGGCGAACGGCCACCCCGAGACGTTCCTATTCCTCTTTATCCCTCTCGTGGAGGAGCTGTGAGTCACCGCCAGATCAAGTACAAATTCCGCGACGACGTAGCGGCCAAGCTCCTCGCCTGGGTCCTGCTCCTGGTCGCATCCGAGCAGTACCGCACCGCCTATTTCGAGGTCCTCGAAATGGGGTATATCGCCCGCGACGGTCACGAAACCATAGCGGAGCGCAAGCGCAAAGAACGCAAGCGCACCTACTAAGAAAAGGCCCTCTCCCTACCCAGGGAGGGGGCTTTTTTCTTGCCCAAATTCTTTTGAGCAGCCCGGCGAACGTGGCCCCCTCTGGAGCTAACCAACCCAACGAAAGGGAAATCATGCACCCGCTTATGACCGTGGACGAATACCTCCAGATTCTCCACTCCGCATCCCCCACCGATCACCCGTTCCTCCAGCGTGAGGACGCCGAGGTACTCGGAGCCGCGTTTGTCCCCCTCGCGCACGCCATGGCGAACTTTGTCGAGGTCATCCGCGTCTCCAGCATCGAGGGCGGCTACCCCGCCGCTCGCGGCTTCCTGGAGGACATGGTCCACACGTTCCCCGCTGACGCCGACCCGGCAGACGTGCCCGACCCGCTGGCGGCGCTCCTCGCGATGCTCAACCGCAGCGCAACCGGCACCGTCCAGACGGAGGACCTCTTCTAATGGACGCTGCCACACTTGCCGCATTCCTGGACGACCTCGGCTCCATCGACCTGGCGAACTACGGCCAGGGTTATGCGGAGGAGCTGGACGACGACGGGCAGGCCACGCACGCGGTAGTTGTCCGCGCTCTGGTCGACTCCATCCGGCGCGGTAACGCTCTCCTCACCCAGGCTGTCGTTGCCGTCCAGACCCTCCACGCCGAGGTTCACGCACTGGGAGGCCACCAGTAGTGGCGACGGACACCCAGAGCCCCGCCGAGCGACTGGCCGACCTCACGCCGGTCCAGTTGCTCGGGACGGCTCGCCTGTACTCCCCCGCGATTGAGCACGAGGAGACGCGGGCGCTGATCGAGGCTCTGGCCGCTCGCTTGGACGAGGCAATCGACCTCCTCAAGCTCTGCCAGCTCGCCATGCTCCTGGCCGACAAAGCCCGGTAGCTCCCATCCATAGAGGGGGCCGCGACCGTCCCGACGATCACAGCGGCCCCCTCCTCAACAACGTTTACACGCTCCAGACCTGAATAAAACCCATTCCTTTGTATGAAAGGCATCTGCTAATGACCTACGGACTCCGTTACCGCCTCAAGGGAGAGACCATCGACGCGTACCCCGACGAGGACGGCGACATTCTGATCCGCACCCGCTGGAGCCGCTACCTCCCCGCCCACGACCTGGACACCCTGACCGCCAACGTCCTCAGCTACCACGCGAGCAAAGAGGACACCGACCCCACCGTCCAGATCATTCGCATCACGGCGACCGAGGTTGTCCACCCCGCTCCCCCGACGGCGTTCGCCACGGTCATCCAGGCAGAGGTCGCGGGCGTCCCCGTTCCCGTCGTGCTGGCCCGTACCGGCGACGAGGACTCCATCCCGTGGGTCACGCTGACTAGCGGCACCGACGCCCCGCGCTTTGTCGGCGACGACTCAATCGAGCGTTTCGAGGTCCTCTACGCTGGGCCGGCCAGCTAATGGGCCGCGTCTGGTTCACGTCGGACCTCCACCTGAAACACGCCAAGGTCGCCGAGTTGCGAGGGTTCAACTCCACCGAGGAGCACGACCAGGCGATTGTCGACAACTGGCGCTCTGTGGTGAACCCGAAAGCCGACGATCAGGTCTGGGTCCTGGGCGACATTGCTGCCAGCGCCCCCGGCTACGCGCTGGACGTTATCCACTCGCTGCCTGGCACCAAGCATCTGATCCTGGGAAACCACGACGCCGCCCACCCCATGCACCGGAACGCGCACCACAAGCTCCGCCAGTACCTGTGGGCTTTCGAGTCGGTCGCCATGGCAGCACGTCGGCGGATCGAGGGCGAGGAGGTTCTCCTGTCGCACTTCCCGTACCGGCGTGACCGGCACGAGGCCCGCCACAGCCAGTGGAGGCTCCGCGACGAGGGGCTCCCGCTCCTGCACGGCCACACCCACGGCGAGGAGCGACTCACCCTGGAGGGCTCCACGGTTGACAACCCGTTCGGCTGGTTGCTCGGGGGTAAGCCGACCGTCGAGTTCCACGTCGGACTCGACGCCTGGGACATGCAACTGGTCCCGCTGGAGACCGTCGCGAACGCGCTCTACATGGCACGAAAGGCAGCCGAATGACACACGAGCAATTCACCGGGTTCGCCTCGGGACTGGTTCTGGGAGGCCCGGTCTGGTTCCTGTTCTTTAGCCTCCTGCTCCTGTTCGTCTGGTCCATCGACGGAGTCCTCGCCTGGCTCCGGCGTGTGGACCGCCCCGCTTCCCCTCGCCGAGGGCGTCGCGCACTCCGAGAGAGCAATGGAAAGAGGTAAGTATGCCGACCCCCAAAGAGGTCCAGCTGGAAATGTATTACACGACGTGGGAGGACTCCTGCCGCGAGCCCGCCGTGACACCGGAGGGCAGCCTCCGCGAGTGTCGGCGCTTTCGCGGTCACTGGCAGAATGGCTCGCCTTGTGCGTCCGGCTTCGGCGACAACTACCGAGAGTGGGAGCATTCAAGTTGACCGCAGAGGCGCGCATAGCCGCCACGGCTGACCGCTACGGGGAACCGGGCGAGCTGGCCGAGGCAGCTATCCGTCGCGCCGCGTACCGACGAGCCCGAGGGGGTAAGACGTGCGCTCACTGCCAGCAGCACAAGCCGCTGGCGGACTTCGGTAAAGACTCCCGCGAGCGTGACGGACTACACCGGTTGTGCCGGGTATGTGTCGCCGCGCGGGATAGGGCCCTGTCTTCGTAACCCAGGCCCCCTACATAAATACAGAGAGTTTGCTCCTGCCCGACTCGCGCCTCCCCTATGCCAGGGCGAGCGACGGAGCGGCTCTCTGCAATGGTTTCGTTAGCTCAATGGCAGAGCGCCCGACTGTGTATCGGGAGGTTATGGGTTCGAGCCCCATACGTCACCCTATGCGCCAGGACTTCCGATTGTGGGCTCCCCTGGCGCTCTTGCCCCTGTACCGGCCCGAGCGCTGGCCCAGGGTGCGATCCCCCTTAGCTCAGTCGGTAGAGCAGCGCACTGTTAATGCGCGGGTCCCTGGTTCGAGTCCAGGAGAGGGAGCGAGAGCAGACGCCCTCCGGCCCGCACGCTGGAGTCCGGCGTCTGCTCGTGATAGCCCTTAGTCCAATCGGTAAGACCCCCGACTCTGAATCGGGTGATCTTGGTTCGAGTCCAGGGGGGCTAGCTACGGCGGCGAGAGTGACAACGTAACGGCGGGACCTGAAATCCCGACCTAGACTCTCGCACGCTTACCGCGTCACATTCGGCCCCCGGGTGTGACTTCTAAGGCGTGGCCTCGGCCATGGACGGGGGACTTGCGAGGGTTAGCTCAGTCCGGCAGAGCGACGGCCATTGGGGCCGTAGGTCACTGGTTCAAATCCAGTACCCCCGCCCATACTTGCGTCTAGTGTTTCACGTGAAACATTCCACGCACCTTTGCCAGGCGTACCTCACCGAGAGGGCGACCTGGTCCGCTGACTGGGTAGAGCCCTTCCCCCTGCTCCTCAGTCACGAGCCCTCCAGGCCCTCCCGCCTGGGGGGCTTTTTCTTTGTCCCAGCCCACCCACAACCAGCAGGAGACCCCATGGCACCTATCGAAAAGCGAAAAGTCACGATGACCTCAATTGGGCTCCTGCCCGACGGGTCGACGGCTACCTACCAGGCGACGGACTACGTCCCCCTGGACATTTTGGACTCCTACGTCGCGGACGCTGCGTCGCGCTGGCAGTCCGTCACCGTCGGCGAGTCTCACGACCCCGGCCCCGCTGGCGACGGCGGAGAAACCATCACCCCCGATCACCTTAAGGACTAACACCAATGGCAATTCAGACAGCAGCTATGCGGAAGGCTCTCGCCACCGCTTACGGTTCCAGCGCCCCCTATGGAGCCGTTTACACGACCGCCCCTGGAGCAGCAGCGGGCACCGAGCCCTCCGGAGGCTCCCCGGCGTATGCGCGTAAGGCGCTGACCTGGTCGGCTCCCGTCACGACCGGCTCCACCGAGGTCATTACGTCGACCGCGACCTTCGACATTCCGGCAGGCACAACCGCCCTCGGCGCTGGCCTCCACTCCGCCGCGACTGGCGGGACCTACATGGACGGCGGCTCGCTCACGTCCCAGGCGTTCGCCTCACAGGGCACCTTCGCTATCACCTTCTCGCTCGCACTCGCATAAGCCCTCAGGAGGCCCCCCTATTGCGTAAATCCATTGCGGCTATTGCCGCCGCTGCCGTCGTTGCGGTTGGGCTCAGCGTGGGGGCCTCGGCCTCCGCAACGATCCCAACCGGCAACCTGGTAGCTAATCCATCCTTCGAGACCAACACCAGCGGTTGGTACGGCGACCAGGCTTACCTCACGCGGGTATCCGACTCTGCCGCCCCGGACGGTAGCTACGTCGCCAAGGTCCAGGCGGGCACAAACTCCTATTACGGAGTAGGTGACACCAGCGCCGCCGTCCAGTCCGCACCAGCGAACCAGAGCTACACCGTTTCGGCCATGGTCAAGGCGTTCTCAAGCGTCACGACTGGCGACTGGGTCACGCTCGGCGTCCGAGAGATTGGCCCCCAGGGTGTCGTCCGCGAGGTAACGAACACTGCGGCGTCGACCAACGCCTGGGCGTCCCGGTCAATCACGGTCACACCGGCGACAGGTAACGCGCTGGCTGTGTTCGCGAGTCAGTCCTCTAACGTGACCTCGCTTGACGCGTTCCTGATCGACGCGGTTACGGTTGTCGCCAACGGCACGAGCACCCCGCCGACTACCGAGCCGACCACGCCGCCGACTACCCAGCCGACGACACCGCCGACTACTCAGCCGACGACACCGCCCACGACTCAGCCGACAACGCCTCCGACGACTCAGCCCACGACCCCGCCGACTACCCAGCCGACAACTCCCCCGGCTACCGGCACGGTCTACCCGCTGCACACCAATATCGTCGCTACGACGTTCTGGGTCGGCGAGCTGTTCAACGCGAACCTGTCCGACGGGTCCCAGCTGTGCTCCACCTACGACAGCGACTGGGCCTATCACCACACCGGACGTAACCTCGGCACCACCCCGAGCAACGACCCCGGCTGTGGAGGTGCGATCTTCGGCGGTTGCGACGGTGTATCGACTGGCACCACGGCCTCGACATTCAAGTGTCGGACCGAGGCTCGCACGGCGGCTAACGGGTACTTCCCCACCCAGCAGCCGACACCGCTCGAGAACCCGTTTTACGTCGACCTCCCCTACGACGACCTCAACGACTCGACTGGATTCAGCCAGCGTTGCACGGTCATCCCATGGGCAGCAGCTGACAACGCCCGTACCGGCGTGAACAACTGCACCAACGAGGACTACTCCTACATGAAAAACCGCTGGGTCAAGATCACCGGACCCAACGGCGCTACGGTCTACGCCCAAAACGAGGACGCTGGACCGTCGAGCGGCTCGCTGTACCACGACAAAAACTACGTCTTCGGTAGCAACGACGCCCGCCCGGCAAACAAAAAGTTCGGCCCGACTTCCGCAGAGGGAGCCGGTATCGACGTATCCCCCGCAGTGAACGGAGCCCTTGGCTTCGCCGAGCTGGACGGCAACTCCGACAAGGTGTCGTGGCGCTTTGTGGATGCTGTCGACGTACCCGCTGGACCTTGGAAAACCGTCGTCACGACGAGCCAGGTTCACAACTAACAACTAGCACCATCTATCCCGAGGAGGACCAGTCAGTTATGCGGTTTCTAAAAGACTGGTCCTCCGACGCGGATTCCACTACTTCTATTGGCTCTGGCTGGACACTCGCCGGAGCAGCTCTCCAGGTCATCGGCGGCGACGTTGCCCCGACGAACACGAGCACCGCCCAGGCACGCCGTAGCGACAGCGCTGCCGCGACTGGCGGCGAGGCATACGCCCAGGCAACCGTCCTCACCGCTGGCACCGCTGGCGAGGTCGGCCCGGTCCTCTTCACCGACGCGTCCACCACGACGGACTCCACGTCGGCCTACATTGCGTTCCGCTACGCTGCCGCGACTACCCGCTTCCAGCTCATGTACAAGCCGACGGGCACCACCGCCCTTACCGGCATCGGTACCGGCGTCACGCGCACCCTGGCGGCTAACGATGTCATGCGCCTGGTTGTCCACGACGGTATCGCCTATGGCTACGTCAACGGCACGCTGGTAGTCCAGGGGAGCGTCACGGCCAACGCCGACGCGACTGCCTGGAAGTATCCCGGTTTCCGTTTCAAGGGTGACGCCAGTTCCCGTATCTCCGCCGTCGAGGGCGGCGACTACTCGGCTATCGCCAACGAGGGCCAGGCTGGCTCTCCCGCGTCGCTCCTCAACATCGGCACCGGAGCCGGACAAAACCACTTCGCTCTCCAGTACGCCCGTAAGGGTGCCTCTGCCTATTCGACGGTCCCTCAGGCGGACCTTATCGCTGGCTTTGAGGAGTCGCCCTACTTCGCCCGCACCACCGACGGCAAGCGGGTCGCGTTCCGCGTGGACGTGGACTCCCCGACGACTTCGGGCTCCAGCTTCCCGCGCGCCGAGCTGCGAGAGGTCAATGCCAACGGGACCAACGCGGCGGGTAACTACCTGTCTGGCACCCACTCCATTCGCGGTAAGACCCGGATTACGCACCTGCCGAGCGTCAAGCCCGAGGTAGTTGTCGTCCAGCTCTTCGACGGCGACAGCGACGCCATTGTCATCCGTACCAGCCTTATCTCCGGCGTGCCGAAACTGGTTGTGCGTGTAAACGGTACGACCCAGAGCCCGCGGCTTATGGAGAACTACGTCCCTGGTACTGAGTTCGAGTGGATGATCCAGCTTGTCGACGGTATCGGCAAGGTGTACGTCAACGACATGACGACGCCAATCGTCACGACGACAGCGGGGCAGCTCCCAGCGGGCAGCGCCTACTACTTCAAGGCTGGTTGCTACGCCCAGAGCAACACGACCTACGACGCCGCAAGCGAGTATGTCTCTCTGGAGCTGCGCGACCTCCAGGTCTCACACCCTGGCGTCACTCCTGACCCTGTCGGCACCATTGGCGGCGCATCCGTCCCAGCCGCTCCGGCCTACTCGGCCACCCTGGGGCTGTCGGCGACTGGCTCGCTGTCAGTGTCTGGCGTCAAGGGCGGAGGGGCGGTAACACCGACCTACCTCTTCCCCAACGCGAACGCCGCGAACACCTGGAGTTCCACGGACGGCCCGGTCAACGTCGGTACTCGCTTCACGGTGGACACCGGAGGCGCTATCTCGGGTATCCGCTACTACAAGCGAGACACCCTCGGAGACGGCGCGACCATCAAAGCGTCCCTGTACCTGCCGAGCGGAACGGCCCTGGCGACTGCCTCGCGCGTCCAGCAGGCCAGCGACCCAATCGGTTGGGTTACTGTCCCGTTCGTCCCAGCCGTCCCGGTTACGACGTTCTACCAGTACACGGCGGCGATCCTCTCGACCGCGACTAACTACACGGTCACGACGGACTACTCGCCGCTGGTCAAGGTAGACACTCCCCCGCTGCACGCGCCGGTTTCGTACTCGCAATATATGTACGGCGCTCAGACCATGCCGAACAACCAGGGCGGTTACTCCTACCTGGTCGACCCGGTCTATATTCCGTCAACCAACGACTACGCGGCGGCACTGCCTGGCACAGCGGAGGCGACGCTCAGTCTGTCGCCCCAACCCAACGCCCAGAGCGTCCTCAACCTCTCCAGCTCGGCCACCCTGGCTCTCCAGGCGACGCCGAAACCCACCCGCACCGTGACCCTGTCCGGCGCGGGAAGTTTGGCCGTTACGGCTACTGGAATGAGTGTTGCGCCTACCCTGGCGCTGACGGGCGCTGGACAGCTCGGGCTCTCCGGCTCGGCCTCACAGACGAGCGCGGCAAGCGTTCCGCTGTCGGGCTCGGGTCAGTTGACCGTTGACGACCTGGCGCTGTCCGCGTCGTCTACTGCGTCGCTCTCGGGCTCGGGAACGCTCTCGCGCATCGGTTCGCCCAACCTGGGTCGCTCTGTAGCCCTCTCGGGCGCGGGCTCGCTCACGATGGGCGTTTCGTCGTTTATCGCGGCCAAGGTGAACCTGTCCGGTTCCGCCTCGCTGGCTGTGACTGGCTCAACCGTCATCAAGGCGTTTGACTCTGACCAGGTCCCCTCCGGCGCGGACTACTTTGTCCGGCGCTACGCCGAGGGGTTCCGGCTGTACGTCACAGCGGGCACCATGTGGGGCGTCTCCACTCCGGACCCGTCCGTCGAGCAAAAGCTCGGCTGGGCTCTGGACGCGGGACTCAAGATTGGCCTCTACGCACGAAACCCCAACTACTACGCGAGCGCCATTAGCGCCGCTGGTAAGTGGAGGGACCGTCTCCAGTTCTTTGCACTGGACGTAGAGACCGACCCAGGTATCCCCGTCACGCGTGCCATGGTCGACGGCGTCAAGGCTCTCGGCGTCCGCCCCATCATCTACTCCGGGTGGGGCATGTGGCCCAGCATCCAAGGCGCTACGGCCAACGACTTTAGCGACTTGCTCCTCTGGGACACGGACACGCGAGCAGAGCTGGACCTGACCTACAAAGCGGACATCAACTCGCCGACGCCGGTCGCCTATGGCGGCTGGAACGTCCCGGGCAATATGCGCTTTGGTATTCAGCAGAAATTCGAGCAGCCGCTAGACGGCATGAACGTCGACCTAAACTCGTTTGATTCTCAGTATTTCATCGAGACAGGCACGTTCCGCGCCGCTGCGCTGCCGCTGTCCGCCGAGGGCACGCTCTCCGCTACGGCGAGCGCTAAGCCCGTCCAGGGACTCGCGGCGACCGGTTCCGGTTCACTGAGTCTCGTTGGGAAGCCTAACGCGAGTCGCTCAGTGGCTCTCTCCGGGCTCGGGACGCTGGGGATGACTAGTAGGCCCAACCAGGCCGCAAACGTCGCCCTGTCGGCGGTAGGCGGGCTGTCCGTGGCTGGTTCTCCCAGCACGGTTGGCTCAGTCCAATCGGCCGGCACGGGAACCCTGGCAGTCGCCGGAGCAGACCCCGCCACAGCGGCGACGGTTTCGCTCTCGGGTACGGCCTCGCTCGGGTTCTCTGCGATTGCCAACTCCAAGGCGTCCGCGTCTCTGGCTCTCAGTGCCTCCGGCACTTTGGGTACAGCGACCAGCGTCGCAACGACCCAATCCGTCTCCCTCGCCGGAGGCGGCATCTTGTCGTTGTCGGGCAGCGTTTACACGACCGCACAGACCAGCCTCTACGGCTCCGGCCAGCTCTCTATCGGGGGCAAGCCGTCGCCCACGGGCAAGGCGATCCTGTCGTCCTCGGGCACGCTGGTTATTACCGGCGCGCTCAACGCTCCAGGAGCTGTCTCCCTGGGCGGAGGCGGAACGCTTGACCTGACCTCACGGCCTGGCTGGCGTCCCTCGCTCGCGCTCTCCGGCGCTGCAACTCTCGCCATGGGGGCCAAGTGGGTTCCGGTCGAGAGGCTGTCACGCTCAGGCGCTGGAACGCTCTCCCTGGAGGTCGCCGAGCTGGACACGCTCCAGGAGCTGGACCTGTACGGGCTCGGCTCGCTGATCCTGGCGAGCAAGCCCTCGACCCAGGTCTACCGCTCAGGCGCGGGAACGCTGACCATCATGGCGGGCGTTCCGGTCTACGACCTGGAAGTGACCGCACAACTCGACCCGCGCTCCTACACCGGACGCACTAACCCCACGGTCCGTAGCGGCGTCCTCGCTGGCCGGACCTGGACAGGAAAGATCAAATGATAAACACCTTCCAGCGGGAGACGGTCGAATTCCAGCCCGTCTCCCTGGCCGCTAACGGGGCTCCCGTTCTGGACGGCGTCGAATTCAGCATTGTGCTGGAGGGACGCCGTCCGGATACCTGGATTCCTGCCGTGACCCTTTCCGGGAAGCTCGGCTTTATGGTCCAGGGCAAAGGCCCTGGCGCGTACCGCGTATGGGCGCGCATCACTGCCAACCCAGAAACACCCGTCATTGACTGCGGTATCTTCCGCGTTATCTAGCCCGAGAGAGGGGGTACCTATTCCCATGGCCCAGAACATAAGCCCCTGGATTATGTACCCCCCTCTATTAGCCCCTGGCTTTTATACCCCCCTGGTACACAGCAGGGCCTACCCATATGGGGTGGGCTAACTATGGGGTGGGATACCAGCAGCAGGCGGGAGGAGCTACCCGCTAACTGGTCTGTGTTGCGTGTGCGTGTGCTGCGCCGAGACGGTTACAAATGTCAGGCACGAGACAGCACAGGACAGAAGTGTTTGGCTCCAGCCAACCAATGCGATCACATCGAGCGCGGCAACGATCACAGCATGGAGAACTTGCAAGCGTTGTGTCGTTGGCATCACGCACGCAAGAGTTCGGCAGAAGGAGCAGCAGCGCGAAAGCCTCGAAACCTCAGAGTCCGTGAACCTGAGAGTCATCCGGGAAATATCTGAGTGCGGTTGACCCAGGACCCCCCTCCCCCCGTCTCCACCGTCCTCGAAGGGGCATAGCACCTCCGTGTGCGCCAGAGTCTGGGCTTTTCAGTAGAAATGCTCAGCTTTGGCGCCGAGGCCGTGTAAACGACGATCCTTCGTAAGCCAGGCCCCCTATATAGCTACGGAGGGCCTTTAGTTCTGCGGTTTTTCAGCGTCCCGAGGAGGTCCGACCCATGCAAGCTGGCGACATCGCAATGGTCAAAACGACCGCCATTTGGGGCGCACTTATCAGGGTGTTTACACGCTCTCGCTACGACCATGCCGTCCTGATTCTCAACGACCGCGGGCTCGCCGTCGAGGCCGTCCCATCCGGCGCACGTTATTGCTACGTCCAGCCCGAGGACATCGTCGTCTCCCCTCCGCTGACCAGCGACCAGCGCCTGGTTGTCCGTGCCAAGGGCCACGCCCTGATCGGCACTCGCTACAACTTCCTGGACGTTGGCCTCCTCGGCCTCGCCCAGCTCGGCGTCCGCGCCGAATGGCTCCGCAAGCGTCTAGCTCGCGCGGACCGTCTCTTTTGCTCGCAACTCATTGACCTAGCCCTCCAGGACGCGGGCTATCACCTTTTCGAGGACGGGCGACTCCCCCAGAACGTCTCACCCGGCGACCTGGCCGACCTTGCATTCCGCGAGGGCTGGCCGCGCGCCTAGCCCCTCGACAGGAGGACACCATGGCCGGAAACGGACCCCTTGCAAAGGACCAGCACCAGCGCGAGCGCAACACAAAGCGCCACCAGGCAGACACCGCCACGGTCTCCCAGGACGACGAGGTCCGAGGACCTGACCTGGAGGGTGACTACCTCCCTCAGACCCACCGCTGGTATAACACCTGGCGCACGTCCCCCCAGGCCCAGCTTTTCGAGACCACCGACTGGCTCCGCCTGATTCTCCTGGCGTCCCTGGTCAACCAGTATTTCGTTTTCCCCACCACGGCGGCTCTCGCCGAGATTCGTCTCAACGAGGAGCGCCTCGGAGCGCTCTACGCCGACCGGCAGCGGGCAAAAATCCGCATCACGCCGCGCGAGCAGGACGACGAGACGCCCTCACTGGCGATTGTCTCCAGCGCCGACGACGCACGCGCCCGAATGCGAGGCGGCGTCTAACCCCCAGGAGGCCACATGGCAAAGAAGTGGAAAGCCGTTACATCGGTTCCCGACTTCCCCCTGGACGACTCCATAAAGACCCTCGGCTGGGACGTTATCCACTTCGCCGAGAGCTACCTCCTCCAGCCTGACGGCGACGACGCTGGCGAGCCCTTCCGCTTCACGCGCGAGCAGCTCAACTTTGTGCTCTGGTTCTACGCAATCGACGCGCACGGCAAGTTCCTTTACCGGCGAGCAGTGCTCCGCCGTGCAAAGGGCTGGGGCAAGTCGCCGTTCCTGGGAGCCCTCGCGCTTGCCGAGCTGTGCGGCCCTGTCCGCTTCGGCGGCTGGCGAGCTGACGGGACGCCTAAGGCGATCCCCCACCCGCTCCCCTGGATCGTTATTGCGGGTGTGTCTGAGACTCAGACGAAAAACACCATGGACGCGATCCGCGCCATGGCCGAGGACTCCGCCCTGGTTGACGACTTCGGCCTAGACGTGGGTATGACCCGGATTCTGACTCCGGGCGGAGGCAAAATCGTCCCAGTCACGGCCAGCGCCGCGACCCAGGAGGGTGCACGCCCGACGTTCGCGATTATGGACGAGACGCACCACTGGACCGCCACAAACGGCGGTCACAAGCTCTCCCGCGTTGTCCGGCGCAACCTGGCAAAGGCCCGAGGCGGTGACGGTCGCTCAATCGAGACGACCAACGCGCACGAGCCCGGCCAGGACAGCACCGCCGAAAAGTCCTACCTGGCGTACCGCTCCATTCTGGAGGGACGCTCCCGCGCAACCGGCATCCTGTACGACTCCCGCGAGGCACCGCCCGACATCGACCTCTCCGACGAGGTCGCGGTCATGGAGGGCCTCAAATGCGCTTACGGCGACAGCTTCTGGGTTGACCTGGAGCGCATCCTTGCCGAGGTCTACGACCCCGACACTCCCCCCGAGGAGGCGCGTCGCTTCTACCTCAACCAGATCGTAGCCGCCGCTGACTCCTGGGTTACTCCCGCCGAGTGGTCCAAGGGCTGGGACGAGGACCTGGTCGGCCTCAAGCTGGGCGAGCCTGGCGACAAGCGAAACCGGGGCGAGATTGTCACCCTGGGATTCGACGGCTCGCTGACCGACGACTCGACCGCCCTAGTGGCCTGTCGAATGTCCGACGGTGCCGCGTTCGTCATCGGCGTCTGGGAAAAGCCCGAGGGCCCCTCCGGCGCTAACTGGTCTGTCCCGAAAGAGCAGGTCCGCGAGGCGGTCGCCTGGGCGTTCGGACACCTGGACGTTATCGCCTTTTTCTCCGACGTTGCCTACTGGGAAACGGACGTGGACTCCTGGCGAGACACGTACAACGAGCAGCTACTCGTTAAGGCCACCACACGGCACGCCGTGGGCTACGACATGCGAGGTCACCAGATGGAGACAACGCGCGCCGTCGAGGCACTCCACCGCGCTCTGATCGAGGGCGAAATGCCATACGGCCCGCACCGTTTACACGCCGGTCCCCGACTCGACCTAGCCGCCGACGAGATCCTTACTCGCCACGTGCTGAACGCCCGACGCCGTCCCAACCGCTGGGGCGTGAGCTTCGGTAAGGAATCCCGAGAGTCGCCGAAAAAGGTCGACGTACTGGCCGCGCTGGTACTCGCCCGCATGGCCCGCTCCCGCGCCCTCGCCGAGAACGTCCTCAAGAAAAACCGCCGAGCGCCTGGTCGCTTGGTCGGTTTCTAATTCCCGACCCGAGGAGGGTTGCATGACGATAGACCCTAAGCTCGCCGGTCGGCTAGACGACTCGCTGGAGCTGGACCTCCAGGCGCAAGGTCGCCTGGGGCTCCCCCGGCGTTACCTCAAGGGCCAGCACGACCAGCCCTACATGCCGACCAAGGCCAAGGCCGAATACAAGCGCCTGGCAGAGGTCGCGATCACCAACTGGACGCCGCTCCTGTCGGACACGTACTCGCGTGGTCTGTTTGTCGACGGCTACCGTCCGGCAAAGTCCACCGACAACGCCGAGGCATGGAGCTATTGGCAGGACAACGGCCTGGACGCCCGCCAGACAGTCGCCATTCGCGGCGCTCTGGAGTATGGCGCGTCCTACAACCTGGTACTGCCCGGCACGCTCAAATCTAAGCGCGTCCCGCTGATCCGCCCGCTGTCCCCGCTGCGCTCCATGGCCTGGTACGCCGACCCGGACGACGACTACCCCGAGCTGGCGCTCCTCCGCAAGGGAACGTCATTCGACGGCACCCGGCTTATCCAGGTCCTGGATAACCAGACGGTCAACACCTACGCCAAGCCGAAAAACGAGGGGCTCTGGAGGCTGTCAAAGTCCGAGGAGCACGGACTGGGCGTTACGCCCTTTGTCCGCTTCCGCGAGCGACTGGACGACGAGAGCCTCGGCATCATTCGCCCGATTGTCCCTCTCCAGAACCGCATCAACGAAATCGTCTTTTCGACGCTTATCGCGATCCAGTACGCGGCGTTCCGCCAGCGCTGGGCGTCCGGTCTGGTCATCCCCGAGGACGACGACGGCAACCCCATCGAGCCTTTCCAGGCGGCGATTGACCGTCTCTGGGTCTCCGACAACCCAGAGGCCCGTTTCGGCGACTTTAGCCAGACGGAGCTATCCGGCCACCACAACGCCTACGACTCCGCCGTCCGCACCATGGCGGCTATCGCTCAAATCTCGCCGAACATTCTGACCGGCGACCTGGTCAACCTCTCCGCTGACGCCCTGGCTCAGATGGAGGCAGCGACACAGCGCAAGATCGGCGAATACGAAACCATCTTTGGCGAGTCCTGGGAGTCCACCTTCCGCCTGGCATCCCTGGCAGCGGGCAACCGCGCCGGGGCGACTGACACGTCCGCCCAGGTCCGTTGGCGCGACACCGAGGCCCGTTCGCTGGCTCAGACGGTCGACGCTCTCGGCGTTATGGCTCAGACGCTCCAGGTTCCGGTCGAGGCCCTCTGGGAGAAAATCCCGGGCATCACCGACCAGGACGTTACCTACTGGAAGTCCCTTCGCGAGTCCGGCGACGTTATGGGCGAGCTGGTCGCACAGATCACCCGCCAGACAACACCGCCCCCCGAGGAGACCCCCTCGCCGGACACCAAGGCAATTACCGCGTAACCCGAGGGAGGGACCATGGCTGACTCAGACGTGGCCCTCGCTCAGGCGCACATGCGCCAGCAGGTAAAGGACGTGGCAGTTGTCCAGCGGGCGCTCGGCGTCGCATTCGACAGGATGATCGACCCGAGCCGCCCCTATTCCAACTTCGGCGAGTATCTCAAGTTCGCGCTGCGGATTATCGAGGCTGGTCGAGCTAAAGGCACGATCACCGCCGACCGGTATTACCAGGCGGCGCGACTCCTCGGAGGCGTCGGCGGCAAGCTCCCCGCTTTCGGCAAACCCGAGTTCGAGGCCGAGCGCTGGGCGGCAAGCCTTCGCGCTACCGGCCCCGCCAACCTCTACGACCGCATAGTCGCCGGGCAGACCCCGACAGAGGCCAAGGTGTTCGCCCAGGTCGCCACTCTCAGCGCCGCCAAGCGACTGATCCTGGACGCCCCCAGAGCCGAGCTAATCGACCTCACCCGGCGCGATACAGAATCGGCCGGCTGGGCTCGCGTGAGCGACGGCAAGCCCTGTTACTTCTGCGCCATGTTGGTCAGTCGCGGCCCGGTCTACTCCGAGGACACCGTCCGATTTATCGCCCACGACGGTTGCGGTTGCTCCGTGCGATCGGTCTGGAAAAAGGACCCGACGCGCGGCTGGGACAAAGACGCGAAAGCCCTCGCTGCCCTCTGGAAAGAGACAGGCGCGGACGGCTGGCGCTCTGCCTATACCAAGTCAATCAGCGCCGACGGCGCGACCCTCTCCAGCATCACGAAAGGCACCTAATGGCTACTCCAGGTAACGTCCTGGCCTTCTACGCGGAAAAGCGCTGGGGGAACCGCCACGGCATCAAAGGCCCGCTCTACGGAGCAGCCGGACACCGAGGCCACGACATCAAAACCGCCGCACGCGAGGCCGTCCCGGCACTGCGCGGCGGAAAGGTTGTCTACACCGGGCGCTCCTCCGTCCTCGGCCCCGTCGTCGTTATCGAGGTCGGCCCCGGCAACTATGACGGCTACGCCCACCTGTACGGCCTCAAGGTCGAAACCGGAGACCACGTCGCCCAGGGCGAGATTATCGCCCTGACGGCTGGCGTCGGCGACTACCACGGCACCGCGTGGCTCGGCCCTCACCTTCACATCACCAACGGCGCACTGTCCGGCTCGGTATTCGCCGGAGCGACCCGCGACCCTGCCCCCGGCATCCGCGACATTCTCGCCGACGTTGCTGTCCTCGCCCCCGCGAGCACCCCGAGCAAGCCCGCTCCCGTTCCGGCCAAAGCCCCTGCACCGACTATCCGAAAGGAAGTACCTGAAATGTTCCTCATGCGCATCACGTCCGGCGAGGTCTACCTCATTACAAGCCGAGGCAAGGTCCAGCTCACCCACCCGTCGCACATCGTCCTCTTTCAGCGCATGTTCAAGACCTACCCGGACTTCGACACGTTCAACGCCGCAGAGCGCGACATTCTCACGAGCTACATTCTCCGCGCGAGCTAGCCCTCCCGCGTAAGAAACCCCACGCACTACCGCGTTTACACGCACCAACCCACTCGCCCTGGCAGGTCCAGGGCTGACCGTCCCAGGAGGACACAAACAAATGCCAGACGCCCAGACCCCACCGTGGGGTAACGACTTCGACGCCGAAAAAGCCTGGACCTTGCTCCAGAACGTCCGCAAAGACAAGACCGACCTGATTGCCGAAAAGGCGACGCTGGTTGGTCAGGTCGCCGAGCTTCAAACCGCAATCCAGGCGAAAGCGGACGAAAAGCTGGAGGACAAGTTGGCCGCCGCCGAAAAGTCCCTGTTTGTCGAGCGAGCGCTCCGCAAACACCCCGAGGCAGAGGAGTTCCTGGACTTCCTGACTGGCGAAACCGAGGACGAGATTACCGCCAAGGCGGAGCGTCTCGCCAAGGCCGGAAAGCCCAAGGGCGACCCCAAGCCTGACGACAAAAAGGGCGACGACAAAAAGGGTGACGAAACCCCTAACCCCGCCGACCTCCAGCGCCGTCCCGGCGAGAACCTCACGCCCGGACACGGCGGCGAGCAGACCGTCGCGTTCGACGCGAAATCCATCGCCTCGGAAATTATCTCCGCCCCCCACTAACCGTCCCTTCCTGGGACCCTCTCCCGAAAGGCTGTAATGCCACAGAACCCCAACGACTTCTACACCCCGGCTAACGCCGTAGAGGTCCTCGCTAACCTCATTGCACAGCGCGGCGTGTTCTCCGCGCTTGTGTCGCGCAACTTCCAGAACGACCTCCTCGGAGGCGGCATGGGCGGCGCTCCGGTATCTATCAAGATGCCGACAACCCTTATCGCGCGTGACCGCGATATTGACGACGTGACGAGCACCATCGTGCTCGACAACATTGTCGAGACCCGCAAGACGTTCAACCTCGACCGGGTACACACCTACTCGGCGGTTGGCCTCTCGGAGGCGGACCTCACGCTCAACCTCAAGGACTTCGGCGTCCAGGTCCTGGACCCCCAGGCCAAGGCGGTTGTCGACTCCCTGGAGTACAAGCTCACCCGCAAGGTCCTGGGCGTGCCCGTTACGGGTATCGGCTCGGGCGCTGGCGTGCACTTCGACCCCGCGAACCCGATTCCGTACTTCACGGCGATTCGCAAGCAGCTGATCGACAACGGCGTCGCCGTCGCCGGTCTCCAGATGCTGGTCGGAACCAACGTCTACGCCCAGCTCCTGGACGCGGGCGCACTGACCGACGTGAGCCAGTCCGGCTCCACCGCCGCGCTCCGCGACGCGAGTGTCGGAAAGGTCCGCGACTTCACCGTTGTGGAGTTCCCCGCCCTGCCCGAAAACGAGATTGTGGCGTTCCACCGCGACGCGATCACGCTTATCACCCGCGCCCCCGTGGTGCCCCAGGGTGCGAGCTTCGGCGCGACCATTGCGGAGGCTGGTTTCAACCTCCGCTACCTGCGCGACTACGACGCCAACCACACCCAGGACCGCTCCATCGTGAGCACCTTCTCGGGTGTCGGCATCCTGCCGACGTTCAAGGTCGAGCGCAACTACGACGACCGCACCGTCGAAACGACCGAGCTGGCGAACGGTGGTGTGCTCCACCTGGACACCACCCAGACCGCCCCGGCTCCGGCCAACATCGGCGAATAGTCGAACGGAGTCGCGTCTAGTGTTTCACGTGAAACATTAGGCGCGACTCCCTCCCCGCCCAGGAGGCACACATGCCCGATACTCAGCTGCCCCCAAATGTCTCCGAGCTGGAGCGCCGTCTCGGCCTCCCCGTCGGCGACCTGATCGGCGAGGACAAAGCCCGCGCCGAGGACGCTCTCACTGACGCGACGACTACGGCCCTCGCCGAGGTCCCGCGCAACACCGCCAACCTCTGGCTGGCCGACGCTCCGGCTATCGTCCGGCTGGTCATTCTCAAGGCCGCACGCCGAGAGTACGAAAACCCCCAGGGCCTCGAAACCGAGTCGCTGGGCGAGCACGCTATCGGCGGCATGGAGACCTCGGGTGTGTATCTCACGCCCCGCGAGGTCGCACAGATCAAGCGTGCCGCTACTGGTCGCCTGGGCGGCTTCACCGGGACGATCCGCACCCCGAGCGCCTACTAGGAGGCCCCATGGAAATCGACGGCACGATCTACGTCGAGAGCGACAACCCTGGCGGCGACCCAATCCCGTTTCTGGCGCTGGAGGACATCACATGCTCCTAAAGCCCACCCGACGCCGGGACCCGGTTTACAAACTGACTCCCCGCACCGTCTCAGACAGCTACGGCGACCCCGTCCTGTCCTGGGACGACGCCGATAAGGACGAGCTTCCCGGGGCGACCTGGGAGGACGTGACCAGCGAGGAGGACGCCAACGGCAACCGCCGTCTGGTGTCCAACACCCGCCAGCTATTCGTCCCCGGGCGCTGCCGCATTACCCAGCAGGACCGCGTCGAGATACGCGGCGAGGTCTGGCGAGTCGACGGCGACCCCATCGACCGCGAGGGCATGGCAATGGGCGTTTACACGGTCGCCAAGCTCACTCGAAAGACCGGAGACGGGAGTCGAAATGGCTAAGAACAACCTCCGCCTGGACTCCCCCGGTATCGCCGAGGTTCTCGCTTCCGGCGAGGTTGCCGCCGAGGTCCAGTCCCTGGGCCGCGCGGTCGCCGCTCGCGCTAGCGGGCACACGTTCCACGACGAGGTAATCCCCGTCCGCACCCGAACGCGTATCGCCTCGGGCGGTCGGCTCTCACCCCGTACCGCTGTCGACGTGTCGCTCGCGCACTGGGCCGGAATGCAACTGGAGGGTAAAGAGGGCATCCTCTCGCGCGCTGCCAGCTCCGTCGGCCTCCAGGTCAGGAGCTACCGCTAGTGGATACCGCGATCCTCTTCCCCGACGCCCAGCTCGCCGGGCGTGACCTCCTCCGGCGTCTCCTCGCCGGTCGGACCGAGCCCGTCGTCCGTAACGTCACCGTCTCCACCCGAGGCCCTGACGACAATGACGATAAGCCCGCGCTCCCCTATATCCAGGTTGTGGTCGACGGCACTTACCGCGACTCGCGCCTGAACGGTCGAGCGACCCTCCGCGTCATCGTCTGGCACACCGACGAGGGCCTGGGCCAACGCCTCGCGCTCCTCTGCGAGGCCCTCCTCCTGGCGTCGTCCTCCGACGACATCAGGGGCTTTTCCCCGCTGGTCGGCCCAATCCCGACGGGCGACCCGGACACGCAAGAGCCCATGTCCTATTTCACCCTCACGGCGCGACTGCGCCCTAAAAACCTCTAACGAAAGGCAGGTTTCGCTATGGCTGGCGACTCCAAGCAGACTCAGCAGTGGGGCGGTGCCGACGTATATATCGGCGCGGACGGCCTCGCTGGACCCACAACTCTTACCGGCAACTGGCCCGCTGGCTTCTCCGCCGTCGGCCTTCTGGACGGCGAGGAGGGCTTTACCGAGGCCCGCGAGGGTGACACCAACGAAAGTTACGCCTGGGGCGGCATTCTCTTCCGCCGCACGACCTCAAAGCACAAGCGGACATTCACGTTCACGATGCTGGAGGACAACGCCGTAACGTTCGGCCTCATCAACCCCGGCTCCACCCGCACGACCGCCTCCGGCGTCCGTACCTCCGTCGTCAAGGTCCCGCAGAACCTCAACTTTTCCGTCGGGTTCGAGCTGCGCGACGGCTCCCGCGTCAAGCGCCGGAGCATCAAGTCGGCGACCGTCCAGGAAGTGTCCGAAATCAAGGAAAGCGAGACGGACCCCACCGTCTACGCCGTAACCGTCGTGATCTTCCCCGAGTCGGACGGAACGCTCTACCGCACCGTCGAAACCGACCCGACGGCGACGGTCTAACCACCATCCAGGGGAGCCAGTCCGCGCGGGGCTGGCTCCTCTTTTTCTCATACCCGCGCACCCCTCCCAACCCGCGCTAAGGAGCACAAAAACACATGGCTACAAAGAACCCCACCGCCGCAGAAGTTCTCGGCGACAAGATCCCCTTCACTTTTGACGGCGTCGACTACCTGATCGAGCCCTCCAGCGAGTGGGACTACACCCTCGCCGAGGACCTGGAAGCTGGACGCGTCGTCGCATTCCTCAAGGGCATCCTGGGCGAGGACCAGCACGAAAAGTTCAAGGCGACCAAGCCGAAACTGAACCGTGTAAACGCCCTCATTGAGGCAATCCAGACCGCCTCGGGCATCCAGGGAAACTAACGACGGTTGTCGTGCTACTGCGCGAGATTCCCGGCGCTGTAGAAGCTGACCTCAAGCGCTTCTACGGTGCCGACCTCGGCGACCTGTGGCGCGGCAACCTCTCGTTACGACGGCTCTCCGTCTACCTGCACAACCTGCCTCCCGAGTCCGCCGTGCACCAATGGCGCTCCGGACTCCCGACCGGCTGGGACCTGCACGCGCTCCTCCTGGCCGACCTCTTCCACGCCTTCACCGGCCAGCCTCACCCGAGCCGCCCCAAGCCAAAGAATCCGGCCCAGAAGTCCGCACACGCTGACTTGCTGCGCCGCCTCAAAGAGCAGCGGGAGCGCCTCGGTAAGCCGGAGCCGGTCCAACCTGACTAGGAGCCGCAATGGCAAACGTGGGGTACGCAACCCTAACGATTCTCCCCTCCGCGCGAGGTTTCGCGACCGCGCTCGGCTCGGAAATCAACCCCCAGCTTGCCGCCGCCTCCGGCGAGAGTGGTCGCCGTTCTGGCGGCGCTTTCGCCGGAGGCTTCCTGCCGCTTATGACCAAGATGATTGGTCCGCTGGCAGGAATCGGCGTCGGCGTCGCCCTCGGTAAGGGCATTCTCTCGGGCCTCAAAACCTCGGGCTTCCTGGAGCAGGCGACTATCTCGTTTGAGACTCTCCTGGGCTCCAGCGGCGCGGCCCAAAAGATGATTGCCGACCTCTCTAACTTCGCGAAAAAGACGCCGTTCGAGCTTCCCGGCCTGATCGACAACGCTCGCGCCCTGGTTGGCGCTGGTACCGCCGCTGGCAACGTCATCCCGACGATGACCGCCCTGGGCGACACCGCTGGCGCTCTCGGCCTCGACCAGGAGCGGCTCAACCGCGTAATGATCGCGTACAACCAGATTCAGACCAAGGGAAAGCTCCAGTCCGAGGAGCTAATGCAAATCACCGAGGCCGGTATCCCGGTCTGGCAGCTCCTGTCTAAGGCGCTGGGCCAGCCCGCCTCGGAGATTCAGAAGCTCGCGACGGACGGAAAGCTCCTCGCCGCTGACACCCTCCCGCTCCTCCTCGCTCAGATGAACGCGGACTACGGCGGGAGCATGGTCAAGCAATCGCAAACCCTCAACGGCGTTTGGTCCTCATTCAAAGACACCCTGAACATTGCTATGGCTCAGGGCCTCCAGCCGCTTATCCCCATCCTGACCACGATCCTCCCTCCCGCCGCTGCACTCCTGGCGGGGGCGATCACCGGTCTGTCCGACGGGTTCTCCTCCCTCTTCACCGCTGCCTCTGGCGGCGGAGGGGCGCTGGCTCCACTCTTCGACATGCTCCGGCCCATCGGCCTAATCATCGTCGGCGAGCTGATCCCCGCGCTGGTCGCTTTCGGCCAGGCGATCTACACCGGAGTCCAGCCAATCGTCGCCGTGCTGGTCGACATTTTCCAAAACTCCCTCATTCCCGTCTTCCAGTACATGGTGGACACGACCGGCCCGCTGATCCAGAAACTGGTCGAGACCTTCCAGGTACTCGGCACGGCGGTCGGTCCGATTTTCCAGGGAATCGCGGACATCATCCAGGCGGTGTGGGGCTTTATCGGCCCGTTCGTAATCGACATCGTCAAGGGCCTGTGGGACAACATCATCGGCGCTTTCACGGGTATTTTCAACGTGATCCAGGGCGTCGTCACTTTGGTCTCCGCACTCTTTACCGGCGACTGGGCCGCGGCCTGGGAAGCGCTCAAGCTGATCGTTAGCGGCGCGCTGGAGGCAGTCTGGAACATCGTCAACCTGCTCCTGGTCGGTAAGGTCCTCGGCCTCGGAAAGTCGGCGCTCAAGGGCCTCGGCGACATCTTCGTCGGCGGCTGGAACTGGATTGTCGGCGTCGTCAAGGGCGCGGGCGAGGGAATTTGGCTGGCGGTCAAGTCCTCGCTGGAAACTGCCGCGCTCCGCGTCATGTACGGAATCGACGCTATCAAGGCGTTCTTTACCTCGGGCTTCGGTAACGCCGTAACCACCGTGCGAACCGCCTTCGGAAACATCGTCTCCGGCGTCGCTACTGGTATTTCGGACGCCGTCGCATTCGTCGGCAGTCTCCCCGGAAAGGTCCTCGCCGTCCTCGGCAACCTGCCCGGAATGCTGATCCGCGTCGGTAGCCAAATGATGGAGGGATTTATCGAGGGCGCGAAAAGCATGGCGGGCAAGATCGGTAACGCGGTCCTGTCCCCCATCAAGGATTCCGTCGAAAAGGTCAAGAACTTCCTCGGCATCCACTCGCCCTCTCGCCTCATGCGCGGCTTTGGTCGCAACACGTCACAGGGTTACGCCCTCGGTATCGAGGACGACGCCAGCAAGGTCTCCGACGCAATGATGGACCTCGCTCCCGACGCTCCGAGCTTCCAGGCTCCAGGCGTCGAGGCAGGCGGACTCGCCGGAACCCTCGCGGCGCTCCTGGCGGCTAACACTGCCAGCGACCAGCCGATTTACATGGACGGGAGCCTGTTTGGCATCCTGCGGAAGCTCGCTAACGGCGAGGCCCGAATCGTACTCAACCAGGCCGCCGAAACGCGCGCCGCTGGCTTCGGAGGTCTGATCTAGTGCCAATCGCACTTACTCCCTGGTACAACGCCAACCCGTGCCCGCGCGTGGACGTGACCATAACTGGACTCGCTACGGCGGTCCAGACGGTCACGGTCTGGCAGATCACCGACGAGGGTCGAGTCCCGGTCCGAAATGCAACCAACGTCTACGCCGTGGGCGGCTTGTTTGTCACTGACTACGAGCCGCCCCTCGGCGTGACCGTGAGCTACGCCGCCGAGCAATTCAACGCGGCGGGAGCGTCCCTGGGCTGGACAGAGAGCACGTCGACTTACCTAGTCTCGGGCGCTCTGACTGCCTGGTTCCAGGACCCGCTAGACCCGGCGTCCGCCGTAATGACGACGATGGACGCCAGTTTCGCCGACGAGGTTAGCGAGACACGCGAGGTCAAGCTCCACCGAATCGGCAACGAGACAATCGCACTCATGGGTTACCAGGGCCTGATCGAGGGGCTCAACCTACGCGTTTACACGACCTCCGCTGTCGACGCGGACCGCCTCCGGGCTGTCCTCCGCCGTACTCAGGTTCTGGTCCGCACGGTCCCACCGGTCCCCATTCCGCGCGCGCTGCACGTCGTGATTCCGAAAGTCCCCCAGAAGGGCATCGACATCACGGGCGGCGGCGAGGTCTACGTCTGGGACCTGGAGGGTGACCAAGTCACCCGCTCCAGCCTCGACCTCACGATTCCCGTCGTGAGCTGGCAGCGCTACATGAACAAATACGCCACCTGGGCCGACTTTATCGCGGCCTATCCCACGTGGTTTGACGCCATAAAGAACCCACCCCCGGAGGCATAAATGCTGAACGCTGACCCCGCGCTCCTCCAGGCGCTCCGAGAGCACCACGTAGGCGGAGTCCGGGCTCAGGCGTTCTACCTCGGAAAGCCGACAGCCGACGTGACACTCGCGCCGGGGGCTTCGCTCCGGTTCTCCGGCGACGCCGAGGTCCAGGCAACGGGCAGCGTTACCGCCGTCGGCCAGGCCCCCTCGCTGGTGCCTCGCGCCAAGACTGACCCGCTGGCGACCTATGGTCAGGAGCTTGCAATCTGGCGCACGGTCGAGACGACGGTCGGCTCCTGGGAAATCCCCCTGGGCCGCTACCGCATCACCGACGCCGGGCCGTCTCAGGAATACATGGAGACCTATAACGGCGAGCTGCACGTGCGCGCCTGGGAAGTCGGACTCAAGCTGTCGGACCGTTTCGAGGCGATCCGCGCCGACGACTTCCTGGAGGCCGAAAGCCCTCGCATCGGCAACTCCGTTTGGGCCGAGATTCAGCGTCTGTCGCGCTTCCCCGTCCAGCGCAAGGGCGGCGACACGACCGTCCCCGCTGCCACCGTCTACGACTCCCGCCTCGGCGCGATCCGCACCTTGGCCGGCCTACTGAACGGCGCACCACACCTGACCCGCGAGGGCGTCCTCACCATCCGAGATAAAGACGCCTGGATGACTCAGACCTGGGTCGACTTCGATATCCCTGGCGTCATCGACTGGGACGAAAGTATGAGCAACGACTTTTACAACCAGGTCCAGGCCACGTCCAGCAACAATAACCAGCTGGTCGCGTTCGCCCGTATCACTGACCTGTCGAACCCGCTCGCAATCGGCAACGCCGGGGGTCGCACTCTCAAATACTCGAGCCCGGTTCTCGACACGCCCCAGGCGGTCCAGGAAGCGGCCCAAACGATCCTCACCCGAGTGTCGACACGGCGCTCTCGCATCGTCACAGTCACAGCCGGACCCGAGGCGCTCCTCCTGGAACTGGGCGACTTTGGCTGGGTCCGCGACCCGCGCACTGGGCGTGCTGCCCTGGGCGAGGTCACGTCTATGAGTGTCCCGCTCTCGGGTGTCGAGGGCGTAGAAATCGCACTAATCGTTGCGGAGGAATCGTGAGTTTCGGAGCTGACTCAGCACGCGCCGAGGCCGAGCTAAAGGCTGGCCTCTCGGAGACGTTCGAGGGCACGTGTGTCTCGACCGACTGGGAGAACGGCCTGGTAACGGTGAACATCGGCGGCGGTATCGTCGTCATGCCTATGGTCGGCGACGCCCCCTGGGCTAATGACCGGGTGCGCGTTATCTACGTCGGGAAAAAGCCTCTGTGCCTGGGAGCCCGTACCCGGGCAAACATCGGCACCGTGACCGCTGCGCCTTCCGGTGGGTCGGTCCTGATCCAGGGCGACGACGGCGAGAAATACAACTACCAGTACAACGCCGCTCTGACGCTGTCCTCGGGAATGCGCGTCCTCATGGACCACGCGGGCCGCGTCGTCGTCTGCCAGGTCTCCGGCGAGCGTCCAAAAGCAATCGTGACGGCCCCGAACCCGCCGAGCAAGCCTCGGCAGTATGAGCAGACCTTCTACCCCATCGGCTCCGCCAACTACCAGTCCGGCGCATACGTCGACAACTACGCGGAGGTTTCGGCTAACCGCTCGGCGTTCTACTACTACGGCACCCAGATACGCGACAGCGTCCCGGACACCGCCGCAATCGAAAGCGCAACCATCGAGCTAAACCAGCTCTGGGACCAGACGCCGACCACGGCATCGAGGCTCGGCACCCACGGCGACCCGTACCCGCTGTCTGGGCCTCCCGTGCTGGCTAACGCCGTGAGTATCGCGCCTGGCTCAGGAGCGCGCGACATTCTCCCCGTCGCGACCCTCCTCCAGCTCGGCCAGGCCGTCGCCGTCGGTTTCTACAGCGGCTACGGCTGGCGACGCTACGCGCCGTCGACCAACTCCGGCGCAATCACCCTCCGCTGGACCGTGTAAACACCCTTTCACTTTCACCCCTCAAGCCTCGCTCACGCGGGGCTTTTTCTATTGGAGGACCAATGGCCGGACGTACTGGCTACACCGCACTTAGCAACTCTTCGCCCATGGCTGGGCCTACTCAGATCAACGCCGTCTCTTCCTGGTTTGACACCCTGGTCGGCGAGGAGCGCGCGACCGTCGCCGCTCTGCCGTCGTCCGGCAACTGGGTTGGGCGCACGATCTACGTTCGCGCCGACCGCTCCCAGCGCGTATGGTCCGGCTCCGGCTGGGAAATCGTTGGGCGCATCCGGTCTACCGACTACATGATCGGCGCGACGGACGGTCGAGTCATCAACCCCGGGACGGACTTCAACCTGGGCTTTATCTCCAAAACCCTCCCCCTCGGCGGAGACGCGCTGGTGACGGCCTCGGTCAACATTTGGAACAACGGAAACAACGCCGCTGGGCAACTGTCGATTCTGCTCGGAACAACTATCGTCCGTTCTCGCCGCTGGCACACGCACGCCAAGGCAACCGGCCAAATGACGGGCTACACAGTCGCGGCCGATTTTGCCGTCCCTGCCAGCTCCTCGGGCCAGGCGATCCAGTTTGTCGTCGCTAGCGATTCCAACTCCGGCGCTGGCGTCGAGGTCTGGGACGCTGAAATGAAAGTGAGCATCCTCTAATGACCAAGCTTGTCGCTTGGTTCAAGCGCCGCCTGGGACGGCGAGGCGCTGCCCTGGCGACTCTCAGCGTGGCGTTTCTCCTCCTCGGGCTCCGGGCTGCAGTAGCCCCCGTCGACCCCGAGCCCGACCGGATTCTCCTGCACACCCTCATGCCGCACCAGCTCCGCGCGGCTATGTGGATTGTGCCCGCCGTGATTGGCCTGGCCGCTGCCTTCCGGCGCACCGGGCGCGACTGGTACGGGTTCGCCGCCCTGACCGTTCCGCTAACCATCCTCTGGTTTTCGTATACGTGGTCATTCGTCTGTTACCTGGTCGGCGCTACCGACTACCCCCTCGCCTGGACCTCGGGCGTTATCTGGTTTCTTGTCCTCGCTCTAGTCCTCAACATCTCAGGTTGGGCGGAGGTAAAGCCGGACACCGCCCCGACACTGTCCGAGGAGGATAAATGAATGAGCCCGTCCTGGGCTTCCTAGGTATCGCCGTCGGCGCGCTTTTCGCGTACCTCGCCAGTCGATTCACCGCCCGCCAGTCGACCAAAGCCGCCGCACTGACGGCCCAGACCAACGCCGCCAACACGGCCCGCCAGGTCGACGTAACGGAGTGGACGGCCCTGGTCGCCGCCCTCCAGTCCCAGCTCCAAATCCTCACCGCTCGCGTCGCTGCACTGGAGGCAAAGGGCGAGGGCGACCGGAGCCGTATCGACTCCCTGGAGCAGGAGCTGGCCGCGCGCGACGTTCGCTACCACGCGCTGGTCCTCTACACCCGCGAGGTCCTGGCCTGGGCCCGCACGATCCCCCTGGCAACTCCTCCCCCGGTTCCGACGCTTTTCGCCGACGAGCTGGCGTAACACCCACCCCCTATCGAAAGGCAAGAAATGGCACTCTCCACCCGCGAGCCCCTCGCAATCCGTGGCGCTATCGTCGCCGCAACAACCGCAATCGTCCACGTCGCCGTCGTGCTCGGCCTGGTCCACCTGGACGCTAGCGCCGAGGTAGCTATCGGCACCGCTATTGACCTCTTCGGTACTGCCGTCCTGGTCATTTGGACCCGTGGCGTCGTTACCCCCGTCGCGGCTCCTGTCCTCCCCGAGGACACCGTCGTGACTATCGCCGAGTCCGGCGAACCTAAGCACCTGGCCGAATAGCGTTTACACGCTCTCGCCTGCTCCTAGCCCCGCTGACCCTCACCGGTCGGCGGGGCTTTTTGTCGTTTGAGCAGCTCCCCCGTGCTGGCCCCCTTTGGGGACACCAAACCCACGACCTGGAGGGCACCATGCCAAACACCCCACTTATCGGCTTGATCGGAAAGAAGCGCGTCGGTAAAGACAGCTTCGCGTCCGCTCTGACCGCCCACTACGACTACCAGCGCGTAGCGTTCGCTGACCCGCTGAAAGAGGCCAGTTACTTCGCCAACCCCATCATGGGGACCTTTTCCCTCATGCCCGAGGGCCACGACCACCCCGTTACCCAGGAGTGGCGACTCCAGGAGGTCATCGACACGCTCGGCTGGGACGCCGCTAAGGACCTGATCCCCGAGGTTCGTCGCTTCCTGGAGGACCTCGGCACCGGGGGTATCCGCAAGCTGGACGAGGGTTTCTGGCTCCGTATCGGCCTGGGCCGTATCGACAGCTTTGCCACCCACGGCGTACCCGCCGTTGTGACCGACGCGCGATTCCCCAACGAGGCCGACGCGATCCGCGACCGGGGCGGGCTTATAGTCCGTATCCTTCGCGATAACCCAGAGCTTGACCAGGGCGGGCACGTAAGCAACACTGCACTGGACGACTACGCCGAGGACTTCACCGTCCCCAACGACGGCACCCTGGCCGACCTCCAGGAAGCGGCCATTATCGTCGCCGACCAAGTAGCCCGAATCTCCGCCCGCGCCAACTCCACCCGACACCGCCACGGCGGACTACAGCACAACTAAGCACTACCACAGGCCCGTCTCCCAATCTACCGGGGGACGGGCCTTGCTTTTTGAGAAAACGTAACTAGCGTTGGGCGGCTATCGCGGCTATATTCGCACCATGACTAATCCCCCGAACGGACTCGCGGCACTGCAAAACTCCGCTGTCGTCGCACTCCGCGCCTACTTACAGGCGGAGGATAGCGAGGACAAAACCAAAGCCCTCAAGCGCACGTCATCCCTTTTTGTCCAGGCACGCGCTCACTTTTTCACTAAGGAGGGCGAGCCTGACTGGATGGGTCGCACCTACGCATACCGCCAGTGGGTCCGCGAGGTACTCGACACGGCGGGCGTCGACCGAGCCGACGTAACCAGCCTCCAGTCCTCCCTCCGCTACCACTCCGGGGCAGCGCTCCGAGAGCTACTCCCCGACGAGACTCGCGAGGACCTCGGCCTGGTCGAGCAGTCGCCGCGCGAGCGCTCCCGTGAGAAGCGCGGACGCCAGCTAGAGGCGATCCAGGTATTCAGCGGCGGCGGGCAAGAGATTACCGACAGCGAGGAAATCCTCAACGCCGGAAACATGATGATCGTTGCGCTGCGCCGGGTGAGCGTGGACGGCGTCGCGGCACTGACGGCAAAGGACCGCGCCGTGATCGAAAGCACGTATAAGCACGTCTGCGCCCTCGCCGCTGCGATCCAGGACGCCGCCGAAAAGAACGGTTCCCGCCAGAAGTGACGAAAGTGACGTTTGAACCGTCACTTTCCTATTCCCCTCTTAAGGTGTGTCTCTCTTAAGCAAGTAATAGGAAAGTGACGTTCAATTCGTCACTTTGTCACTTCCCGCTCCGCGCGAGCAGATAGCGCCTCTAGGCCCCCTCTGTAGCTGTCCCTATTCGACAGCTAATGAGGAGGCCCGTCTCTGTGACGACCCCGAAAGTCAACACCATCAAGCGCGGCGGCGCTCGGTTCTACGTGAGCCCCGCTACCGGCGAAAAGTCGCCCGGCGTTACGTCCATTCTGGATATGTCGCCAAAGCCGTTCCTGGCACCCTGGAACGCAAAAATGGTTGCCGAGGAGGCAGTCAACAACCTCGGCGCGGTTGTCTCAATCGCAATGAACAACCGGCAGGCTGCCGTCGACATGCTCAAGGGCGCGGCCTACCGGAGCACCGCGCACAGCGCCGAGGTCGGTACCGACGCACACGACCTGTTCGACAAGCTCGCCAATAGCGAGCCCATCGGTCGCGTAGCCGCCGAGCTGCAACCGTTCGTTGACCATTTCAACGAGTTCCTGGACACGTGCCAGCCCGAGTACGTCCACACCGAGCGGACTATCTGGTCGACTAAATACGACTACGCCGGAACCTTCGACGCGTTCGTAATCATCGACGGCGTCCGTTACTGGCTGGACAACAAAACGACCAAGTCCGGTATCCACGAGGAGGTCGGCCTCCAGCTCGCGGCGTACCGCTACTCCGACGTTCTTATGAACCCGGACGGCACGACCACGCCGACCCCCGAGGGTGACGGCGGAATCGTCCTGCACATTCGCCCCGAGGGCTGGCAGCTGGTCCCGGTCGACGCCGGGCCGGAGTCATTCGAGCAGTTTCTCCGCTTCCGCGAATCCTTCCGCTGGGACCGCGAGGCCAAGCCGCATATCGTCGGCCAGCCCGTCGCGTTCGGCCCAACGGAGTCCACCCTCAAGAAACCAGTAAAGCGTCGCGTCCCGCGTGCGCTCAAGCCCGCAACGGAGGTAGCCAAGTGAGTTACGGAATTCTGACAACGACCGCCCAGGGTGACTCCATGGTCATCCTGGGCGACCTGAACCCGGTTGGTATCAACTCCCAGCCGTACCCGACCCCAGAGAAAGCGTGGGAGGAGCACACCTTCCAGCTTGCTCTCCTCCCCGCGAGCGTGAGCACCGAGGGCTGGACTTCCCAGCTGGTCGAGCTGGTCCCGGTCGGCGAGGTGGTGCCGCTGTGAGCCGCTATGTGATCCACGCGACCGGGCCGCTCGGCTCCATGCTCCTCCTGAATGACGCGGAAGCGGGCGGCGACAACTCCCAGGCATTTGACACCGTCGAGGAGGCGGAGGAGTACCTCGCCGGAGAGCTTGCGGCCCTCACCACCTGGGGAGAGGACGTGAGCGCGCTCACCTACGAAATCCTGGAGCTGGTGCCCGCTTTGGCGAGCACGCACACGCCGCCCCTGGAGGGTCAGACCTACCGAATCGTCCCGGACATTGACCAGGTCGACTCCAGCAAGGGAGACCCGACCTACGCCATTCCGACGGACGACCTGGAAGAGGCCACGGTCATCACGTCCCGCGTCGCTGGAGAGGGCGACCTCCACAAGGTTGTCCTGGACATCGACCTCCCGGCCCAACTGATCCCGTCGAGCACCCCGGGGCACTTCCACCTGTATATCGACAAAGAGATCCCATGGCGGGAGTATCGCCACCTTCTGCACGCCCTCGCAAACGCGGGAGTGATCGAGGAGGGTTACGCCGGGGCGAGCACCGCGCGCGGATATACCGCCGCACGGCTCCCCTGGGTCCGTAAGCCTGAGCCGGAAGTCGGGACGCTCTAATGGGCCGCCACACCCACGCGGACGGCGCTTACCGCGTCCGCGTCCAGCCCACGGGCCGGGAGCCTTACTTCCTGGGCCCATACAGCACCCCCGGGCCAGCGAAAGCCGCTGCAACCCGGGCGCGCAAGTCCCCCTATACCCGCGAGAGCGTCCAGGTCGAACGGTCGACCGGATGGGAGGTAGTCGAATGAGCCGCGACCTAGAAAAACTGGCCGAGGTATTCCGCAAGGCATGGCACGAGGCCGACGAGCGAGGCGACAAGGGAGGCCGCGTAACGGCTGGCCTCGCCGCCGTATTCGAGGTCGAGGACGCCGACAAGGCGGACGGACGCCCTGAGTACGAAAAGCGCATTGACGCAATGAGCCTGGACGAAATGCTCCATAAGTGGCGCTTCGCCCCTCTCGGGACGTTCCAGGTCGGCGACCCTGAGACGGAGTATTTCCAGGTACGGCTTTTCCAGCTCCGGGACGAGGACCCCGCCCGCTGGGTCGCGTCATCCAAGGCGGCGAGCTATTGACCGTCTATGACGCGCGCGGAGCGGAAATCTTCCCCGGCGATATTGCTATCTACGTCTCGGGCGGGCGGTACACCAGCCGCCACGTCGTGCGCGTAGCGGAGACCCGCGCCCAGGTCCGTATCGACCGAATCGACAACCTGGGCCGACAGCCCTACGACGAGCACCAGGAGGCCCTCAACTGGGGGCGTCCCCAGTGGGTCGGCGGAGGGTCGCTATTCGTCGTGACAGGGCTCCCCTATGTCGAGCACCGTCTCAACCGAAAGGCAGGCACGTGACCCGGCTCTATATCGCTGGACCCATGACGGGATACCCCGAGTGGAATTTTCCGGCCTTCGCGGATGCTGCCGAGCGGCTCCGAGCGATCGGTTACGACGTGGTCTCCCCCGCCGAGGAGGACCTCTCCTCCGGCTTCGACCCGTTGGCTCCGGTCGCGCAATACACCCCCGCCATGTACCAGGCCGCTATGCGAAAAGACATCGGGCTTGTGCTCGCGTCTGACGGCGTCGCTGTCCTGACTGGCTGGGGTCAGTCCCGAGGCGCTCGGGTCGAGGTCGCCGTCGCTCAAGCCGTCGGCCTGACCGTCCGCTACGTGGACGACTGGGAAGACTACCCCCTTACAAAGAACACCCCAACGAAAGAGAGCACTAATTGATCCACGGCGACCGCGACGACCTCCTCTGGCTGGCTGGCCTTCTGGAGGGCGAGGGTGCATTTGACGCCCACCGGGGTAAGTACGCCCGTATCCGCCTCGCAATGACGGACCGCGACATCGTCGGACGGGCGGCGTCCCTCATGGACTCCACCATCCGCCTGTCGCTGCACCCGGCACCGAACAAACCGACCTGGCACACCGAAATCTCCGGGGCTCGCGCCGAGGGAATCATGCGCGAGGTACTCCCCCACATGGGAGCGCGTCGCTCGGCCAAGATTGCCGAGGTCCTCGCGGTCGCGGCGTACCGCAAGGCTCCCGAATTCAAGTCGACGCCGGGGCCGCTGGTCACGCGTCCGGCTGGAATCGCAAAGCCGGTGACGGCGGCATGAAAGACACGGTGATTCTGTTTGGGTTGATTCTCTTCCTGGCCGTCGTCGTGGCAGTGCTTATCTGGGCCGCTGTCTACGACGTGCGCTACCTGGTTGATACCGGAGTGATCCCGACCCTGCCCGACCTGGAGAGGAGGACTCAGTGATTTACCTCCTCGGCGCTGCCCTCCTGATCCTGGCGCTGATCTGGGCCGTCATGTTTATGAGGCTCTGGGGCGACGATATGCCCGCGACCGAGGCGGCACTCGGCGCACTCATAGCGGCTCCTCTGGTCCTGGTCGCGGTTGTCGTGATCGGCGCAATCGGCGGTGTGGCTGTCCATCTAATCGGGCTGGCGTTCGAGTGAGCCAGTTTTTCGCCACCTTGGCGCTATGGGCGATTGGCCTCTGGGTCCTGGTGTTCCTCCGCAACTGGATGGAATCCCCCCGGGACGCGGCTGGTGCGGCGCTCTGGGCGACGATCACGGTTCCGATAACGATTGTCCTAATTGCGCTGGTGGTTGGCGTTGTCTGGGGCATTGGCTGGTTGTTTTCGGTGGCACTTGGATGACCGCCGAGGAGCGCCCCGTCCCTGAGTCCGTCCTGGACGCCCAGGGAGCAAAGGTCCACGCTGGCGACCGAATTGCCTACGCCGTCCGCATTGGCGATTCCGCTGGCCTCCAGCTCGGAACCGTCCTCGCGGTCCAGTGGAGCAAAACCGGCTACGGCGAACCCGAGCTAAAGCTCAAAGTCCAGCAGGAGCGCGTCAAGTATCGAGGCCAACGACCTGGCTACCTGCACGCGAACCTCAAGCGGTTTATCAAGCTCTAACCCGTTTACACGATCTAAGCCCCTCCCTCACCGGAGGGGCTTTTTTCGTTTCCGGCGAGCACCTTCGGCCTCCTGGCCCCCTCTGTAGCTGTCCCCCGCTGGGGACGGTCCACTAACTGAGAGGAACCGCTCGCCCTATGGCTAGCTCGCTTCGTATTTTTGCAAATGACCCCCAGACCGAAAAGCGCCCCCGCCAGAGCTACGCAGACGACGTTGTCGGACGCTTCCGCTCCGGCCACGTAGTGAACGGCAACCCGCAGTCGCTGGAAGAGTTCCGCGTCACCACCGGCGACCCCGCCGTCGCCGAGTCCATTTACGACCTCCTCGGAGGCGACGCTCCCCAGAAGTGGGAAGCAAAGGGCGAGGACGACATCGAAATCTTCACCGCTGCCGCGTCGGTCAACATCATCATCCCGGACTCCGACAGCCTCCAGCAGCGCCTTGTGCTCTGGGGACGCTCGGGCAAGCCCATCTACACCACCGACGGCGAGACAAAGGACGACGGCACGCCGGACCCCGACGCTCACCTGACCATTGCCGAGCGTAAGGAATTGGCTCGCCAGGAAAAGGGACCCGCGCCCGATATCCAGCTCTTTTTCCGTCTCGCCGACGAGCCCGACCTCGGAATTTTCAAGTTCCAGACCGGCTCCTGGTCGCTGGTCACTGACCTGGAGCGCGACGGCGTAAACGACGAGCTGGCCGACCTCCGAGGAGAGGGCCCCATCAAGGCCACCCTCAAGCTGGAGCGCGTCGAGTACACCGCTAAGAACGGACCTCGCGCCGGAAAGCTGGTCTCCTACGTCAAGCCGGTCCTCAAGATTCACGGCAAGGCGTAACCCGCACAACCCCACCCATAAGCCCCCCGCTCGGCCTAACCGCTGATCGGGGGGCTTTCCCGTACCCCCTCCGACTTGAGGAGTTCTCCCGTGCCACTTCCCACCATCCCCGCACTCAAGCAATCCGACCGCTGCGACAGCTGCGGAGCCCAGGCATACGCCGCTGCCTGGTTCGGCGGCTCCCCTGGCCCTCTCCTGTTTTGCGGCCACCACTTCACTCGCTGGGAGGCGCGCATCCGCGAGGACGCCGTCCAGGTCCGCGACGAGCGCCACCGCCTCGCCGAGGAGGAGCGCGCCCGCAAGTCGAGCACCCACACCCACTAAGGACACCATGCGAACTACCACCGTTTACACGAAATACGCCTGCCAGCCGTGCCGCGCAACCAAGCGCAAGCTGGACCAGCTCGGCATCATCTACACCGAGATAAACGTCGAGGACGACGAGCTGGCACTCGAAACGATCAAGGCCATGGGGTTTCTCCAGGCCCCCGTCGTCGTCCCGGCGCACGGCGAGCCCTGGTCCGGATTCCGTCCCGACCTCATTACGGCGCTGGCCGCTGTGGAGGGCGTCGCGTGAGAATCAGCCTCACCCTGGAAATCACCCGCACTCCGCACCCCGAGCCCGAGCAGCACGAGCACCGCGACACCGAGAGCTACGTCGAGAACGCCGCTCCGCGCATGATCGGATTCACCCCCGAGGAGGACCGCCTACGTGAGCGCCAATAAGTCCAAGGGCACCAAGTGGGAAACCGACCTGGTCAAAGGGCTCGGCGGGTTCTTTGGCGGTCGCGCCGGGTTCGCTCCGCGTCGAGTCGCCCAGGAGGGTTTCAAAGACACGGGCGACATTCACGGTATTTCTCCCTTTATCGGCCAGGCCAAAAACTGGAAGTCCTGGGAGGACGCCATGCGCGAGGGCCTGGACGGTGCCGAGAAACAAAAGGTGCACGCGGGCGAGCCCTTTGGCGTCGCGTTCGTCAAGCGCGTGAGAAAACCCGTCGGCAAGGGTTACGCGGTTATGACCGTCGAAACCTGGGCCCGCCTGGTCATGCGCCTGGCTCGCGCCGAGGACCTTGTCTATCGCCTGGACAGCTCCGGCGACGCCGTTGCCGCTCTAGAGGCCGAGAGCTTCGAGGACCTCAGCCGGCCGATTTAGCCGTCCTGATTACTCCCATTTTTGGGAACCCAACGGGCCCAGCTGCCGTCTATGAACACCGCGAAAAAACACCCTGGTTCTCCGATAACGGGGACCAGGGTGTAAAGCGATTCCGTGTTCGTGGACGGGGCTTCTGGGGTCTCGTTTTCAATCATGGTTCACCTTCGGGGGTACGGCGCTGCACCCGGGGTAAGTCGAGTTTAAACGCCTTTGGTTCGCTACAACAGCGGCAATCATAGGCACCCTTTTGCGGCAATCCCTATGCGCGAACCCGCAATTCTCCCTCACCTGTCGATCAGTGAGCACGCGGCCTGTCTGGGCCCCCTCTGGTGACACCAATCCCCCATAACTTCACAGGAGCACTTTTGAAACTGTCCGACCTGCTCACGCGCTTTGACGGCGTAGAGACCACCCCCGACGGCTACCTGGTCCACTGCCCGGCGCACGACGACGCCCAGCAGTCCCTCCGGCTCACCGTCTCCGACACCGGGAAAGTCCTGGTCCGTTGCCGCGCGGGCTGCGCGACGCCAAAGGTCATGGACGCCCTCGGGCTCACCATGCGCGACCTCGCGACGATGGAGGCAGGCGACGCTCTCCCCGACCACACCGCGACCTCCCAGGACGTGCCCGCTGACCCCGGCGCTGTCGCCGCTCTGGCTGTCCAGTTGGATGGCTGGTATGAGGCTCTGGAGTCAGGCTCCGAGGCCGCTCGCTACGCGTCCGACCGTTTCGGCGTGAGCCGTGCCGACTCTGACCGTCTCGGCCTCGGGTACGCCGTGGACGCGATCTACGACCGAGAGGGCAACATCACTAACGGCGGTCTCCCTGGAGGCCCCCGGCTGGTTGTCCCGTTCCGCGATAAGGCTGGTGTCGCTCGCGGCTTCCAGGCTCGCGCGCTGGCTCCCGACGCCCAGGTCCGTTGGCTCGGCCCAAAGTCCCCCGACAAACAGTCCTGGGCTAAGGTCGGCTGGTTCCCCGGCTCGGCTGGTTTTGACGAGGTCATAATCACCGAGGGACCCGGCGACGCGCTGACCGCTGCCGCTGCCCTCGGCTTCGACACCATCGGAATCCGTGGGGCGGGCCTGTCGGCTAACCCGCACGTAATCGAGGCGCTGGTCCAGCTCCTGGACGGACGCGAGGCCGTTATCGCTGGAGACGGCGACCCGGCTGGCCGTCGGTTCTCGGGCCAGCTCGCGGACGCGCTTATCGCGCACGACCTCCGCGTCCGTATCCTCGACCTGCCCGACGGCCTAGACCTGTCGGATTGGCGGGCTCTGAACCCGACCAAGTTCTACGCCGAGGCGCACCGTGCAATCGCCCAGGCCGCGCCGGTCAAGTCGCGCACCGCTGCACTCCTGGCATGGGAGGAGGACCGCTACAGCCTCACCGACCTGGGAGCCGCGCGCTACCTCCGCGACTACATCGAGAGTCTCGGCTCTGGCGTCCGCTACTCCGAGGAGGTCGGTTTTTTCCTTCTGGAGGAGGGAATCTGGCGACGGGATGACCGGCAGGCTGTCCGCACGCACGCCCAGAACGTCGCCGACATTGTCGCCGCATTGGGCCGGGAGGTTGCCTACCAAGCTGCCGCCGACGGCTCCAGCGATAAGGACAAAAAGCGGGCCGCGCGCCTGATCCGCTACGCGGCGCACGCTCAGACGTCAAAGGGCCTAGACGCCATGCTCCGCGAGCTACAGGCGGTGCGCGGAGTCCCGGCCAACATTGAGGACTTCGACAAAAACCCGGACCTCCTGGCCGTTAGTAACGGCGTGCTCAATCTCAGGACCGGCGTCCTCGGGCCGCACGACGCTAACCTCCTCCTCACCAAGCGCGTCGCCCTGGACTACGATCCCAACGCCAAGGCTCCCCGCTGGGAGGCTTTCCTGGAGCAGATTTTCCCGGCTTACCCGCACCTACCCGGCTACATTCGTCGCCTGGTCGGCTACGGCATTACCGGGCACACCGTAGAGCAGTGCTTCGCGGTCCTCTGGGGCAAGGGCGCTAACGGCAAGTCCGTCCTGACGGACACGCTCACCGAGGTATTCCGGGACCACACCGTGACCACCCCGTTCTCGACATTCGAGGATCGGGCCAGCGGCGGAATCCCCAACGACCTCGCGGCGCTCAAGGGTGCCCGTCTGGTCATGGCGTCCGAGGGTGAGGCCGGTCGACGCATGGCGGAGGCAGTCCTCAAGCGCGTGACCGGTCGAGACATGATTAGCGCCCGGTTTATGCGTAAAGAGTTCTTCGAGTTCCGGCCCACGTTTCTCCTCATGCTGGCGACGAACAATAAGCCGGACTTCCGAGGCCAGGACGAGGGCCTCTGGCGTCGCGTGAAATTCATTCCGTTTGAACGGTTCTTTGCGCCGAGTGAGCGCGACCACCGTCTCGGCGACAAGCTCCTCGCGGAGGCCCAGGGCATTCTCACCTGGGCGGTCGCCGGAGCCCAGGAATGGTACCGCGAGGGCCTCTCCGACCCCGAGGTAGTCCAGTCCTCGACCAAGGAATATCGCGAGACGAGCGACGCCCTGGCGGGCTTCCTGCCTGGTGTATTCGTCAAGGTCGAGGGCGGACGCACCGACGGTAAGACCCTCTTCGATGCGTACCTGGAATGGGCCGACGAGGAGAACCTCCCTCAGAGGGAGCGCTGGACGCGGCGGACGTTTTTCTCCGAGCTGGAGAACCGCGGATTTACCAAGCGCAAGACCAATAAGGGCGTCGCGTTCGACGGTCTGGGACGCGCCCGCGTGACGCGCCACGAGCCCGACCACGACAAGCCCGAGGCTCCCGAGGTCGGCAGAGCAGGAGAGGGCTTCCTGGCCCCCTCTGTAGCCAAGAGTGACCAGCCCGGCGAGGTCCCCGCAATCAACGGCGTGGACTTCACGGACTACCTGTAACACCCACGGCCCAACCTCACTACTCCGAGGTTGGGCCGCGAGGCCGGGGGCGGACGCGTCCACCTGGTGAAAGCCGTTAGCGAGCACGCGCGGCGAGCGGTTCGAGTCCGCACCGGCCACAACCCCGTTTACACACCCCGAGAGGACCCTCTTTGCTCACGTTCAACTACACCCTGGCGGGCGAGGATTGCGTCATTTACTTCCCCGAACGCCGCGACGAGCTGGCCGGGTTCGAGCGCTTCCTCGCTCGCGGCGATAAGGTCCTGGGCCTCGACACCGAGACAAACAACCTGGACACCTACTCGCGCGGCGGCGGTCTCCG